>Ga0210039_1002075_pt1 | contig 17283 bp, 21 predicted proteins | sample CryGeyCG2114_250_3_FD_185460 | JGI IMG/M metagenome (GOLD analysis project Ga0210039, IMG submission 185460) | Groundwater microbial communities from aquifer - Crystal Geyser CG17_big_fil_post_rev_8/21/14_2.50 (SPAdes) (version 2) | ecosystem: Environmental > Aquatic > Deep subsurface >...
ATTACCTTGCCAATTATCTTGGCTGGCGAAGGATGATCGATCCGGCTCATGGCTCCCTGTCTCCTCGCGCCGTTTTGTTTGCCGCGCTGGGTATGAGTGGGGTTCAACAATTAACAGTGACATAGCCAATCACATTGACCGTGGTCATTACTGACAAGGAAATCATCCTGCTGGATGTCGGTAGCCATGATGAGGTTTACCGGTAAGATAAAAACCCATGACTTTTGATTTCTTTAATCGGCGACGCTTCTGGTTGCTGCTCACCCTGCTGATGGCTGCGGTCTGGTTCGGTAACCTCGAATATCGCAAACTGGTCAGGCCGGACGAGGGCCGCTACGCGGAAATCGCCCGTGAAATGGCCGTCAGCGGCGACTGGGTTACGCCGCGTCTGAACGGCATCAAGTATTTCGAGAAACCCGCGCTGCAATACTGGATCACGGCAGGCTCCTACCGCCTGTTTGGCGAACACCACTGGACGGCGCGGCTGTGGAGCGCGCTGACCGGGTTTCTCGGCCTCTTCTTCACCGCTTTCGCCGCCCGCCGCCTGTTCGGTCGCGAGGTCGGCCTGTTAAGCGCTGCGGTGCTCGGCAGCAGCTTGCTCTACACCCTGATCGCTCACATGAATTCCCTGGACATGGGGATGACGTTTTTCATGGGGGGGGCCCTGATGAGTTTCCTGCTGGCGCAGCAGGATGGAGCCAGCGCACGCTCCAACCGCCTGTGGATGCACGTTGCCTGGGCGGCCCTGGCGTTATCCGTCCTGAGCAAGGGGTTGATGGGCATCGTCCTGCCGGGTGCGGTGCTGGTGCTTTACACCTTGATCGAGCGTGATTTCGGCATGTGGAAAAGGCTGCATCTGTTCAGCGGAATAGCGCTTTTTATGGCAATTGCTGCGCCCTGGTTCATCGCGGTATCGATCGCCAACCCCGAATTTTTCCATTTCTTCTTCATCCACGAGCATTTCGAACGCTTCCTGACCAAAACCCATGGCCGCTACGAACCCTGGTGGTGGTTTATCCCGGTGCTGGTCGCTGGCATATTGCCTTGGCTCATCACCTTGGTCGATTCGCTGGCGTGCGCCTGGAAGGTAGAACCTCAAGTTAGTAGGGTGGGCACGTTTTTTGTGCCCACGCGGACATCCGGGGTTGTTTCCGCGTGGGCACAAAAACGTGCCCACCCTACCACCACCCCCTCCCCAATCGGCCCCCTGCAAGAGGGAGGAAATAAATCCGGATTCAAGCCGAAACGCTTTCTGCTGATCTGGGCCGTATTCATATTCTTTTTCTTTTCCTTCTCCGGCTCCAAACTCGCCTCCTACATTCTGCCGATCTTCCCTGCGCTGGCGCTGCTGATCGGCGAACGCCTCAGCCGCATCGATGGACGCCGCTTGTTCTGGCAAATATTGCCGGTGGCATTCCTGGCTGCGGCTGGCCTGTTATTGGCCCCCAACACGGTGCGCTTTGCCGGCAACGAACTGGCGCGGGGGCAATACGCCGTATTCGGCCACTGGCTGCTGGCGGCATCCGCCATCTGGCTGGTCGGCACGGTGGCCGCACTGCTACTGAGTTACCGCGATAAAACACGCGCCGCGATCATTGTCCTCGCGTGTAGCAGCCTGATCGCCGCCCAAGTGCTTCTGACCGGGCACGACAGCCTGTCGGCGACGCGCTCGGACTATGCCATTGCCCAACAAATCAAGCCTTATCTGCGGCCCGGCGCGCCTTTCTACAGCCTGGAAGGCTATGACCAGACGCTGACCTTCTATCTCAAGCGCACCGTAACCCTGGTCGCCTATCAGGACGAAATGGCCTTCGGCATCGCCCAGGAACCGGGAAAATGGCTGCCAACCATCGAGTCATTCAAACTGGAATGGGCGCGGCAACCCTACGCCCTGGCGATCATGCCGAACGCTACTTATCAACAATTCTCCCAGCAAAGACTGCCGATGCGGGTGATCGCCCACGGCATCGACAAAACTGCGGTAACCACACCATGAACGCACTTAGTTTTTCCCTGATTCTATTCGGCGTGCTGCTCAATGCCGCCGCCCAACTCCTGCTCAAGGCAGGCACCAACGCCGTCGGCCATTTCACTTTCAGCCGCGACAACATCCTGCCTGTCGGTTGGCAACTCGCCACCGAGCCACACATCATGGGCGGACTCTCGTTTTATGTCATCAGCGTGGTGGTGTGGATCATGGCGCTCTCAAGGGTCGAGGTCAGCATCGCCTATCCGATGTTGTCCATCGGCTACGTGGTGAACGCGCTCGCCGCCCTGTGGCTGTTCGGCGAGGCCGTTTCAGTCACCCGCATGGCCGGCATCGGCATTATCATTGTCGGCGTTTATATCGTTGCGCGTAGCTAACAACCCAGGACTCAACACTTTGAACTATTTACCCTTTACCAAACCGACTCTCGACGAAGCCACCATCCAGGGCGTGGTCGAGGTGCTCCGCTCCGGCTGGCTGGCCACCGGCCCCAACGTGCAGGCGCTGGAAAAAGCGCTGTCCGGCTACCTGGGCGGGCGCATCGTGCGCACCCTCACCTCCGCCACCGGCGGGCTGGAAGTGGCGTTACAGGTGTGCGGAATCGGGCCGGGCGACGAGGTCATCACGCCGGCAATGAGCTTCGCCGCCACGCCGAACGTCATCCTGCGGGTCGGCGCCAAGCCGGTGTTCGTGGACGTTGGCACCAACAGCCGCAATATCGATCTCAACCAGGTTGAAGCCGCGATCACGCCGAGGACGAAAGCCATCATGCCGGTGCATTTCGCCGGCCTGCCGGTGGACATGGACGCGCTTTACGACCTCGCCCAGCGCCACAAGCTGCGCGTGATCGAGGACGCCGCCCACGCCATAGGCTCCGCCTGGCAAGGCAAGAAAATCGGCAGCTTCGGCGACATCGTTTCGTTCAGCTTCCACCCCAACAAGAACATGACCACCATCGAGGGCGGCGCGCTGTCCTTTGCCGAGGCCGACGAGGTGAAAAAATTCGACCTGCTGCGCTTCCAGGGCATTTCGCGCGATGCCGAGGGCAACATGGATGTCTCCGTCGCTGGCGGCAAATACAACCTGTCCGACGTGGCGGCGCGTGTCGGCGTCGGCCAGCTGCCGCAACTGGACGGCTTCAACGCCAAACGACGCGAATTAGTGGCGCATTATTTCAAATGCTTCGCCACCGATCCGGCATGCCTGCTGCCCGCGCGAGGCGACGAAGGCCATAGCTGGCACATGTTCGCGCCGCTGCTGCCGCTCGATCACCTCAACATCAGCCGCAAGCAGTTCATCGAAGCCATGCACCAGCGCGGGCTGGGCGTCGGCATTCATTACCCGGCGCTGCACCTGTTCAGCCTGTACCGCAGCCAGGGTTATAAGGAAGGCGACTTCCCCAACGCCGAACGCATCGGTCGAGAAACCGTCACGCTGCCGCTGTTCCCGGCAATGGAACTCGCCGACGTGGAACGGGTATGTTCGGCGGTCAAGGAAATCATCGAGACCACCAAAAAATGAACCCCATCGAACTCTCCGTCATCGTCCCGGTATACAACGAGGAACAAGGCCTGCAGGCCCTGTTCGACCGGCTCTATCCCGCGCTCGACAAGCTCGGCGTTTCGTACGAGATCGTCTTCATCAACGACGGCAGCCGCGACCGTTCCGCCGCCATCCTGCGCGAGCAGTTCCAGAAGCGCCCGGACGTCACTCGCGTCGTGCTGTTCAACGGCAACTTCGGCCAGCACATGGCGATCATGGCCGGCTTCGAGCATTGCAAGGGCCAGCGCATCGTCACCCTGGACGCCGACCTGCAAAACCCGCCGGAAGAAATCGGCAAGATGCTCGCCAAAATGGACGAGGGCCACGATTACATCGGCAGCATCCGCAAACAGCGCAACGACAGCTGGTGGCGCCACGTCGCATCGCGCGCCATGAACCACCTGCGCGAGCGCATCACCCACATCAAGATGACCGACCAGGGCTGCATGCTGCGCGCCTACAGCCGCGACATCATAGCCGCCATCAACTCCTGCAAGGAGGTCAACACCTTCATCCCGGCGCTGGCCTACACCTTCGCCCAGCGCCCCGCCGAGGTAGTGGTGGAGCACGAAGAGCGCGCCGAGGGCGAATCGAAATACTCGCTCTATAGCCTGATCCGCCTCAATTTCGACCTAATGACCGGCTTCTCGGTGGTTCCGCTGCAAATATTCTCGCTGGTCGGCATCGCGGTCTCCATCTTGTCGGCGCTGTTCGTCGTTTACCTCTTCATCCGCCGCCTGATCGTCGGCCCGGAGGCCGAAGGCGTATTCACCCTGTTCGCCATCGCTTTCTTCCTGATCGGCATCACCCTGTTCGGCATCGGCCTGCTGGGGGAATATATCGGACGGGTCTACCAGCAGGTCCGGCATAGACCGAGGTATCTGGTGCAGGCGGTGCTGGAAAAATCATGCAAAGGATGAATTTCTTGAAGCCCTACCAACCTGTAGTTGCATCCATTCTCAATCAATCGCGTCCGGCAACCATCCTTGATGCGCCATCCGGCAGCGGATGGCTAAAAGGGCTCCTCGGTTTTGACGCGCAAATTGACGGCCTGGATTTGTTCGCCCCCCCACCCGACGCATACCGAACATTTCGAAGCATCGATCTGGATTTAGGTCTTCCTGATGATTTGGGGTTATACGAAGCCATTGTGTGTTGCGAGGGAATTGAACACTTTGGAAATCCAGACCTCTTTTTCAGGACCGCTCGCCGTCACCTGGTGCACGGGGGCCGACTCATTGTCACGACGCCCAATGTATGGTTTCCAGAGGCCCGGCTTCAATTCTTTCTCCGGGGATTTTTCCCTAGCTTCCCATGCCTCGTCGGGCGAATCGAACGCGGCACTCACATGCACATCATGCCTTGGTCTTTCCCGCAATTATTTCTCTTTCTCCGCCTCAACGGATTCGAAGACATCACCCTGCATGACACTGAGGAAAAAAAACCGAAGCGAGTATATGAAAGACTTCTTGGCATCCCACAAGCCCTTTACTGCCGACACAAACGCAACAAATCCATCACTGAGGAGGAGCGTGCTTTCTGGTCGTTTGCCGGGTCGGAACAATCAATATATGGTCGCCGTCTCGTTGTCAGCGCGGTCACGCCCAACCCGGCTGGCGACACGGGCGTTGTGCGGTGAAGTCAAGTAGGGTGGAACAAGATCAACATGGTTGACTATATGCACATTCGTACATACAATGAAAATTGAATATGATGCGGAAAAAGCGGCGAGTAACCCTTTCCAACACGAAGGAGTAACCTTCGAGGAAGCCGAAGCGGTGCTCTATGATCCTTTCGCATTGACTCGAGAGGATTCGGACACATTAGGCGAACAGCGTTTTGTTTCCTTGGGCATGGGCGTGAAGGGACGAATCCTGGTCGTGGTTTATACCTATCGAGAGGAAACCATCCGCCTGATTTCTGCATGGAAGGCCAACCAACCGCAAAGGAGCCGATATGAACAGCAATTCCGATGAGGCTTTTGAAAAATTCAAGGAATACGATTTCGCCGATGCGAAACCCGTTTCCGCCGTGCCCATTCTTGCCCGTCTTCAAGCCGAACAAGGTGGCAAAACCCGCATTACCATGCGCGTGGACAACTCCGTCCTGTCCTCTTTCAAGGCGCGGGCGGAAATGGCTGGCGCCAGCTACCAAACCATGATGAACGAGGCTTTACGCCAGTTCATCGAAGGCAAGCAGCTGGCCGATGTGGTGCGTGAAACGATTCGGCAGGAGTTGCATGCTGCTTGATGTTGACATGCGGCGCAATGCGCTTCGCTTATTGGCGCCCTACAAAGATTGCGACTTACACGTGTTAGCATTCTAACGCTGTACGTCAGAATTTATGCAACCGGAAAACGCTGTGTTGAAAAACAAAAAAATCGTGGTCGTGGGCGGCAGCTCCGGTATCGGTTATGCGGTAGCGCAAAAAGCCATGAATGCCGGTGCTCAGGTTGTTATCGCGTCCCGATCCAATAAAAGGCTCAGCACCGCAGCAAGGCAACTCGGTGAGCGCGTCCAGAGAGAAGTGGTTGATGCCTCGAATGAGCAATCCGTCGAAGATTTCTTTCGGCGTGTCGGCCACTTCGACCATTTGGTGGTAACGATCAAACCGCAGTTACCATCTGGACGATTTCTCGAAAACGATGTTGACGCGGCAATCACCGCCTTCGATGCCAAGTTCTGGGGGCAGTATCGACTGGCAAAGCATGGTGCCCAATATATCCGGCAAAATGGCTCTATCACTTTCACATCAGGCATCGCTTCTCGCCGTGGCTATCTCGGCCACTCGGCAGTCAGCGCCATGAATGCAGCAACGGAGGCGCTTGCCAAAGCAATCGCTATTGAGCTTGCACCCATTCGGGTAAACACTGTTTGTCCGGGTTTTGTGGATACCGAGCCACCGACTTCCGGTCGTGCCCAACACGTCAAGACACTGTCGCCGACTTTGCCCCTGAATCGTCTTGGCGCTGCAAGTGAAATTGCCGACGCCTACCTGTACCTGTTTGCTAATTCATATTCCACAGGCACGGTGGTTGTGGTCGATGGGGGAGCTATATGCTGAGAACAACTCTAACATCCATCGCGCGTGCCCACCGATAAAACGCAAACCGATTTGCTGGCACATCAACCAACAACCATGCCCACCTCTCCCCACGCCATTGTCTTCGCCTACCACAACGTAGGCGTCCGCTGCCTGTCCGTTCTGCTTGCCCACGGCGTAAAAATCCCGCTAGTGGTAACGCACACCGACAACCCCAGCGAAAACATCTGGTTCGACAGCGTGGCCGAGCTGGCGGCGCTGCACGACATTCCGGTGATTACGCCGGACGACCCCAATTCCCCCGAAGTGGTGGCGCAAATCCAGGCGCTCAAGCCGGATTTCATTTTTTCATTTTATTACCGCAACATGCTGAAGAAGGCGCTGCTCGACATCCCCGCTCGCGGCGCCTACAACATGCACGGTTCGCTGCTGCCCCAATACCGCGGACGGGTACCGGTAAACTGGGCGATCATCAGGGGCGAGCGCGAAACCGGCTCGACACTGCACGTGATGAACGAGAAGCCGGACAACGGCGCCATCGTTGACCAGCAGGCAGTGCCTATCCTGCCCGACGACACCGCGCTGGAGGTGTTCCACAAGGTCACCTGCGCTGCCGAGGTGGCGCTGAACCGCTGCCTGCCCGCGCTGCTGGCCGGCACGGCCCGGTTCACGCCGCAGGACTTGAGCCAGGGCGGATATTTCGGCGGACGATGCCCGGAAGATGGTAAAATCGACTGGTTGCAAAGCGCGCAGGCCATACATAACCTGGTGCGCGCCGTGGCGCCGCCTTATCCCGGCGCCTACACGCTGCTTGTCGGCAAGCCGGTGCGGGTGCTGAAAACCCTGATCGAGCCGCAGCGCCAAAGACGCGCGACAGCGCCGGTTTTTTATTGCGAGAATGGCCGCTGCTACGCGGAATGCGGCGATGGAAAAGTGCTGCGGATTTTGGCGTTCGAATTCGATGGCAAGATCATGACTGCCGATGAATGGGTTACAGCTTACGGTGGCGAGGCGTTGCCGCTGGACGTTTAAAATTTGTAACACCTCAGGTTGAATTTGTAGGGCCGAATTCATTCGGCCTATTGTGCGAATAAATTCGCACCTACAAGAAACACGCAGCCAATTTATTATTTTTGACTAGGAAAAAAACAATGAAAAAAGTCCTGATCCTGGGCGTAAATGGCTTCATCGGCCATCACCTCTCCAAGCGCATCCTCGAGACGACCGACTGGGAAGTCTACGGCATGGACATGTACAGCGAGCGCGTCACCGAGCTGATGGACAACCCGCGCTTCAACTTCTTCGAAGGCGACATCACCATCAACAAGGAATGGATCGAGTACCACGTCAAGAAGTGCGACGTCATCCTGCCGCTGGTCGCCATCGCCACCCCGGCGACCTACGTCAAGGAACCGCTCAAGGTTTTCGAGCTGGACTTCGAGGCCAACCTGCCGATCGTGCGCCAGTGCGTGCAGTACGGCAAGCACCTGATTTTCCCTTCCACCTCCGAAGTCTACGGCATGTGCCGCGACGAGGAATTCGACCCGGAGAACTCCGAGCTGATCCTCGGCCCGATCAACAAGCCACGCTGGATCTACTCCTGCTCCAAACAACTGATGGACCGGGTGATCTTCGCCTACGCCATGAAGACCGAATTCAACTTCACCCTGATCCGCCCCTTCAACTGGGTCGGCGAGGGCCTCGACAGTCTCAACGCCGCCAAGGAAGGCAGCTCGCGCGTGATCACCCAGTTCCTCGGCCACATCGTGCGCGGCGAGGACATCAAGCTGGTGGACGGGGGTGCTGCGAAGCGCTCCTACACCTATGTCTCCGACGGCATCGACGCCCTGATGAAGATCATCGAGAACAAGAACGGCGTGGCAACCGGCCAGATCTACAACATCGGCAACCCGTCCAACAACTACTCGGTTAAGGAACTGGCGAAGATGATGCTCGACCTCGCTCTTGAATACCCGGAATACGCCGAGACCGCCAGGAAAGTACACACGCTTGAAGTCAGCTCGGGCGACTATTACGGCAAGGGCTACCAGGACGTGCAGAACCGCGTGCCGAAGATCGAAAACACCATGAAAGACCTCGACTGGAAACCCCAGGTCGCCATGGCGGATACGCTCAAGCACATCTACGATGCCTACAAGGGCCAGGTTGCCGAAGCGCGCAAGTTGATGGATTGACCCTGTAGGAGCGACCTCCCGGTCGCGAATCGATAACCATCGCGACCGGGAGGTCGCTCCTACAATTTATTTTCCCATGAAACTCGCCCTCAAGATTGACGTCGACACCTTTCGCGGCACCCGCGAGGGTGTGCCGCGCCTGGTCGAAATTCTGAAGAAGCACGAAGTCGGCGCCACTTTCCTGTTCAGCCTCGGCACCGACCACACCGGTCGCGCCATCAAGCGGGTGTTTCGCCCCGGTTTCATGAGGAAGGTGTCGCGCACCTCGGTGCTGGGACACTACGGCCTGAAGACGCTGATGTACGGCACCCTGCTGCCGGGGCCGGACATCGGCAAGCGCTGCGCCCACATCATGCAGGCAGTGCAAAGAAACGGTTTCGAGGTCGGCATCCACTGCCACGACCACATCCTCTGGCAGGATTATGTGGCGAAAAAAAATGCAGCCTGGACGGCGCGGGAAATGAAGCTGGCCTGCAGCCGGTTCGAGAAAATTTTCGGCGAACCGGCCAAGGTTCACGGCGCCGCCGGCTGGCAGATGAACGTCCATGCCCTGCGCCTGGAACAACACATGGATTTCGATTACTGTTCGGACACGCGCGGCACCCGCCCTTTCATCCCGCTATGGAATGCGGAAATTGTCGCCTGCCCGCAACTACCCACCACCCTGCCCACGCTGGACGAACTGATCGGCATCGGCGACATCACCGCCAGCAACGTTGCCCAGCACCTGCTCGGCCTGACCGAAACCCCAACGCCCACCGGCCACGTCTATACCCTGCACGCCGAGCTGGAAGGCATGAAACTGGCCAATGTGTTCGATGAACTGCTGACCGGCTGGAAAGCGCAGGGCTATGAACTGGTTTCTCTCAAAGGTTATTTTGAAAGCCTGAAGCTGGACGATCTGCCCCGACATGAGGTGGTGATGGGGGAAATCCCCGGACGCTCCGGGGTGCTGGCGTTCCAGAGCGACGAGTTTCTAGCCTAACCACCACGGATCCTACTTTGCCTCATGAACGATGAAAACCTTATGCTTTTCACACTTAACGCAAGCCGTGCATTTGGCGAGAGGATCGGCCAAGCGTTAGGAATCCCTTTAAGTGAGCACGAGGAACGGGAGTTCGAGGATGGCGAACATAAATCCCGGCCTCTCGTGAACGTGCGGGGCCGGGATGTTTTTGTGGTGCAATCTTTGTACGCAGATGCAGAACAGAGCATTAACGATAAACTTTGCCGCCTGCTCTTTTTCATTGGCTCTTTTCGCAAATCGTGTTGTTATCGGCAACCGACCCGGCACAACACCAATAACCATCGATGTTTCCAGGCAGTCGCAAGGTGTCCCTATCGATATGCTTGAAAGCCCCACAGGGTGGTTCTTCGGATCAGACGCCAACACGATTTGCGAAAAGAGCCTTTTCATTGGTGCATTGCGGGATGCCTCAGCCGGTTGCGTGACCGCCGTTATTCCCTACTTGTGCTACGCACGCAAAGACAGGAAATCCCAGCCCCGCGATCCGATCACGATACGGTACGTTGCCAGTCTGTTTGAGGCTGTCGGAACAAATCGTGTTCTGACTCTCGACGTGCATAACCTCGCCGCCTTTCAAAACGCTTTCCGCTGCCATACCGACCATCTGGAAGCCAAGTCACTGTTTGTCAGGTATTTCGCGCCTCTGGTGCGTAATGAAGAAGTTGTTGTCGTGTCGCCTGATATGGGGGGAATAAAGCGTGCCGAGCAGTTCAGGCAAGCGCTGGCAAACGCAACGGGCAAAACAGTGTCGAATGCCTTCATGGAAAAATACCGCAGCAAAGGCGTGGTTTCAGGCGAGACAATTGTCGGCGAGGTGAAGGACAAAGTCGCACTTATTATTGATGATCTGATCAGCACGGGCGGGACCATTCTGCGGACAGCGTCGGCGTGCCGCCAGCTCGGAGCGAAGCACGTCTATGTGGCCGCATCCCATGGGGTGTTCGTGGGCGTTGCCAATGAAGTGTTGGCGAACGCGGCGCTGGACAAGGTCATCGTGACTAACACGATTCCGCCCTTTCGATTGAATCCGGAGATTGCAGGGTCAAAACTGGAAATTCTTGACGCCGCGCCTTTCTTTGCCGCAGCCATGACACGCATTCACACCGGCGGATCGATCGTGGCGTTGCTGGAGGAATAACCAGCTAAAACCCGCGCGTGTAGTCTTCCGCAAGGCGCAGGTATTCCCGTGCCAGGCTGGACCACTTTGACAGATTCCGTACATCGGAATCCTTGATATGCCAAATCGTGATCTTCGCACGCAGGGTTGCGCGGTAGCTTTTGTAGAAATGCAGCAGCTTCTCCGGAGGTTTGTCCCCTGTCACTTCGCTGTAGGTTTCGAGAAATATTTGCCCCACGGAAGGTGCGCCCAGATGCTCGCATTCCATGGCGAGAAAAGCCAGTTCATCAGCGACATCGAGAATGCGATATTCGCGTTTAAATTCCAGGCAATCGATGACAACCGGTTCCTCCCCGAGCCAGATGTGCTCGGGCCGAAGGTCGCCGTGGGCCTCGATGATTTTTCCTGCTCGCACACGTTGATAAAGCAGTTCGGATTCTTCCCGTAAGAACGCGAATTGCGCTGCGCCAATTTTGCGTACAACCGCTACCGGTAGGCGATATCTGGGATCGCTCAATTCTCGCAAATTGTCGCTCACGTTTTTTTCAAGTTTCTCTCCATATTCGGATTCGCTCAGTTCGGCTGGCGGCGCGGCCTGGTAAAATTTTGCAAGCACCACGGCTGCTCGCTTCACATCCGTCGTTTCGACAGTACCCTGCTTGATCGCATGATCGAGTATATGATCAATCGGCAGGCGGCGCATTTTGACCAGCCAATCCACTGTCTCACCCTCACCGTCTATTTTCAGAGACCCCGCAGCGTCTCTGGTAAGCGGCAAAATCCCCAAATAGATGTGCGGGGCAAGGCGTGCATTCAACCTGATTTCCTCCGCTGAATCATAAAGTCTGGCTTCAATCGAGCTGAAATCGAGAAAATCATACCGCACCGGCTTCTTGAGCTTGTAAGCGTAACTGTCGGTCAAAAATACCCAGGACATATGAGTTTCGATTGCCTCGACGTGCCGTGGCCTATCCGGATAGGCCTCTGACCGCGACAAGAACTGAAGCTTTCGATCAAGCGGGACTTCTGTGTTGGGCTCTGGTTTTATTTCAGCAGCCATGTTCTCTTCTCAAGTTATGGTTGGTCTATTCTTGCTCTTGCGATCAGGCATGCCGCCTGCGCCGCAATGCCCTCGCCGCGCCCGGTGAAGCCCAGTTTTTCGGTGGTGGTGGCTTTAACATTGACGCAATCCGCCGCCACTTCCAAGTCGGCAGCGATGTTCGCCACCATTTGCGCGATATACGGCGCCATCTTCGGTGCCTGGGCAATGATGGTGGCGTCGAGGTTGACCACGCCGAAACCCTTTTCCCTGAGCAGTCGCGCCACTTCGCGCAGCAACCGGCGGCTGGCTATGCCCTTGTAGCGCGGATCGGAATCGGGAAAATGGCGGCCGATGTCGCCCAAGCCAGCCGCGCCCAGCAGTGCATCGCAAATCGCGTGGAGCAGCACGTCGGCATCGGAATGGCCGAGCAATCCGCGCTCGTAGGGGATTTCCACCCCGCCCATGACCAGCTTGCGCCCTTCCACCAACGGGTGGACATCGAACCCCTGGCCGACCCTCATGCCTTGCCTCCCAGTATCAGTTCCGCCAGCTTGATATCCTGCGGATAGGTCACCTTGAAATTGGTCATGTCGCCAGCCACCAGTTTCGCCTGAAAACCCATACGCTCAACTGCCTGCGCCTCATCGGTCACCGCCGCGCCATCCAACAAAGACAGCGCGCGCTGCAGCAGGCCATAGCGGAACATCTGCGGGGTCTGCGCCTGCCATAGCTTGTCGCGGGACTCGGTGCGCAGGACGCGGTTGTCGGCATCGGCGCGCTTCAGGGTATCCGCCACCGGCACCGCCAGCAGGCCGCCGAAGGGGTCGTCGCCGATCTCGCCGATCAGGCGGTCGAGCAGCTCTCCGCTCAAACCGGGCCGGGCTGCGTCGTGCACCAGCACCCAGTCGTCGAAGCCTACTTCAGCGCGGATGGCATCCAGGCCATTGCGCACCGATTCGAAGCGCTCCGCACCTCCGCAGTACAGTGGCTTGAGCTTGCCGGCGAAAGCGCTCCAATCGTAGGACTTCCACAGCGGGTCTTCCGGCGCAAGCACCACATAGACATGGCTGATCATAGCGTGACGGCACAAGGTCGCTACCGCGTAGTAAATCAGCGGCCTGCCCAGCACTGAAAGGTACTGTTTGGGGATTTCTACGCCCATGCGCGAACCGAAGCCAGCGGCGGGGATCAAAGCAAAATAATTTGGCATTACGTTGTGGAATTGGCTATCTTGAAAGTACGGTTTAACAGACAACAGTTAATTCAGCCAGGAGATGTCATGAAACAAATTCGTCCCGCCGCCGTTGCCGGCGCATTCTATACGGGTGATCCGCGCGCCTTGGCCGACGAAGTTGCGGCCATGCTTGAAGAAGCAGGACAGCATCTGGAAAAATCGGCAACGCTCCCCAAGGCGGTTATTGTACCCCATGCCGGCTACATTTATTCCGGGCCGGTTGCCGCCAGCGTCTATGCCCTGCTGGAACAGGGTAGAAATATTTACCGCCGTGTCGTGCTGCTGGGTCCGGTGCACCGCGTGCCGGTACGCGGGCTCGCCTTGCCGAGCACGGAGGGCTTCGCCACGCCTCTCGGCATCGTGCCGCTCGACCTCGACGCCATGGTGAAGATCGCCGGTCTGCCGCAGGTGATGGAATACGATGCGGCCCATGCCATGGAGCATTCTCTGGAAGTGCAACTCCCTTTCCTGCAAGCTGTGCTCGATGACTTCAAGCTGGTGCCTCTGGCGGTGGGCGACGCCACGCCGCAGGAAGTGGCTGAGGTACTGGAGCGCCTGTGGGGAGGCCCGGAGACGCTAATCGTCATCAGCTCCGATCTGTCCCATTTTCTGACCTACCGCGAGGCGCAGCAAATCGACAGCACCACCGCACAAGCCATCCTCGATCTACGCTGGCCGTTAAGTCACGAGCAGGCCTGCGGCGGCACACCGGTAAACGGCTTGCTGCTGGCGGCGCAGCACCACCACCTCAGGCCGCGCCTGCTCGACCTGCGCAATTCCGGCGACACCGCCGGCGACAAAAGCCGGGTAGTCGGTTATGCCGCCTTCGCTTTCATTGAGGAGGGCTCAAATGTCCATTGAAAAAGGCCGTATCCTCTTGCCGATTGCCCGCGCCACCATCTCGCAGGCGCTGGGCCAGCCGATGGAGGCGGACGAGGGCGCAGTGTGGCTCAAGGAGCCAGGGGCCTGCTTCGTCACTCTGACCCAGCAGGACCAACTGCGCGGCTGCATCGGCAGCCTGGAAGCACGCCGCCCGCTGATCGAGGACGTCAAGGCCAACGCCTACGCCGCCGCCTTTTGTGACCCGCGCTTCTCCCTGCTGACGCCGGCGGAGATGGACTATACTGAAGTGGAAATATCGCTGCTTTCCCCGATGCAGCCGATGACGTTCAAGAACGAGTGGGATGCGCTGGAACAGTTGCGCCCAGGCATTGACGGCGTGCTGTTCGAGTGCGGACACTACCGCAGCACCTTCCTGCCACAAGTGTGGGAGCAATTGCCGGAATGCGAGATTTTCATGGCCCACCTCAAGCGCAAGGCGGGCCTGCCTGCGAATTTCTGGGCCCAGGATGTGAAACTGGCGCACTACACGGTGAATAAATGGAAGGAATCGGATCTGAAATGAGCGCAAACACTCTCGCCCGCTGGTGGCACAAACTAGACGATGGGCGCATCCAGTGCGACTTGTGCCCGCGCGACTGCAAGCTGCACGAGGGCCAGCGTGGCCTGTGCTTCGTGCGCATGGTGGAGAACGGCCAGATGGTGCTGACCACCTACGGCCGCTCCTCCGGCTTCTGCATCGACCCGATCGAGAAGAAACCTCTCAACCATTTCTATCCCGGCTCGAGCGTGTTTTCTTTCGGCACCGCCGGCTGCAACCTGGCCTGCAAGTTCTGCCAGAACTGGGACATCAGTAAAGCCAAAGACATGGATCGCCTGATGGATCAGGCCTCGCCCGAGGCGATCGCCGCTGCGGCGGTCGAGCACGGCTGCAAGAGCGTGGCCTTCACCTACAACGACCCGGTGATCTTCGCCGAGTACGCCATGGACACCGCCGACGCCTGCCACGCCCTGGGGATAAAGACCGTGGCGGTCACCGCCGGCTACATGCACGACCAGGCACGGCGCGAGTTCTATGCCAAGATGGACGCCGCCAACGTCGACCTCAAAGGCTTCACCGAAGACTTCTACCACAAACTCACTGGCGCCCATCTCCAACCGGTGCTCGATACCCTGGTTTATCTGCGGCGTGAAACGGACGTGTGGTTCGAGATCACCACCCTGCTTATCCCCGGCCACAACGATACGGACGAAGAGATCACCGCCCTCTCCCGCTGGGTGTTCAAAGAACTGGGGGCGGATGTGCCGCTGCATTTCTCGGCTTTTCACCCCGACTACAAGATGATGGACGTGCCGCCGACACCACGGGAGACCTTGGGCCGAGCCCGCCGCATCGCGATGAAGGAAGGCCTGCATTACGTCTATACCGGCAATGTGCATGACCCGGAGGGCGATACCACCTATTGCCCATCGTGCAAAAAAGCCCTGATCGTGCGCGACTGGTACCAGATCAACGCCTATCGTTTGACCGACGATGGCCACTGCCCGGACTGCGGCACGGCGATTGCCGGGCGCTTCGAAAAATTCACCGAAGCGTTCGGGTCGCGCCGCATCCCGGTGACGATGCACGCCTACCGATAAACTGGATCCCAAGCCATGAAAACAACCGAATCTTCGCAGCTAGTCAATATCCCCGCCGGCCCCGTGAACCTGGAAGGCATGTTGGAACTTCCGGCAGATGCCTCTGGCATCGTGCTGTTCGCCCACGGCAGCGGCAGCAGCCGCCTCAGCCCGAGGAACAACTACGTGGCTCGGGTGCTGCGCGACGCCGGCCTGGGGACGCTCCTGATCGACCTGCTGACGCGGCAGGAAGACATGGATTATGCCACCCGCTTCGACATTCCTCTCCTGACCCGGCGGCTGCTGGACACGACCCGCTGGCTGCGGCACGAAGAGCGCACGGAATCCCTTGCCATCGGCTATTTCGGCGCCAGCACCGGCGCGGCGGCGGCATTGCAGGCGGCAGCCGCTGAAGGCGGGAAGATCGCCGCCGTCGTATCCCGCGGCGGCCGCCCCGACCTTGCCGGGGAGGATGCCCTGGGCAGGGTCGCGGCCCCCACGCTCCTGATCGTGGGCGGTTTCGACGATGTGGTGATCGGCCTCAACCAGGCAGCCTACCGGCTCTTGAAGTGTGAAAAGGAACTGGTGATCGTCCCCGGCGCCACGCACCTGTTCGAGGAGCCCGGCACGCTGGAACAGGTAGCAAAACACGCCGCAAACTGGTTCAGCCAACGTCTTTCTGACAAAGCCGCCTGATCTCGCTCCCCAGGAAGAAGCGGGGGGGACCCCTTTCCTGCGAGCAGGAGAAAGCGAGCGCATAGATGGAGCCATTTGCCACCCATCTGCTGTTGATCTGGATCGCACAGCATCCCTACTGGGTTGGCATCGCGATTTTCCTTGTTTCCCTGTCCGAGTCACTGGCTCTGGTGGGCTTGTTCATTCCTGGCGCGTTAGCGATGTTCGGAATCGGGGCCCTGGTCGCCGCCGGCGCGGTGAATTTGTGGGCCGCGCTGGCTTGGGCGGTGGCAGGCGCCATTGTCGGCGATGCCATCAGCTACTGGCTGGGCCGCCATTACCGCGAGCGGTTGCACACCCTCTGGCCTTTTAGCCGTTCCCCGCAACTACTAATAGACCAGGGCATGGCATTCTTCCACCGGCATGGCGGCAAAAGCTCCTGCTGGGCCGCTTCGTCGGGCCGATGCGCCCGGTTATTCCGATGATTGCCGGCATGCTCGACATGCCCCCAGCGCGCTTCTATCCGGCGAATATCCTATCTGCACTCGGTTGGGCGCCCGCTTATATCTTGCCCGGAGTCGTCTTTGGCGCATCGCTGAGATTGGCGGAAGCGGTGGCAACCCGCCTCGCCATGACGGCGGTGGCGCTGGTGCTGGTGATCTGGTGTGGCGTATGGGGGATAGGCCGCGCTGTTTTGTGGCTGCAACCGCGCATCGAGCGCGGGTTGTCGTTTTTGCAAGCCTGGAGCACCGCTGCTCCATCTGGCCGGAACCGCCCTTTACGGAAGCTGGTTGCTGCGCTGCTCGACCCCACGCAACCCGAATCCCGCACCTTGCTGATATTGGCGGGGCTGCTGATTGTTGCCGCGTGGGGATTTTTCGGCGTTCTGGAAGACGTCCTGACCCGCGATCCCTTGGTGTTTATTGACAGCGCGGCATATCACTTTTTGCAGGGGATCGCG
>Ga0210039_1002086_pt1 | contig 17199 bp, 14 predicted proteins | sample CryGeyCG2114_250_3_FD_185460 | JGI IMG/M metagenome (GOLD analysis project Ga0210039, IMG submission 185460) | Groundwater microbial communities from aquifer - Crystal Geyser CG17_big_fil_post_rev_8/21/14_2.50 (SPAdes) (version 2) | ecosystem: Environmental > Aquatic > Deep subsurface >...
CGCCAAGCCGAAGCCCTTCGTCTGGAGCAAAACTGCCGACGACATCATCACCCGCGAACGCCGCGCGCTTGATGCGCTCGATGAAATCAGGGGAAACCGGTAGCATGTGTCAGATTCGGAACACTAGTCTGGCGTGTGACAGTTCGGCAAACTGCTTCGGACATTTGGGCGCATACCGGATCAGGCTTTAATGGCAGTTCTTTTGCCATCTCTGTCGTCAATCTTGCTTGATGGCAGACTGCTGACGAAAACGCGCCTTGGCGTCAGAATAGGCCCAAATTCTGTTGCCAAGATATCTTGGTGTGACTAGGTTAGCGTCAAAATACGTTGATGACAGAATTGGCGCGCATATGGTCACCAAGCCTTACGATCTTACAGATGCTGTTACCTATCACATCGGCACCTTTCCCCCATCTGCCCTCGACTATGAGGTGCTGCTTGGGCCGCTTGAGGAGGCTGCGGCCTCCCTTGCGCGGTACGATACCAAGATGTCGGGCATGGTGAACAGTGAACTTTTCCTGGCTCCGCTGCGCCGCCAGGACGCGGTCACCTCGTCCCGGATGGAAGGGACGATCTCGACCATCGAGGAGTTGTACCGACTTGAAGCCGAAGAGGATGCAGGCAGCGCTGACCCATACCGGGAGGCGCGCAACGACGACGTCGAGACCTACCTTTACTCCCGTGCACTGCGCAATGCCCAGCAGGCGCTGGCCGAAGGCGCACCGCTTGGCGAGCATCTGATCCGCACCGCGCACCAGCAGCTGCTGTCCTTTGGCCGGGGAGCCCGCAAGCGCCCGGGAAGCTACAAAGTTGAACAGAACTACATCGGGGACGAACGCCGAGGAAAGATCTACTACGTTCCAATCGCCCCCGAGCAACTGGGACCGGCGATGGCCGAACTGGTCCGCTACATCAACAAAAGTTCGATGCGGCCCCTCATCCGCACCGCCATTGCGCATGTCGAGTTCGAGGCCCTGCACCCTTTCGAGGACGGCAATGGCAGGATCGGCCGCATGCTGATCACCCTGATGCTGTGGAAGCTTGGCGTCCTGCATCAGCCGAACTTTTTCGTGTCGGGTTACTTCGAGGCCCACAAGGACGAGTACATCGAGCGGATGCGTGCCGTATCCGCCACGGGCGATTGGACCGGCTGGGTGGTATTCTTCCTCCAGGCGATGCACGCCCAGGCGACGGTCAACATCCAGACGGCCGACGCGATCTTCCGCCTGCACGGCGAGATGCGGGAGCGGTTCCGCGAAGTTCTGAATTCGCAGTTCCACGATCAGGCATTGGACTTCGTCTTTGCTAGTCCAGTGTTCCGGAACGACCGCTTTGTCGCGCGGTCGGGAATTCCACCATCGTCCGCTCGTGCACTTTCGCGACGCTTGGTCGAGGCTGGGCTTCTGCGCACGATCGAAGGAGCCTCGGGCCGTCGCGCCGCGATGTACGCCTTCGATCCCCTGCTTGATCTGCTGAAGGTCTGAAACGCAAAAAGCCCCCTAGTTTACAGGGGGACTCGTCAAACGTTGAGGTGGCGTTGAGGTAAAACGCTGGCGCCTATACACAAGTATTTTTGTCGGATTCCCGCCCTTTGGAAAGGTTGATAATTTTGTTGCGGGAGGGAGATTTGAACAAGCTTGTACGAATAGTTTGATCTGTAGGTCGGTTTGATGCGTGATGAAAGGGTTGTGCCAAAAAAGCTGTGATGAAACATCTATAACAATCACTTGCGTGGATCTAAGGCAACCGGACCTCATCAGTAGAATACGCCGGCGACAAATGAATTTGAGCTCGTTGACGGTGTTAGGATCGACATCGTAGCTTACGACAGATTGCTGACTGAAAGAGACGTTTGAATTCAATTGCAGAAGGCTACATGGAAACAGTCGACATAATTCCTGACATCCACGGTCAGATCACCAAACTGCGATCGGCGCTCGATACGCTCGGATGGAGGCGCGGCTCGTCGGGCTGGGTCCATCCCGAACCAAATCGCCGCATCGTTTTTCTGGGTGACTTCATTGACCGCGGACCAGAAAACCGGTCTGTCATTCAGGTAGTGCGCGACTTGATCGACTCCGGCAAGGCGAGCGCAATCATGGGGAACCATGAACTCTACGCTCTGCACTTTCATATGTTGCATCCCGAAACGGGCCGCCCGCTGCGGGCCCACTCCGAAAAGAACCTGCGCCAGCACCAGAGCTTTCTTGCCGAGCTCCAAGTTGGCACCCGCGAAACGAACGAGATTATGTCCTGGATGAGCAGCCTGCCGCTGATTCTAGAGACGGACGATTTCCGCGCCGTGCACGCCTGCTGGATCGACCACTCCATCGACCGGCTTCGCTTGCTCGCCGGGAGCGGCGTACTGTCCGAAGAGCAATTGATCCGGGTGGCCGATCCTGCCTACGAATTGTTCCATCTTGCCGAGGAAATCACCAAGGGCCCAGAACACCGGCTTCCCGATGGCTATTCCTTCACGGACAAAGACGGCACCTGCCGCGACCAAGTTAGGCTGAAATGGTGGAACGCAGGCGCACAGACCTGGCGTGATATCGCGATCTCGGTGCCGGTTCTGGACGATCTGCGTCACATTGCCGGCAGCCAATGGTCGACACGCAAATACATGAACATGGACCCGCTCTACGCGGAGCAAACCTCAACCCACGGGGCCGTCGCCTGAGAAAATGTGCGAAAGATCTTTGACACTACCAGATCACGCAAAATATAGGCCCGCCGCATGAGGTCCGGGCCTTTAATGCCGATCGATCTGATTAGACTGCTCTCCCAGTATGATTGATCGAGACGCAAATCCCTATCAGCCAGCGAGTTGCACTTCCGGCTGTTTCCATGTGCCATCGAGCACCGACGGCTCGGGGTAATAGACCCGCAGCACCGCCATGAAAGCGCCCTTGGGTGCGGGCAGCCAGTTCTTGGCCTTTTCGCCTTCGGGTTTTGTTGAGGAGAGGTAGATCGACGTGCTGCCGTCGGCGTCGGTCACCAGATCAGGCACCATGGGTGAGTTGATTAGATACCTGTCTATCGAGTTGGCCACGAGAAGCTGCTGCGGCAGGTCGTACATGGTAATTGACCAGAAGGCTTTCGCAGGCGGAAGCTGACCCTTTTCGAATCGGATCACATAGCTCTTGTCACCCGACAGTGGCTTGCCATCCTCTGACTTTCCAAAAAGGCCGTAGTATGCTTCTTCCTTTGAATTCCCGAGAATTCCGTACTGGGCGCCCAGCGCACGGTTCACGTAGTCACCGTTGATGAAAGCACGGGTTCCGAACAGGTTCTCCGAATTCTCAGTTGTCTTTCGACGCGCGTCGATCTCGGCCTGGCCGTCAGCCATTCCTGCCTTCAGCGCTTCAGCCATTTCGCTCGGCAAGGAGGCGATGTCGATCTTTTCGCCCGGTGCGATGCCGATCTGCGCGAAGCGGTCCCGCAGACCCTTTTCATCGGGAAGAACCGGAACGTACTGTAGAATGAAGGACAGCAGATTAAACAGTTCCAGCGAGGTCCGTTCATCGGCGCCAGAAAGCGGCGTTGGGAAGTTTACGGGTGGCGCGGCAGCCGGGGCAGGCGTTCCCGCAAAGGTGGAAAGCGGTGCGATTTGGTAGTCGGCTTGAATCGCGCGGACATTGTCGATGTCACTCGGGCCAAACAGTTGTGTCCGGTAGAGCGCCAGCACAAATTCAGTCTCGGCCTGAATGACTTTGGTGATGCCCGCTGGAGTCTCACCCGTCCAGCCCGGGCCGGTGATCAGAAAGCTGCCGCCATTATTTCCAGTGGCACGGGTGCCGAGATAGCTGAAGTTATACGTGTAGGAGTCGACCAACTGGACCGAGTAGTAGCGATTTGCTTCGATCTTCGGCAAAGTCAGAACAATTGGTTCGGCGCGCAGATCCAGCCAACCAAAGGAATACGGTGTGTCCGAGTTGGGGGTCTGCACGGCTGTGTCGGTGGGTGTGAAGACATTGGCCTCGCTGTACAGACCGTTCGGTGGCCCCTTGTATTCCTTTCCACCTTTGTTGACGAAGTAGGCCCACATGATGCGGTAGTAATCCACCATCGGGAACCCATAGATGTAAGCCTCCTTCGCGATGGCACGGGCCTCATCAGGGGAAACGCTAATGGCGGCACGAACTGGAAGTCCGATAACCCCTGCAGCAGCGACCACGATGGTGGAGGTTCCGGCAAGCGTGAATCTGCGTCGTGTTGTTTTCATTGTGTACCTCATCTTCAAGCGGTGAGTTTGCCATGATTAAACTTAGTCGCCTTGTCACGCGTTGATGTGAATCAAGGTGCTGGCACACAGCCAGTTAAGCATGTACCCTATCCCTTTGCCACAGATGAAGGGATCGAAGCGCATTATTGATCTTTTGGTTACCGCAACGGTGCCCTTTTGGCACCTCAAGTCAAATCCGGCAGGCTGAGCTACTCCCCGAAATTCGGACACTGACATAAGCTACGATTTGCAGTCTGTTGATCTTCGACGAGAAGGAGATCAGAGATGTCGAAACGCAAACAACACGCGCCAGAGTTCAAGGCGAAGGTCGCGCTGGAAGGGCGTTAAAGCTCGATAGTCTGATTGGGACCCGGCATGCGGACTTCATCAGGGCCAGCGGTCGTATGCACCGCGTCGACAGGCCGGACACATGACCGCACCCCGCAACGATCAAAATCAGCCCAAATCAATCCTTGCAAAACCGGAGCCGTCCACAAATGACAGCACTTTCAGAACAAAAGGAGTTTCCTCAGCGTTTGCAATAGCTCGCCAAACGGAAAGTAGATGAGGCCCGCCAGCAGCAATGGCACGGTTGCGGCGGCCGATACGGGCAGCAATGCCGTGCGCTGGTAGAGCAATGTCTTGAGGTCGTTGGCCGCCCGAAACAGCAGCTTTGCGTCGGGAACGCCACCAAAGGCGGCCACTTCTTCGGGCGTGGCGCCTGACCCGTTCCTGCCGAGCACCGCGCGTTCTGCCTCTAGTTCGTGGCGAGTGGCAATCGATCGCGAGACGACCAGTGTTTCCTCTTTGAGGTCCTCGAGCTTCCTGTTGAACGCGAAGTTGGGCAGCGCGAGCAAAACATGCACGAAGCCAAGCCATATGCCCATGAGCGACGTGTAAGTGACGGCCTGAATGGTCTCCTTGATCATCAGTTCCGCAACCGTGCCGGCGATGACAAAACTCAATGCCAGCACAAACGGGGTATAGACATTGGGCAACTCCCCCAGAAAGGCGATGCCTGCGAAGCCGTCGGGGTGCGTGGCGACGAGTCTCAGGTCAAGGCGCGAGATATCCGTGATTAGCAGCGCAAGGATTACGATGCGCCACACCCAACGAAACATGAGAAAGTAGTAGATCGGACTGCTCACCATCGACGTCCAGAGAAGGGCGTAGCTGAGAGATTTACTGCCCTCGTGCTCGACAAAGACCCACTTTGCTTCGGCAACTTCAATCAGGCCGCCGGCAGCAAGTACGGAGCATCCCAATGCAGCAAGAGCGAGCGCCGCCTCTGTCCGACCGGACGCAAGACGTCTCAGGGCCGTGTTCACGGCTGTCTTGGCGAGCGGTTGCGACGAAGATGGAAGCAAGGGCGCATTCAGAAGCGGGTAGAGCAATCTCAGGATCCCGTTTTCGACATAGCGCTCCATTCCAACGAAAATGCCTACCGCCACAAGAAAGCGCGACCAAACGCTGAGATCCAGAAGAAACGGCTTGTCGTCGAAACTTCCTGTGGCAGTGCCTTCGAATAGGCTCAGCAAGCAGGGGATCACCCAGCCATGTGAAAACCCTATATCAAGGGGTGTTCAAGAGCCCCACCCAGCTCTTCTCACTTTAAGCGCTCGGCAAGGGCCCTGCCTGCAGTGATGGCCTCCCGCAAGTGTAACTGACGTCGCAACTAGCAAGGCGCCCAAGCTATTGCCTGGGCGCCAACCGCGTCAAGTTTAGTAGCCGAGACTTTTAAGAAGTACATCCTTGTAGGCGGATGCCAACTCGTTGACGGCGACGTTATAGGCGCCATTTGCTTTGCCAACTTTTGCCGGGTCAAAGTTCTGTCCAGAAATCATGGAATTGAAAGTCTTCATTACCCGCTCTAGGTTCTCTTTGACGAAGGCGTCAGGGTCTGTGATCCATTTCACCTCGCCTTCCTCTACTTTCATCAGAGCTGTCAACCCGTACACCAACGGGTACATGTAGCCATCGCCATATTTGTACTCACAGGGATTCCTATAATAGTGGGTCTTGAACTTGACGCTAGTTTTCGGCCTCTTCACCTCGTTGATCTTTCCGAACCGTCCACCGGCTCCGTTGTAGGCCTCAGGCATCTTCTCGTAGATGAGGTCGAAGAGGCGTGGCATGTCTTTCATCAGCGCAAGCGCGCTTTTAACGCCAGGATCCACGATCTCGACAATCTTGCCTTTGACATCCTTTACGACGCCATCTTCCGCCATCAGGTCGTTGAAGATTTCAACGCATTGACCTTTAGATGAAAAGAGCACTGCCGGAGACTGCGCAACACGCTTCGATGCTTTAAAATTGTCCAGCTTTGACAGAGGGATCAACGCCAGAGATACCAGATCTGGCGCCTTTATGCGACCACCGTCATTGGACTTCCACTCGACCTGATCGACGAGCGCGGTATCGAGATTTTCTTTAATCTCCTCGTAATAGCCTTTCCGGTTTGCCATGGTCGCACTTGTAAGCTGCGCGTTGTTGTTTCGCGCCGCGCTAATTGCGATGATATGATCTTGGAAGAATTCGAAGCCACCTGGTCCATCTGCAGGGAAAATAACTTCAACTGGCATGAGGCTCTCGGGAATCTTATCCCTATTATCCTTGATCATCGGCAGTAGGACGTCCCACTGTTCCTTGAAAGTAGACCAGTTCTTGATTGGCTTTACGGCATTTTCGGCTGCTTCCTCGCCTTCGACTGCATTGACCACCGTGCGAATGATGAACCGACCTACAGCGAGTGCATTATGGCCGCCGTCGAGAATCCCTTCGAGTTCCGGATCGTCGAACGTCAATCGGAAGCGGTTCCGCTCAAGTTCCTCGACATCGCTACTTGCGATAAGCATCCCTTTCGACATGAAGTGAAAGAGCTCGCCCTGCTTTTCCAGGCTTTCCTCGATATCCTTAGTGACATTGGTGGTTTTCGAGAGGCGAGGATTCGCTTCGAGATTTGACTCTGTGAGCAAATCGACAAGGCTCGAGAGGTTCACCGTTCCCAAAAGCTTCCGAAGCCCGTGGTTCTGGTGCGCTGGTTCGTTGATCTTCAAAATTACGCTAGACATAAAAAAGTCTCCTTGTGAGTTCGCAGGAGACGGGTCGAAGCATCGGGGCACTTGTAGAGCCTACTTTTGCATTCCAACCCGCCGTCCGGCAGATTTCAGTTACCGCCACCCCGTCCGGGCTGGCTGCTGCTCTTTAAGCACGTCCAAATCCGCTTGTATAGCTTAAAATGATGTGCAGGGCATTTTTTGGACTCGCGATCTAAGCGTGGACCCGGGTCACCCTAAGTTCTGGGACGGAAGAAACCTTGATGCTGTCCTGCCGTGGATCCGCCTTCGGAAGTGCAGGATGGCTTGCTGCCGACTTCGCGGACACCGGGTTAGGTTAGCATGGCGCGGGCCTCGAACTCCCGAGGCGATTTATACCAGTATGTTCAAACCCCTGATCGCCTTTGCGAGTTCGTGCCAGGGCGTTGACGGCTGCAAGTGGCTCCACGAAAGCCGGACGATCGATTCGATCGTTTCTTGATCCAACCCCATGGCGGTCAGAACGTGGGAGGCCTCACGCCGCGCAGACGTGCACGCAGACCCGTTTGAGATTGCCACATCGTCCCGCAGGGCAAGCATGAGAGCCTCGGAGTCTACGCCCATGAACCCTAGGGTCAGGACATGGCCCAAGGCATGGGATTGATCACCTATGAGAATGGGTTTGAGAGGTTCAAACTCCTTTAGAGCTAATTGTCTTTCCGTGAAGGACGCGCTCCGCCGCAACAAGTGATCCCGCATTGCAATGGCGGCAGCAGCACCGAATCCAGCTATCAGGGGAACGGGCAGTGTTCCTGGCCTTAACGCTCGCTCCTGACCTCCACCAAACATTAGAGGCTTAAGTGGAGGCCGTTCGTATCCTCTGCGCCGTGCGATGAGGGCACCTACACCTTTGGGGCCGAACAACTTGTGAGCGCTGACCGAAAGCATATCGATCCGAGCATGCCGCGGACCTTCGAGGTCCTTGCCAAAGCCTTGAACCGCGTCCACGTGAAAGTAGGCGGTATGAGCCTTTAGACCGCTCGCGATCTCGCCAATTGGCTGCAGAATGCCTGTCTCATTGTTTGCGTGCATTATAGAGACTAGCAGTGTGTCGTCCCGAACCGCCGCAAGAACGTCCTCCGGCAACACACGCCCTGACTTCCCAACACCAACGATAGTCAGCTCAAAACCTTGGTTTTCCAGCACCTTCATTGGCTCGAGGACCGCCTTGTGTTCGATTGCTGTGGTCACAAGGTGTTGCCGCCCAGTCCGGCGACCATGGTCGGCAAGGCCAAGGATGGCCAGGTTGTTCGCCTCGGTGGCTCCGGACGTAAAAATCACCTCGGATGGGTCCGCGCTGGCTAAGGTAGCGATCTGCTCTCGCGCAAACTGCACAGCCTTGTTGGCGCGGGAGCCAAATTCATGCGTGCGGCTCCCGGCGTTGCCATACTCCAAATCGAAGTAGCGCAGCATGACTTCGCGGACTTCAGGCTCAAGGGGCGTCGTGGCATTGTTGTCTAGGTAGATCGGCATCTTCTTCGTCAGCTCCAGTGTGCCTGCGAGGAGGGGTTAGCAGGTTGTGCCTCGCAGTTCAAATTGCATGTTATCTGTTTGTTATTCCATTTGACAAATGGTTTGTCACTTGGCAAAACCCGGACAACTTGTGAGGGACCATGGACGACGCATTTCATTACGCTTTTCCTGCGATTCGCGGCGTTCAAGCTGGCCGCGAATACTACGTATCAATGTGCCCGCTCCGCCTGATTCCGAGGATTTTTCTCTTTGATGAGGAGGAGCTGACCCCAGAGCTACGCTCTCAACGTACTCTGAACAAGGCGCGGATTCCGGAGATGACACGATACCTGACCGATCAAGAAGACACCTACGTCTTCTCGGCCATCACTGCGTCGGTCGATGCTGAACTTCTGTTCGAGCCGGTTTCGCATGAAAACGACCGCTTGGGGGTTCTTCGGATCCCGATGGCAGGCACCTTCATCATCAACGACGGACAGCACCGGCGGGCAGCGATCGAGGCGGCGCTGAAATTGAACCCAAAGCTTGGCGAAGAGAGCATCGCCGTCGTCTTCTTCAGTGACGTCGGCCTGGCACGTTCTCAGCAGATGTTCGCCGACCTAAACCGTTACGCGATCCGCCCCTCAACCTCGATTTCGCTGCTCTATGACCACCGCGATACCGGTGCCGAGATGACACGGCGTCTGGTTCTTGAAGCTGAGCCGTTTCGTGATCTGGTAGAGATGGAGCGCAGCACTCTCTCCGCGCGCTCGCGGCGACTTTTCACGTTCAGCGCGATTTATCATGCAACCAACGCACTCCTAGCCGATGCGAACGACGACTCGGAAGCGAGCCTTAAGACAGCCAAGGCCTACTGGGAAGAAGTTGGGAAACAGCTGCCGGAGTGGAACCAAGTCCGTCGTGGCCGCCTGGCATCAGGCGAGGTGCGGCAGGATCTAATTCATTCGCATGGCGTGGTTCTTCAGGCGCTCGGCAAGGCAGGCGCGGCACTATTGCGCGAGGCACCGAAAGATTGGAAGAAGCGCTTGAAGGCACTCTCAGAAATTGACTGGTCGCGGAATAGTCCGACATGGGCAGGTCGTGCGGTAGTCAATGGTCGTCTCTCGAAGGCGACACAGAACGTTACTCTTACATCAAACTACATCAAGAAAAGCCTCGGACTTGAGCTGTTACCAGAGGACCAGCGCATTGAGGACGCATTTGAGCGGGGAGACCATGAGCGAAACACCTAAATCAGCAAGACAATCCATCTTTAAGTCCGCGGGGTTTAAGGAAACACTCTCCCAATCGATTGAACAGATTCAGAAGACGTACCTTTCGGACCAGATCCCATGGGTAATCGGCTACAGCGGGGGCAAAGACTCAACAGCAGTGTTGCAGCTGGTGTGGCTGGCCCTTTCAAAGCTTGCACCCAAAGATCGTCGGAAGACAGTTCACGTCATTTCGACCGACACTCTAGTGGAGAATCCAGTGGTTGCCGCGTGGGTCGACCGCTCTCATGAAGTCATGGGTGAAAACGCGGCCCAGTTAGGTCTGCCAATATACCCCCACAAGCTGACGCCCGACGTCCAGAATACTTTTTGGGTCAATTTGATCGGGCGAGGCTATCCCGCCCCACGGCCAAAGTTCCGTTGGTGCACCGAGAGAATGAAGATCCGTCCGGCGGATGCCTTCATTTCCGACGTGATCAAGCAGAATGGCGAGGCGATCGTCGTTCTCGGAACGCGCAAGGCTGAGAGTTCAGTTCGCGCGGCGCGCATGACGGCGAATGACGAGGGGCGTTTCCGTGAAAACCTGAGCTCACATAGTTCGCTCCCGAATGCATTCATCTACAGTCCGATCGCGGAGTGGACGAATGACGACGTATGGCTGTTCCTGCTTCAGGTAAAGAACCCTTGGGGCCATGATAACAAGTCCCTTCTGAGCATGTACCAAGGCGCTTCGCAGGACGCTGAGTGTCCCGTGGTTCTCGACACCTCAACGCCGAGCTGCGGTGACAGCCGTTTTGGCTGCTGGGTTTGCACACTCGTCGAAAAAGATAAGTCGATGTCGGCGATGATCCAGAATGACGAAGAAAAGGAGTGGATGGCTCCGTTGCTAGAGCTTCGTAACGCACTCGATGAGCCTGACCACGACAAGCGTGACTTCCGCAGGATGAGCGGGACAGTGCAGCTTTTCAACAATGACAACCGCCCGATCCCCGGTCCATACACACAGGCTACGCGAGAGGACTGGCTACGTCGATTGCTTGCCGCCCAAGAGATCGTCCGCAATCACCCCAAGGCCCCGCAGGAGGTTCGCGGAATCGAACTTGTGACCCAGGACGAGCTCCATGAAATCCGTAGGATCTGGGTCGCCGAAAAGTACGAAGTCGAAGACCGTTTGCCTACGATCTATGCCGAAGCGACAGGTCGGAGCTTTGCCGCGAAAAGGCTGGACGATACGCAACCTTTCGGGGTTGAGGAAATGATAATTCTAAAAAATGCTGCGGGGGAGGATCAAATTCATTTCGAACTGGTTCGTGAACTTTTGCAGGTCCAGCGAAGCTACCGAACATCAAGTCGGCGTGCGAAGCTATTCGAGCGTCTAGAGGAAGCTTTCAAACGCGGCTTCTACAATGACGTCGAAGACGCAACCGGACGCGCTGCGCGCCGACGCAATCTTGGCGCCTTGTTGGAAACTGTCGGCGAGATCGGCAATGAGGGCGAGGCTGCCGCAAAAGCACTTCAACGAGAACTCGAAGAGCTTACAGAAGGTCAGAAATCGGAGGCCGCGAAATGATCTTGGACGAAATCGTACTACACAATTTCGGCGTCTATCGCGGGCGGCATCAGTTCGAACTGACCCCAGTGTCAGCTGACAAGCCGATCATTCTTATTGGTGCCCAAAACGGCGCTGGGAAGACAACATTTTTAGAAGCTCTTCAGCTTGCATTTTTCGGAAAGCTGGCAAGAGGCCAGCTACGGGGAACTGGCGCGTACGAAGACTACCTGCGGGGAGCGATTAATAGGAATGCCCCATCGGGCGATGGGGCCGAGGTCAAGGTGAAGTTCCGACGAACGATGGATGGGCAAGAGCAGCTCTTTGAGATTCGCCGCGCCTGGTCCGCGAGTGCCGCCCGTGTGCGCGAGATTTTCGAGGTGGTAGTGGATGGAAAGCTCGATCGGGTCCTGACCTCTCAGTGGAACGATTTCGTCGATGAGTTGCTTCCTCCACGCATAGCACCGCTATTCTTTTTTGACGGCGAGAAGATCGAACACTTTGCTGATCTTGACCGGTCATCCGAAATCATCGGCACAGGTATCAATGCTCTACTGGGCCTCGATATCGTAGAGCGACTGCAGGTCGACCTCGAGGTTCTCGAAGCTCGAAAGCTCGGCGACAACGGGAGTGTGGATCTCCGCGAAGAGCTTTCGATGGCGGAGGCCGAATTACGGGAGGCCGAGCAACGCGCTCGAGCAGAGAATGATAGCGTCGCGAGCGTTCGCGTGAAAGCAGAGCGGAGCGCATTAATGCTGGAGCGCGCTCAGGCGGCGCTCGAATCCGAGGGCGGCGAACTCTTCGCTTCTCGGGAAGCGCTTACGGTAGAGCGGGCGCGACTTGACGAGGGGTTGGAGCATGCCCGCAAAGAACTGAGGTCTTGGGCCGGGGAGGGAGCGCCGCTCTTCCTTGTTCTGGAGCTTCTTCAATCTGCCGCGAAGCAGTCTGAGCAGGAAACTGAAATTGAATCAAGCGGAGCGCTCCTGACGCTTCTTGCTGACCGCGATAAGTTGGCGATTTCGAAGTTCGAAGATCTTGGTGCGGCAGATGATCTCATCCAAGAGGTCAAAACGTTTTTCATGAAGGACCGTGAGCGATTGAGCCAGACGGCGTCTCAAAAAATGCATCTATTTTTGAGTTCATCTGCACGAACGACGCTCGCGACGCTTTGTGGGGAAGGGCGTGCTAGTACGCTTGATACGCAGAAGGCTCTGCTCGAACGTCTCGATGCTCTGGAAGATAAACGGGATGACCTTGAACGTAGGCTTGCCTCTGTTCCGGCTGCTGAAAGTGTCGCACCCCTGGTTAAGGCGGTATCGGACGCAGAAGGCGCGCAACGACAGGCTGACATCGAGCTCGAACGGCGCATTCAGGCTCGTGACGCCGCGGATCGAGACGCGGAGGCTGTTCGAAAGCGCTACAAGGCTAAACTGGAAAAACTGATCAATCTTCAACTTCAGCGCGAAGACGCTAGCCGGTTGTTTCAGCACTCGGCCGCAGTTCGTCAAACACTCTCGCTTTTTGCAACGCAAGTTATCCAACATCATATTCAGCGGATTGAGAGTCATATGCTTGAGGGGCTGCAGGCGCTTTTCCGGAAGAATGATCTAGTCGCCAAGGTAACTATAGATCCAAAGACATTTGCGATCGAATTGCGCGGGAGCGATGGGCATGTTGTAGCCCCAGATCAGCTCTCAGCAGGAGAACGCCAGCTTTTTGCCATTGCTCTTCTTTGGGCTTTGGCAAAAGCATCGGGTCAGGCAGCCCCGACGGTGATCGACACGCCACTTGGGCGATTGGATTCACAACATCGGACACGCCTTGCAGAACGCTACTTCCCGTATGCTGGAGAACAAGTGATCCTCTTATCTACCGACGAAGAAATTGACGGGCGACTTTATCAAAAGCTGGCTCCACATATTTCTAGAAGCTTTACGATAACCTACGACACCGATGGCAAAGGTAGCCAGGTAAAGCCTGGCTACGCCTTTGTCGGCAAAGCTGGACTGGAGGCAGCATGATAACGATTGAAACTGTCCGGATCGACGAACAGGGTCGCGAACAGCTGATTAGGTTGAAGCGGCATACCGCGATCGAGACCTGGAATGTTCTTTGCCGATGGGCCCTTTGCGCGTCCCTCGCGGAGCCGACGAAGCCGCCAACCCGCCAGTTTAAGGGTGAGCCAGCGGTCGAAATCGCATGGCGTGTCTTCGGCGGCGTACATCACGAGATTTATTTGGCTCTGCTCAAGCAACGCTGCCTGCGAGACGGTCTAGAGCTTGACCAGGCGACGGTCCATGAGCAGTTCCGACTGCATCTTCATCGTGGGCTCGGTTACCTTGCGTCGGATCGAAGCGTCCGTTCAATCGGTGGCTTGGCCCGAAAGCTGGACGAGGTCGACGCTCCCGCGGCGGCGTGACGTGGCGGACTTGCCCGACCTGCACGAGTTGGCGAGTGAACATTTCACATATGCGGACTTGTGCCACTGCAGCGAGACTTGGCGCAGAACAGGTATTGAAAACGCTCCACAGGCACTGGAAACTTACCGGGCCATCTCTGAGCTATGTGAGAATGTGCTTGAGCCGGTAGAGGCGGAATTCGGTTCGATTACTCTCACATATGGTTTTGCAGGTCCGAACCTCACTCGAAAAGTACATGGTCGGATTGCACCACGGCTCGATCAACATGCGGGACATGAACGGCGCGTCTCCGGTGAATTTATCTGCCCAAGGCTTGGTCAAGCGGCAGACTTTCGAGTGCCAGGGGTATCGTCGATAGTTGTGGCCCGCTTCCTCGTCACGACGGTGCCATTTGACCGGCTCTACCTTTATGGAACTGATCGGCCGCTGCACGTTAGCATCGGACCCCAGCATGCACGTGCGATCTTTGAGATGCGCAAATCTGGCACCCGCCTGATCCCACGCGGTTTGAAGGCGGCCAATTTTTCTGTTTCGGATTGAAAGCGCCCGACCCTAGTGGTCGCCGCAGTAATAGTAGCCTTTTGAGAAGCCGCCGCGTGTTTTTCGTTTCTCACGGACTATCGCCAGCATTTCTTCCTCGTTCGCGTCGTACTGAGCGCCAAAAGCTAGCGCGACCTCGATAATGTCGGCCAGTTCATTGAGTTTGTCCGCCGCCTTCGTGGCACGGTACGTGGCACGAAGAAATTCGGCGTGTTCTTCGCTTAACTTGTCGTAGAGCGCGGCGCGCAAGGCTTGCTCCTTGAGTTCCGAGATTATGGGTACCCGGCCTGAGGCTTCGATGATTTGCGGGATCCTATCACGCACTAGCTTCCCACGACGTCGAAAGTCCGTATCGTCGCTGGTGCGCTTGGCTCGATTGCACGCAAAGCACAGCGCCTGCAGGTTCTCGCGATCATTTACTTCTATGAGTTGGTCGTTCAGGCGCACCTTCCCATGCTTGTCGGCCTTCGAGCGTGGGACGATATGGTCTATGTCGATCGGGCGGACTTCCGCTGCGATGCCACATAGTTGACACTTGCCGCCAGCTTCTTTGAGCACTTCGTATCGCACAGATGCACCGGCTTCGGGTGCACGCTCGCGAGATTTCTTCTTCTCAAACCAATCCTCGATCTTCTCCTCGCAGACAAGAATGGCTTCGTTCCGGAGCTCTGGTTCCTCGGGGTATGGGAGAAGCCGGAATACACTCGTTTTTCGCTCATAGTCGATGATCTCGTGTTTGGTGAGCGTAATCTTCGGCCAGCGCATCACGATGCGTTCGTAATATTCCTGAACGGCGATGTCATGGGCCGCGAGCGCGGCAGCCAGTTCGGTCTTTGTGCGTTGCCCACCATGCAAGAGCAGTTCCTTCACGACCACCGGCTGGTAGACGTCCGTCATCGACATGGTGTTTCTGAGGAACTCAAGGAGTTTAGTTTTGCTCATATCATCATCATAGTCGAATGACCTTGGGGGAAGCTACGGATGGTTTTGCTCTTTACTGAATTGCGCATACTGATCGATGGCGGGCGTGCCTGAGCGCGCTTGGTGAGGAAAATGCCTGGTTTTACGCTGAGTATCGCTTGCCTACTGGTTGAAGTAATGCACTTGGTAACGCATAAGTTTTGGGGTGTATCCCCTTGAGGCAAGTAGGCGTTTGTTTGTTTTGGTGAAAACGCTTGTAACGTCTGGCTTTGAGATTGACGTTTTACGAAAAGGGGGCTATGAGTCGCGACATGGCCCAGGAAACAAACATCATCTTGCGTTTGCGCGACGAAGCCGCAAAGAAGCGCGGCGCTGCACTCGAACGTGCTGACAAGGCTCAACGCGAAGCGGAGCGCTTTGGCATTGAGGTTGAAGCATACGATAGGGCGCTCAAAGCTATGGAACGCGCCGGGATTGCTGATGTGCTGAAAGACGTGGACATTGAACTCGACGTTGCACCGAAAACAGGCGCATCAGACAAATGGGTTAGCATCTACAAAGCCCTTCATGACACTGCTGATGCGCCTTATTCGTATGAGGACTTGAGCGCGGCGGTGGATTTGGCCGGTCATGAGGCGAGCGCGGGTGGGCAGCGAACTCAAATGATGAACGCAGTTAAGGCCGGGTGGTTCAACCGCATCGGTCATGGCAAATTCGAGTTTACTGAATCTGGCTTGGCGCTGATTGGTGCTGAGCCTAACGGTAATTCAGGTTCCGCAGGGCCTGAAGAAGCGAGCCACGAAGTCGCCGCCAGCGACTTCGTGGCTCATAAACCTCAACCAAGTCCCCCGTGGGCGCAAGATTAAGGAGTATCCCATGTGGCAAGCCGCTTTAATACGCCAAGGCCGTTGAACAAGAAATCCGGCTAAAGCCGAAAGGCGGATCGGGTAGGCGCTGCGGTGCCTTCCCGGTTTTTTTATGCTACAATTGACTGTAAGTCAAGAATCTTGGAGCGAATCCAGAATGTTATCACTAACGGAAGCGATACAATCCGGGAAGGTGTCGGAGTTTATCCAGCAAGAACAAGAGCGTGGAGTCGGCCCGATAAGCGAAGCTGAGTTCAATGAAACCGCCTCGCAGGTGATCAAAACGCCGCAATCAGACGATCAAACATCCCGTTCACCTCGCCGCGATGGTTTGCGCGGAAAGTGAACTCGTCCAGATACCGCTTCATGTGCTTCTGGCTGATCGAAACGTGGGTGCCACGCACCGAGTGCTTGAACAGCCGCCAGAAGCTTTCCACCCCGTTCGTATGGTGAAGCTGTTGCGTCCGGTAGTCGTAAATCGCCCACTCTTTCTTGCCGTGCTTTACGGCAACGTGGGTGTAGCCTTCCTGTTTAAGTAAGCCGTAGGAAAGCAGTTCGTCGGTCGAGACGACCGCCCTCGGCGCGACGTTGAGCGCGGTCTGCGCCTTAAGCGTTGCCATTTTGATGTTCGGGATGATCTCAGTCACAAGCCGCCCGCCACGCTCCTTGAAGCCCATGACAATGGTCTTGCCAGCCGCACCGCGACCACGCTTGCCGGGGCGCTTACCGCCGACATACGCCTCATCAATCTCGACGTGGCCGGTCAGCAGTTGCTTGACCTCGCCTTTGTCCATTTGCTCACGGATTTTATGACCCATGCGCCAAGCGGTCTTATACGTCACGCCAAGTTGCCGTTGCAGTTCCTTGCCGGAAACGCCGTGACGCGTCGTAACAAAGAG
>Ga0210039_1002089_pt1 | contig 17172 bp, 17 predicted proteins | sample CryGeyCG2114_250_3_FD_185460 | JGI IMG/M metagenome (GOLD analysis project Ga0210039, IMG submission 185460) | Groundwater microbial communities from aquifer - Crystal Geyser CG17_big_fil_post_rev_8/21/14_2.50 (SPAdes) (version 2) | ecosystem: Environmental > Aquatic > Deep subsurface >...
TTAAAACTTCTGCTGACCACCTCAATGGCAAGGCTCTTTCCATCGGAAATTTGTTCAACATTTTTTTAAACCCAAACAAAGCAAGTCCGACAACAGCAATTACAACTTCAGCAACAATAATGGATTTGAATTTGTATGTAGGAAAATCTTTAAGTTCAAGCCTAAACAATGTCCCTCAAGTTCTAAGCAAGGTTCGCCTAGAACTTCTAGAGAAGATTCCTCCAATGAGTTATCACTTGGGTGTTATAAGACTTGGTATAGGTAGCCAAAAGTTTCTAGACATATTATTTGACACCACTGATACTGATCGTAATCACCCTGTATTTGCAACAATTGCATATACTCCCTCCGTTAATACTATAATTTCAACGATAAACTCTGTTAAACCGAACCTAATTTCAATGGGGATTCCCGTTATTAACTTTTCCTACTTGATTGAAGCTTATTAATTTTGCATTTTAAGAACGTTTTCCCGAACTGTCTTAGCATGCCATTTACCTTTACCACTTTTAGTAGGTGCATTTTTCGAGTTGAGAGAATATGCAATCTTTTCAAATTACTGACCATTTTTCCGTAAATTGGAAATTTCTCTAATGATTTTAGTATCGACCACTAATTTATTACATTGATATGATCGTTTTACACCCTCTTCATATTGCTTCTTTCTTATTACAAATCGACTTACTAAAAATCTACGAGATAAAGAATTGATCGAATGGTTTCTATCTTGATTTGTTTGCAAAAACTTTTTGAGATCAAGGTATTTATCATTGGAACATCTCCTTATAAAATCAATAACATATGATCTATTCATGGCCTGTTCATAAAGTGACCGCAATGCCCCACCATACTTAACTTTTTAACATAAATTTAAATTTGATCAATTTTCTCGTCTTGAAAATCTCTTTTCCTCGTAAGCAATTCGTAGAATAGATAAAAGTCGCCTCGAAATCCTAAAATCGGATTTTGAAAAGTGGCTGGAATATTTTTTTGAATGAAGAAATGGCTAGACCAAGCAAAAAAATAACCGACAGCAAGCCCGAGTGGAATGAACAACCATTGTCTTGTCACAATTGCATAAATCCAAATGCAAATAGCAAAAAAAGTTCCAATAAAATGCAATTTTTTTGTCCAACCTTTGCTGTGTTTAACCAAGTAAAAGGGATAGAACTCCTTAAACGTCTTGAATTCTCTTTTCTGTATAACACCCATCCAATCCTCTCTGTTTTGCCTACAACAATGTTAGTATATAATAGGACAAGTTTAAACTCATAAAAGAAAGTTGAAATGCAATCACAAGTCATGATTATTTGCACTATAGATCAAAAGAAGTTGCCCACTCTCTTGAAATCAAGAGAGTCTCACCTTCGGTATATCGCTCAAAATGAGAAGAATATTTCTTTTGCAGGCATCGTTGAAACAGAAGCTGATCCCTATCAACAGATCGTTTATTTTTTAGATGTTAATTTTGAAATGGCCCAATCCTTTATTCAAAATGACCCCTATTTTAATTGTTTTGAAGAAGTAAAACTTCTCCCTTTTTCAAAAAAAATTCCGAGGAGCTAATGAATAGCATCTATAAAAAATATATTGTCATTGGTGCTGGGCCAGGTGGCTTACAAATGGGCTACTTTCTAAAGTCCAACAAAATGGATTATGTCATTTTGGAAAAAGGACAAAGCTCTGGAGCCTTTTTTAAAAAATTTCCCATTCACAGAAAGTTAATATCGATAAACAAAAAAAACAATTTCTTTCAGGAAGATGAATTCAATATGAGACACGATTGGAATTCTCTTTTGTCCCATGATAAGAATCTCAGATTAACCAAATACTCTGATGAACTCTTTCCTCATGCGGACGTTCTCTACAAGTATCTCAATGATTTTGGGACTCAACATAAACTAAATATTAAATTTTCTTCAGAAGTTGAGCAGGTGAAGAAAAACAACGAACTTTTTGAAGTAAAACTCACTGACGGCCAAATCTATACTTGTTCTGTGCTTCTCATGGGAACAGGTGCTGTTTCTGAAGTTAGCCCTTCAGAAATTGAAGGAATAGAGCACACAACACCATATTCAAAACAATCACTTAATTTAGAACATTATAAAAATAAGAGGATTGCTGTTTTAGGTGGTGGGAACTCTGCATTTGAAACGGCAGATTACCTCTCTTCAGTGGCGGCCTTTGTCCATGTCCTGATTAAGCATCCTGTAAAAATGGCCTGGGAAACTCACTTTGTGGGAGATCTTAGAGCGGTTAATAATAATATCTTCGATCTCTATCAACTCAAATCGCTGCATGCTGTTTTGCGACCCAAAGTTAAAAAAATTGAAAAACTCCCAAATGGAACACTTCGAACAAATCACACTTATGATTATCCCGATTCGAATCCACCGGGCTCCCTCGAATTGACACGAGAATATGATGAAATTATTAATTGCACAGGCTTCAATTGGATTAATTTAAAAATGTTTGATGACTCAATAAAGCCTGAGGCAAAACAAAATTCAAAGTATCCCCTGCTCAATGAAACTTGGGAATCAGTGAATGTTCCCCATCTCTATTTCATTGGTGGATCGATGCAAGCGATTGATCGAACATCAGCTTCCGGCTTCATTCATGGTTTTAGGTATAATATCAGATCACTCGCCAATATTCTTTTACACAAATTTGAAAATCGTGATTTAGAGAATATTAAATTTAGCAATTTTGATGAAAAAGTTTTTTTCAAAAATCTCTATGAAAGATTCACTCTTTCTGCTGCCCTTTTTCAATTGTATGGTTTTCTAGGAGATAAAATCGAATTCTCAGACGATCGTAAAAGCTATACTGTCTCCCAAGAGCTTCCTGTCGGCTTTATTGAAAAAACAAAAGATAAGAATAAACACACTCTCATGCTCACGCTTGAGTTTGGTTTTAAACATTTTGACAAATCTTCACTCACCTTTCTTGGGCCATCTGATCCCAATGATACCAATTGTGCGGCTTTTCTCCATCCTGTTATTAGACATTTCTATAAGGACAAAGTAAGTGAATTTCACTTTGGCGATTCCTTACTTGGGCGCTGGGATTCTCCTCATGAAAGTGGCGGAGCTGTCATGTCTTATCATTCTAAACTGATTGATTGGTTAAACGAGAAATTAGAGCTCAATATAACGAACTTAAACCCGAATGCTGCAAATCCCTACCGGGAGTGGTCGCAAGAGGAAATTGATCAATACAAAAAAGAAAAACTTGAACTGATGAGTAATTCTAAAAAAACCTGTCGTTAATCTCTTATGTCACGCTAAGGCTTCAAAAAAATCGGCAAACGACTTTTTCACATACTCTGGATGCTCAATCGTTCCGCCTTGATGAGTTCGCATAAAAAGATAGGCGGTCATGACCATTCGGTGATCGCGGGGCGGAGAATATTGAAAAGCGGATGTGTTTTTTACACCGCCAGTAATGGTCCAAATATCTTTAGATTCATCATAGAAATTTTTAACGCCATAATGAGCGAGAATCTTTTGAACCTCAGCAATGCGATCACTTTCTTTGTGCCGCAAGATTTTAACATGGGAGAAATGACTTTCGCCTTCAGCGTGAGCGGCGATATAAGCAAGCGTTGGTACCAAATCAGGATGAGTGGAACAATCGACATCAAGGCCGGAGAAGCCCGCAACTTTTCCAACGTAGAGAGCCTTATTGGTCCATCGGACCAAGCCACCTAAATTTCCAATATAATCAACCAGCGAAGCATCAGCTTGAAAAATATCGCGGTCGAGACAATTATCCACCCATACTTCACCTGTCACAAAAGCCAGAGCGATAGGATAGGAGAGAGAGCTAAAATCAACTGGTACTCGGTAATGTTTTTTCTTTTTTTGCTTAATCAAATCGAGCGTCATTTCCCAATAATCTTTTGAATAGTGAAGATCTGTTGGAATCACTTTATTTTTATGATCGTAAAGGGCCATGGCGAGGGCCGAGGCAAATTGTGTGGATTTGGCACAGGAAATTTCAATGTCTCTTATGCTTTGATCATAAGGACCTTGAATGGTGAGCCACTCTTGATCACTTTGAGAAATTTTAATATTCAATTTTTCAAGAGACTCAATGAGATCTTCCATGGGACGCTCGCGCATCGGGCCTTCTGGTTCGAGCACATATCTTTTCTGTCCTCTCGCCAACATCGCCGCGAGAAAACGCGTGGTCGTTCCACCTTCACCACAATGGATAGTCTTGTCGACTGTTTCACATTCTGGAAAGGAATTTTCAATTTTGACATTGGAGTCGAATCGTTCAATCACAAGGCCGATTTGAACGAGACTTTTAATCATCCATTCCACGTCTTCAGATTGGGGAAGATTTTCAACAGTTACTGGTCCTGGAATTATTGCTGCCATGATCAATGCGCGATTGGCATGTGACTTTGAAGTCGGAACTTCAAGATGCTTAGAAATCGGTCCAGCTATTACGTTATAAGCTAAGGTTTTTGAGTTCATCTTGAACTTTGCTCACATCTTTGGCCAATGTCTCGAGATCGACAGTTTTTATTTCCGGTTTCCCTATTTCATGAACAATGATGACCTCGAGGTCAAAGTTGCTCACCATTTTTTTATCTTTTTTAACCAACTCAATGATTTTATCCATTGGAAAATCGCGTTTAATCCACGGAGACTTCTCTTCCTCGATATTGAGTTTTGATTTCAACTCTTTAATCGTCTTAAGATTTTTACTATTGTTGTAGATAATATCCATCACGGCCATTCCCCAAAGAACGGCGACGCCATGGGAGAGGTTGTAAATTTTTTCAAGGGCGTGACCAAAAGTATGACCAAGATTAAGAATTTTTCTTTTTCCTGTCTCTTGAAAATCTTCTTCCGTTAAATTTAATTTAAAAGTTCCACAAGCATTGATGATCTCTTCCATTGGTGAATCACTTTGAACAAGATCGTGAATCGTTTTCTCTAAAAGTGCGTACTTTAGGATTTCCCCTTTACCGCTCTTCATTTCATCAGGAGGAAGGGTTTCTAAAAATTTATAATTCATCCAAATATGTTCTGGCTTATGAAAAGCACCGATAAGATTTTTAACTTCTTTTGAATTGATCGCGACCTTGCCACCGATTGAGGCATCTACCATCGCCAACAATGTGGTTGGGATGACCGACCACTTGATACCACGAAGCAGAGTAGCTGCTACAAAGCCAGCGAAGTCTGAAGTTGCACCTCCACCAAAAGCAATCAAGTGAGTCTTGCGATGAATCCCTTTATCAAGAAAATATTCAACACATGATTCGTATTCTTTTATATTTTTTACCTTTTCACCGTCTGGAGCTTTCCATACAATCACTTTTTTTCCATCAATTTCTTGAAGATTCAAAACTTTAGAGTAAAGCGAGCTAATATTGTGATCAATAATGATCAAAATTAAATCTGTTGGAAGATTTGCTATTTCTTTTTTTAAATTATCTGATGTGGTTTTGCTAATCTTGGTATTCACTTGCTAAATCCTGCGTATGCTTGCTGACGTAGATAATGGTCAGCAATAGTTAACTTAATCATCGATTCTACAACTGGAATAGCTCGAGGAATAATACATGGATCATGCCTTCCCTCTTTCGCTTTGTCCCCAACTGTTGAAGTCGGTTTGAATGTAATATTAAGAACGATGGGATCACCATTCGTAATTCCACCTTCCATTCCGCCAAAATGACTTGAATCCTTTGAGACTACGGAGCCATCGAGCTCAGCCATCTCTTCTCCTGAACCGTAACTGAATGCAACTACGGCACCAATGGAGAGAATTGCTTTCGCCAAATCAGCTTTTAGCTTATCAAAAGAAGGTTCACCTAAACCCATCGGACAGTTTTGAACCATCACGCGAACTTGACCGCCACGAGATTCACCATTCTTTTTTAGATCGAGGAGATAATTTTTAATCTCATCACTTTTTGATTTATCGGGATATGAGTATGGGCCGTAATCACCATTGATATCGAGTTTTGAAATATCGCGCGATTCAAAGGGACCCAGCTTGGTCATCCAGCCGCGAACTTTCATTTGAGGCATCATCAATTGGGCAAAATAACCACCAATAACTCTGGCCAGTGTCTCTCGACCACTAGAGCGACCACCTCCGCGATGATCGCGAATACCGTACTTTAACATGGTCGTTTTATCAGCGTGCCCAGGTCTGTGATCTTCCTTAATTTTCTCGTAGTCACTGCTTCGTTGATTGGTATTTTTGACGATAACACAAATGGGGGTTCCCAAAGTTTGATCTTCAAAGACTCCACTCAAGACTTCGGCGGTGTCCGGCTCTTTACGAGCAGTCGTGCCTTCAATATTTCCAGGAGCGCGACGATCGAGCTCGCTTTGCAAATCTTTGAGATTAAATTTTAAACCAGGCGGAACTCCATCAACCACAACACCTAAGGCCGTGCCATGGGATTCACCAAAGCTAGTAATTGAGAGCATTTTTCCAAAGGTATTGCCGCGCATCCTGATCCTTTTCAAAGTTCAGACTATTATAGCCAAATTAACCCGTGACGGTTATAGCTATTATGTTTTAAAGTTTTTTAATCAGGAATTAAACACCGTGTCTTACGAAGATCATAAAAATATCATTGAGATGCAGAGCTTGGGGCGTGCCCTTAAGATTCATTTGGATCGAATAGAGGAAAATAAGAAGCGTCTTGACTTCATTAAGCTTCAACGCACTTTACGCGAGCGCGAGCTCATTGCGAGACAAGAAGAACTCAAAGCCTCTGAAGAAGAATTCAAAAAACTAGAGAAAGAAGCTCGAGATGAATCAGAGGATCGTCGCCTTGAACTCTTAATGAGCATCGACGAATGCACGACTTCAATTAAAGATGCAGAGAGTTTTATTGCAGGATCGGCCAATACGCTGAAAGAGATTCAATCCGATGTCTATTCTGAGGATGGTTATGAAATGCGCGATATGGAGCATATTGAAATGCGAATCAAAGCGCTGATCGAAGCCTTAAGTCCAAGTGCTCGTGATACTTTTGACTACGTTATCAAGTATCATAAAATATGGAATTTTGTTCAATACATAGAAGGCAATCGATGTTCCAAATGCCGTTTTGTCGTTGAAACATCGACTATTCAAAAAATTGAAAATGGATACTCAGTGGAGGCTTGCAGTGGCTGCAACAGTATCCTCATCTCCACTCACGCTCGAACCTAATTTCTTTTTTGCTCTCTTTTCTTTAAAGCTCTCAACAATCAAATAAAGCGCCGGGATAAAAATTAAAGTTACGGCAGTGGCAAATGCCAAGCCCCAGGCAAAACTCAAGGCCATCGGTTGCAAGAATGGATCTGAATCCACCGAACGACCAAACTTCATTATTCTTCCAAGCCACGGGTGGGCCAAGGGAAGCAAACCTGCGACAGTAGTAATTGTCGTCAGAAGAACAGGTCTCAAGCGAGAAAGTGATGCCTCGTAAATAGCACTCAATAAATCGGGATGCTCTTTTCTGTACTCATTAATAAAGTTAACCAAAACAATCGAATCATTGACCACAACTCCGACCAGAGCTGTTACCCCCATCATCGCCATAAAGCCAAGTGAAGATCCTGTAAGTTTAAAAGTGAAAATAACTCCAATCAAACCAAGTGGAATGGCGGACATAACAATAAGCGGTTGAATCAAAGAGCCAAAAATCAAAACAAGAATAGTAAAAATGGCAATCATCGAAAGCACAGCTGCTCTTCCAAGACGAAACATCGACTCTTCAGTGTCTTTATTCTCTCCGCCAAAATTATAAGAAATATTGGGAAAGCCCGAAAGCACTTGCTCCAACGCTGGTTTAAAATCCTTAACAATCTTCACCGGCGTGGTCACTTTTCTGTCGAGCGTGGCAGAAACACTGAATACTCTTTTGCCATTTAAGCGTCGAATAATAAAAGCACCTGGATTTCTCTCTAACTTGGCAACTTGAGAAAGCGCAATTGAGCGACCTTGGTTGTTTAAAATTTCAAGATTAAGTAAACTTTCAACTTTTGTACGCGAATCTTCATCCAACAAAACTTTTATAGGGATATCTTCATCCGATTCACGAATTTCAGTAATCGAATCTTGGGAAAAGGCCCGTCTTAGTCCAAGAGCAATTTGAGTCGTGGATAAACCGAGTCGGCGTGCTTCAGAATCGAGAACATTAACAACAATTTGCTCTTTTCCTTCTTCGAAATCAATTTCAATTGCTGAGGCCCCTTTTATTTTTTCAAGTTCGGCAGCAACCAATTTAGAAGAAGCTTTTAATTCGCTAATTGAATCGCCAGTCAGCTCGACTTCAACATCCTTACCTCTCGGAGGCCCACCTTGCAGCTTTTTCACAGTTACCACGAATTCAGGAATCAGAACTTTTGATCGTTCTGTTAATTCATTAATAATTTGATCAGCAGATCTTTCGCGATCATCTGGAGGATTAAGATAAACAACAAGAGAGCCATAATGACTGCCCGTTTTGCGCCCATTATCACCGAGGAACACTCCCACTTGAGTCTTCACTTGATCAAACTCTTCTGGTTTGAGGTTTTCCAGCGCCATTTTTTCCAATTTAGTCATGGCCGCATCAGTTGTCTCGAGCGGAATTCCAACCTTGCCTTTAATTTGCAAGTAGACAACACGAACATCATCACCAGGGAAGAGTTCAAAAGGAGTCGACTTTGCAACAAAGAGAGAAACAACGAAAAGCACAAAGAAAGAGAAGATAATCGTTTTTGGTTTTTTCAAAACGAAATCGAGAGTCTTGCCATAACCTTTTAAAAGAAAATCGTACCATCGTCCATGGCGCTCAGCTTCGCCCTTAGAACAAAATTCAGCTAAGTGAGAAGGCAACATAACAAAGCATTCAAAAAGTGATCCGGCCAAGCAAATCATAACGACAGCAGGAACCGCCCATAGGAATTTACCCATGATTCCGCCCATAAAGAAGAGCGAACCAAACGCCACAATCGTTGTCGTGACAGTCCCAATTACTGGCAATACTGTTTCGCTGGCAGCAGCAAAAGCAGCGTCTCGCCCGCTAAGACCCTTTTCACGTTTTTGATAAAATTGTTCTGCAACAATGATTGAATCATCGACCAACATCCCTAAAACTAAAATAAGGCCGAACATCGAAATCAAGTTAATGGTCATGCCCATAGCATCCATCACAATGAAGGAGAACATAAAGGCAATCGGTGCCCCCATAGAAGTCACGAATGAAGTTCTAAAATTTAAAAAGAGCATTAAACAACCAAAGACGAGCACCATTCCCATCAGAGCGTTGTCCTTTAAAACGTTAAGACGACGATTAACCCAATAAGAAAGATCATCCGCGTATCTGAATTTAATTCCTGAATAAGCAGGTGTTTTAAAAAAGTCATCAGTCTCAAGTTTAATTTTTTCTACAGAATCGATGATGTCAGATTTTTCTTTGATTTTAACTTCGAGAAAAACTGCTCTCTCGCCATTAGTTCTCTGAAGAACAGCGCCTTCTTGTGGCTCCCGAACAACGTTGGCGACCTGTGAAACTGTCACTCGACTACCACTGGTATTTGAACGAAGAGTTAAACTTTTAATTTCTTCTAAAGAGTTGAACTCTCCCAGAGTACGAACCATGATGTCACCGCTGTCAGACTCTATCATCCCTGCGGTTAAATTAAAGTTTCGCTCTTTAATCGCCTTATGAACTTCATCAATGGTGATTTCATGAAACGCTAATTTTTTGGGATCAACCGTGACTTTAATTTCATCAGGGCGATAGCCTTGAAGATTAACAATGGCAATCTGAGGAATTCGTTCTAATCGATCTCGCAACTTTTTAGCTGCATTATTTAGGACATCCTCTTCAGCACCAAAAAGAGGAATATTGATTACCGCACGTTGATTATTGGTTAAACTAGTCACAACTGGAATCGTGGCGTCTTCTGGTAAATCATCCACGGTATCTACAGCACTTTTAACGTCATCAACAACTTTAGCAAGCTTGGCGTCTGGATTGACTTCAAGATAAATAATGGATCGGCCTTCGGCAGAAAGGGCATTGAGAGACTTTATCCCTTCTACACCTTTAAGTTTTCTCTCTATGGAAATGGTCACAAGCTTTTCGACGTCTTCTGAAGACGTCCCTGGATAGCTTGAAGTAATCAAAATGACATCAAACTCCACGGGGGGAAACATTTCTTTTCGAAGAGTCACCATAGAGACTATGCCTGCTAACAAGACGACAACTGTTAACAAATTTACAATGACCGGTCGATCGACAAAAAACTTGATTATAGTATTCATTTTTCCTTCAAGAGATAAGTTTTTAAATTTCCATAAAGTGAAGAAAGCGTAAAATGTAAAGACTGACGCTGAGAAATGTTTTGCACTAAAGATCTTTCAGTCAAAATAAGATCTTCTTCTGCGCGAATCACTTGATCAAGATCAGCCTTACCACGCTTATAAAGTTTGGTGTATTCATCGAGAGCACTCTTCGCAAGACTTAATCTTTTACGACTTGAGTCCACTGTTTCATTAAGCAACTTGATCTGTTTTACAAATTCTTTCGAAGATTCATTTAAAGAAACGGTGAGCTTCTCTGACTTGGCCATGGACAATTTCTCGTCAATCGCAACTCTTTGGTCTTCAATTTTTTGAGGCGCATTGCCAATCGCCCAACTCAACGAAAGGGTCGCAGAAACATCTTTCTGAGACTCTCCTAGTTTACCTTTTGAGATGGCTTCTGAGCGATTCGGGTCATAATCATTATTAGTCACAGCCGCTGTTAAATTGATAGCTGGCAAATAACTCAAATCTGTTTTTTCTCTCTGAATAGCAACGAGATCCAGCCTTTCTTTAAGTTCGTGAATGGTTAAGTTGCTTGAAATATCTCCTTCAGGTAATCCTCGTTTATCTTCGAGTAATTGAAAGGGAATAATTTCATTTTCTTTGACTGAGCGATGAACATATCCTGCCATTTTTTCCATTGAAGAAGATAGGCCAATCGCAAAACTCTTTTTCTGCTCTTCGGCACTCAGCATAGCAATCCGCGCTTGAATCAGATCAACTTGTTCTCTGAGACCATCGCGAACACGTCCCTTAATGAGTTCAAGTCTTTTTTGAGCGCGCTCAACAGCTTCACCTTGAAGATCAAAAAGTGATTTATTGAGTTGAGCACTCGTATAAGAGTTAGCGAGACCGATAAGGCCAGTTTGGATTCGTTGGTCTTGCGCGAATTCTGTAGCTCGACTTGCTTTTTCTAAAACAGCAACGTCTTTAAAGAATGTCGAACCCAAAAAGTTTTTGCCAAGATCTTGTGAATAACTTAGTCCTTGTGAAAATCCACTTCTCTCCAACGTACTTGTTTTGACATTGGTTAATGAATTTGAAAGAGAAAGAGTTCCTCCCCATTCAAAAGCTTTTGCGACTCCAAGTGAATAGGCAGTGCTGTCGTAAGGAGTAACGGAATAAGTTGTCGAGCTTTCCGAATTGGCATCGAGCTTGGTTCCACTGGCCGTGAGATTCCATGTTCTTGTCGCTTGAAAAGATTGAACATCTAATGCTGATTTTTGTTTGCCACTATTGGCCTCTAAAACATCAACGCTATTATCTAAATAGTCTTGGGCCAATTGGGATAAGTTGGCTTGTGCTTGCAATGAAAAAACAAACAAAAAGAGTATCAAAAATCTCATGGTTAACTCCTCTAAACTGGCCCACTTTTTAGCACAAGGAGATCGGATTGACTAACCTCTTTTCGTGATGCATAAATGCGACTAAATAACCTGAGAAAGAGGGATCGTCGCCGGCGGGCAACCGCGGGAGGAAAGTCCGGACACCACATGGCACCGTAGCGGGTAACGCCCGTCCACCGCGAGGTGAGGACAAGTGCAACAGAAAGAATGTACAGGGGTTTGAAGGCGTTGGGGGTAGCGAAAGCCGGCCCAATCCTGAGTTCGCAAGAACACCTGCTGTAGTGAAAACAGGTAAACTCTACGGGGTGCAAATCCAAATAGGCCTATGTCTTCTCGCAAGAGGAGTTAGAGCGGCCAGCTCAAATTAGGCGGGTAGGGTGCTTGAGCTTGTTAGTAATGGCAAGACTAGATGAATGACGATTCTCGACAGAATCCGGCTTAAACTCTCTCTCAGGTTTCTTAATTTTAAAAAGCTAAATCGAAAGGCGCTTTGTCCTCTCTTTTCATGTCGTAACATATGATTCGATCGTGATCAAAATCTGTCATCACACCAAATGAGTGAGCCTTTTCAATTGACTGAATTTTTTCTATTTCAAGTTCAATTTTTTGCATCTGATTTGGTCCATCAACACTAACGATAACAGTATCGTTATTCATTTTTTCAAGATTAAGGGAACGACTATCATTTCGGTAAAACTCTGAGGTAAAAAGTCTGGGTGAATCGAGGTCAAGCGCAGCCCTTTGAAGGACTTTTCCCGTTTGGTTGAGGACTGCGCAGATGAGATTTTCTTTTGCATGAAGTGCTGCACTCATCGAGATTAGGGCCATAATTAAAAAGAGCTTCATAAAACGCTCCTTCCCCCCTATCTCGATGGATTTCTAATTTCTGTAAATGGACCATTGGTGGTTATCTCATTTACACTTGCCGGCCCAACAGACTTCTTGTGATGACATTGATCATCAGCAAAACCCATTTTGATAGAAGCGATTAGCATTAGAACGATTAAAAATGGTTTAATCATATAAACCTCCTTGTTGTTAATAGAATACAGGAGGTTAAAATTTCATTGTCAGTGGATTGTTAGCTTTTTGAAATTTTACTTCAAATTACTAAAGTCAATTGATGGGTCAACTTTATCTAAGTCTTTTTTGCCATCTAAAGCCGCCCAATCGAGATCGGGGTCTAGAGGTTGGGGAATCATGTTGTCGTCGAGAGCTGTATAATCGGAATTATCAAACTGCCCTAGCTTTTCATTTTTTTCAAAACCACGGGCCAGTGTTTTTTGTTGCTTTACCACTCCGGTGGAAACTTGATCTTCAGGAATGGCTTCACTCGTTTTTTCGCCATAATTTTCAGAGAGAGCACCGAGCGCTTTTGATTCATCACCTGTGAGCTTAGCTGGTGCCGTGATCTTCACTGTGAGTGCGACGTTGGCCATAAGCTTGTCTGAATCATAAAAGCGATAGATAGACCAAACTGAGCGTGAAGGCGAAAGCTTCGCTACTAAACCACGGGCAACGGCTCCGCTGGCAAGAGACATAATGGCATGGTCCCCTTCTTTTAATCCCGACTCATGTCCCTTATTCATAAGAACAGTCTTCTTTGAATCAGAAACTCCCAAAACTCTTCCCACAAATTTTGAATCTATGTCCATCGCTTGTGCTTGGGATAAAAAAATGATGAATGAGAAAAGAAAACTCTTCAGCATATCTTAGCGGGCCTTATTAAAATTATTCTTAATACTGACAACGCGACCAGGGTATCCAGTCACTTTCACTTTAATTAATTTGTAGAACGGATTCCAGTTGCTCTCTTCAATCACATATTGAGGAGAAACGAGAACTTCTGATTCACTGGTGCGAATCGCATTGTAAGCAGCGGCTGCTTTCACTGATTCAATTTTTGAAATAAATGACAGCATGCCACCGTTGTCGCCATTATAAGTTACGCCATCCGCGTATTTATTATCACCGCTGACTTTAAAGAGATGAAAGAGGTAACCGCCAGAAGCATAACCTGTGAGCTTACGCGTGAGATCCACATCAATCTGGGCGTCCATGGGACTAGCGATTGAAATATCAATTCCTTGATTCAAGTGCGAACGATTGACGCTTGAACATGAGGTGAATAATGCAACTAATGATAAAAGAAGGAGGGCCTTCTGCATGGTGAACTTCCTTGTTGATGTCTGACATTATAAGTGTCAGAAATCACACAAGGTATGTCAACCTTATGGTAGAGAAAGAATCGCTTCAATTGCAAAATGATCTGATAAATGGGTTTGAACCTCACCTTCTTTTGGTGAAATCGTCACCTTTTCAGTCATCGCGACTTTAGCTGATACTGGAATGAGACCTCTAACGTAGACGTGATCAATTTGCGTATCGTTTACTTCCGGGCCGTTTAAAGTGTTGCTGCCACAAAAAGTACACTCTTTGGCGAATTGCGGTAAAACGTCATCAAGATTTTGTCCTAACTTCAGACAATTTTCTTCGAGCTCACCGGCGTAGGTAGCAGATTGAACTGAACAGTTCATGTCTCCCATTAAAATGAGGTGCTCAGCATTTTGAGTTTTACTTTTAAGTCTTTCGATCTGAGCTAAATTTTCCTGGCCCCAAGTTTCAAACACTCCTGTATAAGGAACTGTTGTTTCGAGATCTGAAGTTAAGTGAGTGCACAAGACATCAACCGTCTTTCCTTCAGTTTCAACTTGAGCTTTCAATGCTTGTCTTCTGTTTAAAGTTGAGATGTCTGAAAAATCCACCAATTCTTTATTCTTCAAAGGAAGCTTTGATAAAAGCATCAAACCATTGCTTCCCTTATAGGCAAAGAGAGTCGATTTTTTGAGAGGATTTAAAAGTCTTAACATGGAAAGAATGGGATTTTTCCCCACTTGGGCCATGAGAGAAGTCGCGCATTCGCGATTACTGGCCTTAAGAGCGCGAAGTGAACCACCGCACTTGTCAATAATACAATCTGTGAACTCATCTCCATCAAGACCTTTACACTGAGTATTCATGCAAGAAACAAATTTTCCTTCTCCGAAAAGATCGCCAATTTTGCACGTAGGAGCGTGCTTAGATTTTTGATTTTTAATTTTAGTCAGATAGACATCATTGAAATTGTCTTCAACGGCTTTTGCAATGACCTTGCGATCCTTCTTATCCCAAACTTCTTGCAAGCACATCACATCAGCATCCGCTTTCGCTAAAGCTTGAGCAAGCTTTGGTAGTCTCTCATCAGCATAACTCACAAAAGTGTGGGCCAGTCCTAAATTGTAGGTCATCACTTTTATTTCTTTGGCAAAAAGTGAAGTTGAAAAAAGAAGAGCAAAGATTGTCAGTTTCATTTAAGGGCCTTTATACTTTTTAGAGTTGCTGTCGTGATGTTTTGTTTTTCTATTGGTTCATCTAGCCACTGTGTTTTATCTGTGAACTTAAAAAGCTTTTTCAATTCTTTAAAAGTCTCTTGATTAATTTCAACAACATGGTTCTCTATTTTATATTTGGTAATCGAACTTTTGAACACCGTCTTTGGAAAACTTACATGCTTTTGAAGCTCTTTTACAGAGACAAACGGGTATTGACTAAGACCTTTATCAGAGCTTGAAAGGATAAAAGTTGGGACCTCAAATTGACCAGACAGCCACTTGCCCTCGCCTCTCTGACAAACCAGTAGTTTTTGGCGATTTCTCACCACTAATCTCAATAACTTGAGATCGTGGAAGGCCTGCTTCTTCACATCACTCTGAACAGGAAAAGCCAAAGGGTCGCTCTTTTTTGTAAACACTAGGCATTCGCTCTTGGCCGGGCACATTTGGCAATGGGCCTTGCGGGCCTGACAGTAAACGCGTCCCAAATCCATCAGCGATTCATTCAATCCCCGCCATCCAATTGAGGGTTTTTTGGAAAAGATTTTTTTACTTTGAAAGAGAAGCTCAATTTCTTTTTGTAGCTTAGGTCCTTTCATCTCCGACAGTGAAAACATGCGAGAAACGACTCGCTCAATATTGGCATCAATGGCGAGCGCTCTCTGATCAGAGCCAATCGCGATCAAAGCATTGGCAGTGTAAGGTCCAATTCCGGGAATCTCGACCAAGTGTTCAAAGTCCAGTGGGATTTCTCCCCGCAATTCATTCACAATATACTGACAAGCTTTATGCAAATGGCGAGCGCGACGATAATAACCCAAGCCTTTCCAAGCGATGGCGATTTGCTCTTCGCTGGCACGGGCGAGCGTTTGTAAATCGGGAAACTGAATCAGAAATTTTTCAAAATGATTGAGCACTGTTGAGACAGTCGTCTGTTGCAACATGATTTCCGAAACCAGAGTTCCGTAAAGGGATCGATTCTTCCGCCAAGGGAGATGGTGGTAGGTCCCATAGGACCATTTAAATAATTCTTTCATTGATAGAGTTTATTTCATGGAGAAATGAGAAATTCAATCTTTGATTACTGGCATTTCTTGGACATTTTCGAGAGATCATCGAGAAGCGATGCTGACATCATTGGTTTGACGCCGATTCCATGAATGTTGGCCTTAACTCGATCAAGATATTCCCGAAATTCATTATTATATTCTTCGACATCCGTCACAATGATCAGATGCTTGGTCGTTGTGCCTTTGATCCAATCGACCATGCGTTTCCCATCATTGAGTCCGCGATAATCGCATAACTGAGAAAGTGAAGAGAACTCTTTTATTCCCGTATCAAAAACGGAAACGCTCATTCCTGATCCATTGCCGCAAGAATCTTGCAGCTGGGCCACAAAACGTCGGCGATCACAAAAACCATCTTGCGAATGGTAGTCGACGCCTCTCATGCTGGCCGAAGTATCAATCCAAACTTCCAGCTTCACTTCTTTGCTTTTGACCGGCTTACCTTTGCCACAATACATATCGAAATAATAATTCTTATCACAATCAATCATGTTGGTTTCAACTGCATTAATCATTTTGGCAGGATTGGGCGCTTCTGGTTCATCGAGTTGCTTAAAAGCTTTTTCTTGATCAACCACAAAAGTACTGTTTTCCACCATGCCGATCTGGGGATCAAAACAAAAGTCTCCCATATCGACACATTTCTTCTCTTCATCCGCTGTGTTTAAGGCAACGGACCCCATCGCCTGATAGGTCCCTGGCAAAATGTATTGCAGAAAGGCGCTGGGTGAACGAGAGAGAAAATAGACATCAATAGTTTGTGGATCAGCAAAAACTTTTGCTGAAAATAAAAGACTGTAAATCAAGAATGCGTTTTTAATCAAAACTCAATTCCCTTTTGTCTCAGATAGCGAATAATATTATTTCCAATATCCACCACCAAATCGCGTCCATCCATATCTAGGTTCATAAAGTCATTTAAGAAACCTTTTTGTCTGCTGGTCAACGTTCGCAACTTATCCATCAACTGTTGTCCGGCAGAGCCTCCTTCAGCTTGATAAACCACTGAACTAGAACGACCACCTATATTGATATGGCCTTTCACTGTCTTTTGAGCAG
>Ga0210039_1002093_pt1 | contig 17131 bp, 13 predicted proteins | sample CryGeyCG2114_250_3_FD_185460 | JGI IMG/M metagenome (GOLD analysis project Ga0210039, IMG submission 185460) | Groundwater microbial communities from aquifer - Crystal Geyser CG17_big_fil_post_rev_8/21/14_2.50 (SPAdes) (version 2) | ecosystem: Environmental > Aquatic > Deep subsurface >...
AACTTCCGATGACGGGAATCTTCACCGCCTTTTTGAGCGCCGTCAAATTCTCGATGTACTTTTGGGGGCCGAGCGCGTACGTCCCTGTGTCTGGTAGATAGTTGAGCGCCTCGGGAGACGAGTCCGCACCGCGCGTCAGGAAGTGGTCGAGCTCGCGGCTTTCGTGGATGATCTGCTCCTCGAACAGGGAATACATGACGATGGCCGCGATGCCCGCCTCTTCGAGGCGTTGCGCCTGCTCCACTTTCTTGGACATGGGCGAGGCCGAGGCCACGAGCGGGTTTTTTAGACGGAGGCCGAGATAGGTGGTGGAAAGATCAAGCATGTGGTTTTCCTTTGTCGCGGAGCGGACTCCAAAGTCTTCGCGAAGCACCCTGTAAAGGGCCTGACATTGATTCCAAAGTCTGGAGACTTTGGAGTCCGACTGCTCACTACTCTCTGTTCTCTACTCTCTTTTCTCTTCCCCGCCATTTCCGTAGTGCATGGCGGCCATCTGCTGATAGAGTTGCCAGCGGTTTTTGATGCCCGCACTGGCCTTCTTGCTCAACATTTCGGCGCGCTCTTCGTCGCTGATGGTGAGCATCTTGTAGCGGGTCTCGTTGTAGGCGTAATCCTCCCAGCGGACGGTCGGCTCTTTCGATTCGATGGCGAGCGGATTCTGTCCCGCCGCGGCCAGGCGTGGGTCGTAGCGATAGACCGGCCACGCGCCGGACTGGACGGCCAGTTTCTGCTGGTTGAGGCCGCGCGACAGATCGTAACCGTGCGCGATGCAGTGACTATAGGCGACAATCAGCGACGGGCCATCGTAGGATTCGGCATCGAGGAAGGCGCGCAGGGTTTGCTGGTCGTTGAAGCCCATGGCCACGCGCGCCACGTAGACGTAGCCGTAGGCCATGGCAATCAGGCCGAGGTCTTTCTTCGGGAGTCCCTTGCCGCTCATGGCATACTTGGCGACCGCCGCCATCGGCGTGGACTTGGAAGCCTGGCCGCCGGTGTTGGAATAGACTTCCGTATCGAGCACCAGCACGTTGACGTCCCGCCCGCTGGCGAGCACGTGGTCGAGGCCGCCGTAGCCGATGTCGTAAGCCCAGCCGTCGCCGCCGATGATCCAGACGGATTTCTTGACGAGGCTGTCCGCCACCGAGATGAGGTCTTTGGCGCGCGCGTCTTTATTCTTTTGCAATTTTGTTTTTAGGTTTTCGACGCGCTCGCGCTGTTCGGCGATGCCCGTCGCGGAAGATTGATCCGCGTTGAGCAGTCCGTCCACGAGAGTCTGTCCGAGTTCCGCCGCGAATACGGTCAGGAGTTCACGCGCGTATTCGTTTTGTTTGTCGAGCGTCAGCCGCATACCCAGGCCGAATTCAGCGTTGTCTTCGAACAGCGAGTTCGCCCAAGCCGGGCCGCGTCCCTCGGCGTTGACCGCCCAGGGCGTGGTCGGCAGGTTGCCGCCGTAGATGGAGGAACAACCCGTGGCGTTCGCGACAATCGCATGGTCGCCAAAGAGTTGCGACACCAGTTTCACGTAGGGCGTCTCGCCGCATCCTGCGCAGGCGCCGCTGAACTCAAAGAGCGGGCGCAGGAGTTGCGAATTTTTGATCGTGCCCGGGTTGATCAGTTTCCGATCCGGGTCCGGGAGCGATATAAAGAATTTCCAGTTGTCCGCTTCCTGTTGCCGCAGGGCGGGCTGGGGCGCCATGTTGATGGCCTTGCGTCCCACCTGCGTTTTGTCCTTCACGGGACAGACACCCACGCACAACGTACAGCCCGTGCAGTCCTCGGGCGCGACCTGCACGGTGTAGGCCATGCCCTGTGAAAATTCCTTGAATTTCGACGGCAGGTGTTTGAAACTCTGCGGCGCGTCAGCCAGCAGTTTTTCATCATAGACTTTGTGGCGGATGACGGCGTGCGGGCAGACGAACACGCACTTGCCGCACTGGATGCACAGGTCGGGTTCCCACACGGGGATTTCCAGCGCCAGGTTGCGCTTTTCCCATTGCGTGGTGCCGAGCGGGAAGGTGCCGTCAATCGGGAAGGCGGACACGGGGATATTGTCGCCTTTGAAATCAATGATGGGCGCGATCACCTTCTGGACGAAGTCCGGCGCCTCACGCGGGACGGGGAGCCGGCGCGTCACCTTCGACGTTACCGCGGCTGGGACCTTGACCTCGTGCAACTCGCCGAAGGTCGCGTCCACCGCCTCGAAGTTTTGCTTGACGACGGCTTCGCCGCGCTTGCCATAGGTTTTCTGGATGCTATGCTTGATCTCTTCAATCGCCTGCTCGCGCGGCAGGACGCCGCTGATGGCGAAGAAGGCGGTCTGCATAATGGTGTTCATGCGCCCGCCCATGCCGGTCTTTTCGGCCACTTCGTAGCCGTTGATGACGTAGAATTTGAGTTTCTTGGCGAGGATGTCCTGCTGGACTTCGCGCGGCAGTTTATCCCAGACCTCGTCCGGGTCGTACAAACTGTTGAGCAGGAACACGCCGCCCGGTTTGGCGTACTTGAGCATGTCCACGCGCTCGAGGAAGGAGAACTGGTGACAGGCCACGAAATTGGCCTGGTTCAACTCGATCAGGTACGGGGCGCGGATAGGCTTCGGCCCGAAGCGCAGGTGTGAAATAGTGACCGTGCCGGATTTCTTGGAGTCGTAGTGGAAATATCCCTGGGCAAAGTTTTCGGTCTCTTCGCCGATGATCTTGATGGAGTTCTTGTTCGCGCCGACCGTGCCGTCCGAGCCGAGGCCGAAAAACACACAGCGGATGGTCTCGTCCGACTCGATGGAGAACGAGGAGTCCACTTCGAGGCTGGTGTGCGACACGTCGTCTGTGATGCCGACGGTGAAGTGAGTCTTTGGCGCAGATTTCTTCAATTCGTCCAGCGTGGCCTTGACCATCGCGGGTGTAAATTCTTTGGAGGACAATCCGTAGCGTCCGCCAATGACTTTGACATTCGACCTTTGACTTTCGACGAGGGCATTTACCACGTCCATGTACAGCGGCTCGCCCGACGCGCCGGGTTCTTTTGTGCGGTCCAGCACAGCGATGGATTTTACGCTCTTCGGCAATGCCTGAATGAAATGTTCGATCGAGAAGGGAAGATACAGCCGCACGCGGATGACGCCGACCTTTTCGCCTTGCGCGGCCAAATGCTTCACTGTCTCCTCGGCGGTCTCGCCGCCCGACCCCATGATGACGACGACGCGTTCCGCTTCGGGATGGCCGACATAATCGAACAGGTGATATTGCCGCCCGACCAGTTTGGCGAACTTGTCCATCGCTTCCTGGAGGATGGCGGGAGTCGCGGCGTAGAACGGGTTGACGATCTCGCGCATCTGGAAGTAGACATCGGGATTCTGGGCGGAGCCGCGCAGGACGGGTTTCTCCGGGGTGAGTCCCCGCGCCCGGTGCGCGCGAATCAACTCCTCGTCCAGCATGGCGCGCAGGTCGTCGTCGGTCAGTTCTTCGATCTTGGTCACTTCGTGGGAGGTGCGGAATCCGTCGAAGAAATGCAGGAAGGGGACGCGCGCCTTGAGGGTGGCGGCCTGCGCGATGAGGGCGAAGTCGTGCGCCTCCTGCACCGACCCGGACGAAAGCAATGCCCAGCCCGTCTGGCGGACAGCCATCACATCCTGGTGATCGCCGAAAATCGAAAGGGCATGCGCGGCGATGGAGCGCGCCGCCACGTGGAAGACCGTGCTGGTGAGCTCGCCCGCGATCTTGTACATGTTGGGGATCATCAGCAGGAGTCCCTGCGAGGCGGTGAAGGTGGTGGTCAGCGCGCCGGTTTGGAGCGCGCCATGCACCGCGCCCGCCGCGCCGCCCTCGGACTGCATCTCGATCACGAGGGGCGTTGTGCCCCAGATGTTTTTTCTGTGTTTGGCCGACCACTCGTCCGCGAATTCGCCCATGGCGGAGGAGGGGGTGATCGGGTAGATGGCAATCACCTCGTTAATGCGGTGCGCTACGGAGGCGGTGGCTTCGTTGCCGTCAATCGTAACAATCTTGCGTTTCATGCTTGCTCCTTCTAATCGGGTGTGCTTCACAGGGCAAAATAAGCCCTATGCTATTTTCAACCAACTTATAAGTTTATACCCCCCTCATGACCTGCGATAGTTATTTAAAACATGTAATAAACTGCGACATGTCATGATGAATTATTTCAAGTACTTTTCCAGATGCGGGCGCGCCAGGAGCAGCGCTGCCAGCGACTTGGAATCGGGGATTTCGCCGCTTTCGGCCATTTTCAAAGCCTCGGCCAGGGGAAAGGCTTCGACTTGCAGGAATTCGTCATCGTCGGCCTGCAGCGGATCGTGGCGCAGGCTCGTGGCCAGATAAACGTGCATGTATTCCGTGGAGTAACCCGGGGCGAGGAAGAATCCGCCGATGAGCTGGATTTGGTCGGCGGCCATGCCCGTCTCTTCACGCACCTCGCGCCGGGCGCAGGCTTCTGGCGCTTCGCCTTCATCCAGGGTGCCAGCCGGCAATTCGAGCAGGGACTGGCTGGCCGCGTGGCGGTACTGGCGGACGAAGAGCAGGTTGCCTTTATCATCAATCGGGATGAGGACGACCGAGCCATGATGCTCGACGATGTCGAACTTGGTCGTGCGCCCGTCTGGCAGGCGTAAGTGGTCGCGGCGGATGGTAAAAGCGCGGCCGGGATAGACAATTTCGGAATTGATCAGTTCGAAAGGCATGTCATGACCTCTAGTAGTAAACTGAGACCTCACAGGTCTTCAAGACCTGTGAGGTCTTCCTGCCTGGGTGACGATGAGGCGTTTGCTTTTATGGTAGCTGGCAGTACAAGCTACCATTAGGGGATGCTCAAGGACTGGCCGGCAGTCAGCGTGTAAGGCGCAGTCAGGCCATTGACCGCCGCGATGGCCAGCGGGTCCACATCCCCGTATTTGCAGGCGATGCTGTAGATGGTGTCGTTCGCTTGGATGGTATATGTAGCCGGGTGTTGGATCAGGGCGCGCGGGGAGGGGAAGGCGGCGGCCGTCTGCGGGATCGTGAGCACCAAGCCGGGGCTGAACGTCTGTCCTCCGCTCAAGCCGTTGAGCGACAGCAAAACGTCTGGGTCAATGTTGTAGCGACGGGCGATGCAGTAAGGGAATTCACCCTCGTGCAGCGTATAGGTCGCCGGCCGGATAGGGGGCGTGACCGTGATGGCGAGCGGCGTGGCTGGTGTGGTTGTGATCCCTGGAGCACCCGTGGGAGGGATCAGGGAGGTGGGCGTCGGGCTGGGTAACGTACCCTCTACGGTGGGCGAGCTGGTCAGGTCCGGCGTGGGAGTGTTGTTGACCGGAAGCCCAGCCCCAGCCAGGGCTGTCTGCGTGGCCAGGGCTTGCAACATCTGCATTGGGTCGGTCACTGGCGGATTGCCAGTTGCGGTCGGCGTGGGCAACGGAGCTTGAGATGCAGATCGCTCGCACGCAACCAGGAATAAAGCCAGAACCATGCCAACTGCCAGGATCGAGATAAACTTCTTAGACATGAGCATCCTCCTCGTTCGAGAGCCTATGTTTCTATAAGCTCAATGGTGTGATACTAGCACAACCTTTCTAAAGCGTCAAGCAGGAACCAGGCTTGCTCCGGCGGCGGCTTGGCAGATATACACACTGGGCGTCAGCCCGGTCTGGCGCGTATATTCCTGGGCCACGTGGAGGCTGAACTCTTGTACCTTTTCGGCGCGGACGAGGGCGACGGCGCAGCCGCCGAACCCCGCGCCGGTCATGCGCACCCCGAAACAGCCCGCGGCCTGACGGGCAATCTCCACCATGCTGTCCAGCGCCGGGCTGGAGACCTCGAAATCGTCACGCAGGCTGGCGTGGCTGGCATCCAGCAGGCCTCCAAGCCTCTCCATATCGCCACGCCTCATGGCGGCGACGGCCTGGCTCACGCGCTCGTTTTCGCGGATGACGTGCCGGGCGCGGCGGCGGGTCAGCGGGTCGAGCTGGCCGGCGCGCGTCTCGAAGGTCTGCCTGTCCACGTCCCGCAGGGCGCGGACACCGAAGAAGCGCGCGGCGGCATCGCACTGGGCGCGGCGCTCGTTGTAATCCGAATCCACCAGGCCGCGGCGGGTGGCGGTATCCAATACGGCGACCGATAGTCCGCCCGGCAGGGGGATTTGTTCGAAGTCGAGCGAGCGGCAGTCCAGGAAGAGGGCGTGACCCGCCTGGGCTGCCGCGCAGATCATCTGATCCATGATGCCGCAGTTCAAACCCACCCACTCGACTTCGGCCTTCAGGCCCAGGCGGGCCATTTTAACGGGTTCCCATTCCAGGTCCGAAACGGCGGCGAAGGCCCGCGCCGCGGCCAGCTCCAGCGCGGCGGAGGATGAGAGTCCGGCCCCAATCGGAACGTCGCCGGTCATCACTCCCTCCCAACCTTTCAGCCCGTGGCCTTCGACTTGAAACGCCCAGGCCACGCCTTTGATATATTCGGGCCATCCTTTCCCCTTGTGCAGGTTATCGAGAGAAAATTCTGCGGCTTCGTCGAAATCGAGCGAGTGGACGATCACCTGCCGGTCGCGGCGCGGGCGCAGGGCGATCCACACGGCGCGGTCAATCGCCATCGGCAGGACGAAGCCGTCATTGTAGTCGGTATGCTCGCCGATGATGTTCACCCGCCCCGGGGCGCGGATGATGAAGGCAGGGGGTGCAGCGAAGCGACTCCTGAACGCCTGCGTGATCGTTGGCTGTAAATCCATGCCTGGGATTATATCTGTTTTCATAAGAAATCGGAGTAAAGTGTCATATTTGAGGCATGACCTCCATCACTTGCCCCAAAGCGGGGGGAATTATACAATAAAGAAGATAATTTCTATCCTGATTAGCCGAGAGGAAGGTAACATGCAGATCACCCGTCAGGCAGATTATGCGGTTCGCGCGGTACTGTACCTGGCTCGTCTAGGCCCCAACCAGCGCGCCGCGACCAGCCATGTTGCCCACGAACAACGTATCCCTCCCTCGTTCCTGGCCAAGATCATCTCCCAGCTCTCGATCGCCGGCTTGCTGCACACCTCACGCGGGGCGCGCGGCGGCGTCTCGCTGGCGCGCGAGGCGAAGGAAATCACCCTGTTGGATGTCGTCGAAGCCATTGACGGCCCGATCCTGCTCAATGAGTGCGTTGGCGAAAAAGGGATGTGCGCCTTCGCTGATGAGTGCCCGTTGAAGCCCATCTGGTGTGAGGCGCAGGAGACGTTGGTCAGGCGATTGAAGGATACGAAATTCGACCAGTTGGTGAACGGGCATTCGAGCTGATCGAAGGAGCAACATGTCTATGCCTCGTACTGTCCGTGCCCCGCGCGGGACGCAACTCACTTGTAAATCCTGGCTGACCGAAGCTCCCTACCGCATGATCCAGAATAACCTCGACCCGGAAGTGGCCGAGCGCCCGCAGGATTTGGTCGTCTACGGCGGGCGCGGACAGGCGGCGCGCAACTGGGAGTGTTTCGACGCCATCCTCGAGTCGCTCAAGAATCTCGAAGATGACGAGACGCTGTTGGTGCAATCCGGCAAGCCGGTAGCCATCTTCAAGACGCACCGCGACGCCCCGCGCGTGCTCATTGCCAACTCCAACCTCGTCCCGCACTGGGCCACGCAGGAGCACTTCGACAAGCTGGCCGCCCAGGGTCTCATCATGTACGGCCAGATGACCGCCGGTTCGTGGATCTACATCGGCACGCAGGGCATCCTGCAAGGCACTTACGAGACCTTCGGCGCGCTGGCCAAACTGCGCGGCTGGGGTTCTCTCAAAGGTAAATTTGCTCTCACCGCCGGTCTGGGCGGGATGGGGGGCGCGCAGCCGCTGGCCATCACCATGAACGAGGGCGTCGGCCTGATCGTCGAAGTGGACCCGGCGCGCGCCAAACGCCGCCTCGAGATCGGTTACGTGGATACGGTGGTGGACACGCTCGAAGAGGCCATGACGCAGGTCGAGGAAGCCAAAGGGCAGCAAAAACCCAAGTCCATTGGTTTGATCGGCAACGCGGCTGACGTGTATTACGAGCTGGCGGCGCGCGGCGTCACCCCCGACGTTGTGACCGACCAGACGCCGGCCCACGACGTGCTGATGTACGTGCCAACAGGCCTGAGCGTGGCCGCCGCCGAGGAGCTGCGCAAGTCCAATCCGAAAGAATACGAAAAGAAATCCATGGCTTCGATGGCGAAGCACGTCCAGGCCATGCTGGAATTCAAGCGCAGGGGCGCGGAGGTGTTCGACTACGGCAACAACCTGCGCCAGCGCGCCTACGATTACGGCGTGACGGACGCCTTCGAGTTCCCTGGCTTCGTCCCGGCTTACATCCGCCCATTGTTCTGCGAGGGCAAGGGGCCGTTCCGCTGGGTGGCGCTTTCGGGCGAGAAGGAAGACATCTACAAGACCGACGCAGCCATCCTGGAACTCTTTCCCCAGGACGACCACCTGCGCCGCTGGCTGAAGATGGCGCGCGAAAAAGTCCCCTTCCAGGGACTGCCGGCGCGCATCTGCTGGCTGGGCTACGGCGAGCGCCTCAAGGCCGGGCTGAAATTCAACGAGATGGTGGCCAAGGGCATTCTCAAAGCCCCCATCGTGATCGGGCGCGACCACCTGGACTCTGGCTCGGTCGCCAGCCCGAACCGCGAGACCGAGGCCATGAAAGACGGCACGGACGCGGTCTCCGACTGGCCGATCCTGAACGCGCTCATCAACGCCGTCGGCGGTGCGACCTGGGTCTCGTTCCACCACGGCGGCGGGGTGGGCATCGGCTACAGCCAGCACGCCGGCCAGGTCATCGTGGCGGACGGCACGCCCGAAGCCGCGCGGCGGCTGGAGCGTGTCCTGACCACTGACCCGGGCCTGGGCATCGTCCGCCACGCGGATGCAGGCTACGCGATCGCGGTCGAGGCGGCCAAGCGGCATGGGATCAAGATGCCGATGCTGAAGTGAGAAACCTTTTAACCACGAAGGACACGAAGTGGGACGAAATTTTTCCCTTCGACAGGCTCAGGGCATCGCCTTCGTGTTCCGTCGTGTCCTTTGTGTTAATTGGTTTTCCTCCACCCCGCGGACCGTGCCGCCGCGCACAACCGGCCGCTCGGCTCACCTGCACGCCCAATCAACAAAATAATTGCCAGACCTTGATTTTTCCTCGATAATTCTTGGGGGCGACCATGATTTTTATCCAATAATTTTCAAGGTCAACCCTAACAATTATTGAGCAGTTATAGTCACCCTGCGAGCGGCGGCGTGGACGTAAGGCGCGAGCCAGCTTCCCCCCTGCGGTTGGACGCGGCTTCCCGCGAGCGGACGCGAGGGGGAATAATCGGATGCTAGTTCAATATACTCTCCTATAGCTCAAACTCCTCCGCTGAACAGAAAGGTCAACCTGTCTGGCGCGGCGCACTCCCCCGTTAAACGCCAAGCGTCCCGGCACGTGTATGTCGGGACGCCTGGTTGAGTAGAATGCGTTTTGCTCTACTGCTTCTTGCCGCAATACGGGCAGTTCTTCCAATCTTCCTGGACCGCTTGTCCGCATTTGGCGCAAGTGTGCGTCAGGGCCGGCGCCGGGGCGGTCGGTACTGTCATGGCGATGATAGCGCGTTTCTTCCCCAATCGGTACGCGGCGTAGACTAGCAGACCCAGCAGCGTCAGCGGGATCAGCCCGCCAAGGAATGCGAAGCCCATACCAAAGGGCATGAAGCCTCGCACGCCCATTCCGGGGCGATGCCAGCCGTCACCGCCGCCCATCAGCGGACTGTTCCAAACGCGCGATTGGGGGAATTCCCGGAAACCGATGCTTCTGCCAAAAGCGTTGTGGAACATGAACGCCAGGGCGAACAAGACAGCCAAGACTACCAATACGATGAGGATCCCAAGGATCCATTTCCATACTTTTTTCATAGCGACTCCTTTCGTTATCAGGAAAAAGTATAAACCACGTTTGTAAAGGTTGTGTTAGAACAATACGTGTTTTTTATGTGGGATTTGTAACTGTTCAGCCAGATTGTCATTCTGCCTGCACCGTGCGCAGGCACGTGTGAGCCGCTGATGCTCTTCCAGCGGCGAAGAAACTCCTCCGGCCGGCTGGGAGACCCTTCGGTCGCACCCTTGCCCAGCCCGCAAGGGCAGGGAAGAACGCTTCCTCAGGGTGACACTCCTGAGCGGTTACCAGGATTTACTCTTTTTGCAATCTCCTCCGCTTTCTAAGGTAAAATTCAGCCCATGTCCAGATTACGATCCCCTTTTGTATGGTTCATCCTGATCCTGCTGTTCATCGCCGTCTTCACCTTCTTCGGGCCAGAGGAGAAGTCGCTGGGGGACAACGTGCGCATCGTTTACCTGCACGGCGCCTGGGTGTTGAGCGCGCAAATTGTCATCCTGGCGGCGGCGGTGGTGGGGCTGATCGGCCTGCTGACGCGGCGCGAGTCCGCCCATCATTGGTCGCAGGCCCTCGGCCGCGCCGGCATCGTCTTTTGGGTGACTTACCTGCCTCTTTCGCTGTGGGCCATGCAGGCCAATTGGAACGGCCTGTTCCTCGCCGAGCCGCGTTTCCGCGTCGCCCTCATCTTTGCCATCGCGGGCGTTTTGCTCCAGATTGGATTGGCGCTAATCGCCAAACTTCCCTGGACTTCGCTGGCCAACCTGGCCTACGCCATCTCGCTGAATTTCGTTTTGAACGAGGCGGGCAACGTTCTGCATCCGCCGCCCTCGCCGATCTTCGGTTCGGGGAATTTGAAGATTGAGGTGTTCTTCATCCTCTTGAACCTGCTCACTCTCCTGGCCTCCTGGCAACTGACAAGGTGGTGGATGAGGAAGTGATGATTCGATGAATCGCACCCTCCCCGCCTTCATCGCCATCCGCACCGTGCTGAACACCGCGCATCGGATGGTCTACCCGTTCCTGTCCATTTTCGCGCGCGGCCTGGGCGTGGATTTGACGACCATGTCCCTTGCCCTGACTGCCCGCAGCCTGGTCGGGACCTTTGGCCCGTTTGCCGCTTCGGTGGCCGACAGCCACGGACGCAAGCTCGGTATGCTCTTTGGCGTCGGCTTGTTCACGCTCGGCGCGGCGCTGGTCGTCTTCTGGCCGACCTTTTGGGTGCTCGCCGTGGCGCTCTCCCTGGCCACGCTTGGCAAATACATCTTCGACCCGGCGATGCAGGCCTATCTCAGCGACCGCATCTCCTACCAGCGGCGCGGACTGGCCATCGCCGTGACCGAGTTCGGTTGGTCGCTGGCCTTTATCCTCGGCGTACCGCTGATGGGTTTCCTGATCGCCCGCCGAGGCTGGATGGCGCCCTTCCCGCTCCTGGCCCTGCTCGGCGCGCTGACGTTCGTCGGGATCGTACTCATGCTGCCGAAGGATGGGAAGCCGCGCGCTGACAGGTCGCCTCTGTGGGCAAACTTCCGCTCGGTACTGACCTACGTCCCTGCGCTGGCCGGCCTGGCGGTCGGACTTTTCGCCAGCACCGCCAACGAGGTGGTCAATCTCATCTTCGGCGTCTGGCTGGAGGATTCCTTCGGCATGAAGATCGCCGCGTTGGGCGCGGCCTCGGCGATCATTGGCCTCTCGGAGCTGGGCGGCGAGGGGTTGGTGGCCGCCTTCGTGGATCGGCTCGGCAAGCCGCGCGCTGTCGCCATTGGCCTGCTGGCGAACAGCCTGGCCGCGCTGTCCCTGCCGTTCCTCGGGCGGACGGAGGCCGGCGCGCTGACCGGGCTTTTCTTCTTTTACATCTCTTTCGAGTTCACGCTGGTGAGCTGCATCCCGCTGATGACCGAGGTTCTGCCCGGCGCGCGCGCCACGCTGATGTCTTTCAACGTCGCCGCCCTCTCGCTTGGCCGCGCCCTGGGCGCGCCGCTTGCGCCGCTGCTGTATGGCTTTGGCTTCCTGGCAGTCGCGGCGGGGGCGGTGGGGTTCAACCTGCTGGCGCTGCTGGCCTTACGGAAATTGCAGAAAAGCCAGATGGCAAGGGTTGATATTACATAGGATATCGCCTATAATACTGTTATGAGTATTCCAAATATTGTCATTGATACCAATGTTGTAATTGCAGCCCTTCGTTCCAAGAAAGGAGCATCCTACAAGTTATTGTCACTTGTTGGAACAAAAAGATTTAAAACGCACGATTCGGTTGCCCTTGTCCTTGAGTATGAGGATATCATACAACGGTATCGAGTAGAACTTGGTTTATCACAAGATGACGTTTCTGATTTGGTTGACTCTTTGTGCGCTTTGGCAAAACATCATAAAATTTATTTCCTGTGGAGACCATCTTTGCCCGATGCAAATGATGAATTGATTTTAGAGTTGGCTGTATCGGCCCAGTGTGATTACATCGTCACGCATAACTTATCCGATTTTAAAGGCGTCGAAAAGTTCGGTGTAAAAGCAGTGACGCCAGGTGCTTTTTTGAGAATCATTGGTGAGGTGTAATATGAGTGCTCTAAGTTTGCGTTTACCCAAGTCTTTACATGAACAACTAAGAGAGTTGGCGCAAGAGGAAGGTGTTTCTGTCAATCAGTTTGTCGTGTTGGCTGTGGCCGAAAAAGTTGCATCCATTTCGACAATTGAGTATTTGGAAAAACGCGCCAAGCGTGGCAGCCGGGAAAAGTTATTGTCAATCCTAAACAAAGTCCCCGATGTCGAACCAGCAGAGTTCGATAGGCTGTAACGGGGTCTTACACCGCGTGCGCCACGCTGATGTCCTTCAACGTCGCCGCCCTCTCGCTTGGCCGCGCCCTGGGCGCGCCGCTTGCGCTCCTGCTGTATGGTTTTGGCTTTCTCGCCGTCGCGGCGGGGGCGGTGGGGTTCAATGTGCTGGCGCTGCTGGCCTTGCGGAAATTGCAAAAAAGCCAGATGACGAAGGTCTCTTGACAGGCGTGCTATTATGGTAGCCTACTGGCTACCATAATGATTCTGGCAGTTATAATCCTGCGCCGTCCACAAGCCTTTTCACCTGCCAATGGCAGCCTGAGAGCGGGCTGCCACAAACGGCAGTTTAAAAAATAGGTGGGTGCTTTTCTTTCTGATAAAAACCTTTGCGCCTTGTTCACATTTGTGATAACATGGGGATATGCGGACAGTAGAGTTTTATCGCCTTCCTAACGGCAATAGCCCAGTGGAAGAGTTCCTTGATTCTTTGACTGGCAAGCAGGCGCAAAAGGTTCTATGGGTTTTGCGGTTGGTGGAAGAATTGGATGTAGTTCCTCGCCAATACTTCAAAAAACTGATTGATAGCGAAGGTCTCTGGGAAGTCCGCATCCAATTTGGAAATGATATTTTCCGATTGTTAGGCTTTTTCGATGGTGGTGCCTTGTTAATTTTGACGAATGGGTTTGCCAAGAAAACACAAAAGACCCCGCCGCAGGAAATTGCGCTCGCTATTCGCCGTAAGGAAGAATACCTGGCAAGGAGACAAAAATCATGAGCGATGTAAAACGTTATGTCCAAAAACGCGCTGAACGCGACATAGAATTCGCAAAAAACTTCGAAGAAGGCTATGCCGATTTCAAGATTGGCGTCATTTTGCGCCAAGCAAGGGAAGAGGCAGGATTAACTCAAGAGGAAGTGGCGCGGCGATTGCGAACCAAGAAGTCTGCCATTTCGCGCATCGAAAATCACGCTGATGATGTGCGTCTTTCAACGTTACGCCGTTATGCCAATGCGGTTGGCGCCAACCTCCAAATCAAGTTGGCCCAATCACAGGGAGTCTAGCCAGGCAGAAACGCACTCAACACTGGTGGCCGCGCCCTGGGTGCGCCGCTTGCGCCCCTGCTGTATGGCTTGGGCTTCCTGGCGGTCGCGGCGGGAGCGGTGGGATTCAATGTGTTGGCGCTGGTTGCACTGAGGAAGATGCAAAAATAATCTGATCGTCTGTACTTCACGAATTGCTGTGCTGGACACTTGCACCGAACGCAGGTGCGGTGTTGCCAAATCCAGCGCTTTTCGGCGGATTTGCCAATCTGCCATAGCGTTTCGTGAACCAACAGTTGTTGACCGGGTGGTTATTTTCAGGTGTAAAATAGGTTTTATGAAAGCCAGCGACTTCGATAAAAAGTTCGATGATGGCGAAAGTGTCCTGAACGCGCTCGACTTTTCCCGCCAGCGAGAAAGTGAAAATGTTAATTGTGATATTGGTCAGGAAATTCTCGAAGGTATCCGCGACATCCAAGCGTATAAAGCAGGCGAGAAAACGCTGCGTACCCACGCTTTGAAAGAACCAGCGCCAGTACAAATTATCCGCGCAAAGTTGAAATTGTCGCAATCGGCTTTTGCAGGTCTCATGGGCGTAAGCCTGCGCACTATCCAGGACTGGGAGCAAGGGCGTCGCAAGCCGAGCGGCCCGGCTGTTGCATTATTGCGAATTGCGGAGCAGAAGCCAGAAGTGTTTATACAGTTGTCATGAGGAAGGGCGTTCTTTCCTGACACCGACCACGATGGCGATACGCCCCGAAGCAACTCCAAGGGATGTGGAGGCGCAGTGAACCGGAGCCTCGACTTTCGTCATTTCTGCCATATCAATCCTTGATTGTTGGCCCGCTCTTTTTCAAGATAAACCGAACTTGCAAGTCTGCCGAGGAAAGGCTATACTACGTTCATGAAGTTTGAATGAGATAAGCAGAAGAATAAAGCCAACTTTGAAAAGCATGGACTGGACTTCGCCGATGCTCATAAGGTCTTTGAAACCCCCATGCTGGTCAGGATAGATGACCGCGAAGATTATGATGAAGACCGCTGGATTGCTATTGGTTTGATGGATATGCGCGTTGTCGTAATGGTATTCACGGAGCCAAAAGAAAACACCATCCGGATTATCTCTTTCAGAAAAGCCACAACTGATGAGTGCAGACGATATGAACAAGCCTACAAAGACGAATTGGGAACGTTTTGACGCGATGACCGATGACATGATTGACACTTCGGATATTCCACCCCTGACCGAAGATTTCTTCGCCAATGCGACATGGCGGATGCCAAAACCAAAGGTAAAGGTCACAGTGGAGGTTGAACCCGAGGTAATGGATTGGTTTAAAGCGCAGGGTGAAAACTATCAACGTTATTTATCAGCGGCCCTGTGCATTTATGCTCAAGCGCACCAAGCATTCAGGAAATAGAAAGCGGGCTAATCCCGCCTCCAGCGGATGGTTCGACAGGCTCACCACTGGCAGCGACTGCCCCTTGTGTTTTGTTCAACTAGGATTGATGTGGCGGCCCAGTGAACCGGAGCCTCGACTCTCGCCCTTCCCGCCATATCAATCCTTGTGCGCCCTCTAACGGCGCAAGAGATCGCTCTTAAATAGAGCTGCACCTGGACAATGGTGCAAGGACTACGCAGCAGGCGTCAGTGATTGGCAATTACTGAGGTTTGAAGCCTGCGGACAAAAGTTCGGCAATTGCCAGCCATGAGTGGTTGACCGACCAGTCCTATGACCTATGCAGACGCGAGAAACCTGTGTAAGCACCGTGAATGTGAACGGGTGAAAGTGGCTGAAACACCCGACCCAAAATGGGAAGGCAGTGGGCACGACGGCTAAGGATCCGGCGTGTATTGTCCCCAATCTGCTCGGTGTATAGCAGGCTGCTACCGGTTATTGATATGTCTCTTGTGTTGGAATTGGGGAACTCCCGAACCGCTTTACCCGCAAGAGCGGGGCGCGAAAATGCCAGCGCGCGGTGGGGAGGGCGGAGGCAGCGAAGTAGCCAAAAGCCAAGCTGTAATGGCTTGGACAGGGTGAAGGACTGCCAGGGTAAGCCTTGAGAAACTCAAGCCAACAGACTTAGAGAAGAACGCAGATGACGGCAGTTTTCTGCTGGTGCACTTCTCCGCCGAAAGGCTTGTCTGCTCTTGACCAGTATCGAGGTCCAACTGGAAAGCGGAGTGCGATGAAAGTCGCACGCTCCGTTTGGAGCGAGGGAAAGACCGTAAGGTCTTACCTATCGCTACAATCGTTGGGTGCCTGGAGGTAGATTATGTTTCCGAAAAAACTTGCATTATCACTTGCTCTTTTCATCGTCCCTAGCTTTATTCATCTGGTAGCAGATTCTTCGCTTCGACTTGAATACACCATTTCTTATAAAAGTACAAGGTCGCAACCGGAGATTACTGTAAGCATCAGCGGGGTATCCCAAAATACACTGGATCTCATCGTAAGCCCAATGGTATCATTTGATATGGAGCGCCGCAGTGATGCCGATACTTGGCTGGTGGATGAAATCCACGCCTACGCGCCGGATGGTACCGAACTTTCCGTCACAGGACCGGAGACCGTCTCGGTACCCTATACACTTCTCCCACTGAAGCCGCATTATCATCTTTACCATGTGCACACCTCAGGCAATGACCATTTCACCTTGCGCTACCGGGCAACAGTACCTATTGTCGTAGGTTACTTGGAAACCTTGTTGTTACGGCCTTATCAACACCAACAGATTGGCGCTACAATGTTGCGTTTTGATATTCCCCAAGGATGGCAAGTCGTAACGGTAGTCACTCCACGGGCGGACGCACAATTTGATTTGGGAATGTTAGACAGCATGTACGGAGATAACCTCAACCCGGCATTTAACTTTGTACCTATGGCCTTCGCTGTTGGGTCAACGAAAGATATCACCGAAATCCCTACCTCCTGTGGCCGACTCATTTTTGCTTATCCTGATATGTATCCGACATACGATTCCCGAGCTGTCTTTGAACAACAAGTCGAGTTGGGTAAGCGTTTCTTTGAATTCCTATGCCGCGAAGTGGGTCCGTTGGAACCCGATCGCACTTTTATTGCCAACAACAACTGGCAAGAAGATTGGATGCCACAAACCTATCAGCCGGGGCTTTACAGCAACTTTTGGCAACATAACCGGACCATGGATTGGAGTACCGGGCTTCCCAGCCTCGATTTCTCATCTTGGCGTTTTGGCACGTTTATGATCGGCAACACCATGGTAGATGAACCAGATGTCACCTACTATCATCTACCCCACGCGCTAACACGCGCCTGGTTCAAGGGCTCAACCTATTTTGTGCTTAGCCCTAGCCAGGCAGATTGGTTCGTCCGCGGCGGGGCTTCCGGGTATTTCCAGGAAAAAATGCTCTACGAGGCCTTCGGACCTATCAAGGTATATCAGCGCTTTCAAGAAACCTATGAGTTTTACAAGC
>Ga0210039_1002101_pt1 | contig 17114 bp, 17 predicted proteins | sample CryGeyCG2114_250_3_FD_185460 | JGI IMG/M metagenome (GOLD analysis project Ga0210039, IMG submission 185460) | Groundwater microbial communities from aquifer - Crystal Geyser CG17_big_fil_post_rev_8/21/14_2.50 (SPAdes) (version 2) | ecosystem: Environmental > Aquatic > Deep subsurface >...
CCTGGCCGTACGCGCCTACCAGGCGATTGACTGCGCCGGCATGGCGCGCGCGGATTTCTTCCTCGAAAAAGAAACGGGACGGGTTCTGCTCAACGAATTGAACACCCTGCCCGGTTTTACCAGCATCAGCATGTACCCGAAACTGTGGAACGCGACCGGCATCACCTATCCCGAATTGGTGGACCGCCTGGTCGAACTGGCGCTGGAGCGCAAAGCGGAACGCGACCGCACGACGCGTGAATTTCGGAGGAGCGAGTGACCAACAAAGAATCATCCTCCCGCGCCAACCTCGTGCGCCAACGACGGAAGAAAGACGAGAACCGCCGACTGACGCGCCCCGCGCAACGCGCCTCGCTCCCGACCCCGACCCTGACGCGCCGCGGCGCGACCCTGGACGCCTCCACCGTGCGCGCCAAGCCGAAGAAGGCCAAACTGGTGCGCCAATACGAGGCGGTCGCGGCGGCCCCGCTGGCAGGTCAACTGCGCGCCCCCGCCCTGCCCCACATCCGCGTGGGCTGGAGGCTTTTGTCATTTTTCCTCGTTGCATTATTCGGCGCGGGCATTTATTTCGCGTGGACCTTGCCCGCGTTCCGCGTGGCAGGCGCGACGCTCGCCGGCAACCAGATGCTGGGCGCGGAGGAGATCGAATCCGTGCTTCGCTTGAATAACGCGCCCGTCTTCCTCATCGTCCCTGCGGACGCGGAGAACGCCTTGCGGCGCAAATTCCCGGAGATCACGTCGGTGAAAGTTTCGGTGGAATTGCCCAACAAGGTTATCGCGGCCATCACGGAACGCCAGCCGGTCATCCGCTGGGAGCAGGGCGGCGAGTTCGCCTGGGTGGACGCCGAGGGCGTGATTTTCCGTCCGCGGGGCGAAGCGGGAGGCCTGGTGGTGGTCAGCGCGTCCGGGTCGCCGCCAGCCGGCTCGAGGTCCGGGGATGACCCGCTGGCGCCCGTCCCGTTCGTCGCGGCGCAGGTGATCGAGTCCATCCGCCTGTTGGCGCCGCACGTCCCGCAGGGTTCCGTCCTGCTGTACAACCCCAAATACGGGCTCGGCTGGGTGGACGGGCGCGGCTGGACGGTCTGGTTCGGCTCGAACGCGGCTGAGACCGATGTGAAATTACGCATTTATTCCGTGCTGGTGGATTCACTGGCCGAGCGCGGCATCGCGCCGTCTTTTATCAACGTGGCGTCTCCGGGCGCCCCGTATTATCGCCTGGGACAATAACATGGAAGAGATCGTTGTCGGCATAGATGTAGGCACGACCAAGATCTGCACGCTCGTTGGGCGCGTGGAGGACGGCAAGTCCATCCGCATCCTGGGCGTGGGCATCGAGCCGTCGGAAGGCATCAAAAAAGGCAACATTGTGGATTTGAACGCCGCCACGCAAGCCATCACGCGTTCGGTGAAACGCGCCGAGGCCACCTCCGGGCTGGAAATCGCCAGCGCGTTGGTGAGCCTGGCAGGCGCGCACGTCTCCTCGGTGAACAGCCGCGGGACGTCCGCCATCACGGGCGGGATCGTGGACGAGTTGGATATTTTCAACGCCCTCGACCAGGCGCGCGCGATTGCGATTCCCTCCGACCGTGAGATTGTCCACGTGATCCAAAGAGGCTTCTCGATTGACGGGCAGGATGGCATCCGCCAGCCAATGGGCTTGCACGGCTACAAGATGGAAGTGGAGACTCACATCATCACCGCTTCCGCGGCGACGGTGGACAACCTGCGCCAGTGCGTGGGCGCGGCAGGTGTGAAGCAAATGCAATTTGTTTTGAACCCGCTGGCTTCGGGCGAGGTCACGCTGACAGAAGAGGAACGCGAAATGGGCGTGGCGGTCTGCGACATCGGCGGCGGGACGACCGACCTGGCGATCTACGTCAACGGCAATGTATGGCACACAATGGTGCTGGCCGTCGGAGGCAATCACATTACGCAGGATATCGCGCACGGACTGCGCCTGCCCGTCAGCCAGGCCGAGGAAGTAAAAATCCAGCAGGGACACGCCCTGCGCGGCGAAGTGGGCCCGGAGGAATATTTCTCCATCCGCCCGTTCGGCGAAGATCACGCGGCGCAGATCAACCGGCAGGACCTGTCGAACATCATCGAAGCGCGCGTAGCAGAAATGTTCAAACTCATCCTGCAGGAGATCAAGCGCTCCGGGTATGACGGCCTCCTGCCCGCAGGCCTGGTGTTGACCGGCGGCACGTCCATGCTGCCCGGCATTAAACGCCTGGCCTCCGAGGTGATGGGACTCCCCGTCCGCGCCGCGCAACCGGAACACCTGGTCGGCCTGGTGGACAAATTAAACTCACCAGCTTATTCCACCAGTGTTGGACTCCTGTACTGGGGATTCAACGCTCACGAAACCGGAACCAGCCAAAAGCGCGGACGGAAGCGCCGCGTAAAAGGAGAGCCAAATATGATTTTTGCCAATGCCAAAGAATGGATCAAGAGGTTGTTGCCGTAACCTGCCCTCACCCCAACCCTCTCCCGATTACGGGAGAGGGGGAAGAGATCGAAAGTACTTTTTACCCTACGCGTAAAAGAAATTTCCCTCTAATCTCGAAAGGAGAAGCCCTATGGACGCAAACAAAGTCACACGAAACCTGTCAACCGAATCGTATGCACGCATCAAAGTCATCGGCGTGGGAGGCGGCGGATCGAACGCCGTCAACCGCATGATGGACGAAGGCATTCAAGGTGTGGAGTTCATCTCCGTCAACACCGACGCACAGGCGCTGATGCTCTCGAAAGCCTCGGTGCGCGTCCGCCTCGGAGACAAGTTGACGCGCGGCCTCGGCGCGGGCGGCGACCCGGAAGTGGGCCGCAAAGCCGCGGAGGAGACCGCCGACGAGTTGTACAACGTGCTCAAAGGTTCGGACATGGTCTTCGTCACCGCGGGCATGGGCGGCGGCACCGGCACCGGCGCGGCGCCCATCGTCTCGCAGATCGCCAAAGAGTCCGGCGCGCTGACCATCGGCGTCGTCACCCGCCCGTTCACCTTCGAAGGCATGCGGCGACAGCAGTCGGCGGAACAGGGCATCGGCAATCTCAAGGAACATGCCGATACGCTGATCGTCATCCCGAACGACCGCCTGCTCCAACTGGCCGACAAGCGCGCCAGCCTGCAGGATTCGTTCCGCATGGCCGATGAAGTGCTGCACCAGGGCATCCAGGGCATCTCCGAACTGATCACCACGCCCGGCCTGATCAACCTCGATTTCGCCGACGTCAGAACGATCATGGGCGAAGGCGGCGCGGCCCTCATGGCAGTCGGCAAGGGCGAAGGCGACGAGCGCTCCCGCAAAGCCGCCGAACAGGCCATCTCCAGCCAGTTGCTGGACATCACCATTGACGGCGCGCGCGGCGTCCTGTTCAACATCACGGGCGGTCCGAGCCTGACCCTGTTCGAGGTCAACCAGGCGGCGGCCATCATCCGCGAGACCTCGCACCCGGATGTGAACCTGATCTTCGGCGCGGTGATTGACCCGAACATGGGCGACGAAGTCCGCATCACGGTCATTGCCACCGGCTTCGAGCGCGGCGGACTGCCGCGACGCATCCTGGAGCGGCCAACCACCACGCGTCGCACGGAACCGTCCTCCCAGCCCATGCACTACATTCGCCCGATGGAAAATGTCTCGGTCAGCGCGGCGCCACAATCCAAAGCGGACGAGGGTCACAAGTCCACGCCCAGCGCCGCGTATGGGAGCGATGACTTGGATATTCCGACCTTCCTGAGAAATCGAAGATAGACCCCCACCCTGCCCTCCCCCATTTCAAAGAACGGAAATGGGGGAGGAGTTTTTTCTCCTTCCCCCAAATCTGTATTTTGATTTTTGATTTGGGGGAAGGTTGGGAAGGGGGTTTCGTGCTAAAATTGCCGCATGGAAAAAGCCCGCCTGCCCTCCCCCGCTGAACACCCCTCCTACCTAAAACATCGCCGCGAATTGTGGACGAAGATCCTCGTCCCGATGCTGGCGGCAGTGGCGCTGATCGTCGCCGTCGCGGTTCTGACGGGCTTCGCCGCGTCTCGCGAAAATAGCGAGGTCGGCCGATGGGCGGCCATCTCCACCATCTGGATCGTCATCCCGATCATGGCCGCGGGACTGCTCCTGCTTTTGGTCTTCATCGCCATCCTCTACGGGATGGCGCGCCTGCTGGCGCTCCTACCGACCTACACGGGGCAGGCGCAAAAAATCGCCTGGCGCATCGAAGGCGCCATCAAACGCGGCGCGGACATGGCCGTCAAACCCGTCCTTGCATTGGAAGGTATCACTGCTACCCTCAAGCGTCTCACTGGCATAAAATAAACGGGAAAGGTGACAGTCACTTTGCAAGTGACTGTCACCTGCACCAAAATAGAAAGGTATTTTTTCATGGAAAACAAAAGTAAAACCCTTCTCCTCGGCGCGCTGATCGGCGCGTTCACCGGACTGATCGCCGCCATGCTGCTCTCCCGCCGCGCCGAACGCGATGAGAACTCCAATGCCATCACCATCACCACCGGCGATGGGATAAAGATTGGCGCGCTGGTGTTTGGATTGTTGCGGGCGATTGCAAGTTTGGGCGATGATAAGTAGATTTCCGCTGAGGTGGGAATGGAAAATAACTCTTTTGAATGGGATGATGAGAAAGCGGAAATAAACCTTCGCAAACATGCGATCAGTTTTGATGAAGGCGCAACAATATTCGATGACCCACTCGTGTCAACCATTCTTGATCAGAGACATTCCGTCGAAGAACAGCGATTTATCGCAATTGGAATGTCCGTTGACGGAAATTTGCTGGTTGTTTCCTATACCGAGCGAGAGGAAAGATTTCGCCTGATCAGTTGCCGCAAAGCAACAAAAGCCGAAAGAAATGATTATGAAAACAACTGAAAACGACGACCTGCTTCCCGAATACGATTTTAGCAAAGCCGAGCGCGGCAAGCATTACCGTCCCTTGCACAAGGGATATACCGTTCACGTCCATAAGAAAGACGGGACTACCGTAGTTAATCACTATAAACTCGAAAAAGGAACGGTGTTGCTCGAACCCGATGTGCGCGCCTACTTTCCCGATTCCGAGTCTGTCAATGCGGCGTTGCGTTCTCTCCTCCAATTGATTTCCGAGATGCCGCACACGGACAAACCATACATAAAGCGAACCAATTCGGCGCGACAGGTTGCCGAATGAAAACTGCCGTCGTGATATGACCACAAGCGAAAAACAGCCTGAACAAAAAGAGAAATGGCACGAAATTCCCTACCCCGCTTCGGCATACACGTTTCCGCGCGAGGCGCTATTGCATCGCGTGTGGTTCGACGAGAATTATCTCCACATGGAATTGACCGATGGGCGCGTCATCTCCGTGCCTCTTTGGTGGATTCCCACATTACAGAACGCATCGCCAGGGGAGCGGGAAAAATACGAAATCAGCCAGGATCGCAAAATGATCATTTGGGATCCAGACAAATGCGCGATCAATGACGAAGTACGGATTGACGACTATCTCCACAATCGCCCATCGAATGAGGAATGACCATCGCGTTGTAACGCCGACCGAGGACACGCGCCCTCGGTCTTTTTCATTATGGATAATATGATTCCCATCTCCAAACAAACCGCGCGTCGCTTCGTTCTCGGCAGGCAGGGACTGTGGCCTGGCCGCCGTTGGCGCGGGAAGAAAGGCGTGGCGCAGGCCATGCGCGCGGGCGAGGCTCTGCAACTCGATCCGCTAAATATGGTCGCGCGCAGCCAGGATATCGTTCTACACAGCCGCGTGTTGGATTACAAACCCGAGTATCTTTACCAGGTTGCCTACGGAGAGCGCCAGTTTTTTGATTACGGCGGCTGGCTGGCCATGTATCCAATGGAGGAGCTACCGTATTGGCGCATGCGCATGGAAAAACGCACGCGCGACGAATACGTGAGTTATTTTGTCCAGAACCACCGGGAGGTGTTGGAGCAAGTGCGCGCAGAGTTGCGGAGGCGCGGCCCGCTGGGAAACCGCGATTTTGACGGCAAGCGTTTGGAAATGCAAAGTTACCGCGGACGAAAGGAAACGTCGGTGGCGTTGTTCGATATGTGGCTTTCCGGCGAATTGATGATCCATCACCGCCAGGGCTTTAATCGCGTGTACGATTTTCGGGAGAACGTCGCGCCCAAGGAATTCGATTATGTGGCAACCGAACAGGAGGCCGAGGAATTCTTTGCGCGGAAATCGGTGGCATTTATGGGCTTGAAGAACGAAGGGAATATACGAGCGGAAATGCGCGGGTACTTGCGCGAAAATTATTCGATTGAGGAGATGAAGAGTCTGCTTGGGAGGTGGAAAGAGTCCGGGATGTTCGAGCAGGTTCAAGTCGAGGGCGGACGCGAAACCTATCTCATTTTGGCGGAGGATGTCCCGGTGTTGGAGTCGCTTGCAAATGGGAAGGTCCCCAAAGGATGGAATCCCAAAGAAACGACCACGCTGAAGGAGGTCACATTTCTTTCGCCGCTGGATATTGTCAGCGCGCGCGGACGGGCGAAGAAATTGTTCGATTTCGATTACAAGTGGGAAGTGTACGTGCCGGCGCACAAACGCCGTTTGGGTTATTACACCCTGCCGATTTTGTACGGCGACGACCTGGTGGCGCGGCTGGACCCGAGGCTGGACCGCAAGACAATGACCCTGCGCGTGCTGGGTTTTTGGCTGGAAGAGGATGCGCCAAAGGATGAGACTTTTGCGAGCGCACTCGCCAATGGGCTGGGACGCTTTGCAAAATTGGCGGGAGCGCAAAGGGTGGAGGTCGGCGCGCTGAAGCCCGTCAAGTTGCGTTCGTATTTGAAGAAGCATATCAAGTTGTAAGCCGATCCAGTGGAAATCTGGCCTGGATTTGTCCCGGTTTTTGTTATTTGATTGTATTGTTAAACACGTTGACGAAGGGAGGAAAAGCGTATAGTATTGATTTATGGGTTTTCCATCTTTGCGCGCCAGGGTTTCCATAAGAAATGGGGGGAGTCATGAGTCCCTGTGCGCTGCAGCAGGAACGTCCCGATGACTTCCAGAAGATCCCCGGTTGGACGCCGCTCACAGGCCGGGATCAAACGCGTTTCTTCGCCAGCGCCAGATTGGGAGGCGCTCTTTCAGGCGCTCCCCGACCCGGCCATGATCCTCGGCCCGGATTTCAGCATCCTGCATGTCAACCGCGCCACACAGCAGGCCACGGGTTTATCGGAACAGGAACTCAAGGGACGCCTGTGTTACGAGATCTTTCACGACGCCAGCCGGCCTCCGCAGGGCTGTCCGTTGGCCGAAGTGATTGCCAGCGGCCGCGGCGGAACGGCCGAACTGGAAGTCGAAATTCTAAAAGGCGCCTACCGGGTTGCCTGCGCGCCGGCGCTGGACGAAAACGGGAACATCCAAAATATCATCCACCTGGCATCCGACATCACCGAACGCAAGAAACTGGCGCAGGCCTTGCGCGCCAGCGAGGAGAAATTCCGCACGCTGGCGGATTTCACCTACGGTTGGGAAACCTGGCTGGACGCGCAACAGCAGCCGGTTTACGTCTCGCCCGCCTGCGAGCGCATCAGCGGCTACCGCCCGCAGGAGTTCATCGCCGACGCCGGGTTGATGGAACGCATCGTTCATCCCGACGATAAAGAAATCTGGGAGCAGCACCTGCTTCGGCATCGCCAGGGAGACGGTCCCGACAACCTGGATGAGATCATATTCCGCATCGTCCGCCGCGACGGGGAAACGCGCTGGATCGAACACGTCTGCCGCGCCGTGCATGGCGCGGATGGGACCTACCTGGGACGGCGCGCCAGCAACCGCGACATTACCAAATCCAAACAGGCGGAAGAGGCGCTGCACGAAAAAGAAGAGAACTACAAATCCTTGTATGAGATGATCCGCCTGATAGCTGATAACATCCCTGACCTGGTTTGGGCAAAGGATATGGAGGGGCGCTATCTCTTTACCAACCAGGCCATCGTTGAAAAACTGCTCATCGCGCGGGATACCGAAGAACCCATCGGCAAAACGGACCTGTATTTCGCGGGGCGGCAAAGAGCCGCTCATCCCGAAAACCCCGATTGGCATACCTTTGGCGAACTGTGTGTCAACACGGATGGAATCATACACGCCAGTCAACGCGCGCAGCGCTTTGAAGAATCCGGGAATGTAAAAGGCGAGTTCCTGTTCCTGGATGTTTACAAAGCGCCGTTTTGGGATGAACAGGGCAACATGATCGGCACAGTGGGAATTGGCCGGGATGTAACCCACGAGAAAGTTTTAGAGCGTGAATCCAAACAGGCGGAAGAGGCCCTGCGAATCGCCGAAGCCAACTACCGTTCCATTTTCGAAAATGCGACCGTCGGCATTTTCCAATCCACGCCGCAGGGACGTTTCCTGAGCGTCAACCCGGTCATGGCGCGCATCTTCGGATACGATACGCCCGAGGAAATGGTCGCGGGCGTCGTCAACATCGAGAAACAAGATTACGTTGATCCGGCCGACCGCCGCGAATTTCAGCGCCTGATGATCGAACGGGGGGAAGCGCGCGAATTTACCAGTTGGAATTACCGAAAAAATGGCGAGCGTATCTGGATCCAGGAAAGCGCCCGCGCCGTAAAGGACGCGCAGGGCAACATTCTATACTACGAAGGCTTTTTATCCGATATCACCGAACGCAAGCGGGCCGAAGACGCAAAGCGCCAGGCGGAAATTCGTTACCGTTCCCTGTTCGAGCAAACGCACGATGCCATTTTTATCCTGGATTTGGAGGGCCGCCACCTGGACGCCAACCCGCGCGCCGCCGAAATGCTGGGATATACCCGTAACGAAATTCTAAAACTCTCATTCGCGGACACTTCCGCCCAATTGCAGGAAAGCCGGCAAGTAATGAAGCGCTTACACGCAGGCGAACATATCCCTTTATATGAGCGCATTTTCCGTAAAAAGAACGGCGAACTGGTGCAGACGGAAATCAACGTTGAACTGGTGCGGGATGCCGACGGACAGCCGCTTCACATCCAGAGCGTTGTGCGCGACATCACCGCACGCAAGCAGATCGAGAATGAATTGCGTGAGAGCGAGGAGAAATATCGCCGCCTGGTGGAACTTTCCCCGGACCTGATCGCCATTCACAGCCAGGGGAAAATATGCTTTGCAAACCAGGCCGGACTGAGGCTGGTGGGCGCAGACAGGCTGGAGCAGATGGTGGGAAAACCAACCCTGGAATTTGTCGCCCCGGGCCTGCGGGCGCAGGTCGCCAAACGTATCCAACACGCATTGCAGAATGGCGCAGCGCTGCCTCCCCTGGACGAAAAATTTGTGCGGCTGGATGGCAGTGAAGTGGACGTATCCGTCACCGCGGTGCCAACCACCTGGCAGGGGAAACCGGCCATGCAGGTGATTGCCCGCGATATCACGGAACGCAAACTCGCCGAAAACGAAGCGCGCGGCGCCAAGGACGCGCTCGAAAGCGCCCACCGCGAACTGCAGCAATCGCTGGAACGTGAACAGCTATTGGCGCGCACAGACGACTTGACCGATTTGTACAACCGCCGCTATTTTTTCAAACATGCCGCCCGTGAATTCAGGGACGCCCTGCATTACAAGCGTCCGCTCAGCATCATCATGTTCGACGTGGATGGTTTCAAACGCATCAATGATTCCTTCGGACACCTGGCCGGCGACAAGGCGCTGGCGCTGGTGGCGCAGGTGACCGCCGCGCAGGTGCGCGCCATTGACGTGCTGGCGCGTTACGGCGGCGACGAATTTGTCATCCTGCTGCCACAGACCAGCGCGCAGCAGGCGCTTGCCATCGCGGAACGCGTCCGGGCAAGTGTGGCGGCCTCACGACTCGAAACAGGCAGGCGCGCCATCGCCCTGACACTCAGCATGGGAATCGCAGAAATCATTCATACCTTACAGGACGAGTCGGTGGAATCCGTCATCCATCGCGCGGACGAAGCGATGTACAACGCAAAACAAGCCGGATCGAACCGCATTGTGATCAGTGGGCAGTAATTAGTAGTAATCAGTAATCAGTAATCAGTAATCAGTCATCAGTCATCAGTGAGAAGTCGCAGTGACAGATAGGAGAAACGTCATGGCGTCAAAAAAGAAGCCCGTTGGCACATCGAAAATCGCGAAGCCGAAGAAGGGGAGCGCGAAAGTTGACAGTCCGCACCCCGCTTTCCCCGTCGGCGTTTCAATCGAAGAATCCCTGCGGCGCGCCAACCGCTTGTATGCCGTCCTCAGCCAGGTCAACCAGGCCATCGTGCGCGTCAAGGAACGCGATGAACTATTCAAAGCCATCTGCAGCATTGCGATAAAGTCCGGCAAGTTTCGCATGGCCTGGATCGGGCTGCTGGAGGCCTCGAGCGGGCAGGTCCGGCCCGTCGTCCATGCCGGGCACGAAGACGGTTATCTGCAAAACATCAATATCAACATAAGCAAGGAGAGTCCATTCAGCAAAGGGCCCAGCGGCCAGGCCATTCTCAAAGGGGAAGTGGCCACGAATGAGGATATTGCCACCGCCCTGCAAATGTCCCCCTGGCGGGAGGCGGCGTTGAAGCGCGGCTATCGTTCGTCTGCCGCGCTACCGTTCCGCTTGAAGGGAGAGGTGATCGGCACGCTTAATTTATACGCCGCTGAGACGGGCTTTTTCTCCAAAGAAGAGCAGGACTTGCTGAAAGAGATCGGGCTGGATATTTCCTTCGCGCTGGATGCGATGGCGGCGCAGGCCGAACGCGCACAAACCGAACAGGCGCTGCGCGCAAGCGAAGCGCGTTATCGGGCTTTGGCCGAAGCCGCGCCCGACATGGTTTTCGTGATTGACCGCGACGACCGCGTGCAATACGTCAACGCCTTCGCGGCTCAACAGTTTGGGGCGACGCCGGAGCAAGTGACTGGCAGGCCGCGCACCGATTTGTTCCCGCCCGAAATCGCCGAGGGACAGGCGCGTTCCCTGCGGCGCGTGTTCGAGAGCGGTGAACCGTTTTTCGCGGAAGAGGCTGTCCGTTTCGGCGAACGCGAAGCGTGGATCAACACCTGGCTGGTGCCGCTGTGCGACGAAGCCGGGGCGGTGACAACGGTAATGGGCATCAGCCGCGACATCAGCGCGCGCAAGCAAACCGAAGACGCCTTGCGCGCCAGCGAAGCGCGCTACCGCGACCTGGTGGAGAACAGCCAGGATTTGATCTGCACGCACGACCTGCAGGGCAACCTGCTGTCGGTCAACCCGGCCGCCGCCAGACTCAGCGGTTATTCCGAAGATGAATTACTGGAGATGAATCTGCGCGATGTTCTCATCCCCGCAGTCCGCGAACAATTCAAGGCTTACCTGGCTGAGATCCAAGCCAAAGGCAGCGCCAGCGGCTTGATGCTCATCCAAACCAAAAGCGGCGAAAAGCGTATTTGGGAATACAACAATACCTTGCGCACCGCAGGCGTAGCCGAGCCAATCGTGCGCGGCATGGCGCGCGATGTCACCGGGCGGGTGCGGCTGGAAAAAGACCTGCGCGAGAGCGAGAAGCATTTCCGCAACCTGGTCGAGAACATCACCGACATCTTTTACATTTCCGACGCCAACGGGAAGATGCTCTACGGCAGTCCCAACCTCTACACGGAAATGGGCTACGCGCCGGAACAGGTGCTGGGCAAGTCCTACGTGCGGCTGGTTGCGCCCGCCGACCGGCGCAAGGTTGTTGATTTCTACATCGTCCAAACGAGAGAAGGCGCGCAGGACATTCAGATCGAGTTTCGCGTCCGCCGAAAGGACGGAACCCTTCTGTGGACAGACCAACGGACGCGCATCGTGCGCGATCCGGCCGGCAACGTTGTGGAATACCGCAACGTCATCCGCAACATTTCCGCGCGCAAACAGGCGGAGGAGAGACTGCGCGCAAGCGAAGTGCGCTACCGCGACCTGGTGGAACTCTCGCCCGACGGCATCGGCATTCACAGCGAAGGCAAAGTGGTGTACGTCAATGCCGCGACGGTGAAACTCTTCCACGCCGACCGCCCGGAAGACCTGATCGGCCTGCCGGTCATCCAGCTCGTCCACCCCGATTATCGATCCATCGCCATGCAGCGTGTCCGGCGCAGCTACGAAAACCACCTGCCGGCCCCCCTGCTGGAGGAGAAATTCGTAACCCTGGACGGGCAGCCGATTGACGTCGAAGTCATTGCCGCGCCCATCGTGTATGAAGGTAAACCTGCCACGCAGATCATCATCCGCGACATCACCGAGCGCAAGCGGGTGGAAGAGGAAATCCGCCAACTGAACGCCAAACTCGAACAGCGCGTCGAAGAACGCACGCGTGAACTGCGCGAGGCCCAGGAGCAACTCGTGCGCCAGGAAAAACTGGCCGTGCTGGGACAACTGGCCGGGGGTGTGGGACATGAATTGCGCAACCCGCTGGCGGTCATCGTCAACGCGGTCTATTTCCTGAAACTCGTCCAGCCGGAGGCGGACGAGAAAATCAAGGATTACCTTGGCATGATCGAAAGAGAGACGCGCACCGCCGAAAAAATCATCACCGACCTGCTGGATTTTGCCCGCGTCCAAGCCGCGGAGCGTGAGGCGGTCTCCGTTTCCGAAATCGTCCAGCGCGTCCTGGCGCGTTATCCCGCGCCCGCCTCGGTGACGGTGTCGCTCGATTTTCCCCCCGACCTGCCGATGGTTTTCGCCGACCCACGCCAGATGGAGCAGGCGCTGGGCAATCTTACAGTCAACGCCTGCCAGGCCATGCCGAAGGGCGGAGAATTAGTCATCAGTGTTCAGTGTTCAGTAATCAGTGAAAATACGTTCGTCGCGATCAGTGTGCGCGATAGCGGTGTGGGGATTCCGCCGGAAAACATGAAGAAACTCTTCGAGCCGTTGTTCACCACCAAAGCCAAAGGCATCGGGCTGGGGCTGGCCGTCAGCCAGAAACTGGCCGAAGCAAACGGCGGCCGGATCGAGGTCCAGAGCGAGCCGGGCGTGGGTTCCACGTTCACGCTCTGGCTGCCCGTCCAGGGAGGGGAACGATGAAAGAATCCGCGGCCATCCTGGTCGTTGACGATAATCCGTCCATGGCAAAGACCCTGGCAGATATCCTGGCCGTTAAAGGCTTTACAGTCCATGCGGCTTTTTCGGGGGCGGAAGCCCTGGAGATCCTGCGCACCCAGCCAATTGATATCCTGCTGACAGACGTCATCATGCCGGATATGGATGGAGTCGCCTTGTACCGGGCGACCCGAAAAACGCACCCGAAGCTCACCACGATCTTAATGACAGCCTACGCGGCCGACGACATCATCCAGCAGGGGCTGGCGGAAGGGATCAAGACGGTGTTGACCAAGCCGCTGGATATTGATTTGCTCCTGGCCCTGTTTTCGGCCGTCAATAGGATATTAACAAAGGCGCGCTGATATTGGTTTCGAGCGCCGGATTGGTGGTGGTCTGGAGGCAGCAGCGCGTACGCTATTACCGGGCGCAGGCTGAGACGGCAGAAGCCCTGCGCGAGAGCGAAGAGCGCTACCGCAGCCTGTATGAGAATTCCACAGTTGGCATCTACAGAACAACCCCGGATGGAAAGATTCTCCTGGCGAATGCCTCCCTGGTGAATATGTTGGGTTACTCGTCTTTTGATGAGTTATCCGCCAGGGACCTTTCAAAAGATGGCTACGAGCCATCCTACCCGCGCGCCCGTTTCCTCGAGCTTATGGAAAAAGAGGGCGAGGCCAGAGGCTTTGAGTCTGCCTGGCGGCGGCGGGATGGGAACTTCCTTTTTGTGGCTCTCTTCAAATTAGTGGGGTCGGCTTTGACGCACCGGCTTGAAAAAGAGCCAGCGCTGGACATCTTACGGGCAGAAAACCGTCCAGCGCCGCCTGTTTTACGCCTGCCCTGAGCTTGTCGAAGGGGCGGTGCGGCCTATTGGATGGAATGACGGAATGACGCTTCTCCCACAAATCTGAAGAGAACCGAAAGAACTTATCTGGATACCTATACACTCGCAGAAAATCAGGCGGGAACCGGCGCGGGCAGATGGGGAAGCTGCACCGCGAACGAGAACGCCACGTCCAAAACATCGCTTACCGGCGCTGTAGAGATAACGGAGACCACCGCCTGCCAGACCTCATCTGGCAGATTGCGAAGGTTTGCCAATGGGACGGTAACGGGACGCCCGGCGAGGTTTTCACGCATGGCCTGAAAGCTGGTAAATGTCAGACCGACAGCGCGTGGAGGCTGGCCAGTTTCCTGGCCGGTATCCAATCTGAGGACGATATTATCTGCCAGATTGACGTACCTGACATGCTCACTACGGCCAAAAGAAACATACAATACATCCGCCTCTTCATCAAAATCAAATTTCGTGTTCATAGAGCACCTATCGTGTCTGAAAGTAGGCAGTTTTCACAAACTTCTCTTCGCGTTCTATCCCATCTGGCCCGGCAACCCGGCGAAATCGCACAGCAACGACAATATGTGTGTAGTCTAAAGGCAAATCGGTAAAGGGGCAGTAATACTCCCAACTGCGCGGATCAAAGGTATCTTGCCTGCGCCAACCTCTCTGGATCGTTTCGCGGATAAGGTCAAAATACGGCTCAAGCTCAGGATGATTATCAGGATCAACAATATGCGCCCAACGCTCGGCTGTCAGATAGATTTCATTGCCAAAACGATCCTGTTGAGTCCAAAGCTTCCCGCCAGGCATTATTTACTCCTATTGCCATAGCCGTTCTTCTATCAGACACCAGCAGTGTATTACCGCTGGTCAATGATTTCAAGGAAAATCGAGGTCGAAAAGGCTCATGGCCAGATTATACCAGTTTTGGCAGAGACGGTCCCCTGGAAGCCGACCTTGCGCGCGCAAAGGTTGTCAGAGATTTTTCGTCGCAAACCCGCACCGGCCTGAAAGAGCCGGCGCTTGCAGCCGTTATCGAGCAGAAAACCCTACCAGCGCCGCCTGTTTTACGCCTGCCCTGAGCTTGTCGAAGGGGCGGTGCGGCCTATTGGAATGACGCTTCTCCCACAAATCTGAAGAGAACCCTTTTTGTCAGGGAAGGCGCTCGCGCCATTCGCAATCCACAGGGAGAGGTTTTGTTCTACGATGGGACTGTTGAGGACATCACCGAGCGCAAACTGGCCGAGGAAAAACTTGCCCAATATGCTGAACACCTGGAGGAAATGGCGGATGAGCGCGCGCGCGAACTGCGCGCCGCCCAGGAACAACTCGTGCGCCAGGAACGGCTGGCTACGCTCGACCAACTGGCCGGAAGCATCGGCCACGAACTCCGCAACCCGCTGGGCGTCATCTCGAATGCCGCTTACTTCCTGAAAATGTCCCTGCCGGATGCAAACGACGCCATCCGGGAATACCTGGACATCATCGAAAACGAGACGCGCGCCTCCGATAAAATCGTCACCGACCTGCTGGACTTTATCCGCATCAAATCCCTGGACCGACAGCCGGTCGCGGTTTCCGAGTTGGCGCGTCAAACACTGGAGCGTTACCCCGCCCCCCCGTCGGTGGAGCTGACGCTCGAAATCGCCCCAGACCTGCCGCCGGTCTACGCCGACCCGCAGCACATCCTGCAGGCGCTTGGCAACCTCACCGTCAACGCCTGCCAGGCCATGGTTTCCCCTGCGGGGACGATGCCGCAAAGCTCAACCACAGGTGTGGAAAATGTCGGGAAACTGATAATTTCCGCCGCCGCGCAAAGTGATATGATAAGTATTGCGGTGCAGGATACCGGCATGGGCATCCCGCCCGGAAACATGAAAAAACTTTTCGAGCCGCTCTTTACCACCAAGACCAAAGGCATCGGGCTGGGCCTGGCCGTCAGCTGGAAACTGGCCGAAGCAAACGGGGGCCGCATCGAGGTCCAGGGCGAACCGGGCAAAGGCAGTACGTTCACGCTGGTTCTGCCGATCCATAAGGAGTTGAAATGAATCCCAAATTGCGCATCCTGATCGTGGATGACGACCAGCGCATGACGCGCACCCTGTCCGACATCCTGGCCCTGTCTGGGCACGAGGCAGTGGAGGCCTGGTCTGGCCCGGACGCGCTCGAAAAAATCCGCACGCAGGCGTTTGACTGCGTGCTGACGGATGTGCGCATGCCCGGCATGGATGGCGTGGAATTCCACCATCAACTGCGCCAGTTCCAGCCCGGCCTGCCGGTGGCGCTGATGACCGCTTACGCCTCCGATGAAATCATCCGCCAGGGGTTGGAGGAGGGCGTGGTGGGCGTGTTTGACAAACCATTGGATATGGCCCAGTTGCTGGGATTCTTCGCCTCGCTGGCGCGCAACCGCATCATTGCCATCGTGGACGATGACCCGGCGTTTTGCAGGACCCTCGGCGACATCCTGCGCCAGCGCGGGTTCGAGGTGAAGCAAATCACCGACCCGCACGCCGATGTGGAGTTGATGGCCTCCGAATCCCAGGTGATCCTGCTGGATATGAAACTCAACGGCCGCGGCGGGCTGGATGTGCTCAAGGAAATTCGGGCGCGTTACCCGTCCCTGCCCGTGCTGTTGGTGACCGGTTATCGCCAGGAAATGGCAGAGACCATCCGGGCCGCGCAGGAGATCGGCGCCTACGCCTGCCTGTACAAACCGCTGGAGCTCCCGGCCCTGTTGGAGAAACTGGCACACTTCCAGTTGGAGCGCTTGCGGGGGGCGCTCGGCAAAAAATAACTTGAGTTTAGAATTGATTTTTGAACCGCCTTGCGCCAGTCTTTTTTGCCACGAATTTCGCAAATTTTCACGAATTATTTTATAAATTCGCGTAATTCGTGAAATTCGCGGCAGGTCTTTTTGACGAACTCCAACTCAAGTGAATAATTTGCAGGCAGCCAATGAGTTGTGGCAGTGTCCCACTGGCTGAAGCCAGGTCGGTCCATCGAATAGAGTTTTTATGTCGAATGAAAATCCGCAAACACTTATTCAGAGCCTGCAACGCGCCATTATAGAATTAAACCTGGCTTATGAGGCAACGGTCGAGGGGTTTGTGCGCGCCCTTGAAATGCGCGAGGGCGAACCGATCGGGCACACGCACCAAGTGACGGAAATCACCGCCCGCCTGGCGAAGGTGGTTGGAGTTGACGATGAAACCTTGCCGCACCTGCGCCGCGGCGCG
>Ga0210039_1002103_pt1 | contig 17112 bp, 15 predicted proteins | sample CryGeyCG2114_250_3_FD_185460 | JGI IMG/M metagenome (GOLD analysis project Ga0210039, IMG submission 185460) | Groundwater microbial communities from aquifer - Crystal Geyser CG17_big_fil_post_rev_8/21/14_2.50 (SPAdes) (version 2) | ecosystem: Environmental > Aquatic > Deep subsurface >...
CGCGATACGGCACCACCGAGCCAAGGTACTCACGCACCAGCTCGGGATGCTCCTGTACCGCCTCGGAGAACGAGCAGAAGATCACGCCGGCCTCTCTCAGTTCCTTCTGGAATGTGGTTCCGACCGACACCGAATCGAACACCGCATCCACCGCAACGCCGGCCAGACGGGCGCGCTCGTGCAGCGGCACGCCGAGCTTGTCGAAGGTCTCGAGCAACTTCGGGTCGACCTCGTCGAGGCTCGTGGGGCGATCCTTCTGCTTCGGCGCCGAGTAGTAGTGCATGTCCTGGAAGTCGATCGCCGGAATCGACAGCTTGGCCCAGTTCGGAGGCGTCATCCCGAGCCAGTGGTGATAGGCCTTGAGCCGCCATTCGAGCATCCATGCAGGCTCGCTCTTGCGCGCCGAGATCATCGCGATGACCTCCTCGTTCAGGCCCGCGCCGACCGTTTCGGACTCGATATCGGTGTAGAAACCGGCCTTGTAGCGGCTCTGGATCAGTTGTTCGACCTGTTGCTGGGTCTGGTTCATGGCTGGCTCGGAAATTTCAGGAATTCGCGCTAGGATCGCGCAGCTTGTGGATTGCAGCCGGGTCTTCCGGCCGCGTCGAATTTCGCGCGGGATCGGCGGACCCGGCAGTTCCCCGGCGGATGGAACACAAGCCACCGAGCCTGCAAGTCATCTCGGGCTCGACCGCTGTTGGCGACCATTTCACCACGCCCGGTCCATCGAACGCTCGATCAGGCGGATGCGCGGCGCGCCCGGCGAACTCAGGTCAGCCAGCGACAGGGTTTCAAGCGCCCGCTCCACCGTCTCGCCGATCCGCTGCCAGTTACCCTTGAGATGACAATCGTGCTCGCGAGAACAGCGGCCCGACTCCAGTCCGCACTCGGTCAGCGCGATCGGACCTTCCATCGCACGGATGATTGCCGCAACCGAGATCGAGCTGGCCGGCTGGCTCAGCCGATAGCCGCCATTGACGCCACGCACCGATTCAATCAAACCCGCACGGGCCAGGGTCTTGAGCACCTTGGCCACCGTCGGCGCCTCGAGCCGGGTCGACTCGGCAACCACCGGGGACGAACAGCACTCGCCGTCGCGACCGGCCAGATCAGCCATGATCACGGTTGCGTAGTCGGTGAGTTTCGAGATCCTGAGCATCCTGTCTCCAGAGCTTGCGGCACACCGATCTTGAAACAAGACCAGATTGGTATTGATTCTAACGCAAAGCCGTCAACGGATGCGCAATACGGCACAATCGGCGCCATGGACCCGCTTGACGACGAACGCGCAATTGCGGCACATCAATGGGCTCTGGAGCGAAGCCGCTGGTCCGACGCGGTGTTCGCACCGGCGTCGGCCGATGCCAGTTTCCGACGCTATTTCCGACTCTCCCGCGGCAATGCCAGCCGGATCGTGATGGACGCGCCGCCCGAGCGCGAGCCGCTCGATGCCTTCATCGATGTCGCCGCGAGACTGGCCCGCGCCGGGCTGCACGTTCCGGAAATCCTTGCCGAGGACCGGGCCCGGGGCTACCTCCTGCTCGAGGACTTCGGCAACCGCCCCTGGCACCGTGAGCTGAATGCCGGCAATGTCGATGCGCTGTTCGGCGACGCGCTCGACGCCTTGCTGCAGATGCAGTGCGCGGCCAGCACCGACGGGCTGCCCGAATACGACGCCGCCCTGCTGCTGCGCGAACTCGAGCTGTTTCCCGAATGGTTTCTCGGCCGCCATTGGCACGTCGAAGCAACCGAAGACGAACTCGACGACTGGGAATTCGTCTGCATGAGCCTGGTGCGCTGGGCGCTGGACCAGCCTCAGGTGTTCTGCCATCGCGATTTCATGCCGCGCAACCTGATGCTGTGCACGCCCAACCCGGGCATTCTTGATTTCCAGGACGCGGTCCGCGGGCCGGTCAGTTACGACCCGGTCTGCCTGTTTCGAGACGCATTCCTGAGCTGGCCGCCGGAACAGGTCGACGGCTGGCTCGAAGACTACCGCCGAAGCGCTCTGGCGCATGGCCTGGCGGTGCCGGCCGATGCCGGGCTCTGGCGCAGGACCTGCGACCTGATGGGGGCGCAGCGTCACCTGAAGGTGCTCGGCATCTTCGCCCGGATCCGGTACCGCGACGGCAAGCCGCAGTACCTCGAAGATGCGTCGCGCTTCTTCGGCTACCTCGAGCACGCCATCGCGCGCAATCCTGAGCTTGGGCCACTGACTTCGCTGTTCAGGAGTTGGGAAGCCCGGGCCCGGCATTGAGTTCGGGCAATTCTTCCGCTGCCACGACATCGTCACGATTCACTTCCGACAGCTGCTCGTCGCGGCTTTCCAGCGCCTTGTGCCGCTCACGCTCCAGGTCCTCGAACAGCCCCTCGACCCGTTTGCCGAATTCCTGCCCCGAAAGCGAGTCGCGAAGCAGCAGGCCCGGTGGCAGGAAGCGCTGCTCCATCGGGAATGACTGACGCTCGATGAATCGCGTCAGTTCGTCCTCGGGCAGGCTGTTGACGCCGATCACCACGGCCACGACCGCAGCGCTGATCAGGCTGCGTCGGCCCAACGGCAGATGGAACGCAAGGTAGAGCACGCTCCACAGGTAGATCAACAGCTCCAGGTAACCGCGGCCCTCATCGAAGGTGCGCAGCAGCGGGTAGTGGGCATCACCGGCGTTGAACAGCGCCACCACCAGCGCCGCATCGAGCAGCGACGAGAACAGGAACAGCAGCACCAGCAGGCTGATATGCGCCAGGAAGTTACCGCCGCGACGGAACAGCACCGACAGGAAATAGACGCCGACGGCCAGGGCGATGAACAGCATCACCTCGCCAAGGTTCTGCTCGATCACCAGGCTCCAGCGGAACTCGCCGATCGTACCCAGCCAGGTTGCAACGATCTTGGCTGCAAGGTAGAGCAGCACCAGGCCAATCGTGACCTGCGGCTTGCCCAGCCACAGCAGGAACATCTCGGAGGCGCGAATCCGAACCGCGGGCGCCACGGGATGGGTTCCGGCGTAGATCCGGACCCGGCTGCGCCCGATCAGGAACACTTCGCCACTGATGACCTCGCTGCGCCCGACCGCCCCCTTGTGGCGTGGCCGCCGAATCCCGTTGACGCTGCCCAGGTCCTCGATGAACAGGCGCCCTTCCCCATCGAATTCCAGCTGCGCATGGACGGCGTCCACGTGCTCGTCGTTCAAAATGACATCGTTGCTGAACGCGCGCCCGATCCGGACCCGATGGGCATCGAGCTTCTGCCGTTCCAGTACGTTGTTGGTCGTCCCGAGCTGTTCGATGATCACTTCCATTGCAGGCTCCCGACGAACTTGCGATGGAAAGCAGCAGCTGACTCCCGGCCGACGCCGGCCAGGGTGTAATGCAGATGGACGCCCTCGGCGCCCGCGCGCTGCGCCCGGGCCACGTAAAGCACGTCGTACAGGCCAGGATAATCGAGGTAGGCACGCAGGCAATGACTGGCCTTGAATGCTTCACCGTCCAGGGCCTCGATCCCGACCCAGTCCTCGCGGCACTCGAACTCGGTAACGTCGTCATCACTGCTGCGATTGAACGGCAGAAAACTGTTCTGCTCATAGACCCGGGAAAACTGGAAGGCATTGAGCCGATCGCTGTGGTACCAGCCGAAGACCATCTCCAGCGCTCCGGTATCCAGGCTTCGCGACAGGTAGATCCGGTCGTTGAGAACGCAATTGGAATGGCTGGACTGCCACGGTACTTCGGGCTGGCTGTCGCTACTGCTGCCGGTGCAGGAAATCCACGGCCGAATCTCGCGCGGAATCATCAGCGGGCCGAACGGCTCCAGCGTCCAGTCGCCGGCCAGCAGATCCTGAATCATCGTCGCCTGGTGCCCGATGATGACTTCGGCCAGCCCGGCACGCAATTCGGCCGGCGCCGGAGCGCTTGCGGGAACGGCCTGCATGAGCCGCTGCAAATCGGCCACCGGCACCAGGAAACTGACTGAATTGCCGGCGCCGGCGACATTGATGCCGACCACCCGACCGTCCGGATTCACAGTCGGCCCGCCCGACATGCCGGGATTGAGTGCACCGGTGAAGTGGATCATCTTGCGGTACTGGCTCTCCAACTCGCCGTTGTAGGTGCCCGGAACGAGACTGATGCCGATGTCATAGGGATTGCCCAGCGCCAGCAGGCTGGCACCCTCACGCACTGGCGTCGAAACCAGTTCGAACGGCTCGCCGAGCGCCCCCGGCATCGACTCCGCAACGATGCGAACCAACGCCAGATCGTGCAGCACATCGAGTGCCAGCACCTCAAGCGCGCCGCTGAAATTGTCGACCCCGCGGAACTTCAGCGCATAGCGCTCGGGATCGAGCACGTATTCGCTGACCACGTGGTAATTGGTCGCCAGCAGTCCGTCCGGCCCGACCAGGAAGCCCGAACCCTGCGCGTTCTTGTTGCTGCTCGCACGATCGACCACCTCGACCGTGAACAGTGCCGGCTTGAGCCGCTCGAACAGCGACCCGTACTCGGTCGGCTGAGCGCTGACCACGGAGGCCAGAAGCAGCAAAGTCCCGATCACGAACAGGCCTCGACAGGCTGCCGATTCCGCCCTCGACCGGTGCTGCAGCATTGCGTGCTCGGAATTCATTCGTGCTCCTGGGCTTGAATTCGGACCGCTGGCAGCGAGCCGATGAGGCAAGATAACGCACCGCACCACGCGATGGGTGAACTCTTCGAACATGCGCGCAATGATCCTTGCAGCTGGCCGCGGCGAGCGACTTCGGCCGCTGACCGACCACACGCCAAAGCCGCTGCTGATCGCGGCCGGCAAGCCTCTGATCGAACACCAGATCGATCGCCTGCGTCAAGCCGGCCTGACCGAACTGGTGATCAATCTGGGCTGGCTCGGTGAGCAGATCGAGCAGGCCCTCGGTGACGGCCACAGACACGGCCTATCGATTCGCTATTCACGCGAGCCCCAGACTGCTCTGGAAACAGCTGGAGGGATCCGCCAGGCCCTGCATCTATTGGGCGAGTCCGCGTTCATGGTGGTCAATGCCGACGTACTGTGCGACTTCCCGCTGGCAATGCTGCGCGAACTCGAACCCGACGGGCTGGCTCACCTCGTGATGGTCGACAACCCGGCCCACCATCCGCACGGCGATTTCGCGCTGGTCGACGGCCGGCTGCGGCTGGACGGCGAGCCGCGCCTGACCTACAGCGGCATCGGCGTGTTTCGCCCGGAGATGTTTCGGGGTCTGGATCCTGGTGTACGGCCACTGCGGCCCGTGCTCGAGGATGCGATCATGCACGATCAGGTCAGCGCCGAATTGCACCGTGGACACTGGGTCGATATCGGCACGCCGGAGAGACTGAGGGAACTGGCGGAAGGGTTTCGGTTTTCCTGATTGCGTCGTTGTTTCATCCAGCTGGACAAGCGCCAGCGCATCCATCGTTTTGAGTACCTGAATGGCGAATACGCTGGCGACTGCGGCTATTTGTCCGGTTGCCGTTCACGTTCACGCAGTTGCCGCCAGTCGGGCATGCCATCGTCTCCGCGAATCTCGTCGGCCAGTGCCGAGAGCCGTGGCTGGGCCTGAAGCAGGGCGTGGAAGATCAGATGCTGCTCGATCGAGCCATACAGCACCTCGGCGCCGGCGCCGGTGGCAAAAACCGCTACATCCTCGCCACTGTGGGTCGACGAGGCCAGCCCGACCAGCGCTTCCTGCTGAAAATCAGGATCAAGCGGGTCGATATCGTCATAGTTCGGGCGCGGACCCGGCCGAAATCCAGGGCCGTTGACGTAGCCCAGCGTGGTGTAGGGCTTGCCGTCCTGATCACGCGCCAGGCGATCCTCGCCGCCGGCCAGCCCGGTGCCACGGACGAGCCCAAGAATCGGCTGGCCGCGCTGACTGTACCCGGAAAAATACATCGCATGACCATGGTCGGCGGTGACCACGATCAGGGTCTGATCCAGGTCCACCCGAGCCGTGGCGGCAGCAACCGCATCGGCGAAGGCAATGGTCTCGGTCAGTGCGCGATAAGCGTTGCCGACGTGGTGGGCGTGGTCGATGCGACCGCCTTCGACGACCAGAACGTAACCCGGGTCACCTTGGGCCTGCAGCAGTTGCAGCGCCTTGACCGTCATTTCAGCAAGCGAAGGCTCACCGCCCGAATCGAGCGCCCGATCGTGCTCGTATTGCATGTGCGAAGGCTCGAACAGCCCCAACACCGGACCATCGAATCCCGGTTCAATGGCATCGAAGCTCGCCCGGTTCCAGGCCCAGTGGCCGTCCGGATGAGCTTGCTGCCAACGTTCGATCAGGTTCACCCCGTCGCTGCGCTGGCCGTTGCGCCCCGGGTATTCAGGATCTTCGACTGCGCTCGGCAGAAACGCTGCCCGACCGCCCCCGAGAACGACATCGATCGGCCCGCCGAGATCGAACTCCACCAGCTGCCGGGCGATGTCGCGACAACCGGCATCACGCGCCGAAGACGGCATCGCGCTGTCGACCTCCCAGCCGCGTTCGGGACTTTTGGCGAACAGCGCGGCTGGCGTGGCATGCGTGATCCGGGTGGTCGTGACCACGCCGGTCGCAAGTCCGGCGGCACCCGCCAGTTCGATCAGTGATGGCCGCTCGTGCCCGGCGACCGAGTCGCAGTCGTTGCGCACGGCGCGCTGATCGACGCCGATTGCACCGGCGAAGGACTTGACCCCTGTGGCCATCGCAGTCATCGTGCCGGCCGAATCCGGAGTCTGCAGGTCCGTGTTGTAGGTTCGCGCCAGCGCGGTGTGCGGGAAATCCTCGAACGACAGGCGATATTGCTCGCCCGAACCACCGGCCTGCTGGCCCGCCAGGATGCGGGCGGCCGAAATGGTTGCGATACTCATACCGTCGCCGATGAACAGGATGATGTTCCTGGCCTCACTCGATTGCAGCCGTTCGCGACGTTCGGCGATAGCCTGCGAACCGGACGAATACCAGCCCGATACGGTCTCTTCGGCCGAAATGTTGTGCCCACCGAACAGCGCGCAGGCCAGGACCAGGCCCTTCGTGATTCTGGATAAATTCATTCGGCCAATGTTAACCAGCTTTCATGTACCTGGGGTTAAATCGAGCGCGACTCGCGCTGCGAGTTCAGTCCGGGTGACATGAAATGCATTCGACTGCGCGCCTGTTTGACGCTAAACTCGTGCAGGACGCGAAAACGTATGCCCACGTCGATCAGCCCGTTTTCTGGACTTCCGGTTGAAACACCGCGCAGGCGTTCGGCGCGAGCTGCCGCCCGGGCGCGCCTTCGGAGCGTCCCCAAGAACATTTCCAGGAGCACGTGAATGAAAATTGGTGCACCGAAAGAGACCGCCAAGGGTGAAGCGCGGGTTGCGATGACGCCCGAGAGCGCGCGCCGGCTGCAGAAGCTTGGCTACGAATGCATCGTCGAATCCGGCGCCGGAGTGGCCGCGTCGATCAGCGACGAGGCATACCGTGCCGCCGGTGTAGATGTGGTTGACTCGGCCGCAGACCTCTGGAACAGCGCCGATGTGATCGTCAAGGTTCGTGAGCCGTCGGAGCAGGAAATCGATGCAGCGCCGGACGGCAGGATACTGATCGGCTTCGTCTGGCCGGCGGCCAACGAGACGCTGCTTGCAAAGATGAAGTCCAAGCGGATGACCGTGCTGGCGATGGACATGGTGCCGCGCATCAGCCGGGCGCAGAAGATGGACGCGTTGTCGTCGATGGCCAACATCGCCGGCTACCGGGCCGTGATCGAGGCCGGCAACAACTTCGGACGCTTCTTCATGGGCCAGATGACCGCCGCCGGCAAGGTGCCTCCGGCACGGGTGCTGGTCGTCGGCGCCGGCGTCGCGGGGCTGGCGGCGATCGGCACCTCGGTCGCCCTCGGCGCGATCACGATGGCCTTCGATGTACGCCCCGAAGTGGCCGAGCAGATCGAATCGATGGGCGCGGAGTTCGTCTTTCTCGACTTCGACGAGAATCAGACCGACGGCGCGGAAACCGGTGGCTATGCGGCCCCGTCCAGCCCCGAGTTTCGCGAGAAACAGCTGGAAAAGTTTCGCCAACTGGCGCCGGAGGTCGATATCGTCATCACCACGGCGCTGATCCCAAACCGCCCTGCGCCGGAGCTCTGGACCGAGGACATGGTCGAGGCGATGAAGCCCGGCTCGATCATCGTCGACCTGGCCGCCGAGCGCGGCGGCAACTGCACGCTGACGCGGGCCGATGAAAGAATCGTCACCGACAACGGCGTCACCATCATCGGCTACACCGACTTCCCCAGCCGCATGGCGACCCAATCCTCCAATCTTTACGCCAACAATATCCGGCACATGCTCGATGACCTGACGCCGGAAAAAGACGGCACACCGGTCATCAACATGGAGGACGACGTGATCCGCGGCACGCTGGTCACCCACGAGGGCGAAATCACCTGGCCGCCGCCGGCGCCGAAGATCAAAGCGATTGCTGCGGCCACGCCAAAGAAGAAGGCGCCGGAGGAGACATCGCAACAGAAGTCCGCACGCGAGGCTGCAGAGCTGAAGAAATCGCTCAACCGAACCGGGCTGATGCTTGGCATCGGAGGCCTGCTCTGCCTTGCGCTCGGTAGCGTCGCACCGCCGAGCTTCATGCAGCACTTCATCGTGTTCGTGCTTTCGGTATTCGTCGGCTTCCACGTAATCTGGGGGGTGGCGCATTCGCTGCACACGCCGCTGATGGCGATCACCAACGCGATCTCGTCGATCATCATCGTCGGCGCCCTGCTGCAGATCGTGTCCGGGAGTTTCCTGGTCATGCTGCTGGCAGCAGCCTCGGTGCTGATGGCCTCGGTCAACATCTTCGGCGGTTTCCTGGTGACCCGCCGCATGCTCGCCATGTTCCAGCGAAGTTGAGGACAACATCATGCCCGAAGGTCTGATCAACGACGGACTCATCGGTGCCACCTATGTCGTGGCCGCCGTACTCTTCATCCTCGCACTCGGAGGGCTGTCGAACCAGGAAAAGGCCAAGCGTGCGATCTGGTACGGGATCGTCGGGATGGCACTGGCGGTCGTCGCAACCATTTCCGCCACCGGCAATGCGGCCAGCGTTGGCCAGTACAGCCTGATCGGTCTGATGATCGTCGCCGGCGGCATCGGCGGCTGGATTGTCGCCAAGCGCGTGCAGATGACGCAGATGCCCGAGCTGGTCGCCGGCTTCCACAGCCTGGTCGGACTGGCGGCGGTGTTCATCGGCATCAATGCTCATCTGGAGATGAGCCGCGCGCTGGCGGCGAAGGCGGCGGGCACGGTCGGCGAACTGGCCGGCTTCGCCGCGACGATCGCAAACAAGACGCCGATCGAGCTGAGCATTCTCAAGGTCGAGCTGTTTCTCGGCATCCTGATCGGCGCGATCACCTTTACCGGCTCGATCATCGCCTACGGCAAGCTCGCCGGAAAGCTGAGCTCGGCTGCGTTGACACTGCCGGGGCGCCACGCGCTGAATCTGGTCGCACTGATCGCCTGCCTGGTGCTTGGCTACCTGTATCTCGACGGCGCGGGCCTTTGGACGATTCTTGCGGTCGCCGTCATTGCCGGACTGATCGGCTGCCACCTGATTCTTGCAATTGGCGGCGCCGACATGCCGGTCGTGGTGTCGATGCTGAATTCGTATTCGGGCTGGGCCGCGGCGGCGATCGGGTTCACGCTCGGCAATGACCTGCTGATCGTGACCGGCGCGCTGGTCGGCTCCTCCGGCGCGATCCTTTCCTACATCATGTGCAAGGGCATGAACCGCTCGTTCATCTCGGTGATCCTCGGCGGCTGGGGCGGTGAGACGCAGTCGGCCGCCGCGGTCGACGGCGAAATGATCGAGGCCGACGCCGCCGCCGTGGCATCTGCACTACAGGACGCCGACCGGGTCATCATCGTGCCCGGCTACGGCATGGCCGTGGCACAAGCACAGGGCTCGGTGTCGGAACTGACGAAGAAATTGCGCGACCAGGGCAAGACCGTGCGCTTCGCCATCCACCCGGTCGCTGGCCGCCTGCCGGGACACATGAACGTGCTGCTGGCCGAGGCCAAGGTTCCCTACGACATTGTCCTCGAGATGGAAGAAATCAACGAGGACTTCCCGAAAACCGACGTCGTCATCGTCATCGGCGCCAACGACATCGTCAACCCGTCCGCCCAGGACGACCCGGGCAGCCCGATCGCCGGCATGCCGGTACTGGAAGTCTGGAAGTCGCGCCAGGTATTCGTCTGCAAACGCGGACGCGGCACCGGCTACTCCGGCATCGAGAACCCGCTGTTCTTCAAGGACAACACGCGGATGTTCTATGGCGATGCCAAGGCATCTGTGGACGCGCTGCTGAAAGAACTGAATTGAGCGTGGCGGGGGCGAAATCCGCGTTCAGGGGTTCGGCTCGGATCGGGGCAAGAGGTCGCCGCGACCCGGAAGCTCGCGAGCATTGCGCATCATGATTCGCCGGGCTTCGGCCGGACTCGCGATGCGCAGCGGCAGGCTGCGATCGGCACCGCCGACATCGCCCGCTACGCCTTCACCATCCTCGTAGCCCGCCCAGGCGCCATCGACCCAATCGACCACGGTCGCAGGATCGGCATCCAGTTCCTGGCCCGTGAAGTCGGCCACCTCGATCTCGAAGCGGTGCGCACCGGCCAGCGCCCCGGCCTCCGCGGCGGTGAGCTGGAACTCGAGCTGCCAGCGATCATGGCGCCAGGCCTCGACCGGCGCCTGCGCTGATCCGTCGGCCCAGGCGCCGGCGGAAGGATCGAACTCGAACACCACCGCGCCGGCCGCATCGAGCAGTCGGATCGCCGGCGCCAGCTCGAGCGGATGACCCGGTGCCGCGGAAGCGCCGTCCGGGCCATCCCAGCGCATGGGCTTGTCGAAGCTCAGGCGCAGACGGTAGCCTTGATTCGGCAGCAGCGGCTCGGCCTGCTCCAGCATCAGCTCCCGTTGGCCGGCGCCGACATGCTGCCAGCGTGCCGAGTAGACCAGTGCGCCATTCTCGCGAACAATTTCCAGCCCCAGCACCGACGGTGGCCCGGCCTGGCGGTAGGCCAGCACCGCATGGGTCAGCGCCATATCATCGCGCAGCCGGGCAACCTCACTGTCCGGCAGGATGAAACCATCGTGATTGGCACCGAAGCCACCGTACTCGGCGGCACTCTCGCGCGGCTCGATTTCCAGGGTCCAGGAAGGAATTTCGTAGACCACGCCGAAATATTCCGCGGTCACGCCGATCCCCGCACCGGCCGAGTCCGGCGACTCGGGATAAATGCGCTCGCGCCCATGACGCTGCAGGGACAGTGCGTTGTGAAACTCGCGGAAGGTTCGGGCCAGCTGCGACTGAATGGCGTTGCGCCGCTGGTTGAAGGTGCGCTTCGAGAGGATCACCTGGGTGAAGGAGTGCGTGTCCTGGTACCAGCGCAGTCGATCCGGCCGGGCCAGTTCGGCGGCCTGCAACAATGCCTGCGATTCCGGTTCGCTGAACGCGGCCGGACCGTGGTAGACCAGCTCGGCCGGATTCGATGACGAGCCGGTCGAGGCGGCCCAGAACGGATCGAAGTTCCGGTTCAGGTCGACTCCGTTGAGATGATCGCCAAAACTGAACAGCGAAGTATCGGCATCGCGCATGTTCTTGCGCCGCATCCGGCCATCGCGCGGCCAGAATTGTGGCCAGCGTGGGTCAGCGCCGACCAGCACCAGGGTCGGATAGCGCTGGGTCTGGCGAAAACCGTCGACGTTATTGACCGGCAGTACGGTGAAATGCACGGTCTCGATCAGGTAATCCCACAACCCGTTGTCGCCGGCGTTGTCGACTGCGGCCTCGATCAGTGCGGTCGTCAGCTCGGGCGTGCCCCACTCGCGGGCGTGGATGCCGCCGTTGATCAGCAACGAGGATTCCGGACCGGCATTGCGTGTGTCCGAATCCGGATCGCCGATCACGTAGGCCCAGATCTCCGCCCCTTCGTGACTAATGCCGACGATTTCGCCGTAGATGAATGCGTGCTGCAGCATCAGGTCCTGGTGGCGCGCATGCAGCGATTCGTAACTGCGGAAAGCGTTCAGCGGCGTCGCGCTGTTACGTGGTAACGGTGGCGGAAAGCCAAGCGCAAACTGATTGGCGCCGGTGGACTGCTCGATATACATCACGATCGATTGTGCACTGGCCGGCGCGGCCGTCAGTGCCAGCAGCAACGCAACACAGAATCTCGACCGCCATCTCATTTCCATCGCCGCAGCACCTCGCGCTGGGACGGCTGCAGCCATTCGGACTCGGCCAGCAGAGCCAGCAGTGCGCGCGCCTCGGCATCGCCGGAGAGCTTCAGCGCCAGCAGCATGCGCAGCCTGGCCTGGATCGGGGCAGCGTTGATTCGCGCGCGGACCTCTGCCGCCAGCCCGGGCAAGCGCTCGGCGAGCACGCGGGCAGCATCGGCGCCCAGTTGCGGCTCGTCCAGCCAGCTCCAGAGCCGTTCGATCGACCCGCCCGAGAGCAGCTGCGCTTCCACCACCAGCCCACCCAGCTCGGGACGGGCAATGGCGCGAGCGGCAACCTCGGGTAATTCAGGACTGGACATCTCGATCGCGAACTGCAGTGCCTGACGTGCCTCTGCCAGCCCGGCCCGGGCCACCAGCCACGGCAGCAGCGACTCATGTTCGGCCGACCGGCGAGCCAGCTTCAGCGCTGTCCGATCCCGCGCTTGCGAGGCCGGTTGATTCGGCAGCCGCAGCGCCAACACGCGCTGCTGTTCGGGCGCGAGCTGCTCGACCGCAAGTTCCAGCGTCACCAGAGTCTCGCTATCTGCTGCATCCACCAGTGCGGCAAGCAGCAGATCGGCCCGCTCAGCCAGCACGGCGGCCTTGCGCCAGCGTCGATCGAAATCCAGCAGGGACCGGGCACGAACCGACACGGCAAACGCCGGCATGGCGCGTCCGCCGGCTTCGTGGTGTGCGATCCAGACCACCGGCAGCTGCTCCGGCAGCGCCTGCAGCGCGTCGCGCTCGGCATCATTCAGCATCGGCCTGGCAGCAAGCTGGTCCAGCCACAGGTTCAGTGCCGCCTCGCGCAGCGCCGGATCGTCGACGATCGGCGGCAGACGTGGTCGATCAGCGCGCGCAGGCGGGACCCGTGTCGCCGCACGGTCGATCAGGTCTCGAAGGTCCTGGGCATCTAGCATTCCAGTGCCAGTGTCGCTCCGAAGCGGCCCCGGCGGGGTAGTCGAGTCGGAAGCCGCCGCCGGCACAAGGGCCGCCCACAGAGCGACTGCGAGCATGGTTTGGGAAAGCCGAGCGTTCACCACCCCAAGCCTACATGCGCAAGCGCAATCTCGCAATCCCATAGCATCCCAGTAGCGATTCGCCCGTAGCATCCTGTAGCCGAACCCACCGGCAGCATCACGCCGGATCGGGCACCAACCAAAAGCAAGCCGGCAAGTCCCGGCGGCGCGGCATAATAGCGATCGTCATACACATCGGAAACAGGGAGCTCCCCATGAGTATTGAAAGTCTGCTGGGTGTATTGATCATCGGCGGTCTGGCCGGGTGGATCGCCGGTCTGCTGGTCAAGGGCAAGGGTCAGGGCCTGGTCATGAACATCATTGTCGGCATCGTCGGCGCCTTCATCGGCAGCTGGGTGTTCGATTTCTTCGGCCTGTATGCCGGTGGCACGATCGGCAACCTGATCATCGCCACGGTCGGGGCGGCGATTCTGCTGGGCTTGCTGCAACTGGTGCGCAAGGGCTGAGCTGTGGAGTCCACCGGCTACTTTGTCGGCTGGGGCACGCTGATGCTGATCAACGCGGGACTTGCTCAGGCAAAGGGGCGATCCGGCCTGGGCTGGTGGCTCATCTCGCTGTTGCTGGGTTCGCTCGCCACCTTCCTGATCGTGGTCCTGGCTCCTGTCGAGAACGGCGACAGGAAGAGGCCACAGTCATGAACACGGTACTGGCCGAAGTCGTCGCCCTGCTGCAGCTGGAGCGGCTGGAGGACAAGCTGTTCCGGGGCGAAAGCCACGACATCGGCGCGCCACAGGTATTCGGCGGCCAGATTCTGGGCCAGGCGCTTTCGGCCGCGCACCGAACCGTGGCGGACCGGGTCCCGCATTCACTGCACGCCTACTTCCTGCGTCCGGGCGACTTCAACCTGCCGGTGGTCTACCAGGTTGAGGATTCGCGCGACGGCGGCAGCTACTCGAACCGGCGCGTGGTCGCAATCCAGCACGGCCGCCCGATTCTCAACCTGGCCGCCTCGTTCAAGCAGCCCGAGGACGGACCTGAACATCAGATCGCCATGCCCGAAGCGCCGGGGCCGGAGGGGCTGACCAGCCTGGCTGACATCAACCGCTCGGTGCTCGACAAGGTGCCGGAAAAGATGCGGCGCTTTCTGGCCCACAAACCACCGTTCGAGTTTCGGCCCGTGCAGCCGCCGAAATTCGTCGACCCGACCGCCCGCCCCCCGGTCAAGCAGGTCTGGATGCGCGCCTGCTCCGGACTGGCCGATGATCCGGAGTTGCATCGCAACCTGCTGGCCTATGTCTCGGACTATGAGCTACTGGCCACCGCTACGCTGCCGCTGGAAATCGAATTCGGCCGCAAGCCGTTGCAGATGGCGAGTCTCGACCATGCCATGTGGTTCCATCGCGACGCACGCGTCGACCAATGGTTGCTGTATGTCTTCGACAGTCCGATCACGATCGGCGGACGCGGATTTTCCCGTGGCCAGATCTTCACCCGCGACGGCAAGCTCATCGCCTCGACCGCGCAGGAGGGTGTGATCCGGGTCTGGGATGAGAGCCGCTGAGCGATCGGCCTGTCAATCGATAAGGATCCGCCGGGCATCGCCATCGAGCACGATGCCGAGCTGGACGGTGGCTGGCGGCAAGCGCCCGCCGGCACGCTCCGGCCACTCCACCAGCAGCACGCTGTTATCGTCGAACAGATCCTCGAGGCCAATGAAATCAAGTTCACCGGGGTCGCTCAGGCGATACAGGTCGAGGTGATGCACCGTGAGCGGCCCCAGGTCGTAGGACTCGACCAGACCATAGCTCGGGCTCTTGACCCGTCCGCCGAATCCCAACCCGCGCAGCATGCCGCGCACCAGCGTGGTCTTGCCGGCGCCGAGATCACCCGAAAGCGACCAGACCTGGCCACCAGCGAGTTCAGCGGAAAGCTCTGCGCCCAGCGCCAGCATCGCGTCTTCGCCACGGGCATGAAACTGTCGCCCACCGACCGCATCGGACATTCCGTTCACGGCAACACTCCCGGCAGCGCATCGATCAGCTCGCCGGCCAGGATGCTGCGCCGGCCGAATGCCGCTCGGTCACCGGCCCGCGCGTGCAGCACGACACCGGCCTGCGCGGCCAGCAAGGGATCCAGCCCCTGTCCGAGCAGGCTGGCAATGATTCCGGTCAGCGCATCGCCCATGCCCGCGGTGGCCATCGCCGGCGTGCCGAAGGGGCAGACCGCGACCCGACCATCCGGCCCGGCGACGAGGCTACCGGCACCCTTCAGCACCACGATCGCCTGGTAGCGTCGCGCCAGCGCACGAACCGTGGCGAAACGATCGCGCTGCACTTCAGCGGTGTCGCAATCGAGCAGATGCGCCGCCTCGCCTGGGTGCGGCGTCAGAATCCAGCGCCCCCTCGCGACCGGTTGCTCGGCCAGCAGGTTGAGCCCGTCCGCATCCAGCACCAGCGGCAGGTCGCTACCAATGGCACGGGCCCAGACCGCACGCGACCAGTCCGACCGACCGAGTCCCGGCCCCAGCGCCAGCACGCCGGCGCGCTCCAGCAAGCGGCCCAGTGTTTCGCCGTCCTCGCCGTCGGCCCACATCGCTTCCGGCAGACCCGAGGCCAGCGCCAGCGCATGTTCGCGCCGTGTCGCGACCGACACCAGGCCGCTGCCGGCAACCAGGGCGGCGCGGGCGGCCAGCAGACAGGCACCCGGGTAATTGAAGTCGCTGCCGAGGACCAGCACATGTCCGAGTTGACCCTTGTGCGCCGCGGCCGGACGCGGCGGCAAGGTGCGCTCGACCAAATCGCGGTCCAGCAGGATCGCGTCCGGCTCGAGATCATCGAAAACCTGACCCGGCACGCCCAGATCATCATATTCAAGATCGCCGCAGAATTCGGCGGCGCGGCCGGTGACCAGACCACGCTTGCGCCCGATGAAGCTGACGGTCACCTCGGCACGGAGCGCGGTTCCCATCGGCATGCCGGTATCGGCGTTCAGCCCGGACGGCACATCGATTGCGAGCACGCCCCGTACCCGACCGTCCGAACGCGCCTGGTCCAGCCGTTCGATCAAACGCGCCAGCGGCTCACGCACCACCTGCTCCAGCCCGGTGCCGAGCACGGCGTCGACGACCACGTCGAACCCGGTCGGATCGACGTCCTCGAACACGTCGCCAGTCCAGTCGGCCGCCGCAAGCGCCGCATCCCCGCTGAGCCGCGCCGGCGGCGTCGTGGCCAACACGCAGACCTCCAGGCCTGCCTCGGCTGCGAGCCGCGCAACCACGTAACCATCGCCGCCGTTGTTGCCACCGCCGCAGCACACCAGAATTCGCCGCGCCTCGGGCCAGCGTACCCGCAGCAGCCGAAATACAACCATCCCGGCACGCTGCATCAGGGCGTAGCCAGGGAGCCCGCAGTCCTCGATGGCGCGTCGGTCAAGCTCGCGAACCTGGTCGGATCGATACAGAAATTGCTCCTGCTTCATAGCTGGAAGAGTACAACAGCTCGCAAGGCGAACTCGAGACTGATGAGCACATCAACACCCGATCGGCCCGGACCGATATCAGTTGTTCGATCAGCGTTCAGCCCGGATTATTCATGACCCGACCGTCGCGAGACGGCTCCAGGTCTTGTAACCGCGGTGTTTCGCGACCGAGCGCGCCGCAGCCGGACTCGCCCTGCTTGTCCATACCGGCAGGTGAGGACGCGCGACCGGGCAAAACCTCGCGGATGCACAGCCTGGGGGCTTCGCAGCAGGTCGAGTCAGTAGAGTCGAGGAAGGGCGCGGTGGCCGGTGGTTCGGCTCCGTTTCCCTTCCCCGCTCATCAAACCGGACGTGCGGATTTCCCGCATCCGGCTTTCCGACTGGATTCAGCTCGAGGCACACGG
>Ga0210039_1002111_pt1 | contig 17062 bp, 14 predicted proteins | sample CryGeyCG2114_250_3_FD_185460 | JGI IMG/M metagenome (GOLD analysis project Ga0210039, IMG submission 185460) | Groundwater microbial communities from aquifer - Crystal Geyser CG17_big_fil_post_rev_8/21/14_2.50 (SPAdes) (version 2) | ecosystem: Environmental > Aquatic > Deep subsurface >...
TCAGCTTTCGCAACGCGGCTGTGATTCTATTCAACTCTGGCTTCCTCATTTCTCGCTCCTGGATGATTCGACGCAACCGCGCCATAACATCCAGTATCCACTACAGGTGGCTCACTACGTGAGCCACTAACACGGTTTGCGAAAAGAGCCTAAATAAATCTGTCCCCTTTGTTCTTTTGTTGCTAAATCGAAGTGCGCACTATAATTTTCAGAGCAGGAAAAGTGTCGCCAGGCCGAGAAAAATGAAAAAACCGCCGCTGTCGGTCACGGCAGTGATCATCACGCTGGAGCCCACCGCCGGATCGCGCCCGAGCTTGTGCATGAGCGTCGGGATCAGCACGCCCATCAGCGCCGCCAGCAGGAGGTTGAGCATCATCGCGCCGGTCATTACCACGCCCAGCGCGGCGTTGCGGTAGAGGAGCCAGGCGACCAGGCCGATGATGCCGCCCCAGATCAGCCCGTTGACCAGGCTGACGCCGAGCTCCTTGAGGAACAGCTTGCGGATGCCGCTACCGCGAATCTGCCCCAGCGCCAGGGCGCGGACGATCATGGTCGTGGTCTGGTTGCCGGAGTTGCCGCCGATCCCGGCAACGATAGGCATCAACGCTGCCAGCGCCACGATCTTCTCGATCGATCCTTCGAACACGCCGATCACACGCGAGGCGATGAACGCCGTCACCAGGTTGAGGGCCAGCCAGGTCCAGCGATTCTGGATACTTTTCCAAACCGTGGCGAACAGGTCTTCCTCTTCGCGCAAGCCGACCATTGACAGTTTTTCGCTGTCGCTCTCTTCGCGGATGAAGTCCATCATCACGTCCACCGTCAGGCGCCCTACCAGCTTGTTGTTCCGATCCACCACCGGGGCGGAAACCAGGTCGTAGCGCTCGAACGCCGAAGCGGCTTCGCCGGCTTCGTCGTCGGGATGGAAGGTTACCGCATCCTCGGCCATCACCGCCGCTACGCTCGCCTCGGGATCATGGACCAGCAGCCGCTTGAGGGACAGCACCCCTCTGAAATGATCCTTGCGGTCGACTACGAACAGTTTGTCGGTGTGGCCTGGCAACTCGCCCAGTCGGCGCAGGTAGCGTAACACCACTTCCAGGCCAATATCGTCGCGAATCGAAATCATGTCGAAATCCATCAGCGATCCGACCGTATCCTCCGGGTAGGACATGGCCGACTGCAGGTGGGCTCGGTTCTGGCTGTCGAGCGATTCGAGCAGCTCCTGCATCACGTCGTGCGGCAAGTCGGGAGCGAGGTCGGCGATCTCGTCGGTGTCGAGCTGTTCGGCGGCGGCGAGGAGTTCCCCGCTGTCCATGCTGGCGATCAGGGATTCCCGCACCGCATCGGAAACTTCCAGCAGGATGTCGCCGTCTCGCTCGACCTTGACCATATCCCAGACCAGCAGGCGTTGTTCCAGCGGCAAGGCTTCGATGATGTAAGCAATATCGGCGGAGTGAAGCTGGTCGAGCTTTTTCTGCAATTCAATCAGGTGCTGTTTATGCACCAGCGTCTCGACCAGATCATGGCGCGTCATATCCTGTTTATGGACGAGCCCTTCCACCAGCTGATGCTTGCTCAGCAGCTCGATGACCTGTTGCAGTATTTCCTGCAAGCTTTCCTGTACTTTGGTTGGTTCGGTTTCCGACATGCCATTGTCCCTTTGGCGCTTGGCGATCAGCCGGGTAGGGTGGGCACGTTTTTGTGCCCACGTTGTCTGCGGAGGTTATTCCGCGTGGGCACAAAAACGTGCCCACCCTACCCGGTTGCTATTTAGGAAAAAAGGATGGGATCGAAGGCGCCGACCAAAATCGGCGAGACCGCGCTGGTGCCCGTATTTTCCGCTGCTTTCCAGCGGAAAAAACCGTCAAGGCCGAAGCGCGTTGAGGGAGTAACCGCTAGAACAAAAAGTGTGCTACGTAACTGCTACAACTATGACTGTCCAAGGTGAAAACCCTAGCTATGAAAACAGCGTAATTGTAATCTTGGCGGGCTTTTGCTGTCAATTAAGACTGGGGAGGTATTTCAAGATGGGCCATACAGTAGCGATCGCGGCCACTTTCTTTTGCCCGATACATCGCACTGTCGGCATTCTTCATCAGGCTGACGATATCCTCGCCGTCCTGCGGATAAACCGCCAGGCCAACGCTGGTAGTGATGTGCAGCTCCTGTCTCTCCAGTTTCACCGGGGAACGAATCACTTCGACGATTTTTTGCGCGACGATTTCGGCATCGCCGACACCGGTAATTTCCGGCAGCACCACCACAAACTCGTCACCGCCCAAGCGTGACACGGTGTCTTCCTGGCGGACGGAGGCCGTCAAACGCTGTGCCACGGCCTTCAGCAATTCATCGCCCTGGTCATGGCCGAGCGTGTCGTTGACCTGTTTGAAGTGGTCCAGATCGAGAAACATGACCGCCAACGACCGATGGTTGCGCTTGGCGCGTACTAGCGCCTGCTCGAAACGATCTTCCAGCAGACGACGGTTGGGCAGGCCGGTAAGCGCATCGTAATGGGCGAGGTATTGAATGCGCTTCATCGCCTGCTTGCGTTCGGTGATGTCGTGAAAAGCCGCCACCGAGCCGACGATCTCACCCTCGCGCAGTAGCGGGGTGGAAACAATGGTCACCGGCAGGAAACTGCCATCCTTGCGCACCATGAAATCCTCCTCGCTGCGATAGGTGTGGCCGGAATGGATGGTTTTGAAAACCGGGCACTCCTGGCGCGGGAAGGGGGAGCCATCCGGCCTCTTGTAATGGAAGGCTTCGTGGCCATGGCGCCCGAGCAGCTCCTCCTCGCTCCATCCCAGCAACTGCTCCGCCGCAGGGTTGATGAAGATTACATGACCGTCTCTGTCGAGCGCATAGACTGCTTCGCCCATCATCGTGGTGATTTCGCGCAGCATGGTCTCGCTGTCGCTCAAGGCGGCGATGGCTCGGTGCTGTTCGGTCACATCCAGCAGCATGCCGATAACCGCCGGTTTACCCATAATGGCGGTACGCCGTCCATGAACGGAGACTTCGATAACCGAGCCGTTCTTGCGCCGACCCTGGAAGGAATAGGCGATATCCTCCACCTCGCCATCGAGGCGCCTGCGCAGATTCTCGGTTACTGTGGCACGATCCTGCGGCGCCACCAGATCCAGCGGAGGTATCCGTTCCAGTTCTTCGCAGGTGTAACCAAAGATTTCGGCCAGCTTGGGGTTGGCATAGATTAACCGGCCTTCCTGGTAGATGTAGATACCCGCCAGCGATTGTTCCACCACGCTACGAAATTTGTCGTCGGCTTGCTGGTGCGCATGGAAAAGCGGGCCGACGATGGCCCACCACAGGATTGGTGCGCAGATCAGGCTCATCAGGCCGACATCGGCCCCAATGTGGGCGGGGGTGTAGGCATGGCCGAAGGCGGGGAACAGCCAGTGCGTTGCCAGGAGCATCAGGCCTTCGGCCAGAATCATGACTCCCAGCACCGAAACAAACAGCTGCCAGCGTTTGCGATGGATCAAAGAAAAATTCAGGCTCATCTCGCGTGCTCCGAATTGAATTTTGTCACTTTAGCAAGAAATCGCCCTTCGCCCAAGAAAGTGGCTACGGCGCCTGCACCTGGTTCATCCGCGCCAGGATGATGCCGGTTTTTCTTTCCAGGCCGCGCGCATTGCGGTGACTGTCGTAATAGCGCGGATTGGGCACCATCGAAGCGAGTTTGGCAGACTGCTCCGCAGACAGGCTGGACGCACTGGTCTTGTAGTAATGGCGCGCCGCCGCCTCGGCGCCGAACACGCCGTTGCCCCATTCGATGACATTGAGGTAGATCTCGAGGATGCGGCGCTTGCTCATCATCTGTTCCAGCATCACCGTGATCACCGCTTCCTCGCTCTTGCGCCAGAAGGCCCGTCTGGAGGAGAGAAACAGATTCTTGGCCAGCTGCTGGCTGATGGTGGAGCCGCCGGCGACGATCTTGCCTTTTTTCTGATTCTTTTCGTAGGCTTTCTGGATGCCCTCCCAGTCAAAGCCTTCGTGGTCGAGAAATTTGGAGTCTTCCGCCGCGATCAGGGCGCGCTTGAGGTTGTTGGAGATGCGGTTGTACGGCACCCACTGGTGGCGCAGTTCAGCGTCGGGGTTCTTGTTTTGCAAAACTTCCAGCCGCTGCTCCATGAAGGCGCTGGTGGAGGGGGTGTGGTCGACCCACCACCAGATGTGGGCGAAAATCCACAGCTGGTACAGCAGCACCACGACGACGAACAGGGTGATGCCGCGCCATAGCCAACGCCACAGGATTCTCAGCATGATTTCAAAAGGGCGATGACGGACTGGGTTTGCGGCCGCACGCCGCGCCACAGGAAAAACGATTCCGCCGCCTGCTCGACCAACATGCCGAGACCGTCGGTCAGATGTGCCGCACCGTTGGCCTGGGCGAACTGCAGGAAAGGGGTAAGCCCCTTGCCGTACATCATGTCGTAGGCCAGCGCCCCCGGCGCAAACACGCCATGAGGCAAGGGAGGCAGCGCATCGCTCAGGCTGCTGGAAGTGGCATTGACCACGATATCAAACAGGCTACCCGCCAGCCGCGCATAATCGCCACCCTTGATCGGGCCATAGGCGGCGAAATGGCGCTCGAGCTCGACGGCCTTTTCCGGCGTGCGGTTGGCAATGACCAGCCGCTCCGGCTTCTGCAGCAGCAAGGGCAGCAGCACGCCGCGTGCAGCGCCGCCAGCGCCCATCAGCAGCACGCGCTTGCCCGCGAAGGAAATGCCCAAATTTTCCCGAATATCCCGCGTCAGTCCGGCGCCATCGGTGTTGTCGCCGAGTATCGTGCTGTCCGGCTCGAACTTCAGGGTATTGACCGCTTCCGCCAACCGCGCGCGATCGGTCAGGAGGGTTGCCAGTTTCCAGGCTTCCTGCTTGAATGGAACGGTCACATTCAGCCCCTTGCCGCCTCCCGCCTGAAACCTCCTCACCGTGCCGGCAAAGTCATCCAGCGGCGCAAGCATCGCGGCGTACGCCATATCCTGGTTCGTCTGGCGTGCAAATTCGGCGTGAATCAGCGGGGACTTGCTGTGGGCGATGGGGTTGCCGATAACGGCGTAACGATCAGTCATGAATGTTTCACATTTTAAGGTCGTCGAATTATAAGGCAAAAGCCCTCTGATTTGCGTATCATAACGTCCCGAACCCATTGCTTCTTAATCCGAATATTCCCGATGCCCCACCCCCCTGCCAAACCGCACGCTGAAATCCACCCGGATAGGATCGGACGCTTTCAGGCCGCGCAAAAAGTGACCTGGATCAGCGTCGCGGTGAACGTGGTGCTGACCGTGTTGCAGATCGTGGTCGGCCTGTTCGGGAAATCCCAGGCGCTGGTCGCCGACGGTTTGCATTCCCTGTCCGACCTGCTGTGCGATTTCCTGGTGTTGTTCGCCAACCGCCACGGCGCGCGCGACGCGGATGAGGAGCACCCCTATGGCCATGCCCGCATCGAAACCGCCACCACGCTGGCACTCGGGCTGATTCTGCTCGGCGTCGGCGGCGCTTTGTTCTGGGGCGCGGCAATGCGGCTGCAAAACCCCGCCGCGCTGCAAAAAGTTCACGTCGCCACGCTGTGGATCGGCATTCTGACCCTGGCCGGCAAGGAAGCGCTGTTCCGTTACATGCTGCATGTAGCGCGCAAGCTGCGCTCGCAGATGCTCGAAGCCAATGCCTGGCACGCCCGCTCCGATGCCGCTTCGTCGCTGGTGGTGGTGGCGGGCATCGGTGGCAACCTGCTCGGCTTCACTTCGATGGATATCCTGGCGGCGGTGCTGGTTGCGGTCATGATTATGCGCATGGGCTGGAAACAGGCATTCCGGGCGATTTCAGAATTGATCGACACCAGCCTGGACAAGAACGAAGTGGCAGCGATCCGCGCCACCCTGCTCACCACCCCCGGCGTTCAGGGCGTGCACGAATTGCGCACCCGCCGCATGGGCGACCTGGCACTGGTGGACGCGCATGTGCTGGTCAACCCGCGCATCAGCGTCTCGGAAGGGCACTATATTGCCGAAAGTGCGCGTATGCGCGTACTCAAACAGCACCATGCGCTTGATGTGATGGTGCACATTGACCCTGAAGATGATTCGTCGGCCAAGCTCAACCAGCATCTGCCGAATCGCGAAACCTTGATTGCCCATCTGGAGCAACGGCTAGGGGAGGCGCTGCCCAGTCATGAAAAAGTGGTATTGCATTATCTGGACGGAAAAGCGGAAGCCGAAATCTTCCTCGCCAGCGATGTCAGCCGCGAACAGGTCGCCACACTCAAAACCACTATCGCCGACAGGCTTCTGGAGGATAAATTTTTTACCGCCATTCATCTGCACCAGCGCCGTGCACCATAATAGTGCGCCACGCATCCTTTTTGCACAATTCAAGTGCATCAAATAAGGGGTGCCGATTTATAACCAGTTATGGCACAATGCTTTTTTTATGTTTTTGCCTGGCATGTTTCATGCTGAGTTGCCTCCCAGTAGCAAAAACCCAGAATTCGGAATCATTTTTTTACAAACTTTTAGATAGTTAAGGAGATAAAACATGGCGGTCGCCGACGTTTTGAAAATGATCAAGGACAACGACGTTAAATTCGTTGACCTGCGCTTTACCGATACCCGTGGCAAGGAACAGCACGTTTCCATCCCCGCCCACATCGTGGACGAAAACTGGTTCGAAGGCGGTCACGCTTTCGACGGCTCCTCCATCGCCGGCTGGAAAGGCATTCAGGCTTCCGACATGCAGCTGATGGCCGATCCGGAAACCGCCAACATGGATCCGTTCTTCGACGAATCTACCCTGATCATGACCTGCGACGTGGTGGAACCTTCCGACGGCAAGGGCTATGACCGTTGCCCACGCTCCATCGCCAAGCGCGCTGAAACCTACCTGAAATCCACCGGCATCGGCGATGCCGCCTACTTCGGCCCGGAACCCGAGTTCTTTATTTTTGACTCCGTCACCTGGCATGCCGACATGTCCGGCACATCGGTAAAAATCGAATCCGAAGAAGCCGCCTGGTCCTCCAGCGAGAAATTCGAAGGTGGCAACATTGGCCATCGCCCCGGTGTCAAGGGCGGTTACTTCCCTGTTCCTCCGGTCGATTCTTTCCAGGACATCCGTTCCGCCATGTGCCTGGCGCTGGAAGAAATGGGCGTGCCGGTCGAAGTGCACCACCATGAAGTAGCGACCGCCGGCCAGTGCGAAATCGGCACCCGGTTCAGCACACTGGTAAAACGTGCCGACTGGACCCAGATCCTGAAATACGTGGTGTTCAACGTGGCCCATGCCTATGGCAAGACCGCGACCTTCATGCCCAAGCCCATTGTCGGCGACAACGGCTCCGGCATGCACGTCCACCAGTCGATCTGGAAAGACGGCCAGAACCTGTTTGCCGGCAATGGTTATGGTGGCCTGTCCGAAACGGCGCTGTTCTATATCGGCGGCATCGTCAAACATGCCCGTGCGCTGAATGCGATAACCAATCCCGGCACCAACTCCTACAAGCGTCTGGTGCCCGGCTTCGAAGCACCGGTGATGCTGGCCTACTCCGCCAAGAACCGTTCCGCCTCGATCCGCATTCCGCATGTAGCCAATCCCAAGGGCCGCCGCATCGAGACCCGTTTCCCCGACCCTTCTGCCAACCCGTACCTGTGCTTCTCCGCGCTACTGATGGCCGGCCTTGACGGCATCCAGAACAAGATCCATCCCGGCGATGCGATGGACAAGAACCTGTATGACCTGCCGCCGGAAGAAGAAGCCAAGATCCCGACCGTATGCTCTTCCCTCGATCAGGCGCTGGATTACCTGGACAAGGATCGCGAGTTCCTGACCCGTGGCGGCGTGTTCTCCAACGACTGGATCGAAGCCTACATCGAGCTGAAAATGGAAGAAGTCACCCGCTTCCGCATGACCACTCATCCGGTCGAGTTCGCCATGTACTACAGCCTGTAATTCTCGGCACAGTAGTTTGAAAGGGCGGGGTAACCCGCCCTTTTTTATTTGCCCGTCAGCCCATCCATCGCCGAAACGTTGATATTATTTGGCCAATCCCTTAATCTGAATGCATCAAAACTACCGAATCGCACGAATGAAAACCAAGCTGCTGATTTTTATCTTGCTATTCCTAGGGCAAGCCGCCCACGCTGACATCTACATGTCGGTGGATGAAAATGGCCGAAAAACCTATACCAATTTCCCCAAAAAGGGCGCCAGGAAGCTCAATCTCGACCCGCCTTCCTCGATTGCCGCCCCCAAACCCCGCGCCCCGAGAGCAACACCGCCCGGTTTCCCCCGCGTTGACGGTGAAACCCAGAAACAGCGCGATGGAACGCGCCGTGGCATTCTGGAGCAGGAGCTGGTTGCAGAACGGAATTTGCTGGATGAGGCCAGGAAAGCGCTGGCTGAAGGCGAGGCCACGCGCCTGGGCGGTGAGCGCAACTACCAGAAATACCTGGATCGGGTGCAGGGCCTGAAGGACAATGTCACACTGCACGAAAAGAATGTCGAAGCGCTGAACAAGGAACTCGCCAGCGAGAAGTAATTCCATTTCTAAATTAAGTGACCCCCGGCAAAGCCGGGGGTTTATTGGGTGAGCGCCTCAAAGGCGCCGATAAAACCGTGAGCCGCCCTAGGCGGCTGGTTTTCCGCTCCTTCCCCCTCGCAGGGGGAAGGTTGGGATGGGGGTTAAAATGCTCCAGTCTCACGCAAGGCTTTCCACCCCCACTCTAGGAGCCTGTCTGACTTATGGGAATCGAAGTGAGAATTCGGCTGGGCGAGGACAGATTTTGCGAGTTGGGCATAAAGCCGCCCATCCCTGCTTACCCCATTTGCCGGTTTTGCAGGTCAATAGTCGTTCTATTGACCAACAAAGCGGCGAAATATGGACCGCTCAGGCGGATTTGCAGCCGATTCATCATAAGTCAGACAGGCTCATAGCCCTCCCCTGCCCGAGGGAGGGAATGTTGGCACAAGTTTTTAACTCTCTACACGACTGCCGCAAAGGTCAAACTTATTGCAGTCCCCCGGCAAAGCCGGGGGTTTACCTTGTTGAATGACTGGCATTTTAAAATAGAATTCAAATGACGCTTGTTATCCCTGGCGCGACTCTTGCTACACTCGTAGCCAACCACCCAGGGATGATGTGCCCGTGACAACTAAACTCTTTGCCGGACTGGAACACCTGACCACCGCCGTGATCCTGCTCGATCGGGATCTGCAGGTCGGTTATCTCAACCCGTCTGCGGAAAACCTGTTCAAGCTCAGCCGCAAACATGTTGTTGGAATGCCTCTGCAACAGGTTTTCGGTGATGCCGAGACGCTGCCCAAAGCCGCCGAGTCGGCGCTGCTCACCCATGCCAGCTTCACCGAGCATGAAATTCTCCTGACCCCACACGGCAGTCCCAGCCTGTCCGTCAGCTGTACCGTCACGCCGGTGGAAATCGGCTCCATCCGCCTGATCCTGGAATTTCACCAGATCGACAAACAACTGAAAATCGCAAGGGAAGAGCGCATGCTGGTGCAGCAACAGGCCAACCGGGAACTGCTGCGCAATCTCGCCCACGAAATCAGGAACCCGCTGGGCGGCCTGCGCGGCGCAGCACAGCTCCTGGAGCACGAGCTGCCCCGCACCGGCCTGCGCGAATACACCCAGGTCATCATCCAGGAAGCCGACCGCTTGCAGAAACTGATGGACCGGCTGCTTACCCCCAGCCATCTGCCGCACCTGCGCGCCACCAACATCCACGAAGTGCTGGAGCGGGTGCGTAGCCTCACTCTGGCGGAAACGCCCAAAGGCATCACCATCCGGCGCGACTACGACACCAGCCTGCCGGATCTCGTGGCGGACCCGGAACAACTGATCCAGGCGGTGCTCAACATCGTGCGCAATGCGGTGCAATCCATGCAGGGCAAGGGAGAAATCATCCTGCGCACCCGCATCGCACGCCAGGTCACGCTGGCGAAAAAACGTTATCGCCAGGCCATCCAAGTGCAAATCATCGACAACGGCCCCGGCATTCCCGATGCAATCCGTGAAAAAATCTTTTATCCCCTGGTTTCCGGGCGGGAGGGCGGCAGCGGCATGGGGCTGACCCTGGCGCAAACCCTCATCAACCAGCACCAGGGCACGATCGAATGCGATAGTCGGCCTGGGCATACCAGCTTTACGCTGCTGCTGCCGCTTACGGAATCTTTGTAGGGTGGGCACGCCCTTGTGCCCACGCGGAAATGGCCGCCCTGACTGCGTGGGCGCAAGGGCGTGCCCACCCTACGTTTTACTAATCACTCAGGACTGGCAATTATGAAAGCTGTCTGGATCATTGACGACGACCACTCCATCCGCTGGGTGTTCGAAAAGGCGCTAGCGCGGGAACAGATCGAGTTCCGCTCCTTCTCTACCGCCCAGGACGCCCTGTCCGCGCTGGATACCGATACCCCGCAAGTGGTGGTGAGCGACATCCGCATGCCCGGTACCTCCGGGCTGGAGCTGCTGCAACAGATGAAGGAACGTCTGCCGGATGTACCAATCATCATCATGACCGCCTACTCCGATCTGGACAGTGCGGTTTCGGCCTTCCAGGGCGGCGCCTTCGACTACCTGCCCAAACCTTTTGATGTCGATCATGCCGTGACGCTGGTTCGTCGCGCCTTGGACGAGAGCGTTCGCCAGGCGGCCAAGCCGGAAACAGCGGAATCCGTCACCGAAATCCTCGGCCAGGCACCGGCGATGCAGGAGATTTTCCGCGCCATCGGTCGTTTGTCCCAATCGCATGTCACCGTGCTGATCAACGGTGAATCGGGCACCGGCAAGGAGCTGGTGGCGCACGCACTGCACCGCCACAGCCCGCGTGCCGAAATGCCGTTTATCGCCCTCAACACCGCCGCCATTCCGAAGGATCTGCTCGAATCCGAGCTGTTCGGCCATGAGCGCGGCGCCTTTACCGGGGCGCAGGCCCTGCGGCGCGGCCGCTTCGAACAGGCCGACGGCGGCACCCTGTTTCTCGACGAAATCGGCGACATGCCGCCCGATTTGCAGACCCGGCTGCTGCGTGTGCTCTCCGACGGCGAGTTTTACCGCGTCGGCGGCCACCAGCCGATCAAGGTTAACGTGCGCGTCATCGCCGCCACCCACCAGAACCTGGAGCAGCACGTCAGACAGGGACTGTTCCGCGAAGACCTGTTCCACCGTCTCAACGTCATCCGCCTGCGCCTGCCTCCCTTGCGCGAACGCGGCGAGGACATTCCTCTGCTGGCCAAATATTTTCTGCAAAAAAGTGCGCGCGAACTGGGGGTGGAACCGAAACTGCTGTCGCCGGCCGCGATGCGCTACCTCACTACGCTCAACTGGAGCGGCAACGTGCGCCAACTGGAGAACGTCTGCCACTGGCTGACGGTCATGGCGCCGGGGCAGAACATCGAAATCGCCGACCTGCCGCCGGACCTGCGTGAAGATCAGGCAGCAACCGTCGAGAGAAGCTGGCAGGAAGCATTGGGGCGCGAGGCGGACAAGGAGTTCAATCGCGGAGAGCACGGGGTGATGGACAAGTTCTCCCGCGACTTCGAGAAGATATTGATCGCCTGCGCGTTGAAGCACACCGCAGGCAGGCGCATCGAAGCCGCCACTCTACTCGGCCTGGGACGCAACACGCTGACACGCAAGATTCAGGAACTGGGGCTGGAACAGGGGGGAACGGTGGAATAATCCCACCCTATCCCGCGCAGGCGGCGAGACTGCGCAGTGCGCCAAGATCCTTCAGCAATATGGTGTCATTATGCGTCTCGATCATACCGTCGCTGCGCAGATGCGCGATGATACGGGAAAGCGTCTCGGGTTGAATGCCGAGACGGGAGGCGATCACCAGCTTCGGTACCAATAGGTGGATGCAGGGTGATTGCATCACGCCTTCGGGCACCTGTTCGAGCAGATATTCGGCAAGGCGCTGCGTGCCGCTGTGCAGGGTCAACTGATCGATCTCATTGATCATGCCGTGCAGACGCTGACTCATGCTCGACATCATGCAAAAACACAACTCAACATTATTTTGCATCTGCGCCATGAAGTTATTGCAATCAAAGGCGAATACCGCCGATGGCTCGATCGCCGTGGCATGGAGGGGATACTTGCCGGTGAACATCGCCGATTCGGCAAACAACTGCTTCGGCCCGGCCAGATCCATGACCTTTTCCGTGCCGTCCACCGAGATCCGGCAGAGCTTGATCATGCCGCGCTGTACCAGGTAGAACTGATGGCAGGGCTCATCCCTGGAAAAAATGGTTTGACCCGCGTTCAGCTCCACCCAATGCCCGTGACTGGCGACTTGCTGCAACCCCGCATCGGTAAGTGCCGCAAAAAGTGGGCACTGCCTGATTTGTTCGATGTGCTGTTGGGTTAAATCCATGGAGGAATTATAGGTCAAATTTGACCTGCATCAATGCACGCAAATTTAACCACTCCGATAATCATCAGTTCCTGAGGAGCGTCACATGCACAAGCGCAACCGACTGTTTGTCTCCATCGCCCTGGTCTACGGCCTGCTAGGCGGTTTGATCGCGATTGTTCGGCTGATCGATCCGAGCCTGATCCCCGGCAACGTGCCCCGCGCCCATGGGCACATCATGCTGCTCGGCTTCATCCTGATGATGATTTACGGTATCGCCCTGCACGTTTTGCCGCGCTTCGGCGGCTTCCCGCTGTATTCCGAACCGATGGCCGACTGGCAACTGTACTGCGCCAACGCCGGACTACCGCTGATGATCGCCGGATGGCTGGGCTGGCGCGACATGCTGGTGATGGCCGGGGGAGTGCTGACCTATGGCGCAATCGTGCTGTTCGGCCTGAATATGATCCTCACTGTCCGCACCAAGAGCAGAACCCTTCCCGTGCAATGAAAATCGAACTGATCGTTTCCGGCTGCTGCCCGTTCTGCCTGGAAGCTGAAAAAGTCTGGCGTGCCGCTGCTGCCGATCACGGCTGTGAATTTTCCGTAATGGATATTAGCCGAGCGGAAGGCGCAGCGCTGGCGCAGCGCCTCAAGCTGCAAACCGTTCCAGCACTATTGATCGACGGCACACTGCGGGCAGTCGGCGTGCAAACTCCAGAGGAAGCACTCACTCTGCTCCAACCTCAGCGCCAGGAGGCGCATGATCGGATGCAGCAGATGGGGCTCGGCTTTTCCCCGGACAACCGCTGGTTTATCCTGGCAGCGCAGGCTTACCTGATGCTTGCCGGCCTGGGACTGCTGATGAACGGCAGCTTCCTCAGCGACGATGCCGCCCGCCCGGCATTCCTGCACCTGTTCACCCTCGGCTTCATGCTGTTCATGATTTACGGCCTTGCCAGCCACATGCTGCCGCGCTTCACCGGCAACCCGATCCGCGAGGGCGCCTGGTCGTGGCTGCAAATGGGACTGGCTCATGGCGGGGTAATCGGCTACGCCGTTGGCTACCTTGCTGGCTGGCCCACTCTGATTGTCGTGGGGGCAGTGCTGGCGTGGCTGTCGCTGGCGGTATTCGCGTACAGGGTCTGGCCGGTGCTGTGGCCGACAGCCTCTTAGAATTCGACCATCACTGGCGCGTGATCCGACGGCCGTTCCGCCTTGCGCGCTTCCTTGTCGATGGTGCAGGATTTACCGATTTCAGCCAGCGCGGGGCTCAGCAGGATGTGGTCGATGCGCAAGCCCATGTTGCGGCGGAAAGCGTTCATGCGGTAATCCCACCAGGAATAACTCTTTTCCGGTTGCTCGAACAGGCGGAAACTGTCGGCCAGCCCTAAATCCACCAGACGCCGGAAAGCTTCTCGCTCAGGCAAGCTGAACAACACCTGGCCCTCCCAAGCCTTGGGATCATGGACGTCGCGCTCTTCGGGCGCGATATTGAAATCGCCCAGCACCACCAGTTTGGGGTGGCGTGCCAGCTCATCGGCCAGCCAGGCCGTCAGGGCCCCCAGCCAGCCAAGCTTGTACTGAAACTTGTCGGAATCCACGCTCTGGCCGTTGGGGATGTAGAGGTTGATGATCCGTACGCCGGCGATGGTCGCCGCCAGCACGCGCTTTTGTACATCCACGAAGCAGGGAATTGCGGTCACCACTTCCGTGGCCGGATTTTTGCTCAGGATCGCAACGCCGTTATAAGTCTTCTGTCCGCTCTTCAGCACTTGATACCCGGTCGCCGTGATCTCGGCAGTGGGGAAATTCACATCCTCCAGCTTGGTTTCCTGCAGGCACAGCACATCCGGCTGATGCGCCGCCAGCCAGTCCAGAACTTGGGGGAGACGAACTTTAAGGGAATTGACGTTCCAGGTGGCAATCTTCATGGGTGGCTGTAATCAAGCATGGTCGAGATTATTGTTTTGGCACCTGTTCGGGCGGCTTTGCATCTGGCTGCTCAGGTATGGAGGATATGTCTATTTTGCCATGAAAAACTTGGCGTGCGGAGAGATTGTGATTGCTCGGGTGCGTATTCCGTTACCGGATCAAGCGGGTCACAGTAAAGAGGCCCCCCGAATCAGGATGGCACCCAAAAAAAACACCGCCCGAACCTGCGTTGCGTCAGGTCCGGGCGGTGTAAATTGCCGATTACGGCAGCTTGTCGGCTTTGATGTCGGCCTTGGCGCCGAGTCACCAGGTTTTCACAAATGAAACAGGGTGGCCGCGCAGGGTGATGTTGCCACCCCGCACGGCGAACCCGCTTCTAAAGATTGCTCGTGTTGTGGCAAGCCGCGCCGCAGGGTTTGGTGTAGGGAACCGGCATGGCCTTGCCGGGCTCCACGCCCTTCACGCCTTTGTTGTCCTTGCGCGGAACATCGTAGAGGTGGGAGGTGATGTCGTTGAGCCAGTAGTTCTTGCCATCCTTGCCCGTCAGGCCCTTGCCCAAGCCCGCGCCTGACTGCATGGTCTTGGTGTTGTGGCAATCGGAACAGGTGATCTTGCTCGCGTCCACCGTACACTTCGTCTTTTCGACCACATGCGTTTTCAAGTCGGCATATTTCGCGTGGCAACTGGTACAGGCTTCGGCTGTTTTCGGATCGGCCTTCAATTGATGCGCGAACTTGGCCTCGCCATGCGGGTTGTGGCAATCGGCGCAATCCACCAGATGGCTGCCGTTGCGGTACTTGGACGACTTGATGAAGTCCGTGTACTGCTGGTGATGGGCCTTGGAATGCAAGCCGTCCGCCCAGAGGCTTTTCACGGTCGCATCTTCCCGTATCGTGTATTGGTTCAGGAAGGTATTGCGGCTGGTTCCCGGCAACATCATCTTGTTGGCGGCGTTAACCGGCTGGTCGTTCTTCAGGTTTCCCTCGGGCCGACTGTGGCACTGGCCGCAGATCATCGCGGAGCGTGCCGCCGTCAGCTTTTTGGGGCTGACGATCATGGACGGCGATTCCATCTCCGACGCATCGACGTGGGCGGAGCCGGGGCCGTGGCAGGTTTCACAACCCATGTTGATTTCGTTGGGCTTGCCGTCGCCGTCGATGTCTATTTCGCCATTACGATCGTTGGCGGAGCCGGCCTTGTAGCCGCCGCTTGCTGTCTTGGTCAGCGTGTAGCCATTGTAATGGCAGGACGCGCAATTGCTGTCGAAAGACTTGGCCGGAGACGGATTGGACAGCTTCCTGGTGCCCTCGTTGAACAGCCAGTCGCCGTGGTAATCGCGCCACTGCTTGCGACCGCGGTCGGCATAGGAATCATTCCCCTCCTGGTTGAATTGCACGAAGGGGAACAGGTCGGCGCCGACCCGATAGAGGTAGCGTTGCTTGTATACGCCGCCGCCATAGGCCAGTTCGACCGGGTAGACCCGTGCCGGATCCGTCGCGTCCTTCGCGTTTGTGGTGCGGAATTTGAGCTTGCCGTCGGTATCCTTGAAGAAGGTGGCGGTATAGCTCACGCTGGAAGCATCGGCGGGCGCCTTGGTGCTGATCAGGTACTTGTCGAAGCTGCGGGTTTTGTCATAGCTGTGGAACCAGAACGTGGTGCCGGCCATCAGCTTGTCAAGACCCTTGTTGATATTCGGGAAACGCGAGTAGTCCTGCAACTTGCCGGGGGTCTTGCCCACCACCTGGATGCCGAGCCGGTGCATGGTTTGGCTGAAATGCTTCCGCTCCTCGTGGCACCTCAGGCACTTGCTGGTTCCGACATAGGTGGCAGTTGCCGGAACGTTACCCGAAACCTTGACGGTCAGTGGCGCGGCGGCCAGTTCGCTGACGCTCATGGCCTTGCGCGACATGTCGCCTCCGGGAAGGTGGCGGCTGTCGGTCGGCTCGACGTAAACGAAGTACTTGCCGCCGGGAACGTTGTCGATGCTGAATTCGCCTTTGGCACCGGTCTTGGCCTTCAGATAGTGCCCGCGGTTGGCGGCCAGATTGTCTTCGAGCGGCTCGTCGTTTGCGGCGTTCTTCTTGACCACGATGGGCGTCTTGCCCATGGCGGCGACATCGGCGGCGGGAATCAGCCAGACGGTGGCGTCGGCTATCTTCAGGAAGTTCTTCGCGCTGCCGTCCTCGACTACCCCCTTGATCGATGTATCCGCAAGGTTCCTGACTTCCGGCTGCGTACAGCCGAAGATCAAGAGCAGAGCGCTCAGGGCCAGGGCCCCAGCAATCGTCTTTTTCATCTCAATGTTCCTTTTATGAATATGGAGTGATAAATATAAGCAAAGGCTGTGCCATAAATCTAAGCCGGACAAGCCGAAACCAAGCAAGCAGGTTTGTCCCCCCCCTTTTCAAAGGGGGAGGCAGCACATGTAGGTTGGGTTGAGCGGCCTCATCGCGATACCCAACAAACCTAAACTTCAAAAACAGGTTTTGTCGTTTGGGTTTGTTGGGTATCGCAAAAAACCGCTCAACCCAACCTACATGTGCTGGCAATGAGGAAAAATAAGGCTCTTTTCGCAAATCGTGTTGTCGTCTGATCCGAAGGATCACCCTGTGGGGCTTTCAAGCATATCGATAGGGACACCTTGCGACTGCCTGGAAACATAGATGGTTATTGGTGTTGTGCCGGGTCGGTTGCCGATAACAACACGGTTTGCGAAAAGAGCCTTTTTT
>Ga0210039_1002118_pt1 | contig 17028 bp, 18 predicted proteins | sample CryGeyCG2114_250_3_FD_185460 | JGI IMG/M metagenome (GOLD analysis project Ga0210039, IMG submission 185460) | Groundwater microbial communities from aquifer - Crystal Geyser CG17_big_fil_post_rev_8/21/14_2.50 (SPAdes) (version 2) | ecosystem: Environmental > Aquatic > Deep subsurface >...
GCCAGCGAGGAAAGACCGCAAGGGAGTGACGAGCGACGGGTTCGGATTTTTCGAGAAACCACTTTAACCCACATCGCGGAAGACCTCGTTCAGGATCGCCGCAAGGGCGGTTGCATCGGCGGCGGTGAAGGCGGCGGGGGTGTTGCTGTCGAGATCAAACACCCCCAGCAGGCGGCCCGCGCCGTTCAGGACCGGCAGCACCAGTTCCGAGCGGGTGGTGGAGGCGCAGGCGATATGGCCGGCAAAGGCCGCCACGTCAGGCACGATCAGCGCCCGCCCGCTGCGCGCCACCGCGCCGCAGACCCCGCGCGCAAACGGGATGACCAGGCAACCATGGCCGCCCTGATAGGGACCGATCTTCAAGAGCTCGGGTGCCGTGACGCGGTAGAACCCGGTCCAGTCGGCCAACGGGTGGGCGTGGTGCACCTCGCAGGCGACGGTGGCCATCAGCGCGACCGTATCGGTCTCAGCGTGGCACAGGGCGCGGATTCGGGTGGTCAGGCGGGGGTAATCGACGGGCACGGATAGGCCTTTGTTGCCAGAGCACTGGTGGTTTTCCGCCACCCAAGCTGGTCATAGTCCGGGCATTCGGCGGTGAAAAGGGTCCACCTTGCGCGACCGGGTGCGCGCTGGGCCGGCCGAGCAACGGTGTTCGCGTGCGGACAAGTCCCCGGCGAGGGTGACGTGGCGTTGGCCCGTGACAGGACGCGGGCTTGCGGGCAGAGTGGTGCTGCGATGGAGGGTATCATGGCCGAATTTCCACACCTGCTGGCACCGCTTGATCTTGGCTTCGTGACCCTGCCCAACCGGGTGCTGATGGGCTCGATGCATAGCGGGCTCGAAGAGCGCGGCGACTGGGGGGCGGTAGCCGAGTTCTATGCCACGCGGGCGCGTGGCGGGGTGGCGCTGATGGTGACGGGGGGGATGGCCCCCAACCCCGAGGGCGGGGTGTTTGCCGGGGCGGCCGGGTTGTTTTCGGCGGACGACATTGCCAATCACCGGCTGGTGACGGGGCGGGTGCATGCGGCGGGCGGGCGGATCGCGATGCAGATCCTGCATGCCGGGCGCTATGCTTACGGTCCGGGCTGCGTCTCGGCCAGTGCGGTGAAATCGCCGATCTCGCCGTTTGTTCCGCTGGCCCTGGACGAGGCCGGGATCGAGACCCAGATCGCCGCCATCGTGACGGCGGCGGTGCGGGCGCGCGAGGCCGGCTATGATGGCGTTGAGATCATGGGGTCCGAGGGCTATTTCCTCAATCAGTTTCTGGTGCGCCACGTCAACCAGCGGACCGACCGCTGGGGCGGCAGTTTCGCCAACCGGATGCGGCTGCCGGTTGAAGTGGTGCGTCGGGTGCGGGCGGCGGTGGGGCCGGATTTCATCGTGATCTACCGCATCAGCCTGAGTGATCTGGTGCCCGACGGCAGCACCTGGGACGAGGTGGTAGAACTGGCGCAGGCGGTGCAGGCGGCGGGGGCGAGCTTGCTCAATTCCGGCATCGGCTGGCACGAATCGCGGGTGCCGACGATTGCCACCTCGGTGCCGCGGGCGGCGTTTGCCGATCTGACCGGGCGCCTGCGGCGGGCGGTGACGATCCCGGTGATCGCTTCGAACCGGATCAACGCGCCCGAGGTGGCCGAGCGCATTCTGGCCGGAGGGCTGGCCGACATGGTGTCGATGGCGCGCCCCTTTCTGGCCGACCCCGAGTTTGTCATCAAGGCGGCAAGCGGGCGGGCGGCCGAGATCGCGCCCTGCATTGCCTGCAATCAGGCCTGTCTCGATCACACCTTCAGCGGCAAGCTGGCCTCTTGCCTGGTCAACCCGCGCGCCTGTCACGAGACCGAGCTGGTTTACGGCCCGGCTTTGGTGCCGAAGCGGGTGGCGGTGGTGGGTGGCGGACCGGCGGGTCTGATGTGCGCGCGGGTGGCGGCGATGCGCGGCCACCGCGTGGTGCTGTATGAGCGCGCGGCCAAGCTTGGCGGGCAGTTGAATCTGGCCAAGGTGGTGCCGGGCAAGGAAGAGTTTCACGGGCTGGTGCGCTGGCTCAGTGACGAGGTGGCGCGGCTTGGGGTCGCGCTGCGGCTGGGGGTGGCGGCAACGCCTGATGATCTGCGCGGGTTCGACGCGGTGGTGGTGGCCACCGGGGTGCGCCCGCGTGATCCGGGCATTGCCGGGCAGGGCGGGGCCAATGTGCTGAGCTATATCGAGGTGCTGACCGGCGCGCCGGTGGGGCGGCGGGTGGCGGTGATCGGGGCCGGGGGGATCGGCTTCGATGTCGCCGAGTATCTGGTGCAGACCGGGGCCAGCCCGACCCTCGATGTGGCGCGCTGGCGGCGCGAGTGGGGGATGGGCGACCCCGCTCTGGTGCCGGGCGGGCTGGCTTTGGGCGGGCCGGAACCCGAGGCGGCGGCGCGCGAGGTCACCCTGTTGCAGCGCAAGGCGGAAAAGCCGGGGCGGGCCCTGGGCAAGACCACCGGCTGGATTCACCGCGCCGCTCTGGCCGCCAAGGGGGTGCGGATGATCGGCGGGGTGGCTTATCGGCGCATCACGCCCGCCGGGCTGGAGATCAGCCGCGACGGCCAGCCCGAGGTGCTGGCGCTGGATACCGTGGTGCTGTGCGCGGGGCAGGTGTCCGAGCGCAGTCTGGCCGATGCGCTGACCGCAGCGGGGATTGCGCATCACGTGATCGGCGGGGCGGAGGTGGCGACCGAGCTTGACGCCAAGCGTGCAATTGATCAGGCGGCCCGGCTGGCAGCGCAGCTTTAGGCGAAGATGGTCCGTGGGGAAAACGCCGCGCGGAACTGCCCCGGTGCGGGCCGTTCCCCCTGGCTTTGGCAAGACTTGACCCGCGTCAAATCGTTCAGGGCAGGCTCACCCCGATCCGGTGCAGCGCGGCACTGAGCGGCGACCAGTCGTCGAGCCGCAGCCGGACCGGCAAGGTCAGCACGCGGGCGCGAAAGGCGGCGGGCAGGCGGACGGCGTCCTTCTCGGTGGTCACCAGTTGCGCGCCCAGGGCTTTCGCCTCGGCCTCGAGCCGCAGCATCAGGCGCCCGGAAAGCGGCTGATGGTCGTCCAGCGCCTTTGCGCGCACCACCGAGGCCCCCTCACCGCGCAGGCTGGCAAAGAACCGCGCCGGATCACCGATGCCGGCAAAAGCCAGCACCCTTGCGCCGCGCCAGTCCATCCCCATCGCCAGCACCTCAAGCCGCCCGGTCACATGCGGCACCGGGCTGGTGAAACCGGCCTTGAAGCGCGCCTGATCGGGGGCAGTTCCGATCGACAGCAGCAGATCGGCACGCTTCAGGCCGACTTTGATCGGCTCGCGCAGGGGGCCGGCGGGCAGGCAGCGGCGGTTGCCAAAGCCGCGCGCGGCATCGACCACCACGATCGACAACGATTTCACCACCGACGGGTTCTGCAAACCATCGTCGAGCAGGATCACCCGTGCCCCCGCAGCTTGGGCGGCCCGCACCCCGGCGGCGCGATCGCGCGCGACCCAGGTCGGGGCAAAGGCGGCCAGCAGCAGCGGCTCGTCACCAACATCCTGCGCCGAATGGTGCTGCGGCGCGACCCGGACCGGCCCCGCCAGCCGCCCGCCATAGCCGCGGGTGACCACCTGCACCCCCGGCAGCCGGTCGATCAGGGCGATCACCGCCGGGGTCTTGCCGGTGCCGCCAACCGTCAGGTTACCGACGCAGATCACCGGCACATCGGCCGCGGTGCCGGGCTGTGCCACCCGCCGCGCCGTGGCGGCAGCATAAGCCCAGCCGAGCGGGGCCAGCAGGCGCGCGGCCAAAGCCGGGCGGTCGGGCGGTGAATACCAGAAACCGGGGGCTTTCATGGTCGCGCCGCCAACTGCTTGTCGATCAGCGCCAGCAGCCGGTCGGTGACCTCGACCCCGTCCGAGGCCACCCCCCAGGCCGCCTGCGCCAGATGGGCGGCACGGTCGGGCGACAGCAGATCGCCCACCGCCTCGGCGAGATCGGCGCTTGAGGCCACCGCCCGGGTGGCCCGCGCCACCCCGAGCCGCCCGAACGTGTCGGAAAATGCGCCGGGGCGAGGGCCGTGGATGATCGCCGTGCCCAAAGCCGCCGCCTCGAACGGGTCGCGCAGGCAGCCGGTGCCTGCCAGGCTACCGCCCAGATAGGTGATCGGGGCCAGCCGATACCAAAGCCCGTATTCTGCTGCGACATCGGCAATATAAACTTCTGTCTCAGGCTCTGGCTGCTGCTCGATCGAGCGTCGCGCCACTTGCCAGCCTTCCGCCTGTTCCATGCGCCGCGCCAGTTCGGCGGCGCGGCTTGCATCCTCGGGCACCACGATCAGCAGCAACCGGTGCGACAGCCGCAGCGCCGCGTGATGCGCCGCGATCACGGCGTCCTCCTCGGCTTGCGGCAGGTCGCTTGCCAGCCACACCGGCCGGGTGCCAAGCAGCCGCGCCAGATCGGCGCGCTCGGCTTCGGTGCAGGGCAGGGCGTGGCTGCCTTCTTCCATTCGCCCGGTGATCGAAAGCTGATCCGCGCCCGCCCCGGCGCTGCGGCAGGCATGGGCAGCGCGGGCATCTTCGGCCCAGATCTGAGAAAAGCCCCGCAGGCTGGCACGCATCAGGCCGGGATACCAGCCATCGCGCCCGGCCAGAAAGCGCGGCGCGCGCGCGTTGACGAGCACCAGAGGAATCCCGCGCGCCTGCCCCTCATGCGCCATCAATGGGCGCAATTCGCCGCCCGCCATCACGGCGATATCGGGTTGCCAGTGGTCAAGGAAAGCGCGGGCTTCAACCGGGCTGTCGCCGGGCGGGGGCTGAAGGATCACGCCCGGCAGCGGTGCGGGCGGGTTGGCACAGCTCAGCAGCACGGCGTGATCTGACACGGCTTGCAGCCGACGGGCAAGCTGGGCCATGGCGGCGGCGTCGGCCTGCGGCGCATGCAGCCAGATCAGCCGCCCGACGGGGCGGGCCGGGCGGTCGGGCAGCGGACCCGGCTCGCGTCGTGCCGTCAGATTGTAAAGCGCCAGTCCCAGCGAATAAGCCATCAAGGTCAGGGTCAGTCGCCCATTTCCTCGGTCGCCGATGTCGCCTTTGTTACGTCGCGCAGGCGGTGGATATGGGCAATGAAATAGCGCATGTGGGCATCATCGACGGTGCGATGCGCCTCGGCCTTCCAGGCGTGGTAGGCCGAGGCATAAGACGGGAACATGCCGACGATGTGAATCTTTTTCGGGTTCTTGAACACGTTGCGCGACGGGTCCAGCAATTCGCCACCGAAAACAAGGTGAAGGCGTTGGGTCATGGTCAGGATTTGTCCTTTGGGGTGGAGGCAGACTAACGGAAGCGGCCGGAAAGGGAAAGCCACGCGGGAAATGCCGCGCTATTTGCCCAGCACTTCGTCCTGATGCTCGCCCAAGGTTGGCGCGGGGCGATCCAGCGTCAGGTCGGCGTCGGAAAAGGTGAAGGGCGAGCGCAGGCCGGGCACCCCGCCGAGATCCAGCCGCAAGCCGCGATGCACCACCTGCGGGTCGGCGAATACCTCGGCCAGATCGTTGATCGGCCCGGCCGGCACCCCTGCCGCCGCGCAGGCTGTCAGCAGGTCGGCCTTGCGGCGCAGACGGGTCGCGGCGGTCAGTTCTGTGGTCAGGGCTTCGCGGTTGGCGACGCGGTCGGCGTTGGTCAGATACGGAGCGCCCGCCAGTTGCGGCTGCCCCAGCAAATTGCACAGCCGCTGGTATTGGCCGTCGTTGCCGGTGGCGATGATGATCCAGCCATCGGCGCAATCGAACACCGCATAGGGAACCAGATTGGGGTGCGCGTTGCCCATCTTGGCGGGGGCAACCCCGGTGGCAAGGTAGTTCATCGCCTGATTGGCCATGATCGAGGTCGCCACATCCAAGAGCGACATGTCGATCTGCTGGCCCTGGCCGGTGCTGGCGCGCTGATGCAGCGCCGCCAGAATCGCGGTGCTGGCATAGACGCCGGTGAAGATGTCAACCACCGCCACCCCGACCTTCTGCGGCTGGCCCTCGGCCTCGCCGGTGATCGACATCAGCCCGGCCATGCCCTGAATGATGAAATCATAGCCCGGTTGGTGCGCGTAAGGCCCGGTCTGACCAAAACCGGTGATCGAGCAGTAGATCAGCGCCGGGTTCAGGGCGTGCAGGCTGGCGTAATCCAGCCCGTATTTCGCCAGCCCGCCGACCTTGAAATTCTCGATCACCACATCGGCGTCGGCCACCAGAGCGCGCACCATCGCCTGCCCTTCGGGGGTGCGAAAATCGCAGACCACCGAGCGCTTGCCGCGGTTGGTGGCGTGAAAGTAGGCCGCCGCCTGTTCGCCGTCATGGGTGATGAACGGCGGCCCCCAGCGGCGGGTATCGTCGCCCTCGGGGGCTTCGACCTTGATCACATCGGCGCCAAGATCGGCCAGGGCCTGCCCCGCCCACGGCCCGGCCAGAATCCGGGCCAGCTCGATCACGCGGATACCCGCCAGCGGGGCAGTCATGGCCTATTTTGCCAGTTCGGCGTCAAGGATCACCTTGAGGTCGGCGTAGCTCATGTTGCTGTATTTGGTGCCGTTGACGAACAGGGTCGGGGTGCCTTCAACCCCGTCGGTCTGCACGTTGGTCTGGAAGGCCGTCACCATCGCCTCGGCCATCGCGGTGTCGGCCAGACAGGCGTCGAGCGTGGCGTCATCCATCCCGGCGGTGCGACCGATGGTCTTGAGACTTTCCACCACCGTGGCCTGATCCTGCGAGCCGGCCCAATCCGCTTGGGTTTCCAGCAGGATGGCATTGATGCCGAAATAGCGCATCTCGCCACCACAGCGGGCAATCATCGCCGCCCACAGGCCGAAACCGTCGAAATAGACCTCGCGATAGACGAACTTCACCTTGCCGGTGTCGATGTAATCGGCTTTCAGCGGCTTGAAGACATCGGCGTGAAACCGGGCGCAGTGCGGGCAGGTGTAGGACGCGTATTCGGTCAGCGTGACGGTGGCGTCGGGGTTGCCCATGGTCATGTCGGGCACGACGATGGTGGCGGGGTCGGTCGGGGTGGCGGCGGCGGTGTCTTGCGCCTGCGCCGCAAGGTTTGGCAGCAGCGCGCGACCAGGCGAACCGGGGCCCGTGGCCCAAAGTCCAAGGGCGGTGAGCGCGACCGCTGCCAGTGCCGCGAAACTGAATGTCTTTTTCATGGGATGCCTCTTCATGATCTGGGGCGAGTTAAGATGTTTTGCGCCAGCCGCGCAAGGGCTGCGCGCAGGTTTTCGTCCTGCACCCCGGCAGTCTCGGCACGGGCGCGGGCGGCAATTGCCGGGTCGGGGGCGGGGCTCGCGGCTTTTGGCGCGGGGGCAAATTCGGCCTGACCCTCGGCAAAGCCGGTGGCGGCGGTCTGGGTCAGGCTGATGCGGGAAACCGCGTTGTAGCCATAGCAGGCATTCACCCGTTCCCTGATCTGCGGCAGTTGCATCTGCACCATCGGCGCGGTGGCGGCGCGGGTCAGCAGGGTAAGCGTCGCCCCCATCCCGCCGCGCGCGTAACCGACCTTGACCGGGCGGGTGGCGCGCGCCAGATCATCGCCCACGATTTCGGCCCAATGGGTCAGCAGCCGGGTCATGGCAAAGCCGCGTTGCTCGCCCGCCACACGGATGCGCTCGCGTAGCAGCCCGGCGGCGGGCTCGAACCCGCGCATCCGGCGGCTGGGGGGCGAGGGGGGCGAGCTTGGGCGCTTGGCCATCTGGATTCTTTCCGGGTTAGCCCTATTCTACCCTGCGCCGGGCCGGGCTTGCCAGAGCCATGGCGGCATTGGGGGCACAAACTTGTGTGACATGGGGGGCGAGATCGGCACCGCGCTGCTGGCGTGGTATGACAGCCACGCGCGGGTGCTGCCGTGGCGGGTGTCGCCTGCCGACCGGGCGGTCGGGGTGCGACCCGACCCCTACCGGGTGTGGCTGTCCGAGGTCATGCTGCAACAGACCACGGTTGCTGTCGTGCGCGGCTACTTTCACCGCTTCACCGCGCGCTGGCCGGATGTCGCGGCGCTGGCGGCGGCCGAGGATGGCGAGGTGATGGCCGAATGGGCCGGGCTTGGTTACTACGCCCGTGCCCGCAACCTGCTGGCCTGCGCGCGGGCGGTGGTGGCGGATCATGGCGGGCGGTTTCCCGCCAGCCGCGACGGCTTGCTGGCGTTGCCCGGGATCGGCCCCTATACCGCCGCCGCGATTGCCGCGATTGCGTTTGATGCGGCGGCGAGTGTGGTCGATGGCAATGTCGAGCGGGTGGTGGCGCGGCTTTATTGCGTCGAGACCCCGCTGCCCGCCGCCAAGCCTGAACTGGCGCGGCTGGCCGCCGGGCTGACCCCCGACCATCGCCCCGGCGATCATGCGCAGGCGATGATGGACCTTGGTGCCACGGTCTGCACCCCGCGCAATCCGGGCTGTGGTCTCTGCCCGCTGGCCGCAACGTGTCGGGCGTATGCTGCGGGGGTGCAGGCCGCGCTGCCACGCCGGGCGGCGAAACCTTTGCGACCCACCCGGCAGGGCACGGTCTGGATCGCCCGCCGCAGCGATGGTGCCTGGCTGCTGGAACTGCGGCCGGGGCGCGGCCTGCTGGGCGGGATGCTGGGCTGGCCGGGCTCAGGCTGGGACAACGCGGGTGGTCCGGCCCCGCTGACCGCCGACTGGCAGGCGGTGGGGGCGGTGCGCCACACCTTCACCCATTTTCACCTTGATCTTGCGGTGCTGCGGGCCGAGGTCGGCCCCGATGCCACCCCGCTGCGCGGCAGTTTCATAGCCCCCTCGCAGTTTCGCCCCGGCGATCTGCCCAGCCTTATGCGCAAGGCTTATGCCCGCGCCATTGGTGCCAGCGATCACGGTTGAGTGTGGCACCGGCGCGGCGTTATCCTGCCCCGAACCACGGAGAATCCTGACATGGCAATTCTTCCCGCCGCCGAAGTCGCCCGCCTGCAAAACGCCCTGCCGTTCTGGCTGTCGCTGGTGATGATCCCGCTGCTGCTGCTGGGGGCAAGCCTTGGGGGCTGGACGCTGGCGCTGCTGCCGCTTTACGGCTGGGTCATGGTCAGCGTGCTGGATGCGGCGCTGGGGCTGAACCTTGAGAACCCCGACCCGACCACCCCCGAGGCCGACCTGTTCTGGTATCGCCTGATCACCCTGATCTGGTTTCCATTGCAGTTTGGCGTAACCTTCGGCCTGATCTGGTGGGTGACGCATGGCAGCACGCTGTCCACCGCCGAGACCCTGGCGCTGTTTTTCGGCGTGGGAGTGATTTCCGGCCCGGTCGGCATCGTCTATGCCCACGAGCTGATGCACCAGAAGACCACGCTGGAACGCTGGCTGGCCGATCTGCTGCTGGCGCTGGTGCTTTACAGCCATTTCCGCAGCGAGCACCTGCTGGTGCATCACCGCTATGTCGGCACCCCGCGCGACGCGGTGACGGCGCACTACAATGAGGGCTTTCACCGCTTTTTCCTGCGGGTGCTGACCCGTTGCCCACCCTCGGCCTGGCGCGCCGAGCGTCAGATGCTGGCGCGAGCCGGGCGCGGGGTGTGGCACCGCTCGAACCCGTTCTGGCGCTATGGGGCCTTGCAGGGCGCGGCGCTGGCGCTGGCTTACGGTCTTGGCGGCTGGGTCGGGATGGGGTTGCTGGCGTTTCAGGCCGGAATTGCCATTTGGCAACTGGAGCTGACCAACTACGTCGAACACTACGGCCTGACCCGGCGCCATCTGGGGGGCGGCAAGTATGAACACGTGCTGCCGCGCCATAGCTGGAACGCGGCGCAGCGCGCCTCGAACTGGCTGCTGATCAACCTGCAACGCCATTCCGACCACCATTACAAGCCCGACCGCCGCTTCGCGCTGCTGCAAACCTGGACCGAGGCTGACGCCCCGCAACTGCCGCGGGGTTATCCGATGATGACCGAGCTTGCGATGATCCCGCCACTGTGGCGGCGGCGGATGAACCCAAGGGTGCGGGCGTGGCGGCAGAAGTATTACCCCGAGATCAGCGACTGGCAGAGCTACAACAAGGCGCTGAACCCGATGCCGCTTGGGGCGTCGTGATGCGCCGCGCGCCGCTCTTCCGCCCTGCCGGGCGTCATCGCTGACGAAGAGCGACCGCAAGGAAGCGATGAGGGCCGTGGGAAAAAGCCCCGCCGTGCGGGCACGGCAGGGCAGGTGTGCCGCAAAACGACTGCGGCACTGGCGTTCGGTTAGCTCGAAGCGGGTCAGTTCGGCAGGCCGGCCTGATCGGCCTCCATCTCGGCCCTGATCTGCTGGCGCAGCAGATCGATCGGGATCATCTTGCCGTCGCGCTTGAAGTGCCAGTAGGTCCAGCCGTTGCAGCTTGGCGCGCCTTCCAGCGCCGCGCCGACCTGATGGATCGAGCCCTTGACATCATTGCCGATCAGGGTGCCGTCGGCGCGGACCTTGGCCTTGAAGCGATTGCCCAGCGAGAACAGCTCCTCGCCCGGTCGCAACATGCCGCGCTCGACCACCTGGCCGAACGGCACCCGCGGCTCGCTGCGTTTCGAGCCGGTGGTTTCCAGCGCCGAGGCATCAAACCGGCGCACCCGCGCCAGCCGCTCGGCGGCGACCTTGCGGTAGGCCGCTTCGCGCTCGATGCCGATGAAATCGCGGCCCAGCATCTTGGCCACGGCGCCGGTGGTGCCGGTGCCGAAGAACGGGTCAAGCACCACATCGCCGGGGTTGGTGGTGGCCAGCAGGATGCGGTGCAGCAGGCTTTCGGGTTTCTGGGTGGGATGCGCCTTGTCGCCCGCGTCATTCTTCAGCCGCTCGTGCCCGGTGCAGATCGGCAGCACCCAGTCCGAGCGCATCTGCACCCCGTCATTCAGCGCCTTCAGCGCCTCGTAGTTGAAGGTGTATTTGCTGGCCTGTTCCTTGCTGGCCCAGATCAGGGTCTCGTGCGCATTGGTCAGGCGCTTGCCGCGAAAGTTGGGCATCGGGTTCGACTTGCGCCAGACCACATCATTGAGCACCCAGAAGCCCTGATCCTGCAACGCCGCCCCGACCCGGAAGATGTTGTGATAGCTGCCGATCACCCAGATCGCACCATCGGGTTTCAGCAACCGGCGCGCCGCGGCCAGCCAGTCGTGGGTGAACTTGTCATAGGCGGCAAAGCTGGCGAATTGGTCCCAGTGGTCATCGACCGCATCGACCAGGCTGTTGTCGGGGCGGTGCAGATCGCCCTTCAGTTGCAGGTTGTAAGGGGGGTCGGCGAAAATCAGATCAATACTGCCCGCCGGCAGGCGGTTCATCGCCGCGATGCAGTCACCCTCAAGGATCTGGTTGAGCGGAAGCATCACTGCTTCGGCTGCCTTCAATTTTGTCGCCATCACTGCCTCTGTCCCCGGCTTTTGCGCCGTTTTGTTGCAAGGCAGGATGAGTCATTGCTGATTCGCCGTCAAACCCTTTTTAAATCAATGGGTTATAGATTTGTCTTGATACAAGATGTTGTGCACGGGCCGGAACGAACGCCTATGCCAAGGGGTGACACCAAGATTTAGCAGCGCCGCCAGATGCTGTTTTGTCGGATAACCGGCGTTGTGCTCCCAGCCATAGCCGGGGTGCTGTTGCGCCAAATCCACCATCAGGCGGTCGCGCGTCACCTTGGCCACGATCGAGGCGGCGGCGATCGACAGGCAGCGCGCATCACCGCCGACAATCGCCTGCGCCGGGCAGGTCAGGCCGCGCGGGATCAGATTGCCGTCGATCAGGGCGAAATCGGCGGCTTCCGGCAGGCCCGCGAGCGCGCGCTGCATCGCCAGATGGCTGGCGCGCAGGATGTTGAGGGTGTCGATTTCTTCCACCGAGGCATGGGCCACGCAAACCTGCGCCTCGGCCATGAGAAGGTCGTAAAGCGCTTCGCGCTGGCGGGCGGTCAGCTTCTTGGAGTCGTTCAGCCCGGGCGGGATCCGGCCCGGGCGCAGCCGCACCGCGGCGGCGGTCACCGGCCCGGCCAGCGGGCCGCGCCCAACCTCGTCAACCCCCACAACCACCCGACAGCCGCGCCCGAGGGCGGCGGATTCATGGCTGAAATCGGGAAGGGGGGGCCGGATCATGGTGCGGCAGAAAACCTGATCCGGAGCGAAAAGAAAAGCATCAATGGCACGTGAAAAGAGCAATTGGGCTGAATGGAACGTAGACCGCAGCTGCTCACCCTGCGGCCTCCGGATGGGGTGCGGCGGCAATGGGAATCGCAGCCGCACGTCTTCGGGGCGCTCAGTAGCGCGGATAGGCGCGGCGCGGTTCGATATCGAACCCGGCATTCAGCATGCAGTTTTCAGCATAGACCCGGTCGTGGTAGCCGTTCACCTGCACACTGTAGGCGCACTGCCGTGGCAGGTCGGTGACAAAACCCTGGTTGATCAGGCAGCGCTCGCCGTAAGCGGTGTTCTCGTTGCGAAGGCCCCGGATCGGCATCGCGCAGACCTGTGGCAAAGCGACCACATAGGGCTCGGGTATCACGACCGCCGGCGGTTGCGGTTGCGGTTGCGGCTGCGCGACGCGGTGCTGGTTTCGGCCAACCGAGTCGACAATCGCGGCAAACAGGGCGATTCCGGCCAGCGCCTTGAGAACATTGTCGCTTTGCCGATCGGCATGGGCCGGAATCGCGGCAGCCGTCAGCACACCCAAAGCAGTGGCTGCGATGGCAAGAGTGGTCGTGAAGCGCTTCGTGACAGCGCTTCTGGCGGGCATTGCACGAACGGTCGTCATGGCGCGATTTCCTTTCTGGCGGATGGCTCGACACGTCCATCGCGTCGAGGCTGGTGCTCAACCTTGGCCGCCACCGCCCTGGACAAGCAATAACCCCCTGCCGTTAGGCGATAACAACGCCACTGGCGCGAGTGGATATTGAATATCGCCATGCACACGCGCAGGATGACCGCAACGAAGAAACCACGGAGCAGCCCATGAAACCCCTTGCTGCACTTGCTGCCGCTGCCATTGCCGTAGCGCTGGCAGGACCGGCCAGTGCCGCCTGCTATGCCGATTACAAGGCCAAGCAGGACAACCCGCTGCGCCTGCATTATGGCGTGATCGAACTGCCTGACCAAGCCTGCGACAGGCGTGGTGCGCGTGTGGCAGCGGCGCGGCGTTTGGCAAACGAAGGCTGGACACTGTTGAATGTCTTGTCCATCTTCGGCCCGGAAGGGCTGAACGAGAGGAAAGCCAGTGCCGGAGACTACTTTCTCCGCTTCTGACAGTTTGCGGGCAGGCAACCGCGTGGTGGCGGGCGGCATTGCGGCCATCGTGCTGCTTTTGCTGGCGGCGGTGGTGTTTCTGTTTCTGACCCTGCCCGACGGCAATGCCTTCAATGCCCGGGTCGAGCGGATTTTTGTCGAGACCGGCGGCCTGACCTCGGGTGCCGAGATCAAGCTGCTGGAAATACTCGCGCAATCGGGCACCTCGTTTTCCGAAGTGTTGACCAGCTACCGCATGGTGATCTTTGTGCTGCTGGTGTTTGCCACCGCGCTCTTGCTGGCGGCGCTGGTGTTTCTGGTGACGATCATCACCCTCAACCGCCGCATCTCGGCGATTCAGCGCTCGGGTATTCAGGTGTCCTCCCTGGTGATCAGCCGTGAACAGCGCGCGGTCACGATCAACGACATGGAATTTGCCCTGACCGAGGCGGCGCTGGAAACCCTGTCGGTGCTGGCCGAGGCGCGGATGGATGACGAAGTGCTGAACGGGGCGCAGATCGAAGGCGTGATCTCGGGCCGCGATGCCGTTGATTGCGACGAGGCGGCGGGGGCGACCCGGATCAAACGCCTGCGCGACACGCTGGGCAACCAGATGGTCAGCGAACTGTTGGTGAAAACCATTGCCCGGCGCGGCTATATGCTGGCGGTGGGCAAAGACGCGATCCGGATGAAATGACCGCGCCGGTTGATGCGCTGGTGATCGGGGCCGGCCCGGCCGGGCTGATGGCGGCCGAAGCGCTGGCCAGCGCCGGGCGGCAAGTGGTGGTCTGCGAGGCCAAGCCCAGCCCGGCGCGCAAGTTGCTGATGGCGGGCAAGTCCGGCCTCAACCTGACCAAGGCCGAGGCTCTGCCCGCGTTCATCCGCGCCTATGGTGATGCCGAAGGCTGGTTGGCCCCGATGCTGGCCGCCTTTGGTCCGGATCAGGTGCAGGCGTGGTGCGCGGGGCTGGGGCAGGCGGTGTTCACCGGATCAAGCGGGCGAGTGTTTCCGGTGGCGATGAAAGCCTCGCCCTTGCTGCGGGCGTGGCTGATGCGGCTTGGCGCGGCGGGAGTAAGCCTGCGCCCGCGCTGGCGCTGGCGCGGGTTTGACGGGCAGGGACTGGGGTTCGACACCCCCGAGGGGCGGCAGGTTCTGCGGCCCGCGGTGACGGTGCTGGCGCTGGGCGGGGCAAGCTGGCCGCGGCTTGGCTCGGACGCGGCCTGGGTGCCGTGGCTGCAAGAGCAGGGCGTGGAAATCGCGCCCTTCCAGCCCGCCAACATGGGCTTCAACGTCGCCTGGTCGGCCCCTATGACACCGTTTTTCGGTGCGCCGGTGAAGGGGGTAGCGCTGTGCGTGGGGGCGCAGCGCCAGCGCGGCGAGTTCGTGATCTCGGCAACCGGGCTGGAAGGCGGCGGCATCTACGGCGTCAGCCGTGCCCTGCGCGAGGGGGCGGCGCTGGTGCTTGATCTGCTGCCCGATCTGACCCGGGCCGAGGTTGAGGCGCGGCTGGCGCGGATGCGGCCGGGCGAGACCGCCTCCAACCGGCTGCGCAAGCTGGGGCTGGCCCCGGTGGCGGTGGGGTTGATGCACGAATTCGGCCGACCGCTGAGCGCGGCCCGGCTGGGGCAGATGGTGAAGGCGCTGCCGGTGCCGCAGCTTGGCCCGCGCCCGATCGGCGAGGCAATCTCGGTGGCTGGGGGCGTGACCCATGCCAGTGTCAGCGCCGGGCTGGAACTGCGGGCGCTGCCGGGGGTGTATGTCTGTGGCGAGATGCTTGATTGGGAGGCCCCGACCGGCGGCTATCTGTTGACCGGCTGTCTTGCGACGGGGCGGTGGGCCGGGCAGGCGGCAGGTGAAAGCGCGGCAGGCGACGGCGCGCCGATCAGGTAGTTCGGTCAGTTGCAGCTTTCCCGCAAACCCACGGCGGCTCACCTGCATCCGGTCTCTTGCTTTTCGGGCGCAGCCGCGCAACGCTGGCGCAACCCTTGCAGCCGGAGTGTGCCATGACCCCCGGCCTGTTCTGTCGCACCTTTGCGCTTGCCAGCCTGCTTGCCCTGCCGCCGCATGCCGAAATCACCGTGGCCGCGTCGCACATCGCCCGCTTCACGCTTTATCCCTGGGGGGCCAGTCGCGGGTGGTCAGGTTTTCGATCCCGATCACCGCTACAAACCCCTGTGCCGGATCATACTGTTCCAGCACGCCCTCGCCGGTGTCGGCCCACAGGCCATGCAGGGTCAGGCGTTCGGCCGCGACGGCGCTGCGCACGAACGGAAAGGTCATCAGGTTTTCAAGGCTGATGCAAACCGACTCTTTTTCCAGTGCCCGTGGCCGATCGGCCTTCGGCAGGTGAGCTATGCGGGCGTAGCCGGGGCGCAGCAGGTCCATCCAGCGCCCGACAAAGCTCGACGCCAGCTCCAACTCGGGGGCGGCACCGCTGCACATGTCGGCACAACCCTGCACCCCGCCGCAATGCGCGTGTCCCAGCACCACGATATGCGCCACCTTCAGCGCCGTGACCGCATATTCGACCGCCGCCGAGGTGCCATGCACCTGCCCGTCCGGGCCGAATGGCGGCACCAGATTGGCGATGTTGCGGTGAATGAAGAACTCGCCCTCATCGGCCCCGAAGATCGACGTCACATGCACCCGGCTGTCGCAGCATGAAATCACCATCGCGCGCGGATGCTGGCCGCCCTCGGCCAGACGGCGATACCAGGCCTTGTTGTCGCGCCAGGTTGTCGCCTTCCAGCCGTTGAAACGGGCAACCAGATAGGCGGGCAGGGGTCGGGCGTGGTGCATCGGGGCCTCCGGGGTTGATCTGACATCTAGCCGCAGAATCGCGAAAATTCGAGCGGTTTAGGGCCGCGCCGGGCAATCATTTGTTCAACATACCGGCGCAGGGTTGGCGTGGGTGTGTAACGGAGGTTGGGTGATGACAGGCACGATTGCGGTCTTGCGGCCGCTGGAACGGCTGCGCCAGGATGCCGAGCCGGTTGCGGTGATGTATCGCGACCTGGGCACGGCGCAGGCCGAACAGGTGGTCACGCGCGCGCTTGGCGAGCTGGCGCTGACCATGTCGGGCCTGGCGCATCAGGTGCGGGCGCATGATCTGAACGATCTGGCGCGCCAGTTGCGCCGCTTGCAGCGCATGTCGGAACAGTTGGGCATGATCAGCCTCGGGCTGGTCGCGGGCGATGTGCGGCTGTGCCTTGAGGGCGGCGACGTTACCGCCTTTGCCGCCGTCTGGGCGCGCCTGATGCGGGTGGCCGAGCGATCCCTGGCGGCTGACCGCGATCTGCTGGACCAGACCATCTAACGCGGTTTGCCTTTGATTTGACCCGGCCACGGCCCGCTCATCCGTCCCTGTCGGTCCTTCTTCGCTGGCACCAGCGAGGAAAGACCGCAAGGGAGTGACGAGCGGAAGGTTTCAGATTTTCTGCAAACTGCTTCAAGCCGGGATTGGGCTTGCGGGTGGTGCGCGATGGGCTAGGCTGATCGGCATTTCAGAACTCAGGGATGCCGCCATGACCCCCGCTTTCGCCCCGCCAGACGGCCCCTCGCGCCCAGCGCACGTGGTTGCCAGCGACGATCTGGCCGGGTGGCTTGCCACCCAGCCGCTGGCGCTGCGCACCTGGCTTGAGGCCAGTGACTTCAAGGCCGGTCTGGGTGATCTGCGCCTGTTGCCCGCGACCGATGGCGGCGTGGCCGGGGCGGTGATCGGCTTTGGCACGGCGCAAAGCCGTGCCCGCACCCGCTTTGGCCTTGCCCCCGCCGCAACGGCCCTGCCCGCCGGGGCGTGGCACCTGGTCGGCCTGCCCGACGCC
>Ga0210039_1002119_pt1 | contig 17023 bp, 10 predicted proteins | sample CryGeyCG2114_250_3_FD_185460 | JGI IMG/M metagenome (GOLD analysis project Ga0210039, IMG submission 185460) | Groundwater microbial communities from aquifer - Crystal Geyser CG17_big_fil_post_rev_8/21/14_2.50 (SPAdes) (version 2) | ecosystem: Environmental > Aquatic > Deep subsurface >...
ACATTTGCCCCCTACCAGCACTGAAAGGTAGACTGCACCGCGAACAGTACATGGACCCCGTATGGCTAACTCAGTTTACTTCGCATCAACAACTCTCCACCTCTATACCGCCGCAGCTATCGCTGCCGGACGTCCCGGTGAGGATGCTCATCTGATATTCATCGATCAGCCCGAGGGAAAACCGTATGCGCTGTACGATATTGTCCGCAATTGGCCCGGTTCCCCTTTTTCTTCTGTCAATTTGTACTATGGCCGTTTTCCCGGCCTGCTGAATAAACTGAAAAGACGCAGACAGCTGTTTAGCACCCTGAAAAGCAAACTGGCCGAATTGTTACCGGAACATATATTTGTCGGCAATGACCGCCGTATTGAATTCCAGTTTGCTATGCACGCGGCCACAACTCTTGGTTGCAATCCTGTTGGTCATTATATGGACGAGGGAGTATTCACCTATGTGGGCAGAAAAGCCTCCCGTTCATTCAAGGACATGATCATTGATAATTTTATTAAAAAAATCAGCTATGGTATGTGGTGGAAAAATCCTCCAACCATCGGCGGTTCCGACTGGATAAGTTATATACATCCGGCTTTTCCCGACCTGGTACATCCGTTATTACGCGGGAAGCATATAACACCGCTTGATGCTTCCCGTTTCAACAGCCCGGCCATGCTGGAGCTGTCAGAAACGATGATGCTGAATAACGGAGTTGAGCCAGCTGCTTTGGCAGAGATAGATACTTTTGTCACACTGCCTCATGAGTCATTATTTGAGCGAGACCCGGACTATAAGAAACGCATCCTCGCTATCATCCGGCAACAGAGCACACAAGGTAAGCGGGTTGCCGTCAAATACCATCCCCGTAATAAACAGCCGGATCCATTGTCACTCGCTGCTGAAGGTGTTTGCCTGTTACCTTCTCAGGTCAGTTTTGAGGCTTTGCTCCCCTATTTGTCAGATCAATGTGAAGTGTGGGGCGATTTGTCCTCAACAATGGTCATAGCACGCTGGCTCCGACCAACCTTAAAAGTAACAGCATTTACTTCTGAGAAGCCTGATTTCTACAAATTATTTGAAAATATTGGCATTACTACAATGGAAACCATCTCTCATCTTGATCAACGCTGATACACACTGTGTGTTAGCGTTCTTTTTATCATGGTGCCTCTTATCTTAAAACATCGCCGCTATAGTAAAACTTACATATTTGCAGGAACCGAATGACATACATTACCAACCATACGACCAGCCTGCTCAAAAATCTCTGGCGCGATATCTCTGCTAATCCTCTGTCGTATATTATTACACTGCTTGTTGCAATTTTTCTAATCGTACAGCCCATCAAAAAATCGATAGCAACCGATGTCAGTATCCTGTTCTGGCTGCTTGGGGCCATTGTTCTGATATCCGGAAAAGTAAAAATCCGCGCTCTGGCTCCTTATCGTAAAACCATTCTTGCTGGATTTGCATTTTTCTTTGTGGCATTGATTTCATTACTGCTGTCGGACTACCCCGCGGATCTGCAGAAGCTGGAACCTGAATTCCGTTTATTGTTACTGCCACTGATAATCGCCGGTATTTATTTCTCAGGCCTGCGTGCTCCTCAACTGGTCTTTGCATTATTACTCGGTAGTATCAGTTATGTTTGGGTCACCCATGACCAGTTAGGTGGGTTTAAAATTGTACGCAGAGTCTTCGGTGATGAAAATTCTGTCGGCTTTGGCAATGGCGCTTTTCTCCTGACGGTAATCTCAGCCTATTTCAGCTTTTCATTCTGGAAATCAGGTAAGCAGATTTCTGCTTTAGCCTTACTGGCCTCAATGTTCTATCTGTATGCTGCAATGGCCTCTGGCACTCGTGGCAGCTTTCTGGCACTCCCAGTGATTTTTCTTTTTTTCATTATCCATTTCAGAAATGTGAAAATCATTTTTGCCAGCTTGGCAGTCTTCACTCTCCTGTCAACGGCTGTTTATTATTCACCACTACAATCCGGCATTGATCGGGCAGTAAAAAGCGTAACCAGCTACGTTAAAGGTGAAAGCAACAACCAAAACTCTACCGGTGCCAGATTGGTACTCTGGGAAACCGCAATCTGTATGGCCAAAGAGAAGCCTGTGTTCGGTATTGGAACGCATCAGTTCCGCCCAGCAAGCCAGGACCAGAGCTTAGGTTGCGATTACGACACAGGGGGAGGACGCTATTTTGTTCAGGCCCACAGTCTGTATTTTAACACTCTGGCTACTATGGGACTGACAGGCCTTACTTGCCTGATGCTGTTTGGTTTTTTCCTGTGCAGGGAAAGCCTGAATGTCCGGCCTGACTATCCACACAAATATGCGGTGGTGATTATCACGCTGACAATCGCCGGTTATTCCTTAACCGTCGATGGGTTCTTTATACGATTTATTGCTGAAAAACATCTGACGTTACTGGGAGTAATGCTCGGTATTATGTTGCATGGACAGCAGAAGGCAGCGTTACAACGTTAATCCCGGCATCCTGCATAGCACTCAGGAGACTCTCCCGCTGATATTGATTCTGAATGGGAGAGCTCTCTGCACCAACAGCATAACACCGGATGGATGGATCAATCAGACGGGCAGTAAAAAGAGCTGTACTGTTGCAGGAAATAACATAACGGCAGCCAAGCACAGCAATCATTTCCTCAATACAGAGGTAAGGACCGGAAACCGGTTCCATCCCATCTGTTCTGAACTCTGCTGTTACAGCGCGAGGGTGAGGAGCATAAAAAATACGTTGCGGCTTCAATACACCAAGCAGGCTATGTATCTCAGCAGTAACTGTGGCGACAAAGTCATGATTGGCCTGATGATAGGCAAGAAAATTTTGTCCGATAATCATTGCGCTATCAGATTCACCTGTCTTTGAAAATTGTACAGGAAACTCTATATAACGCTCTTTATCCGCACAATAACCCGTATTCAGACCATTAAACGAATAAATAACATCAACCCACTCAGAATCTGCCCCAAGCTCGTCGCCGTCATATTGCAGAACGCGGTAGCCCGGCGCCAGAAGCCTGAGTTTCAGACTCCACTTTTTTAAATTCTTACGGCAGGCGGCAGTGATATTACTGCTGAAGATATTTAATGCACCATCCGGTAACAGTGCGACCTTGCCGAGTTTCTTTCTCCTGAACTGAGCAGTCAGAACATTGTTATAAATATCGTCTATACGGGGGATATATAAAACGCAGGAATCACTACCCACTGAAAGAGATTCAGCAACATTCAACACTGTGCGGGTATTTTCCTTAATAAAACGGATCTTACCCAGCAGACCGCCGTGGTGATTACGGTCCAGCAAGGTCAGATTATTTTTTCCCCGTTCAGCCGCCGCATTCTGCAGCTTATCTGATGTCACGAAGTAATGGGCAACATCACGGTCCACCGATAAATACTGATCTTCTATCGCCATAGCTGCCAACAGTTGCAGTTCAGTCTCAACGATAAAAAGATGCCCTGTCATATCCTGACCATGCTCGGCATTCGTCCGTGAATCAGAGTTCATAATCTGTGAATATTTTTCCAGGTTTTCAGTACGCCATCATTAAACGACACCGCTTTTCTCGGTAAGCTCAGGAGATTCTGATCAGGCAGTGCCAGACCTTTTACGGTGGTTGTGCCAACACGATATCCGGCTTTGGCTGCCTGCTGCCCGACCTCTTCACTGAAACTACCGTAGGGGTAACAGATATGATCAACCGTATCACCGAGAAGCTCTTCAAGATCCTGTTTGCTCTGTTGTAATTCCTGAAAGCAAGCATCTGCATTCAGCTGCGCCAGTCTTGGGTGAGTGACACTGTGGCTGCCGATTTCAATACCATTGGCATACACCTCACAAATCTGCTCACGGCTCATTAACGGCTGCGGCCGATGGCCATCCTCTTTCAGCCATTCCGATCGCCCGGACAGCTCACCGGATACTATATAAACCATGGCAGGAAGCTGGTATTTTTTCAGAACCGGGTACGCATACTGATAAAAATTCTCGTAGCCATCATCAAAGGTAATGGCGACACAGTGCTCAGGGTATTCCCCCTCACCACTCAGAAAACGAGGCACTTCACTCATTGGAATAACATGCTGCCCGGTCAGTTTCAGCATCAGCATCTGTCGGGCAAAACGCTTATAGTGGCAATAGTTTGCCTTCAGCGTTTTTATGTTTCTGAAATCACCCACCTGGTGGTACATCAGGATGGCCAGTTTTCTGTTCTCTGCCATTCCTACAGCCCCCCCAGATAATAAAACAGACCATAAAGCGCAAAATTCACCAGCAGAAGGATCAGGTTGCGGACTTTCTTCTTCCTTTTACGGCTGACAGCTTTATTATCTTCATTGCGGCGACTGGCCTGAAAATGTTCGATATAGGATTTCACATTATCCTTGTCGAAAATTTTTACGTACTCAACCGGCAGGTTAAAGAAGGTCGCGGTATGGGGTTCGTCGTAGGCCAGCTGAAAACTGTCCTGATCACAGTAGTGTTCATTCAGTGCCTGTTTGGCAATCCACTGATCAAGAAACTCCAGCGTAGCCGGAGTATTACGCAGAAAAATCGTCCCGGTGCGGATACTGTGTGACGCGCGCTTACCACCCTGCTCATTAAAGTGAATACCAATATCACCGTCAAAGTCATCAAAGCCGGTAATTTCGCGCCGCACAAATGCATCGGCATCGATGTACAGAACATCGCGTTCAGGGTTATCCAGTAAACACTGGCGCAGCACCTTGGGCTTTAGACCTGTGGTTGCTTCCCAGCAGCTTTGTGGCTCAACCGGAGTGAACTGATAGTCCATCGAAAAACGTTTCAGAGATATTTCCAGACGCTCAATGTCGTCACGATAGCTCTCGGTATAGAAACCACACACGAGCAGTTTATTCACAATATTTACCTGACAGTTCTCTTACTGTGTCCCTGACTCTGGTCGCATTTAATTCTGCATAACAGGGCGGTGATTCTTCATTCAGGGGACATACTTTTTTCAGACAGGGAGAGCATGAATACGAAGACGCCAGATTAATCACCCGCTCACCATGGGCAGCCGTTAAGGCAATACTGGTGCTGCCGAATACTGAAACGGTAGGCACACCACAGGCAGCCGCAATATGCATCAGGCCGGTATCAACACCAACAGCAGCAGCGCAGCGACTGATAATTCCGGATAACTGCCACAGCGACAGTTTCGGCAGCACCACACCCCACTGCGCCTCCGTGGTCAGCCGTTCCGCCCTTTGTCTTTCCTGTTCACTCCCCCAGGGGAGCAACACCATTTGCTGTTCCTGTTTTGCCTGAGCCAGAAGGTCAATCCAGTTAGCTTCAGGCCAGTGCTTGGACGCCCAGGTCGTTCCATGAAAACAAATCCAGGCACCGGTATATTCAGGAAAAGCATTATCCAGCCTGTGACCCTGAATACCGAAATCAGGTTCCCCCTGGTACTGGTAGCCCAACGCCTGTGCGAACAATTTACGCACCCGCTCCACAGCATTCATATCGCGTGGTACGTTGTACCCTTGGCGGTAAAATAAGCGTGTTTCAGAGTCCGTAGCTGAATCTTTGTCGAGTCCGACCACCGGACTGCCGCTGAGCCAGCCGACCCGTGCCGATTTAATACGGCCCTGGGCATCAATCACCAGATCGTATTTTTCGTGCCGCAGCGCTTTATAAAACGACAACTGCTCGCGCAGCGTTTGCATCGACCAGCGATTTTTTTTCCAGCGTAAGCGCGGATGTCCGATAACCTGCCTGACAGCCGGATGCAAACGGGCAACATCCATAAAGGGCTGTTCACACAGCCAGTCAAAACAGATATCAGGATTGGCTTTTAAGGCGTCGGTTACAGCCGGCAGCGTATGTAAGATATCCCCCAAAGCAGACATCTTAATAATAAGAATTCGTTTCATAGATCCGCGCATTCGTAAGCAACTGCTACGAAAATAAAGGCATGATGACTGTCTGTGTCAGATATGCCGTAACAGTGCCTGTTCAACCAGCTCCAGATTAGGAATCATGGCAGCATCCTGGCCAATGCTGACTGCACTCTGGTCATAGTCCCCCATATGCATGGCTTCTACTTCCTGAATTTCGCTTTCGCGGATATGCACCAGACTTGGAATCCCCTGAACCAGCACCGCATAAAAAGGCATCTGCGGGTGGGCACCCACACCATTCACGATGGCAAAGCGGGCATTGGGGTTGGGAGCCGGAGCAGCCTGGCGGTTAAGCATTTCATAACATAACACCGGCACCGGAGTACCACGCCAGTCGATACGGCCAAGAATCCAGTCAACACTGGAAGCTGTAGTTAACAGATGGGAAAAAGGAATAATTTCCGCCACCGAAACGTTAGGCAGCAGCAGGTTTTTATCCTTCAGCGGAATCAACAGGCAATCGACCTGATCCGGTGTATTGGTTTTAGTGATGGATTGGCTCATGAATATTTATCCAGCTGTGTTTAACGCAATTCACCAGCTGCAGTGCCAGCTGATAAGGGTCGCCGATATAGTTAACGCGATTGGTTTCAATCGCACTTTCCGGCATAGAGGCATTAGCGCAGCTCTGCGGTGCCTGCGCCCATACCGGCACTTTACTGTCATTCAGGCTCATTACCGCTTCAGAGCCATCATTGCCCATGCCGCTGAACAAAATATACCCGGCCCGCTGGCCGAAGTATTCGTTCACATTCAGAATCACCTGATCAATGGATGGTCCATAAGGGCCAGGCCAGGCGCGTTCCAGACTGTGTGGCAGCCCGTTACTGTCAAAACGGAATTCATCGCTGATGGGCGCCACCAGCACTTCACCGCAGTTCAGCACTTCACCGGCAACAAAGTTTTTCAACTGATACTGCGCATGACGACCAATGGTCTTGCACAGTGATTCTTCAAAGCGCGGATCGATATGCTGAGCGTAAATAAACGCCACTGGTAAACCACCGGGTAAGGCGTCAAGAAAATCTTTGACCGCTCCCGGCCCGCCTAATGACGCACCCAGCACCCAGACCTGAGCCGCGGCTTTGCCGGTAAAATCCTGATTGGCAAACACACCGGGGAGCGGAATACGGGGGGACGTTGTTGGTGTGTTCAGACGATCCAGCACGGAAACATCTTCGGCCACCACCGGCGTCACTTTGATGATTTCACGCATCTTGCCGTACAGGCGTTTTTCCCATTTCGGATACGTGGTGCAGGTTTTTTGCGGCGCTTTTTCCAGGCCCAGCAAGACCGGCACATCGCCATCCAGCAGCTGTTCGAGCCACTGCATATTTTCTTCGTCGTCTTCCTGACGGAGATCCACCAGCCAGGCGTCCAGTTGCAGCTCACTGTGATCCAGCAGCACAAAACGCTGCGGATCAGTGTTAATCACCACATCAAACCCGAAATGAATCAAAGCGGATTTGAGCAGGTGTTGCTGCAGCCGGTCGTCGGCCAGGATGCCTACCCTGGGCAAGGCCATGTCAGTGTTCCTCGCGCCCCAGCAGACGGTTCATAGTGCCGAGCAGCAAGTCTTCCTGGAAAGGTTTACCCAGATATTCGTTCACACCAATCGACATCGCCCGTTCACGGTGTTTATCACCGGTACGCGAGGTGATCATAATGATCGGAATATCTTTCAGGCGGGAATCGTGGCGCACCAGCGAGGCAACCTCGAAACCATCCATACGTGGCATTTCGATATCGAGCAGCATCAGATCCGGTTTGTGATCCTGCAGCGTCGCCATCGCATCCACACCGTCTTTAGCTGTGAATACTTCCATACCATTACGCTCCAGCAGACGGGTCGTTACCTTACGTACCGTCACCGAGTCATCCACTACCAGAATACGCGGCAAGCGGTTTTCCAGTTCGTGACGACGCTCGGCCGCCTGACTGTCGAGCAGTTTCGCCTGCTGATATTCCAGGCTCGCCTGAGTACGGATCATCGCCGGCAGATCAAGAATGATAACCACGCTACCATCACCCAGAATGGTACCGCCGGATACGCCCATTACGCTGGCAAACTGCGGACCGAGGGTTTTTACCACGATCTCACGTGAGCCGAGCAGCGAATCCACCTGCAGAGCAAAAGGTATCGCGCCACGAATCAGCAGTACCGGTAACGGCATATGCTGAGCACTGAATTTTGGCTGCGCTTCGTTTTCCAGCATCACGCCCAGGTATTCGATACGGTAGTCGGTACCTGCGTAGTGATATTTGCGTTCGGCCTGCGGCTGCTCGTACAGTGACTGCAACTGCGCCACCGGCGCCCGTACGATACCCTGAATGTTATTCAGCGGTACCGCGTACAGGTCGTCACCAACCCGAACCATCAGCGCACGGTTAACCGACACAGTGAACGGCAGACGGATAATAAAGCGGGTACCGGCGCCGGCTTCAGACTGAATCTCAACGCTGCCGCCCATCTGTTTGATTTCGCTGGATACAACGTCCATCCCCACACCACGACCGGAAATCTGGGTCACCGCTTCGGCGGTAGAGAAACCAGCCTGCAGAATAAACTGCATAATTTCCTGATCGGAAAGGTGAGCATCCGGATCCATCAGTCCGCGTTCGATCGCTTTGCGTTTAACCGCCTCGAGATTCACCCCACGGCCATCATCGCTCATGGTCAGAACCACGTCGCCGCCATCGCGGCTGATGTCCAGTTCGATATTACCGACATCCGGTTTACCGGCAGCAGCACGCTGCGCCGGGTTCTCGATACCATGGTCAACCGCGTTACGCACCATGTGCTCCAGCGGCGAAATCATACGCTCAAGGATGGTACGGTCCATCTCGCCGTCGGCGTTGTGAACGCGCAGTTCGACCTGTTTATCCAGTTCCAGACTGACCTGACGCACAATACGGCGCAGACGCGGAACCAGACGCTGGAACGGTACCATGCGGGTCTTCATCAGACCTTCCTGCAGTTCCGTGTTAACCCGGCTCTGCTGCAGCAACAGGGTTTCTGCATCGCGGGTCTTGTGACTCAGCGTCTCTTTCAGGTCGAGCAAATCCGAAGCCGATTCCACCAGCGCACGCGACAGCTGCTGCATGGCCGAATAGCGGTCCATTTCCAGCGGGTCGAAATCTTCATAATCAGGGCCCTGACGTTCCTGGCGGAAGATCACCTGCGCCTCGGTTTCCATATCCAGACGACGCAGCTGATCGCGCAGACGATCCAGCGTCATATCCATCTCTTCGAGGGTATGGGAGAAGTCAGTAACCTGCTGTTCCAGACGACCACGGCCGATGGAAGTTTCACCGGCAAGGTTAACCAGATTATCGAGCAGATCGGCAGATACTTTCACCAGCTCCTGCGGCGCCTTACGCGCAGCCTGCTGAGCGGCAGCTTTATCCTGTTTTGGTGCTTCCGGCGCGGCACGGCGCAATGGCACAACATTCGAAGCTGAATCGGCTGCTGCCGGAGCCGTGTTTTCAACCGGGGCTACTGCAGTAAGAGTCTCTTCAGCTGCACTTTCCTGCGGCTGAATCTCAGCATCAGCGCTGCTGTCAGGCTCGGCATCAATTGTCAGCGGTTCAATAACCAGGGATTTTTCACCCAGCACCACCAGACCGTCAGAAGCCAGCATCGCTTCGACCGCATCAATCTTATTAATCAGCTCATCCTGACGCTGATAAGCTGCCTGGAAGAACGCTGGCGAGCGATCAATCTGCCCCTGCTGAGCCTTCAGGATATTGGCTTCAAAGTTGTGCGCCAGATCGCCGATCTCAGTCAGACCGGCCAGACGCGCACCGCCTTTTAGGGTGTGCAGCACCCGCTGGGCTTCTTCGGCACCTTCGGTGTTGGCCGGTTCCTGTTCCCAGCTGTGCAGCGCACGATCCAGAGACTCCTGCAGCTCGTGAGCTTCTTCGAGGAAGATCTCCAGAATTTCACGGTCTGACTCATCCAGCGTTTCCGACTGCACCACCGGCACAGGAGGCTGTACGCTTAATTCATCAGCGTCATTTTCTTCAGCTGTCAGCTCATCCAGCTCTTCCGGCAACTCGCCATAGGCTTCACCTTTCAGATACTGGCGGATAGCCACGATCATTTCATCCGCAGCCTGCGGGCGTACGCCTTCGCGCACAGCATCCAACTGGCTTCCCAGCTCATCATGGGCACGGTCCAGCAGATCGAAAATCTGCACCTGAACCGCCAGACGGCCGTCATTAATATTTTCGTACAGCGTCTCGAGCTCATGGCAGAGGTCAGCAACTTCCGACAACTCAGCCATACGTGCGCCACCCTTCAGGGTGTGCAGTTCACGCTGCAGCTGGGCAACATGCAGTAAGTTATCCGGATGCTGGCGCCAGCGCTGGATAGCGGTTTCGACGGATTCGGTGATTTCCTGCGCTTCTTCGAGGAAAATCTCCAGAATCTCGTCTTCGTCACCATCTTCTACCGCCGGCAGCGGCAGCATTTCCATTTCGTTGCGCGTTTCGGTCTGTGCTGTTGGCTGAACAACAGGGGGGACAGCAGGCTGCAATTCAGACGCACGTGGCAAATCTTCATCCTGCAGGCCCTGTTCTTCTGGCAGAGCTGACAGCAGCTCTTCGTCGATTTCATCACTCAGGTCGAAGGCAGAACCGGCAACGTCTTCAACCCCGGCATCCGTATCGTCGCCGGCATCCAAAACATCACCAGCAATATCGGCCAGAGTAATGTCGTCTTCGTCGATATCAATCGTCAGGTCTGTACTGTCGGCATCATCAGCGTCGGTGGTATCGGTAGCTGTTTCATCGGCAACGATGTCATCCAGCTGCAGTACCGGCAGATCATCAGCGGCGACTTCCGGCAGCGGGAATTGCCAGTTGCGGATGCGCATCAGCAATTCATCCGGACTCTGGGTTTCCTGACCAGCCGCCAGGCAATCCATCATAGCCAGCACGGCTTCATGAGCTTCAGCTGCCAGTGCCAGTAAATCTTCGGTTGGCTCAGCCTGCTCATTCTGGATGCGCAGGTAGAGATTATTCAGTGCATCAGCCAGCGCCTGAATATGCGGAACTTCCGCTTCGGCAGCACCGCCAGCAACTTCCTGCAGATCCTGCCCCAGCGCAGTCAGTACGCTGTCATCATGATCTTTATGCCAGCGGTTCAGCAGGCGGTCGGCATCCAGCAGTGAATCCATGCCCTGCGCCAGGAACTGGGCAATCGCCTGTGGATTCGGTCCACGACGGGAAGAATGCTCAACTCGCAAAGGTTCCAGCAGCTGTTTTTCCAGTTGCTGCAGACGCTCAACATAAGCGTCGGCACCCTCAATATGTTCGGCCAGCAGCAGCTCGCGGGTTTCCAGTGCTGAAGCGATCAGCGCCGAACCTGTGGCAATCAGCCCGACGACTTCTGCACTGTTGTTAATCTGGTAGGCACGCAGTTCTTTAACAAGGCGTTCCAGTGGCGAAGCCACATTGGCGATGGCGGTAATACCGGCCATATGCGCACTGCCTTTTAACGTATGCAGCGCACGCTGCAGCTGATCGCTGAGGGCGTTGATAAAGTCTTCTGTACGTGACTCCTGAACAAACTCATCCAGCGTCACCAGATGCGAGCGGGCTTCGCCTTCAAACACTTCCAGCAGAGCGTCGTCTTCATCTTCATCACTGCTGTCTTCCGTCTCGGCGACGGTCTGAGTATCGGCAACGGCCAGCGGCTCTTCTCCGCCTTGCGGCTGCAGTGTCTGAGAAAAGGCAGTAACACTCTCACCAGCGGCCAGAGCAGTGGCGTAATCCATCAGGGGTTGTGTCGGGATGGATGCAGGACGCTTCTGGCGGAAATCATCAATCAGCAATGGCAGCTGGGTGATTACATGGTCAACCAGTGCAATCAGGTTGGCATCAATCTCAATGGTGTTGTCGAGTACACGGTTAAACATGTTCTCAATGGACCAGGCCAGCTCACCGATAAATTCGGCTCTGACCATACGGCCACTGCCTTTCAGAGTATGGAACGCACGACGCACCGTGGTCAGCGCTTCCTTATCGGCGGGATCTGATACCAGTTGTGGCCAGAATTCATTCAGGGTTTCGGTCACTTCCTCAGCTTCTTCGAGGAAGATTTCGATAATTTCATCGTCGATCAGGTCGTCGTCATCGTCATCCGCCGCTGCAGTAGCGCTTGCAGTAACAACTTCTGCCTCAGAAACAACCTCTGCACTGTCGGACTCTGCAGCTGTAATATCGTATTCTGCAGCACTCTGTTCTTCTGCAGCCTGCTCTTCACGCAGGTGATCGACCAGCTCATGCAGATCAGCCGTATCATCTTCTGCCTGCAGTTCGTCAAAATCGAAACTGATATCCTCACCAGCCACACTATCCAGGCTGACCACATTATCGTCGCGGTCAGTCTCAGGCTCTGGTAATTCAATATCGGTTACGACATCAGGGCCAACATCCTCGGCGCTCAGATCAAGATCGGCTTCTTCCAGCTGTACAGCCTGATGCAGCTCGGGTTCTGCATGAACAATCTCTGCGTCTTCATCGTCATCAATAGCAAGTGCTTCGCCAAACGAAGTGACATCTACTTCCGGCAGGTTTTCATCCCCTTCAAAGGAAATATCATCGAGCGAGTCGTTCAATGATTCTGTCGCCGGTAAATCCTGCAGTGAGACTTCAGCTTTATCCAGCAACTCAGCACCGGCACTGCGCGGGTTCTCAGAGTAACGCTCAATAAAGTATTCAACACCACTCAGGACGTCGGCAAGAATATCCAGCACCGACCATTGTGGCTTCAGACGTTCATCAATGAGCTGCGTTTGCACAAAAGCGGCAGCACGCGACAGTATACCCGCCACCCGTGGCAGCGGGATCATGTTCAGCGAACCTTCAATGGTGTGCAGCAGGCCCGGAACATCCTGCAACTCGTCAACCGACCATTGCTTGGCGATGTATTCAACGATGGCGTCTTTTACCTGCTCCAGCACATTACGCGCTTCGCGCAGCACCGCCTTCTGAGCATCAGACAGGGTGCTTTCACCGGCATGGGCATTCAGGTCACCCTCACGCTGCATACCACTGAGGGTGGCTTCGATATACAGCAAGGCTCCGGCCATATCGAGCAGATGACTGTCATCAATATCACCACTGTCCAGCAGACGGGCAACCAGACTCTGCTGTTCCTGCATCACCTTACGCGGCATGCCCAGACCGAGCATACCCATGGTATCGGCAACCTGTTTCAGGTTTGGCGCAATCGCGGCCAGAGAATCTTTACGGTCATCGTCACTGCGTACCAGCAGATCAAGACGATCTTTAATAGCCGCAATTTCTTCAACCAGTGCGCCCAGCACATGACCGACGGTATCGCGGTCGGGGCCGGATAACGCATCACGTTCCTGCTGGATTTCTGCTTCTGTCGGCAGCGCCTGACGCAGACCAAACTGTTCCTGCGCCTGACGGATAGCTTCACCGCTGACATCTGTACGGGCGACATAAAACAGCAGGTTCTTCAGCAGCTCATCCGATGGCGGCTGATTAATGGCCGCCGCGCCTTCTTCAATGGCGGTTTTCAGCAAATGATCCAGCTGACGCAGCAGTTGTTTGGCACTGTTTGGCAAATGTTGCTGCTTGAGCAGCCATTCGCTGAATGCCAGCGCCGGCAACCACACCAGACCCTGTGGCGTTTTACCCAGCGCTTTGTGCAGTCGGGCGAAGGCTTTGTTCAGGTATTGTTTGGCGACATCCGGCTGTTTGTTCTGCAGCAACTGCAGGGTGGCAGTCTGCAGCATCTGACGGATTTTGCGTGCCCAGTTACGGAAATCATCACTGGCATAAGTCGCCGCCTGAGCGTCGGTCAGTGCAGCATTCTGCTGAATGTTCGGGGCGAACAGAGCCGTTTCAGACAGGAAGCTTTCGCCCCGCGCTGAACGCAGTTCGTTAAGAATTGGCAGCAGTACCACCGGCAGATCGCGGCGACCGACTTTGACGTGCTCAAGGTAATGCGGCAGCTGAATAATGGCCTGCATCAGCACTTCGAGACCGTCGCGCTCATTGCCCAGCGCAGAGTCGGCCAGCGCTGACGCGATAGCCTCCATCTCTTCAGCCAGCAGAGCGGCACCATAGAATTCGACCATCTGCAGAGTACCGTGAATCTGATGCAGGTAACTCAGGCAGAATTTCAGCCGGCTTTTGTCCTGGGGATTCTCCACATAAGCTTCCAGCGCCTGCTGGGCCTGTTGCAGAGTCTCTTCGATTTCCCCTTTTACCCATTCCAGGGCGATGTAGTCCTGGCTCATCGCCTTGTGGTCTCCCCTGTCGAATTCGATTGCTTACGCACAAACGCGGATACCCGGCTGCTATGAACCTGTTCCAGTAACGGATGCTGCCAGTCCACCATTTCCCCAAGACCAATCACTAATATGCCACCGGGAGCGAGACGCTCGGCGAGGACATTAAGAATTTCACGGCGACGCCAGCGACGGAAATAAATCAGTACATTCTGGCAATAAATAACATGCTGAGACTGCAGCGGGCAGTTGGCCAGATTCAGGATATTAACCTGACTGAAACAACAGCGCTGACGCAGCGTGTCGGATACCTGCACCGGGCTGCCCGGCTGCAGATCCCTGAACCCCAGCTGGCGGTATTCATCCGCGACCCAATCGAGGGCACGTGGCTGATAACGGCCGGCACGGGCTTTACGTAATACGATGGTGGATATATCAGTGCCGGTGACGGCATAACGTTTACCCTGTGGAGTCAGGTAACGCTCTGCCACCATGGCCAGGCTGTAGGCTTCTTCGCCGGAAGAGCAACCGACACTCCAGAATTCCAGCGTGTCATCGCTGCCAGCTTCTGCTGCTTTTTGCTGCACAAATTGTTCAACAAAAGCAAAAGCATCGGGATCACGGAAGAAGCGGGTTTCCTGAACGGTCAGACGGTCGACCAGCGTGCTCCATTCAATCGCACCCGAGGCACCATTAACAATGCGCTCGTAGTATTCCTGATAGTTGTCACAGCCGACTTCGCGCATCCGCAGACCAAGACTGGTCTGCAGAAACGAGCGGCGTTGTGGCGCCAGGCACATCCCGGTGCGCTCTTCCAGCAGACTCTGCCAGCGAACGAACTGAGCGTCGTCCATTTCCGGAACGGTGCTCAAACCTGTACGTAACTGATGGTTCATTAAAAGTCATCCAACCATCTGTCAGGTTACAGCACCTGTCGTTGATGAAGGTCCAGCTCTGCTTCCGGCAGTTTGAAGCCGGCTACTGATTCACGCAGCTTGTTGGCCATTTCCGCCAGATTACCAATCGACTTCGCGGTTGCAGTAGTACCCGCAGAAGTCTGCGAAGTAATTTCCTGAATAACGTTCATCGTGTTGGAAATATGACCCGCAGACGACGCCTGCTGACGGGCTGCGTTGGAAATGTTCTGAATCAGTTCCGCAAGGTTTTTAGATACGTTTTCAATTTCTTCCAGTGCCACACCCGCGTCCTGCGCCAGGCGTGCACCGCGCACCACCTCGGAGGTGGTGGTTTCCATCGAAATTACCGCCTCGTTGGTATCGTTCTGAATCGTTTTAACCAGTGCTTCAATCTGCTTGGTCGCAGCGGCTGAACGTTCTGCCAGACGCTGTACTTCGTCCGCAACCACCGCGAAGCCCCGGCCGGCGTCACCGGCCATGGATGCCTGAATCGCAGCGTTCAGGGACAGAATGTTGGTCTGGTCAGCAATATCGGTAATCAGGGAGATGATGTCACCAATCTCCTGTGAGGATTCACCCAGACGTTTAATACGCTTGGAGGTTTCCTGAATCTGTTCACGGATGTTATCCATGCCGTTAATGGTTGCCTGTACCACTTCCGCACCTTTGTTGGCGATCGCTACCGACCGCTCCGCAACCGCAGATGATTCCGAGGCGTTGGCCGATACCTGGTCAATGGACACCGCCATCTCGTTAATCGCCGCAGAAGCACCGGCAATTTCCTGCGCCTGGTGTTCAGACGCTTCCGCCAGGTGCATCGCCGTGGCCTGAGTTTCCTGGGCCGCCGAAGATACCTGTACCGCTGTTTCGTTAATCGCCGATACCAGAGAGCGCATCTGGTCGATCGCGTAGTTGATGGAGTCAGCAATCGCACCGGTAAAGTCTTCGGTTACCGTCGCAGAGGCTGTTAAGTCACCGTCTGCAAGGTCAGCAATTTCGTCCAGCAGACGCAGAATCGCCATCTGGTTCTGTTCGTTCTTATTCGCCGTTGCATCCAGGTCACGACGGGTTTCGCGGTAAGACACCACGCCAAACGCCATCATCATTACCAGTGCCAGTACCGCAGAGATATAACCGACGGCCTGCAGAATGCCCCGCTCACCGGCACCCGCCTGAATGGTTTCAGTCAGCTTGGACGTCTGATCCAGCAGCGTACGGGAATCGTTAAAGATAGAGTCCGATGCTTCACGCACCTGGAACAGTTCAGGAGAGGTTTCCAGAATCTCATCAACGGAGCCGGATACGAATTCAAACAGTTCAGCAACTTCCGCCAATGCGTAAATTGCTTCTTCATCTTTTACCTGAGAGATGTTCATGGCCACGTTGCCCTGAATCATACCGTTCAGTACGCGGCCAAACAGCGAGGCGTCACGGCCAAAGGCGTCCGCGGCCATTACCGCATCTTCACCACCGGCCAGTACTTTGTTAACGGAACGTACGATACGTTCTGCCAGCCAGGACTGACGCTGTGCTACCGCAACCTGATCGGCCGGCGCACCGTTATCCAGCAGAATTTCTACAATCTCGTCGTATTCCACCTGCAGCTGCGGAATGGTTTCTGCCAGCGTCGCGGCAACTTCGTGGAGGGAGAGAATAATATCCTGAGCACGGATAATCTGGTCAGCGTTACCCTGAACCTTATTCCAGACGCCTTCTACGTTGGTCATGGTAGCAACTTCTGCTGCCGGCAGGCCGTTAGCAGAATCACCCTTGGTCAGATAACCCCAGCGGGTCGCGAAGTTATCACGGGCAATTTTCAACTGACCGAATGCTTCCCGTTTACCACCCGCGGCTTCTACCGCGTTCTTTGCCAGTTCCTGCGACAGTACG
>Ga0210039_1002121_pt1 | contig 17016 bp, 8 predicted proteins | sample CryGeyCG2114_250_3_FD_185460 | JGI IMG/M metagenome (GOLD analysis project Ga0210039, IMG submission 185460) | Groundwater microbial communities from aquifer - Crystal Geyser CG17_big_fil_post_rev_8/21/14_2.50 (SPAdes) (version 2) | ecosystem: Environmental > Aquatic > Deep subsurface >...
GCCCACTGGGGATGACCAACACCGTGACGGCGGGCATCGTTTCGGCCCGCGGCCGCACCAATGTCCCGCTGGGCGGGAAGATCAGCTACATGGACTTCATCCAGACCGACGCCTCCATCAACCCAGGAAACTCGGGCGGTCCGTTGATCAACCTGCGCGGAGAGGTCGTCGGCATCAACACCGCCATCAGCCGCGAAGGGCAGGGGATCGGGTTCGCCATCCCGTCCAACATGGCCAAGGACATCCTCCCGCAGCTGATGACCAGCGGCCACGTCGTCCGTTCGTACATTGGCCTCTGGCCCAAGGCGCTGCTGCCCGAGGTTGCCGCAGAGCTGGGCCTCGAGTCGGGCAAGGGAGCGGTCGTCGACCGAGTCATCCCTGGCGGACCAGCCCACGTCGGGGGAATCCAGAACGGCGACATCGTGCTCAGCTTCGACGGGCAAGAGATCGACAGCGAAAAAACGCTGCGCTGGCTCGCCCAGACCGCGGGCGTGGGACGGGTCATCGCGGTCGAGGTGCTGCGGGATGGGAAACGCGAGGTGATGAGCCTCGTCACCGATGAGGTGCCGCAATAGGCCCTCGTCTGCCAAATTCTTTTGCTGGCCGTTGACCGCTAGACAAGAATATCTATGTGGCCTGCCGCCTAGCGACCTTAGGCGTCGTCCGGGAACAAAATACGCATTTGGGCGAAGTCAGAGGTGGGAGGGCAAGGAGGTCGATGCAGGCGATGCCCTGCATCGTCGAAGCAGACCGACGCTGCCATCACGCCTCTGGCGATGCTCAAATGGGCAGGTTGTTTCCTGACGACTCCTTAGTTAACCCTCAGTGACGAATTAGTCGTCGGTCTCTTGTGGTATGCCTGTGATATTGCCTTGATCTTAGCGCAGAGCCGATGGGCTCCGTGTCTGCGTTAAGATCGAAGCAATATCGACAACATACCGCTCGAACCCGCGATTTTCATAGCAGCAGCCATTTGAGACGTTGCGCGTCATCCAAGAGGTGAGAAAAGCTTTGAGACAGGCCCAGGGCAACGCCCTGGGCATCGGCCCCTCGGGGGCCGAACAATTCCCAGCCCAAGGCGGAGCCTTGGGCGAACAGCGTCTGCTCATGAGAGCCGATTTTCATAGCAGTCATCTGAGACGCTGCGCGTCACCCAAGAGGTGAGAAAACAAAGAGCCCGACTCACCGTTGCCACCATGAGTTCACGACGAGACAGCTCCTTACCTCAAACCCTCTGCGCCTCGGCCGCCCTCTGCGCCTCTGCGATAAGATCGAAGCAATATCAACAATATACCGCCAGAACCCGGCGATTTTCATAGCAGCCAATGAGACGCTGCGCGTCATCCAAGAAGTGAGAAAAGCTTTGAGACAGGCCCAGGGCAACGCCCTGGGCATCGGCCCCTTTGGGGGCCGAACAATTCCCAGTCCAAGGCGAAGCCTTGGGCGAACAGCGTCGGCTTCCGAGAGCCGATTTTCATGGCAGCCAATGAGACGCTGCGCGTCATCCAAGAGATGAGAAAACCAAGACCCCGACTCACCGTTGCCACCATGAGCCCACAACGAGACAGCTCCTTACCTCAAACCCTCTGCGCCTCTGCGCCTCGGCGCCTCTGCGTTAAGATCGAAGCAATATCGACATTTGCTCGCTCTGTGTCATCTGCGACGTCCCCTTCGCAAACTCTGGCGCCCCCGCCCCAGATCTCCTAACCTCCGCCTCGCTTTCCACCTCGACGCGAGCCCAATCCCATGTTCAATCCCTCTCCACTGGCCGGCGCCACCGCTATCATCACTGGGGCCTCTGGCGGCATCGGCAGCACGGTCGCCAAGGCGTTGGGGGTCGCGGGCGCCTCGCTCGCCCTGACCGGGAAGACCAACGCCAAGCTGCAGCGGCGCCGCGAGGAGCTCGTTGGACTGGGGCTCGAAGAGTCCAAGCTCTTCACCCTCGCCGCCGACCTCAGCACCGCCAAGGCCTGTGAGGGCGTTGTGAACGCGGCCGCGGAGCGCTTCGGCCGCGTCGACATCTTGGTCAACGCCGCCGGCGTCGGGGTCCTCAAACGCTTCAACGAGCTCGAGCTGGCCGACATCGACGACGTCGTCTCGTCGAACCTGCTCTCGACGCTCTACATGTGCCACCACGTCGTGCCCAAGCTCATGAGCGAAGGCGGACACATCATCAACATCGGCAGCGGACTCGGCAAAAGGGGCGCCGCTCGCTCAGCCGCTTACTCCGCCGCCAAATTCGGCGTGCAGGGCTTCTCCGAGGCGCTGCGCATCGACCTGGCCCGCTACAACATCCGCGTCAGCTGCGTCTCCCCCGCCGGCGCCGGCGTCGACACCGAGTTCTGGGACCGCGCCGATCCCCTCGTCAAACGCAAAGGGATGCTCGCCCCCGAGCGCGTCGCCGAAGTCGTGCTCGTGCTGCTCACGACCCGCGGAACGGCGCTCATCGACGACCTCACCCTCCGGACCCGCTGATGCGCCAGGCTCGCCCCTTCCCCTACGAACGTTGGCCCCACGCCGAGCGCAGCGAGCTCGAGCTGCGCCCCTTGCGCGAAGCGGTCGGCCTCTTCGTCGAGGCTCTGCGCGGCGAAATGCTCCGCCACGGCGGCGACCTGGAGCTCACCGCGCTGCGCTCTCAGCCTCCGATTTTGGCCGGCGACTTCTACGGCGCTGGCGTCGATCCCAGCGGCTATCGCGTCCTGATGAGGTGGGACGAGCTCGACGTCGTCTGGTGCTTCGACGGCCCCACGGTGCGAGCCCTGGCCAGCGCCCTGCTCGGCAGCGGCCGCGACGGCATGCAGCCCTTGCACGAGGTCGAAGGCGCCGCCCTCACGGCGCTGCTCGCCGAGGCCATGTCGGTGCCGACGGCGAGGCCACTCAACTCTCGCCTAGTTTGGGGCGATAACGCCCTGCGTCTTGGGAACAGAGAATTCGAAGATGATGACCTACTCCTGCGGCTGACCTTGGAGCTGCGGGCCGGGACCGGCGAGTTCGCACGCCGAGGAGAGCTCGACGTGTTGGTCGAGCGGAGCTCGCTCGCCTCCTGGCATCAAGCGCGTTCGAAGTGGGCAGTCGAGAGGGGTCGACCGGTCTCTGGGCCGTTCGCCGAGTGCATCGTCTGGGTGTTCGAGCTCGAGCCCTTGCCGCTCGACTTCGCAACCCTGCAGACGTTGGACCTAGGCGACGTCTTGCTCCTCGGAGCCGAGGCCCGGGCACCCTGGCGGCTCTTTGGTCGTCTGCACCCGGAAAACGAGGCGGCGGCGAGCGCATTCATCGTCCTCGAGATGCAAGACCCAGAAGGCACCTGGACCGTATCGTTGGACCTCGAAGAGCGAGCGTCGCGACCCCGACGAGAGAAGGAGAACATGGAATCGCAGCGTGAGTCCTTGGAGCGAGCCATCGAGGCCGCTCCCATCGAGCTGAGCGTCGAGTTGGCGCGCAAGTCGTTCACGGCCGCAGAGTTGACGGCGTTGCGCGCCGGAGACCTCGTCGATCTGGGCGTTCCCATCGGGGAGGCCGTGCTCTTGCGCGTGGCCGACCGGACCATTGGGCGCGGCGAGCTGGTCGAGCTCGAAGGCCAGGTCGGAGTGCGCATCGTTAGCCTGGGAGCGACGACTTGAAGGGCGACGCCGGGCGGCGCAGAAGCTTCTTCGACCGCGTCTGGGTGGCCTTGGTGTGGCGCTATCTGTCCCACTCGTTGATGCTCGGGCTGGCCATGCTCAACGAGATGCGGGCCGCGCCCAAGTTGCCCGACAGCGTGCTGTGCGTGGTCCCCTACACCAAGTGGGTCGCCGACCACAACTACGGGCTGTGGCTGCTGGCCTACTTTCCGCCGGCGTTGTGGTTGTGGCGCTTGGATCGTCACCGCTTTCTGCACTTCCTGTACTTGGGAGGCGTGCTCAGCCTGGTCCGCGGCGTGTGCATCCTGATGACCGGCTTGGGGCCGGTGGTGGGCGAGGACGTGAACGCAGGGATGAGCATGGCGACGGCGACCCACGCCTGGTGGGCCTTGGTCAACCCCGTTGGCGCCTTGCTCGGTGACGCGCCGAACATCTACCTGACCAAAGACCTCTTCTTCTCGGGCCACACATCGACAACGTTTCTGCTCTTGCTCTACTGCTGGTCCAAGCCGAGGCTGCGTTGGCTGGCCTTGGCGGGGCACCTCTTCGTGGTCTGCACGGTGTTCTTGGCGCATCTGCACTACACCATCGACGTGGTCGGCGCCTACGCCATCACCTACACGGCCTTCGTCGTAGTGAACCGCAGGTTCCCCATCGACGGCGGCACAGCAGCGGGCGCCTAGACATGGCTCACATCCTGGTTGTCGACGACGAAGAGGGGTTGCGCTCGTTTCTCGCAGAGGCCCTGGAGATGGAGGGCCACCGCGTCACCCAGGCACCCGACGGCGTCGAGGGGGCGCGGCTGGTGTCGACCCAAAGCTTCGACGTCATGCTCACCGACATCCGCATGCCTGGGCTCAACGGGCTCGAGCTCCTCAAGCTCGCCCGCACCAGGCAGCCAGAGCTGCAGGTCATCGTGCTGACGGCTTTCGGCTCGGTCTCGACGGCGGTGGACGCCATGAAGTCGGGCGCTTTCGACTACCTGCAGAAACCCATCAGCGGCCCGACCGAGCTGCGGCTGCTGGTGGCCAGGGCCCTAGAACGTAGGAGCTTGTTGGCTCTGCAGGACCGCTCGCAGCGCGACGAACACACGGCCGACCCGCTCTCCTACGGCGACCCTGTCATGGCGCCCGTGGTCCATGCCATCGAGAAGGTGGCGGCGACCAAGGCGACGGTGTTGTTGTTGGGCGAGTCGGGAACTGGCAAGGAGGTCGCGGCGCGTCGACTGCATCAGCTCAGCCCGAGAGCCGACGGGGCTTTCGTCACCGTGAACTGCGCCTCGCTCTCCGAGACGTTGCTCGAGAGCGAGCTCTTCGGCCACGAAAAGGGCGCCTTCACCGGCGCCACGGCCCGAAGGCGGGGACGCATCGAGCTGGCATACGGCGGCACCTTCTTCCTCGACGAGATCGGTGAGATGAAGCCAGAGCTGCAGGCCAAGCTGTTGCGGGTGCTCGAGCAACGCAGCTTCGAGCGCGTCGGCGGCTCCCTGACGATCGAGGTCGACGTGCGCTGGCTCGCGGCCACCAACCGAGACCTGCGCCCGATGATCGCCGATGGCAGCTTTCGCGAGGACCTCTATCATCGGCTGGCGGTCTTTCCCATCTCGTTGCCGCCGCTGCGGGAGCGCACCCAAGACCTCTTGCCGCTGGCAGAGCATCTGCTGGCGCGGGTGGCGAAAAACCTGGGCCGGCCTGGACTGGAGCTCGACGATGAGGCCAAGGACGTCATCGCCCGCAGCCCTTGGACGGGCAACGTGCGAGAGCTGCTCAACGCGCTGGAGCGCGCCGCGATCCTGGCCGACGGGCTGCTGCTCGACGCCTCCCTCTTCGCCTCGCCCCCCGCCGCGGCCTTCGTAGCCGCGGCGCATGGAGAGTCGAGCGGTGGCAGCCGCACCCTCGCCGACTTAGAGCGCGAGGCCATCGTCACCGCCTTGGAAGCCGTCGACGGGCACCGCAAAAAGGCCGCAGAGAACTTGGGGATCGGGTTGCGCACGCTCTACGACAAGCTCAAGCGCTACGAGATCGAGTGAGGTTCGGCTTTCAGACCAGCCACCGGACTGATACGGCTGTTCGAATCGGTCCGACGAGCCGGTCCGGGCCTGGATTCTGGAACAGTCTGGGGTCTGGAGTCTGGAGCTTCGGTCGGTTGCTGCACGGAACGCTGCTGAAGTCCGACGGGCTGCAGGAGCCAGCTCCGGACTCCGGGCTCCGGACTCCGGACTGATAGTCCGACGGGCTGCAGGAGCCAGCTCCGGACTCCGGGCTCCGGACTCCGGACTGATAGTCCGACGGGCAGCAGGAGCCAGCTCCGGGCTCCGGGCTCCGGACTCCGGACTGATACGGCTGTTCGAATCGGTCCGACGAGCCGGTCCGGGCCTGGATTCTGACTCAGGGCTCAACCGGCACGAAAGCCCACGTTCGCCCGGGCGCGATTGAGCACCTCGCGCGCCTTGGCCCTTGCCTTGACGGCGCCGGCGGCGAGCACGTCCTCGATGTCGTCTGGGCGAGCGACGAGCTCGTAGTAGCGCTCGCGCGCTTCGCCCACGGCCTCCTCGATGCGCTCGGCGAGGGCGAGCTTGGCGTGGCCGTAGCCGAAGTTACCGGCGCGGTATTTCTCGGCGAGCTCGTCCGCCTGCGCTTTGGTTGCGAAAAGCTTGTAGAGAGCGAAGACGTTGCAGGTGTCCGGGTTTTTGGGGTCTTCTAGCGGCGTCGAATCGGTGACGATAAGACCCAGACGCTTGCGCAACTGCTTGGGCTTGTCCATCAGGATGATGGTGTTGTCGTAGGACTTGCTCATCTTTCGTCCGTCGAGGCCCGGCACCACCTCGACCTCTTCGCGCACCTTGGCGGCGGGGATCTTGAACGTCTCGCCGAAGGTCTGGTTGAAGCGCTCGGCCATGTCCCGCGTCATCTCGACGTGTTGCACCTGGTCCTTGCCGACCGGCACGACGTCGGAGTCGTAGATGAGGATGTCGGCGGCCATGAGCACGGGGTAGGCGAAGAGCCCGTGCACTTCGGCGCCCTCGTTGCCTCGGTCCTTGGCGGCCTTCCAGGCGTGGGCGCGTTCGAGCATTCCCATGTTGACTACACAAGAAAGCATCCAAGCCAGCTCGGTCACTTCCGGGATGTCCGACTGCCGGAAGAAGACGGCGCGCTGCGGATCGAGTCCGAAGGCCAAGAAGTAGGCGGCGATCTGGCGCGACCAGTCGCGCATCTTCTCCGCGTCGCGGACGGTCGTCAGCGCGTGGTAGTCGGCGACGAAGTAGAACACGTCGTGATCGGCCTGCAGCGAGATGGCCGGAAGGATCATGCCCAGGTGGTTACCGAGGTGCGGAATGTTGGTGGGCTTGATCCCACTGAGGGAACGCTTCATGAAAACTCCTTGGGGACTGCCGGCTCAACCGAGATCAATATAGACGATCAGCCTGTGCATCGACTACGATGAGCCGTTGCCAAGGACGACCGATTCTTACACCGCAAGGTGTCGAGCTGCGCAAATCGGTCTTGAAGAAGTGAGGCAACAAGGGGCGTTCGCTGGCGTGTTTTGCAGCCGTGAACCCCACCGCAACTCTGACGCAGCGCGTCGGCTAACACACCCCACGGTGAGATGGCAAGCGAGTCGAGTCGTCCCAAGTCATTTCCACTGCGCCCGCCCATGGCTCCTCACTTGGAGCAGGCGTCGCAGCCGTTTATCGGACGCGAGCACATGGAAGAGGCTTGGCGTTGTGTGCGCCAACACCTGCATCGCACGCCCATCGTGAAAGTTCCTCTGCTCTCCTCGATGACCGGCGAGGGCACGGTCTGCGCGAAGCTCGAAGGCCGGCAGATGATGGGCTCGTTCAAGACGCGCGGGGCGCTGGTGCGGCTCTCGCAACCAGACGTTCGACACCGCGGGGTCGTCACCTCGAGCGCCGGCAACCACGGCCTCGGCGTGGGTTGGGCTGCGCAACTGCTGGGCGTCTCTGCGACCGTCGTGTTGCCCAGGAACGTGCCGGACAACAAACGGCTGCGCATCGAGGAGCTCGTCCCCACCATCATCGCCCCCTATGAGGGCTACGACGAGACCGAGCGCTACGCCCGCGCTCTGGCCCACAGCCACGACGCAATCTTCGTCTCGCCCTTTGACGATCCCTGGGTCGCCGCCGCCAACGGCGCCACCCTCGCCAAAGAGATCTTTGACGAACAGCCCAACACCGACGCGTTGATCTTCCCCGTCGGCGGCGGCGGCTTGTGCGCCGGCATCTGCCGCTACGTCGAAGAGCACGTCCGCTCTCACGTCGCGCTGATCGGCGTGCAGACCGAAAGCAACGCCGCCATGAAGGCCTCCTTCGAAGCCAACCGAGCGCTCGTGTCGTTTCCCACGCAGCCGACCCTCGCCGAAGGCCTGGAGGGGGGCGTCGCACCGCGCACCTACCAGGTCGCGCGCCGAATGCTCAGCGATCTGGTCACCGTCAGCGAGGAGAACATCGGCCGCGCCATGGCGCTGCTCTTCCAAGAGACGGGCGAGGTCGTCGAAGGCAGCGCCGCCGTCGGCGTCGCCGCCTTCTTCGAGCACAAGATCAGCGGCCTCTACCGCGCGCCCGTCGTCGTCCTGACCGGGCGCAACGTCGCCTCGTCCTTCCTCGACAAGCAGCTCGACACGTACCTTGGCGCCGCGAAACGCATGCGCTGAGCGGCAACCCAGATCGTGGGCCCTAAGCTCTGAGGCCCTGGGGCCTGTGGCCCTAAGGCCTGAGGCCTGTGGCCTGTGGCCTGTGGCCTGTGGCCTGAGGCCTGCTCGGCGAGCCAGTCGTTCAGCGCGAACAGTCCCCGCGTGATCGGTCGTCTCGAGGCTAATGCTGTGTCGGCGCTCCGCGCCTCGAGCGAGGGGGCTGCCGTACCCCCGGCAGCAAGCTGCCGGGGGCTAACAACCTCAATCTGCCACCTGGCGAGATAGGATTGGATGAGTTCCTCGGCTGGTGTGGTTAGGTCGGTGGTCAGCAGGTACGCGGGGTCACGATAGTTCAAGCGTTTTGCGCCGTGACCTGGTGCACGGTAGGGGGTCGGCGCAATCACTAACAAACGCATCAACCGACGTTGGCTGCCAGTGCGCCACAGCACTTCGGTCATCTGCTTGAAGCGGACCTGGCGTACGGCACCGCCGTAGAATCCAACGATCATTCCCAGGAGCCCACGGCGAAGTCCCCAAGAAACCAAGAAACCCCCTTGCGCCTCGGCCGCTCTCTGCGTCCTTGCGTTGAAATCGAACCCGACCCGACCACAACCCCCCGAAACCAAGACAGGAGCACCCGAAGGGCGCTCCTGTCTTGTTCCATCGGACGGTGGACTAATAAGTCCCCTGCACCCTGAAGAACCACCCATGTGAGTCTTCGCCTTCAGGCGCGTACTCGTTGTCGGTGAACGACGTGAAGTTGTAGCCCACGCCCATGCGGACGTGGTCCATGAGCACGACGTCGGCCTCGAGCAGCACGCCGTGCTCGAACGAGCGCGGGTCGAATTGCTGCAGCAGGCGGTACTCGCTGGCCAGGTCGAGGGTCAGCTCCTCGGTCATGTGCCAGAGGTGGTAGTTCAGCCGCAGGATGTACATCAGCGTGTCTGTCACGATGCCGTGGCTCTCTTCCTCACCCAGGGTGCTGAAGTCGGTGATGACGTGCTTCCAGGCCAGCTTGTTGACGAGCTGCAGGTCCCAAGGGAGCTCGAAGACCGGCACCAAGCTGATGATGTGTTTCTGCGTGCGATCGTAGGTGTAGGCCTCCAACGCCAAGGGGCGCTGGCTGTCTAGGTAGGTGTACTTCATGAGCGCGTTGACCACGTCGTAGTCCACGGGCCGCAGCGCCATGCCGAAGCTCAGCTCCTGGTCGATTTGCTCGAGGGTGTCGAGGGTCAGGTTCTGGGTCATGGCGATGTTGTAGCGGATGAGCATGGTCAGGTTCTCGTTCCACTTCCAGTCGATCGTGTTCAGCGTCACGAGCTGGTACTTGTCGAAGCCGCCTTTCTGCAGGTCCTGACAGAACTCTGGGGTGTCCAGAATGCCGTTGGTCAGGCAGGGGTTGAACTGCGGCGTCATGGGGTCGCCCTGGTCGTAGCGGAACTCGAAGCGTGACGACGCCTTGACGCTCTTGTAGCGGGTCAGCTCGAAGCCCAACGAGACCACGTCGCGCGACGAGTCGCCGTAGGAGCCCTTGCCGAAGATCTGGGTGCGCTCGTAGGCCGTGTCGATGTTCACGCCCTTGCCCAGCTCCCACCGCTTGCCCAAACCGGCGATGGCTCGGTTGCGCTGAGCACTGACGCCGCCCTCGAGCTGGTACTCGCCGAACGCCCGCCCGGAGCCCCCGTCTCCGAAGCGCTGCTCGCCGCCGACCACGGTGGAGGTGGTCATCCGCGTGCCGCCCTCGCGGGTGCCGATGCGTTGCTGCACATAGGTGCTGGTGCCCTCGGCGACCTGGCTGCGCAGGCCCAATCTCGTAGAATTCTCGCCGTTCCAGCGCACCTTCTCAGTGGCCTCGAGGGCGAGCTCGTCGAAGATCTGCCAAGCGGCCGTAAAGCCGGTGGTGAGGCGGTCGCTGGTCTGTCGAACCAGCCGTCGATCGTCGGCGGACAAGACCCCTTCCTGGCTGATGCCGAGGGAGAGCTTGTCGATCCCGGTGTAGCGATACTTCACGGCCGCGGTGTGCATGCCGTAGCCGTCCTCGGCGAAGTAGTCGTCGGCGAAGGAGTAGTTGTACTCGGCGCCGGCGCTGTGAACGGGCGAGGTGTAGTCGTAGTAAAGGCGGTTGACGTAGCGCGCCATGGTCTTGAGCGCGTCGGGGTTGGGGTCGACGAGGTCGTCGACGCGGCTCAGGACCGAGTCGTTGCGGTAGCCGACGACGTTGGAGGCGTCGACGTCCCAGGCCACTTCGCCGCCGAACTTCTGGCTGCCGCGCTCGAGCGCGTTGCGGTTGGAGTAGAAGCCCTCGTCGGCGTCGTCGTAGAAGGCGCTCAGATGCGCCAGACGCGCGCGCTCGGTCTCGGTGAGGTCGGCCAACTCCACACGTCCAGCGACGTGATAGGCGTTGCCGATGTCGTCGACGCCGTCGCGGCGTTGCACCTTGTCGAAGCTCAAACCGCCGTCTTCGCTGAGGACGGCCAGAGTGTCGAAGGAGCGGCTGCGGGCGTACTCGACCTCGGCGAAGGTCTCGGGCGAATAACGGTAGGCCAGATCGGCGCCGAAGAGCTGGTAGTCGTTGCCGGCCAAGGCGCCGCCGCGGCCCTCTTCGACGTAGCCGACGCCGACCTCGACTTGGTCGTAGAAGGTCTCGCGCAGCTGGCCGCCCCAAGTGGTGCTGCCGGCGTCGTCGTCGGCCTCGTACTCGTAGCCGACCTCGATGAAGACTGGGTTTCCGTCCATCGTACTGCGGGTGTCGAGCTCGCCGCCGGTCATCATGGAGTCGTCTGCCACGGAGGAGACGGGGCTCTTGAAGAGGATGCGACCCTCGGCGTAGCGCAGGGTGTAGTCGACGTTGTTGGTCTGGGGCACGCGGCTCAGCACGGCGCCGGTGATGCGGTCCTTGACCACCAAGAAGAGCTGCTCGCTGCCTTCGACGATGTGGTCGTGCTCGAGGTAGTAGAGCGAGCCCCCCGTGCCGCGCAGGTAGTTGTAGGTGTGGCGCAGCTTGGGCGAGCCATCGCCCAGGAAGCTGTCGCCAGCAACGAAGATGCGGGCGTCGGTGTCGTAGTTCTCGGCCAAGGTCTTGTCGAACTCGACGTCGAGGCCGTAGAAGGCCCGCGCGTAGTCGAAGAACTGGATGCCCTTCATGTCGGCGCGGAAGTTGGCGACCTTCAGGTGCGACTCATCGGCGTCGAGGACGAGGTAGAGCTTGCCGCGGGCGTTGACCTCGTGGTTCTCCTCGGCCGCGTCGCCGTAGACGGGGTAGTATTCTTCGGGCTGGATGAGGGTCGAGAACATCTCTTCGAACTCGGCCTTCTTGCCGGTGTCGATGTGGACGGTGGAGTCGAAGGCCTCGAAGAACTCGGTGCCCAGCTCGGAGCCCTTCATGTGGCCCTTGAAGTAGAGGCGCGCCTGGCCGTAGAGCATGAGGCCGCTGCCCACCGTGGTGGAGTTGTGGTCGTTGGCGCCGGCCAGGTTCGCGGCGGTGTTGGCCACCGCGCTGTCGGCGAAGGCCATGAGGAAGTAGCGCGTCGGCTCGACCTGGACAGGCCACTCGATGCGGCCTTGGTTGCCGTCGGGATCGAGGGTCTCGATGACCAAGGTGGACGGCCCGTCGGGCAACTTCACGACGGTCTCGAACGAGCCGTTCTCCTTGACCTCGACGGTCTTGCCGTTGACGGCCAGCTGGTTCGCCGGGTCGGTGACGCCGTTGACCACGAGCTCGTCGTTGGGCAGCTTCATGTCGGCCAACGGCAAGGCGACCTTGAGGTTCGCGGCGCGGGCGGCCCGCTTGAGCGCCTCGAGGTCGATGATGCCTTCGGCAGTGAAGGCTTGGTTGAGCGGGGACGCGCCGAACTTGGCGAGGTTGTCGAGCTCGGCCTTGCTCATGGTTCCTGCGACGCGCGACTCGACGTCAGAATCCGGCACCGTCGCGCGCGTCGCGTCCGCGCCGACCTCACCGTCGGGTCCAGGGATTGTGCCCTCGACGCCATCGACCGCTTCGGTCGCGCCGTCGGCGGCGGGCAGGACCACTTCCATGGGCGTGGTCTCGAAAGGATCGACTTCCTGCGCCAACAGGACCCGCACCCGCGGCACTCGCGTGTCGTTGCCGAGGCCAATGCGGTGGCCGCGCAACGGCCGGAAGCCTTCGTCGTCGGTGACCGAGAGTTCTTCGGGCGCGACCGCACGGATGGCCGAGCTCGAGCGTCGCACGCTGTCGGGGGAGACGGGACGGGAGAGCACAGCCAATTGGCGCCCCGTCGGGGCCAGGAGTGAGCCGTCGATCTGGTCGCCGCTGTCTTGCTCGAACGGGTCGACCAGAGGCTCCTCGAAGGGATCGACGAGCGGCTTCTCGGTCGGCTCCGTGGCGCCATCGGTCGGCGCGACGTCGGTCGGAGGGGGGTCGGTGGGCGTTACCGTGGCGCCGTCGGTCGGCGCACCGTCGGTCGGCGCACCGTCGGTCGGCGCGACGTCGGTCGGAGTGATGGCTGGCGTCACGTCGACAGCCGGGAGCTCGGGCGCCTTGTTGCGCTCGTAACCCGCCGGAATCTCAAAAACCTCGAGGATTCGGCTGCCGTCGGCGAGCCGCAGGTCGGCCAGGAAGGCCTCACCGGTGAAGCCCTCGACGTTGAACTGGAACCGACCGTCGACGGCGAGCAGGATCTCGCGCCCGTTGATGTGCAACGAAGGCGCCTGCGCCGAGGGGGCCGGCACCTCGAGCGGCGTCCCCTTCGGGTCGTTGACGGCGAAGGCGGTCGGCGGGCTGACGGCGCGCGAAGCGCCGGCGCCCATGACGGTCAGCTGGGCCTCGTAGATGCCGCTGAGGAGCACGCCGTCTTTGGTCGCGCCGCTCCAGCGCAGCATCGGCGGAACCTCGCCGTCGTCGGACACGCGATAGACCAGCTCGCCGCTGGACTGGTAACGCACCTCGAGGCTCCAAGCCCGCACTGGCAGCCCGGCGGGCAGCACGAAGTCGAACTTGGCGTTGGGCGAGAGGGCCCCGGCCGCGGCCGTGAAGCTCTTCTGCTCCATCTGGAGCGCCACATCGTGCAGCGTCAGCGGCGCCGGCGCCTGAGCGATGGTCAAGTACGCCTGACCTGGGACGAAGCTGGCAGGAACCAACGGGAGCTTCGTGTCGCCCTGGTCGAAGGTGCGGTCGAAGGGGTCGACCTGTACGCCCTGGTCGTTTGGCGCGGGCTTCACTTCGACGGCCTTGATGGCGCGAGCGCCGGAGGCGTCTTGGATGTCGACGACCAAGAGCCCATCGACGGGCCTGGGCACGAGGACGTCGAAGTCGCCGTCGGTGAACGGTACCGAGTAGTCGTTGATGATGGCGCGGGACTTCACTCGCTCGACGGTCCCGACCTTGTCGGCGCCGCTCGATTTGCCCGTCCCCACCTGCTTGATCACCACGCGTCGGTTCTGTTGGCGGCTCTCCTCGTCCAAATTGGGCAGGAAGGGCACATCGGAGCCCTTGGCCACGACCTCACCTTCGTCGCCCATCAGCCCGCGGGCCTTGAGGTAGTTGCGCAAGCTCTTGGCCTGCTGGTCGGTCAAATCGAATGCCTCATAGGGCGCCAGCTCGTCGTCGACGTGCACCTCGACGATGACCTTGGCGTCCTTCGGAGGCAGTGACAGCAGCATGGATTGCAGGGTCAAGGCGGACTTGAGCGTCTTCGTCGGCTTATTGTTCTTGTCGAACAGCGCGCCGCCGAGGGAGTCGATGGTCACCTCTTCGATGACGCTCTCGTCGACCCCGGCGACCAAGAAGATCCCTCGTGCCGAGCGACCGAACTCGTCGTCGCCCCCAATCACGTCGAGCCAGAACTCGTAGTTCTGACCGCCGTCGACGGCCAAGGTGCTGCCGGAGCTGGACGTACCGTTCCACTCCAAGGTGGCCGGCGGCAGGCCGTCGCCTTCGAACTCGCGGACGAGCTCGCCAGGAGTGGTCTCAGCGAGCTCCGTCTTGCGGGCGACGGACAGCTTCCAGCGCGAGGGCGCGGGGCCCTTGCTCATGCCCAAGGTGAAGACGAGCGGCTGCGCAAAGGCGCCGCCCTCGAGCTGCACCACCACACCCTCGGCAGGCGGCGCCGGGGTCGCTTCGCCAAGGCTGACGTAAGCGCTGGGCCGCATGAGGTCGAAGCTGGTGCCGGCGACCTCGGTAGTCCAGAGGTTCAGGTCGCCCTTGACGTTGATGAAGCGGGCCGCAAACTCGTCCGCGACCTTGCGCGCCGTGGCGTCGCCGACGAGCACGTCGACGTCGTCGACGATGTTGGCGACGGGGCACTCGACGCCGAAGTTGGTCTTCGTCGGCAGACCGCGGGTCATGTAGAAGACGCGCGACTCGGCCGTCGTCAGGGTGCCACCGAGAGGCAAGCTCGTCGTGTCCAGCTTGATGAGGTGGCTGCCCGGATCGATGTCGTGGAAGTGGTACTTGCCGTACTCGTCGGTGGCGGCCCAGTAGCCAGTGTCGAGCATGAGCTTGGCGTGGTAGACGCCTTCCTCGCCGGCGTCTTGGTAGCCATTGGCGTTGGGGTCGCAAAAGACCTTGCCGAAGATCACGCCCTGGTCGAAGATCGGATCGGCGACGACCCGCACATCGGCGGTGTCGCTGTCGGTCAGACGCACGTTGCCCGTGCCGAAGGCGGTCGCGATGTTGGTGTAGGTCGTGTTGGGTTGGGCCTTGATGCCGACGATGGTGTTATACGTCAGCTCGAGGCGGCCGCCTGCGGGCAGGTCCAGTCCGACGACGTCGTTCCCGAAGGGGTGCCCGAAGCGCAGGATCGACTCGCCCGTCGTGGCGCCGCCCTTGTCGAGAGCGACCTCGAGGTCCGTGACCTTGTCGCCCTTGATGAGCTTGGCGCGGGCGGAGTCCGGCGCGTAGCGTAGGGTTGCGGCCGAGGGCAGCTCATCCTGAATGAAGACGCCGTTGAAAGCGGCGGTCGCGTCGCCGGCCGGGTCGAAGATGATGTCGCGGTCGGAGCGGTTTTGGACGGTGACCTTGTAGGTCAGCACGTCGCCGATGGAAGCCGTCGGCTTGTCGACGCGCTTGTCGAGGGAGATCAAGCTCTGGATGGGATCCAGCGGGATGTGGTTGTTCTGGGCGCCTTCGGCGTCCGACTCACCGGAGAGCAGGAAGCGCAGGTAGTAGAGCTGCTCGGCGTTGAGGTCGGGCAGGTCGTTGGGCACGACCAGAATCGGTGTGCGCCCGACCTCGAGCAGGTCGGAGCGAGGCGGCAACAAGACCGACGGGAACTGCCAGGACTGGGAGTTCGTCAGCTTGATCTCCAGCCGATAGGCGCGCTGGGCGTCGACGGGGCGAGCGCCGCGCTCGGTGGGGTCGAAGAAGAACTGATAAAAACCGTCGGCGCTGGTGAGCTGACCTTGTTGGTTCAGGCCCTCGGGAGAGAGGCCTTCGGGAGCGACGAGCTCACCGGCGCGGTAAGGATCGTCGTCGTCATAGTAGGCGAAGAGCTGCACCCCGGTCAGCGGCGCGGCCGTCTGGGAGTTGAACACGATGCCTTGCGGGTCGACGAAGATCGTGGCGTCGAGCGGCAGGGTTCCTTCAGTGGCGGTGAGATAGCCGTCGGCAGGGTAACGGCCCATCTGGACGCCGCGCTCGGAGTAGTAACGCAGGTAGTACTCACCGACGGGCACGTTGAGGGCGAACTCGCCGTTCTTGTCGGTCGTCGCCGACGCCAGCACCAGGCTGGGCGTGATGCGGTCGACCGCCTCGACGCGGTAGTTGGGCAGCCGCTTGTCGCTGTCTTGGAGGACTTGGTCGTCGTTTCTGTCGTGCACGACCAGGCCGCCCATCTGCACCACGCCAGGCGTGCGGCCAGGCGTCACGCAGGACGTGAAGTCGCTGGACTCGAGCTGGGTGCCGACCAGGGCCGTGGCGCCGTTGCAGAGCTCCAAGCCGTCGCGAGCCGTCGTCGGGTCGAGGGTGGCGAGGAACTGAATGGTGGCCGTCGCGCCCACCGCCACGTCGAACCCGGACACCGTCAGACCACCGGGCGTGAACTCGACGGCGGCCCCAGAAGGAGTCAGCTCGACGCGGGGCTTGCTCAGGCCGACAGGGAAGGCGTCGTCGACCGTGACGCCGAGCAGCGCTTGGTTCCCGAGGTTCTCGACCTCGATGACGTAGCGCAGGTCCTCACCCAACAGCGGCAGACCGCCGTTGAGGTCGACGGGCTGCGCCTTGCGCACACGGTAGACCTGGCTCCCCGCGCCGATAATGGTCGTCACGGGGTTGCTGGCCTGAGAGGACACGCTGATGGCCTCGACCTTGGCCGCGTTGACCACGACGCCCTCTTCGAAGGCCTCGAGGTGGAACGACACGGTGGCCGTCTCACCGGGCGCCATGGCGCCGACGGCGACCTCGATGAGGGTCACCGAGACGCGGCCTTCGTCGGCGTCGTCGGCCTCGGTCAACGGACGTCCATTGAGGGAGAGAAAACCGACGACGTAGTCGGTGCCAGCAGGGATGGCGTCGCTGAGGTAAACCCCGGTGACGACCTGGCTGCTGACGTTGGTGACCGAGACGGTGTAGACGAGGTCCTCGCCGATGTCGGCCTGGCCGTTGCCGTTGTCGTCGTTGATGGTCACGCTCTTGTTGGGCACGCCCAAGCCGGGCCCGCTGCCCACGAAGAAGACGGTCTCGTCGTCGGGGGCGGCGGTGTTGGGATCGTCGCTGAGCCAGCTCATTCCGCCAGCGTTGGCGCGGGCTTGATTGCGGACCAAACCTGTG
>Ga0210039_1002123_pt1 | contig 17012 bp, 14 predicted proteins | sample CryGeyCG2114_250_3_FD_185460 | JGI IMG/M metagenome (GOLD analysis project Ga0210039, IMG submission 185460) | Groundwater microbial communities from aquifer - Crystal Geyser CG17_big_fil_post_rev_8/21/14_2.50 (SPAdes) (version 2) | ecosystem: Environmental > Aquatic > Deep subsurface >...
AATCCTGAATTACAGATGCCAGCCGGCATGGAAATCGATCTGGGTGGTATTGGTAAAGAGTACGCGGTTGATAAAGTTTTCAGCCTGCTGTCAGAACATTTCTCTGCTGCCATGCTGATCAACTTTGGTGGTGATCTGCGTGCGCGTGGTCCCCGTGAGGATGGCTCGGCGTGGCAGGTAGGGGTAGAAAAAATCAGCGCCAGTCAGCCTGAATTACTTTCACTGAATAATGGTGCGATAGCCACCAGTGGCGACAGCCAGCGTTATCTGCTGCATAACGGCGTGCGCTACAGTCATATTCTTGATCCGCGCAGCGGTTGGCCAGTAACGGATGCGCCCCGTGCGATTACCGTTTTGGCGCCGGACTGCATTCAGGCAGGTGTTTTTTCGACACTGGCTTTAATGATGGGCAAAGACGCAGAAGTCTTTCTTGAGGGGCAGAATGTACAGTTCTGGAGTATACGCTGATGCGATTATTGCTGGTGGAAGATGACCCTATGTTGGGTAAAAGCCTGCAACAAGCATTGCAGGCTCAGCAATATCTGGTGGACTGGGTGCAGACAGGTATTGCTGCTCTGTCAGCGTTACAGGCTGAGCATTTTGATTTGGCTCTAATGGATCTTGGCCTGCCAGGTCTTGATGGTGTTCGCGTTATAGAGGAAGTCCGTTCGCAGAAGATGCCCCTGCCAATTCTGATACTGACTGCCCGCGACAGCGTGCAGGATAAAATCCGTGGATTGGATGCCGGTGCTGACGATTACCTGCTTAAACCTTTTGACCTGAATGAGCTGTTTGCCCGCTTACGTGCGTTGGGGCGGCGTGGTGGCGTGGCAGTGGCCAATGAACTGCAGTACGGCGATATCGTGCTTGATCTGGCCAGTCATGATGTCCGTTATCAGGGGCAATTGGTCAGTCTTTCACGCCGCGAACTGCGCTTGTTGGAAGTTTTTCTTGGCCGCCCAGGTCAGGTATTCACTCGCCAGCAACTGGAGCAGGCCATGTATGGCTGGGGGGAAGAAGTTGAAAGTAATGCCCTTGAAGTACACATTCATCACCTGCGTAAAAAATTCTTTAACGACATTATCCTTACCGTTCGGGGAGTCGGTTACCGCCTTAATACCGGGATAGCGATGTGAAGCTGTCTATTCGTTCGACCCTCATGTCGTTACTGTTTCTGGTGTTGCTGCTGGCCATCGGTATTAACAGCCTGTTTTCACTTATGGTTGCTCGCCATGAAGTGAATGAAGTGTTTGATGCGGAGCTGGCGGTATCGGCCAAACTGATAAAAGGTCTGCTGAACGAAGACAGATTAGAAGATGATTTGCCGCGTATTCTGGCCGCACTTGGAGAAACTCTGGGCAGTGTTCAGGAGGCTCAGCCAGAGCTGGAAGCCTATGAGCGAACCCGACTGATTCAGATTTGGCGTCGCGATGGCAGCGCTCTGGTGTTCCGCTCGCCTGGTGCGCCGGAGTACGCTCTTGCACCTATGCGTAAAGGCTTTTATCACCACAAAGGTAAAAGTGGCGAATGGATGGTGTATGTCACAGACCTGCCGTCGGTTGATAGCTGGCTGATGGTTGGGGAATACCCCTTCGCCCGTACCGAAATCAGTGAAGAGCTGGCTGAAGTTATGATTATGTCTGGCCTGATAGCTCTGATCCTGTGTGCCCTGATTGCCCTCACCGCGATTGAATACGGCTTAAGCCCGCTACGGGAATTGGGCATTGTGCTGCGTGGTCGTTCGTTACGGAATCTGCAGCCGGTGTCGCTCAAACGCACACCGAAAGAATTGCTGTCTGTTGTTTATTCCCTGAATCAGATGTTCAATCGCTTACGTCAGGGGCTTGAGCGTGAGCGCCGCTTTGTCGCTGATGCCGCACACGAGCTGCGTACACCTCTGGCGGTGCTTAAGTTGCAGACTCAGCATTTGCAAAGCCTCGAATGCAGCAATATCAAAGATGAACTCAAGCAAATGAAAGAAGGGGTCGACCGCTCTGCCCGCGTGGTCGAGCAGTTGCTATTGTTGGCGCAAATTGATGAAAACGACAGTCCACTACAAGGCTGCACACAAGATTTGGCTGAACTGTGTCGTCTGACACTGGCGCGTATGCAGTGGCGGGCCGACGAAGTTGGCTGCGTACTCAGCTTTGATTGTGATGCTGATCTTCCGGCTTTTTTTCTTAACACCACAATGATTGAAATGGCACTGACCAATCTTCTGGAGAATGCCTTCCGTTATGGCTACGGAAAAAGTGTTGAGGTTAGCCTGACCCGGCAACAGGATCAGCTTAAAATTACAGTGCGTGACCATGGTGAAGGTGTCGCTGAAAGCGAGTTAAACCGCCTCAGCGAGCGCTTTTATCGTGCAGGAGTCACCAGCCATGGTGGTGCCGGTTTGGGTCTGTCGATCGTAGCTCGGATTATGGAAGTGCATGGTGGCAGTGTGCAGCTGATCAATTACCCTGGTTTTGGTCTGGAGGCTTGCTTGTTGCTGCCCATACCTCAGGATTAAATGCTTCATCATTAAATGCTTAATCTATAAAAACGCCGCTGTGGTTTCCCGCAGCGGCGTTTTTTTTCAGTGTTGTTAAAAGCCAGAATCAGCCTTCAAACACACCGTTATGGTAGATGTGCGCAACATCTTCCAGATCGTTCAGCAGACCAGCGAAACGCTCGAACTGAGCGATGTCATCGCCGGATACCGGATGCTCGGTCTGTGGCAGATAAGTAATCTCTTCCACTTCGAAATCGATTTCCGGGTTCATCTCGGTCAGCGCGGTTTTCGCCTTGAAGTAATCGGTTGGCGGTACCAGCACGGTGATCATGCCGTCTTCGCAGTCGATATCCGACACATCCACATCGGCCATCATCAGGGCTTCCAGTGCGGCTTCTTCGTCGTCACCGGCAAACACAAACATCGCGCGGTGGTCGAACATATGCGACACCGAACCCTGGCTGCCCAGCTTGGCTTTGCACTTGGAGAAGATGCCACGGATATCACCGAAGGTACGGTTGCCGTTATCGGTCAGGGCGCTGATCAGCACCATGCAGCCGCCGGGGCCGATGCCTTCGTACAACGCAGGCTGGAAGTCTTCACCGGCGCCGCCTTTGGCTTTGTCGATGGCCTTCTCGATCACGTGGCTTGGCACCTGATCTTTCTTGGCTTTATCGATCAGTCCGCGCAACGACAGGTTGGCAGACGGGTCGACACCACCGTTTTTGGCGCACATATAAATCTCGCGGCCATAACGGGAATACACTTTGGTTTTTGCTGCGGCCGTTTTGGCCATCGATTCTTTACGGTTCTGGTACGCGCGGCCCATAGGAATTGCTTCTTGTGGCTAATGAAAAAACGCACCGATTGTAACCGCTGGACGCGATGCTGTCTTCTGTGGGGTGAGGGGGAGTACTGATGATCCGGATATGGTATTGATAGACATTGACGGGGCGCAATGTGCCACGATCACGCAGCACAGGTGTGGGATAGGCGGTAGATATTGGGAGCGTAGTAGAATATAGCCGCTAAATTCAGGATTACCTGCGGAGAGGTTGTTTATTTTCTAAACCTTAGGCGTAGCGACGAGCAGCGCGGCCCCCTATAATTGGTGAATATCTAGAGAGTTTCATGATGGCTAGTACGGCGCAAATTAATCACAGGATGCTGACTTGGGCGCGTGAACGCTCCGGGATTGCTTTGCCTGAATTTGCGGCTAAGTGCGGGGTGACGGTAGATCGGCTCAGGGATTGGGAAGACGGCAAGCATCCTCTTACCTTCAATCAGGCGCAAAACTATGCACAGAAGGCGCACGTTCCCTTTGGATACTTGTTTCTTCGTCAACCCCCTGTTGACGAGTTACCTATTCCAGATCTGAGAACACTAGGGGATCGCGGCGTTGACCGCCCCAGTGCTGAATTGCTAGATCTGGTCAAAATGACAGTTCAACGCCAGCAATGGTACAGAGATTATCTCCTCGGTGAACTCGCAGCTCCTTGTGATGTTGTTGGCCGTGGGCGAGGTAAAGACAATGTACTGGATATTGTCAGTGACATGCGTCAGCAACTCAGTGTTGGTCTGCATCCGACTCGTGGCGATAGTGATGAGTACTACCGCAAACTGGTTGAGAAAATCGAGTCTTTGGGCGTATTGGTGATGCGAGAGTCTTTTCTTGGGCATTACACGCGGATGTTTCGAGTTGATGAGTTTCGTGGTTTCGCTATCGCTGATGAATATGCGCCCGTTATCTTTGTGAACCATGCTGATGCACCCGGACCAAGATTATTTACCCTGATTCATGAGCTCTGCCATATCTGGTTAGGAATCACTGGATTGTCCGATGGCAGTGAGGATGCTCACAGGGATAGTGAGAAGCTGTGTAATGCTGTTGCCGCAGAATTTTTAGTTCCAGAGGCAGAATTCCGCCCGCTGTGGAGAGCACTGGAAGACTGGAAGGCTAATCTACCGAGTCTCGAAGCGCATTTTCGTGTGAGTAAATGGGTGATAGCTCGTCGGGCGCTGACCTTGGGATATATTTCTGCTATCCAGTATCAGAATTTTATTTCTGAACAGATCGCTTTGTGGAAACAACGAGAAAAATCTGACCAAAAAATAAGTCATTACAGGGTGAAAAATGCGCAGATCAGCTCTAATTTTTCCAGAGCTGTTCTTTCTCAGGCTTTCAATGGACACCTTTTGCTGAGAGAAGCTGGTGAGTTACTCAATGTCAAACCAGCTAACATTCGGAAGTTTGCAAATGAGGTTGGCATTTGAATTACTTACTGGATTCGAATACATATATTCAAGCGAAAAACCAATATTACGGCATGGCGTTTTGCCCCGCGTATTGGGATTGGCTGGATGCTAAATTTGCTTCGGGTGAAGTTGGCAGTATTGCGTTTATCGGAAAAGAGCTCCGCGATGGAAAGGATGAGCTTGCAGATTGGGCGAAAAAACGCTCGCCGCATTTTATTAGCCATAGTGATGACGAAACCCAAGGCGTTTATGTAGAAATCGTCAACCACGTTATGGAACAGGACTACAATCCAGCAAATCGAGATCAGTTTTTAGCTAAAGGCGATCCTTGGCTTATTGCGAAAGCAAAGGTGCTTGGTGCTACTTTAGTTACGCATGAAGCGACTGTAGCCCCTGCAACAAAGAAGGTAAAAATACCTAACATTTGCAAAGAGTTTGGCGTTCGCTGCATTACGACATTTGATATGCTGCATGAGCTTCAACCTAAATTCACGCTTGAGGCCAGCGAGCGCTAATACAGCTCAGTCTCTTTTCAGAAGAGTATAAATATCCGCATATCTGTCACTTCAGAGCGTTGAGTGGAAGAATATGAAGATATTATTGTGCGTCCGCTTTACACCGGCTGATCGTACCCCTCCGCCAGATGCTTATCTTTCAGCCGCACATAATTGCCCGCACCATAAGTAAAAAAGCTGCGCTCTTTTTCGGTAATCGGCCGTGCCTGTTTGGCCGGGTTGCCAACGTATACATAACCGCTTTCCAGACGTTTGCCCGGTGTCACTACGGCGCCGGCGGCGACGATCACTTCGTCTTCGACGATGGCGCCGTCCATGATCATGGATTTCATGCCGATTAAGACGCGGTTGCCGATGGTGCAGCCGTGCAGCATGGCCTGATGGCCGATGGTCACATCGTCGCCGATAATCAGCGGGTAGCCGCCGGGGTTGTAGTCGGAGGCGTGGGTAATATGCAGTACGCTGCCATCCTGTACGCTGGTGCGCGCGCCGATACGGATATGGTGCATATCGCCGCGGATGACCGCTAACGGCCAGACCGAGCAGTCGTCGCCCATTTCCACATCGCCGATAATTACCGCACTGCGGTCCACGAATACGCGCTCGCCCAGTTTCGGGCTATGGCCCTGATAGCTTCTTACGTCTGACATTGTGTTCTGTTCCCGCGCTATGATCTTGAATTAAGGCCATTTGACCCAATTTATAAGGCATTGAGCAAGGGTTGCCCGTCAGGCACCTTCACCTACGCCCCTTTTCCGGAAGCGAAGCATCTATGACCACTTCTTCATCTGCCAGTGAAATGGCTGCGGCAGCGGCGACCAATCCGCTGTCAGTAAACCATCGCCTGCCGCCGTTTTCGGCTATTAAACCAGAACATATCAAACCTGCTATCGAACAAAGGTTGAACCAGAACCGCGAGCGTATCCGCGAGCTGCTGGCCACGGTCAGCGAGCCGACCTGGGATAACTTTATTGCGCCGATGGAAGCCTGGGACGATGAACTGAGCCAGGCCTGGTCGCCGGTTGGTCATTTAAACGGTGTGCTTAACAGCGACGAACTGCGCGATGCCTATAACGCCTGCCTGCCGCTGCTGAGCCAGTACAGTACCGAAATGGGGCAGAACAAAGCGCTGTGCGATGCCTATAAAAAGCTGCGCGCCTCGGCGCAGTTCGACAGCCTGAGCACTGCACAGAAAACAGCCGTCGAACATGCGCTGCGCGATTTCCATCTGGCCGGTGTCGATCTGCCGGACGATAAAAAAGCCCGCTATGGCGAAATCCGTCAGCGTTTGTCTGAGCTGACCTCTAAGTTCGGCGAGAACGTGCTGGATGCCACCAACCACTGGAGCAAGCTGATCAGCGATAAGTCTGAGCTGGCCGGTCTGCCCGACAGTGCTCTCGACCTGCTGGCGCAACAGGCTAAAGCGCATGAGCAGGAAGGTTATCGTTTAACGCTGGATTTCCCGTCCTATATGCCGGTGCTGACCTACGGTGAAAACCGCAGCCTGCGCGAAGAAATGTACACCGCCTATGTTACCCGCGCCTCCGATCAGGGCCCGGATGCCGGCAAGTTTGATAACAGCCAGCTGATGAATGAAATTCTGACCCTGCGTTACGAGCTGGCCAAACTGCTGGGTTTTGAGTCGTACGCCCATTATTCGGTCGAAACCAAAATGGCCGGCTCACCGGACGAAGTGCTGGAGTTTTTAAGCGATCTGGCGGCCAAAGCCAAACCCCAGGCGGAGCGCGAATTTGCCGAGCTGAAAGCCTTTGCCGCCGAGCAGGGCTGCGCTGATTTACAGCCGTGGGATGTGAGCTTTTACAGCGAGAAATTACGTCAGGCGCGTTACGCCATTTCGCAGGAAGATATCCGCCCGTACCTGCCGGTTGATACCGTGATTAACGGTATGTTTGAAGTGGTGTCGCGTCTGTATGGCCTAGGCTTCGAAGAGCAGAAAACCTTCGACAGTTATCATCCGGATGCACGCTTTTTCCACGTATTAAAAGACGGCGAACAGATTGCGGCGTTCTATCTGGATTTATACGCGCGGGCGAAAAAACGCGGCGGCGCCTGGATGGACGACTGTCGTATCCGTCGCCGTAATGCCGATGGCAGCATCCAGCTGCCGGTGGCTTATCTGGTGTGTAATTTCACGCCGCCGGTTGGTGATAAACCGGCACTGCTGACCCACGACGAACTGACCACGCTGTTCCATGAATTTGGTCATGGCCTGCACCATATGCTGACGCAGATTGATGTGGCGGCGGTGAGCGGCATTAATGGCGTGGCCTGGGATGCCGTCGAACTGCCGAGCCAGTTCCTGGAGAACTGGTGTTACGAGCCGGAGGCGTTGGCCTTTATTTCTGGTCACTATGAAACAGGCGAACCGCTGCCACAGGAACTGCTGGATAAACTGCTCGCCGCCAAACATTTCCAGAGCGCGATGATGACCATGCGTCAGCAGGAATTTGCCCTGTTCGATTTCCGCCTGCACCACGAATTCCGTGAGCAGCCGGTGGATGTGCAGCAGCTGCTGAACGAAGTCCGTGCTCAGGTAGCGGTGGTGCCGATTGCCGAATTTAACCGTTTCCAGCACAGCTTCAGCCATATTTTTGCCGGTGGTTATGCGGCCGGTTATTACTCCTATAAATGGGCCGAAGTACTGAGTGCCGATGCTTATTCGCGCTTTGAAGAAGAAGGCATTTTCAACCGTGCAACCGGCGAAAGTTTCTTGCAGGAAATTCTCAGTCAGGGCGGCTCGCGTGAAGCGGCGGTTCTGTTTGAAAACTTCCGTGGCCGTAAGCCGTCGGTTGAGCCTTTGCTGCGCCACAGCGGTATTGTGGTGGAGGAGGTTGCCTGATGTCTGAGTACAAACCCAAACGTCCGCGCCGCTTTATTGCCGGCGCTGTCTGCCCCAAGTGCAGCGAAATGGACAAGACCGTTATGTACAGTAACGATGACGGCGAAGAAGTGCGCGAGTGCATCAGCTGCGGTTTCAGCCAGACCACCACCGAGCAGGCGCAGGAAGATCAGCAGGCGCAGGAGCTGGTAACGCGGGTAACGCCCGATGGCAAACCGATTCTGGACGACGGCGAGCAACCGCTGAAAATTCTCGGCCTGTCACCTTCCGCTGTTAACACAGAGGCTGATTCTGGCGCTGACAAAAAGTGACCTTTTTATTGGTTGAGTCATCAGTAAAGAGCCAGTAGACTGACATTATTAACAGCACCCGCTGCCGGCTGTCTGACGCAAGGATGTGTCAGACGGCCGGATTCGTTTTATCTCCCCGCTTTTCTTATTATTCTCTGCTTTTCATCATTCGTTCAGATTCACACTTTATGCTTGCCGGCCCTGCTTTTATGGCGGCAATGTTTCCGCACCGTCCGGATGCCGGGGCTGTTTTTGAGCATGGTGTCGTTTTCGGGCTTGGGCTTTCAGGACAGGCGTTTTAGACTGTCGCTCCTCAAGCTAATTAACGAGCAACTTATTAAGCAAGGAGCTGCTGTGAAACCGGGTAAAACCCTTCGTTCAATTTCTGCGTTGCTGCCAGTGATTTTGCTGGCTGGTTGTGCAACCTATGGTGCCGGAGTGACCGGAGCTATTCAGGATGTACAAAAAGGCGATTACGCCGCCTCCGAAGCCAAATTTCAGAAAGCCCTGAACCCAAGCGGTAATGACCGTCTGCTTTATCATATGGAGCTGGCGGTGGTTAAACATCTGGAAGGCGATTTTACTGCCAGTAATGTGCTGCTCGATAAAGCGGAGCGCATCGCCGAAGACCTGGAAACAACCAGCATTACCGGTTCCGTGGTGACGCTGATGTCAAACCCGCGTCAGGGCCCTTACGGTGGTGCCGATTTCGAGAAAGTCTTTATTAACTATTACAAGGCACTGAACTATTTTGGTCTGGCGCAGCTGGCGGCCGACCGCAATGGTTATTACGAGGCGCTGGAAGGTGCGCGTATTGAATCCCGTCGTCTGATTATCCGCCTTAACGATCTGAACTCGCGTAAAGGCACCTACGCCGAGCAGAACGATAAAGATCAGCAAACCTTCACCAAACTGCTGAAAATTTTTGAGAAGCTGCAGGGCAATCTGGTGGATATGGATAAACTGCAATACCGCGATGACGCCATGGCGCATTACCTCACCGGTATCAGTTTTGAAATGAACGGCGAGTACGATGACGCCCGCATCAGTTACCAGAAAGCCGCGAAAAGCTATGAAGATGGCTTCAGCAAGCAGTTCCGCCTGGACTCAGAAATGACCGCGCAGGCCTGGTTCGACACCATCCGCATGATGCAGAAGGCCGGAGGTTACAACACTGAATGGCGCGCACTGGCAAAGAAAAAACTGAGCAAAGCGCGTCAGGCCGAGCTGAAAAACTGGACAGCTGACAAAGCTCAGATCATCGTGCTGGAGCACAAAGGTCTGGCGCCACAGCGTAAAGAAATGAGTCTGGAACTGTCGGTGAATCCGGCCCTGCAGGCGCTGGAAATCCGTCCGTATTTCTTTGGTAACGACAAAGCCCAGCTGGCCTGGTTCTATGTGCTGTACGCCGATAAAGATATTTTCGATGCAGTGGCGAACTACCTCGATGCCGCCGAAGTCGGATACTGGTTTAACAGCTTTACCAAGACAGTGCCTATTGGCCCGCTGTGGAATACCGCGCAGGATATGGGTCTGCTGAGTGCCATCGGCGATTCTATGCGCATTACCGTACCTTACTATTCACCGGTTAAAGCGCTGGGTGAGAGTACCCTGAGCGTTGATGGCGAGCGTAACCTGATGCTGAAATCCTCCAACCCGGCATTGATGGCGGTGCAGGAACAGATGGTTAACTCATCTACCGATATTCAGCTGGCGCTGGCGCGTTCATCATTGAAAGCCTTAACCGCACAATCGGTTGCTTCAGCTGGCGGCAGTGGCTCGCTGGGCAGTATTCTGTCGATGGCCGGTAAACTGACGGCACAACTGACCGATGCCGCTGAAACCCGCAACTGGCTTTTGTTGCCAAGCGATATCCGCATTCGCCGGGTTGTTGTTGAGCCGGGTGAACATACACTGGCGCTGGACTCCACGCTGAACGCGGGCCAGCGTCAGAGCGCACAGGAACAGGTGAATCTGAAAGCCGGGGACATCCATCTGTGGCGCGTACGTACATTGCCTCCTCTGGCCGGTGCGGCCAAAGAAAGCGAAGTAAAACAACTGATTAAAGTATCTGAATAACTCATATTCATTGTCTGATAAGGAAGGACACCATGCTGACAAATATCACCAAACTGACTGCCTGCACTCTGCTGGGTGCCTCTGTGCTGCTGTCTGCCGGTTGCTCAACCAAAGTAACCCGTCTGGCGGCTAACGAAGAAGTGGCGCTGTCTGATCGCTGGAATGCCAAAGACTCCGAACTGGTGGCCAACGAAATGATCACCGACATGCTGTCTTTCCCATGGGCGCGTGACTTCGAGATGGACAATAACCGTCGTCCGACCGTGATCATCTCGCGCATCAGCAACAAGTCGCACGAGCACATTGCCGTCGATACCTTCATCAACGACATCAAGCGCTCCATCATCCGTTCCGGCCGTGCCGGTTTCGTGGCCGGTGGCGATGAGCGTGATGCGGTACGTGATGAGCGTCGCGATCAGGAACTGAATGCCAAGAATGCCAAGGCTCAGGGCCAGGAAAAAGCCGCTGATTTCGCCCTGTCCGGCACCATCAACTCGCTGGTGGACCAGGTGGGCAAAGAACGTGTGACCTTCTATCAGGTAGACCTGAAACTGATCGACATGGAATCCAATATGGAAGTGTGGAACGGTCAGAAGAAGATCCAGAAACTGCAGCAGAAATCCTCTTTCGGATTCTAAGGACAACCCGTGGCTAAGCGCTTACTGGTTGCGGCACTGGCACTGGGCACAGGCATCAGCCTGCTGTCCGGTTGTGTCGGCAACAGCACCAAACCGGCCAAAGACGCAGCCCGCAGCAGCAAAGCTCCGGCCTGGGTAACGCAGCCGCCGCAGATGCGCGGCATGGCTTACGGCATCGGCTCGATGGAAATCTACGGCAGTGCGACCGATGCGGTAAAACGCGCGGCGGAGCTGGCGCGGATTGATCTAGTATCGCAGCTTAAAGTCACCGTCAGCGGTGACTTCAGCAGCGAAACCGTCGAGCTGAGCGGCAGCAACCGTGACAGCGAAGTACTGCGTACCGTGCGCAACTATGTGCGCAGTCAGGTGCCACCGGCCGAGCTGGACGAAGTTCAGATCAGCGAAACCCATACCGACGCCAAATATGCCTACGCCCTGGCCGAGCTGGATCGTAATGCCGCGGCCGCACGTCTGCGCCGCGATATGAACGATATCGAACAGGAACTGAGCGCCATCGGCGAACTGCAGCCAGGCGGTAACCGCCTGCAGCAGCTGCAGCCTTTGTTACCGGCACTGACCCTGTTCGCCAAGCGTGAGCGTCTGGGTGAGCGTCTGGCGCTGATCAGCATGGAACGCAAGGCCCCGGCCTTAAGTCCTGAACTGAAAGCACTGCAGGACCGCATCTACGCCCAGATCGACCAGCTGCAGGTCAGCCTCGAACTGCTCGATGACGGCGCCCAGACCATTGGCGGCGGCGTGCTCGAAGCGCTGACCTCACAGGGCCTGCGCATTCAGGACGGCAGCGACGCCGACCTGCGCTTCGATATCAGTGCCCAGCTGAGCGGCAAAGCCAAAGACGGCAGCCACTACGTGTTTGCCGACAGCCGCGTTACCATCCGCGATGGCGCTGGCCGTGTGCTGAGCTCGTTCAGCAAGCAGGCCAAAGGCGTGTCCGGGCTGGAAGACGTGGCCCGGCAGAAAGCCGCCCGTGAAGTTGCCAAGCTGATTGGTGATGAACTGGCGGTAGCGCTGGTGGATAAAATCCGCTGAACGCGGTTATCGCTTCGGTATAAAAAAGAGCCTCTGTCGAGGCTCTTTTTTTGTCTGGTGTTTGGGTTGATTGGTGTTGGTAGCCAGCTGCGCGGGCCGGCTTTTTGGGCTGCCGCCCGGCCCTATGGCCTCTTCTGGCCTTGATAAATCGGGTGCCTGCAGGAGTGGCTTTCAGTCGCGATAATTGCGGTTTGTTTTATAGCCGCTGCGCGGGCTGGCTTTTTTCATTACCTCTGAGCCTTTGCGGGGGCTTGCCCCGCATTGACTTTTATTCACAACAAAAGCCAGCCCGCGCAGCGGTTACTCAACCGAGCTCCGCAAAACAAGTGCTGTCTGCCAGTAAAGGCAGAAGAAGCATGACTGCCGCGCTGAGCGGCAGTCGTCACCCAGAGGGGTATCAGCCGCGCTTGGCCAGCGCTGCTTTCGCCCGTGCCGCAGCGGCACGTACCTGATCCGGTGCGGTGCCACCAATATGGTTACGCGCCGCGACCGAGCCTTCCAGTGTCAGTACATCAAAGACGTCAGCGGTGATTTCAGTGGAGAACTGCTGCAGTTCTTCCAGTGTCATTTCGCTCAGGTCTTTGCCGGTTTTCACACCGTAGCCAACCGCTTTACCCACGATTTCGTGGGCGTCACGGAACGGGATACCTTTGCGCACAACATAATCGGCGAGGTCGGTGGCGGTGGAGAAACCACGCATTGCGGCTTCGCGCATATCGTCTTTGCGGGCAATCAGGTTGGGCGCCATATCGGCGAAGGCACGCAGGCTGTCGCGCAGGGTATCGACGGTGTCGAACAGCGGCTCTTTGTCTTCCTGATTGTCTTTGTTGTAGGCCAGCGGCTGCGATTTCATCAGCGTCAGCAGGCCAACCAGATGGCCGTATACGCGACCGGTTTTACCGCGTACCAGTTCCGGCACGTCGGGGTTTTTCTTCTGCGGCATGATGCTGGAGCCGGTGCAGAAACGGTCCGGCAGGTCGATAAAGCGGAACTGAGCAGAGGCCCACAGCACCAGCTCTTCGGAGAAGCGCGACATGTGCATCATGATCAGCGACGCGGCGGAGCAGAATTCGATAGCGAAGTCGCGGTCGGATACGGAATCCAGGCTGTTTTCGGTTGGCGCGTCAAAGCCCAGCAGCTCAGCGGTGTAATGACGGTCGATCGGGTAGGTGGTGCCGGCCAGTGCTGCAGCACCCAGCGGCAGCTGGTTCATACGCGCACGGCAGTCCTGCAGACGGGCGTAATCGCGCTCGAGCATGGCGTTCCAGGCCAGCAGGTGATGACCAAAAGTCACCGGCTGCGCAGTCTGCAGATGGGTGAAGCCCGGCATAATGGTGTCGGCTTCTTTTTCTGCCAGCTCCACCAGACCCTGCTGCAGGCGGGTCAGCTCGGCGCTGATGACGTCGATTTCGTCACGCAGGTAGAGGCGGATATCGGTGGCTACCTGATCGTTACGGGAACGGCCGGTGTGCAGCTTCTTACCGGTGATGCCGATCTTTTTGGTCAGCGCCGCTTCGATGTTCATGTGCACATCTTCCAGTGCCACCGACCATTCGAAGTCACCGCGCTCGATTTCGATACGCACTTCTTCCAGCCCGCGGATGATGTCATCGCGTTCCTGTGCTGTCAGTACGCCGACTTTGCACAGCATTTTGGCGTGGGCGACGGAGCCCTGAATGTCCTGACGGTACATGCGGCGGTCAAAGTCCACCGATGCGGTGTAGCGCGCAACAAAAGCGTCGGTCGGTTCGGAGAAGCGTCCGCCCCAGGAAGCATTGGTGGATGATTGATCAGACATGAGTACCTCAAACTGGTGCATGAATCGGAAATGGCGCGGATTATAACCATTGCGGCAGCGCTCTGTCCCTGTTTTGCCGCCATTCAGCGTTTGCAGGCTTGCCCTGTTGCAGTACTGGCGACAGACTTAGGCTCCGCGCCAGTTCAGGAATCATCACTTTGTCAGCCAGCCATTCAACATCCTCTTCTGCCCGTGGACAGCAGGCGCTGCTGGAAGCCTTTTTCCTGCCTGACCTGTGCAACACCCGTGCGGTGATTATTCTGCTGGCGCTGAGTGAAGCGCTGGTGCTGGCGCTGACGCTGGTCGAGAGCGGTTTGCCGCAGTTTTCCTGGCAACGTTTTACCGTGGTGTCGTTCTTTGTGCAGTGGGTTTGTCTGCTGTCGGTGGCGATACTGTGTCAGCTGCGGGTGCTGCTGGCGCGGTTAACGGCGATGTCGGCCTCGCTGGTGGCACTGCTGGTGATCGAGCTGGTAACGCTGGGGGTTAGTCTGATCGGCGAGTGGTTATGGCCCCTCGACCGTACTTACACTGACTGGCCCTGGGTACTGCGTAACCTGTTGATTTCCGGCGTTTTCGGCGCCATGGCGATGCGTTATTTTTATGTGCAGAGCCAATGGCGGCTGAAAACCCAGGCCGAGCTGAAATCACGGCTGGCGGCACTGCAGGCCAATATCCGCCCGCACTTCTTTTTTAACACCCTGAATACCGTGACTTCACTGATCAGCGTTGATCCGGATAAGGCCGAACACCTGTTGCTCGATCTGGCGCAGCTGTTCCGCGCGGTGCTGAATAACGATGACGCACAGATCCCGCTGGCACAGGAAATCGAACTGGGTCGCCGTTATCTGGGTATCGAGCAGGTGCGGCTGGGCAATGAGCGTCTGCAGGTGAACTGGAAATTACCGCAGCCGTTACCGGCGGCGTTGAAAGTACCGCAGTTACTGCTGCAGCCATTGCTGGAAAACGCGGTTTACCATGGCATTCAGCCGAGTATCAGCGGTGGCTGGATTGAGGTTGAGCTGGCACAGGAAGGCCAGGCGGAAGATAACGGCGCCTGGTGGCTGACCATCCGCAACAGCAAACCTGAGGGCAGTGGTGAAGCGGGTAACCGTCTGGCGCATAATAATATCCGCGCCCGGCTGGCCGCACTGGATGAACAGGCGCGGCTGGAAGTTGACGATCTGGGCGGGGAATATATTGCCCGTCTGCGTTTGCCGCAGGCTGCGGCGGATGGTGTAACAACCGTTAAGGGAAGTGTATGACCTATCGTGTTCTGCTGGTGGATGATGAGCCTCTGGCGCGGGAGCGCATGAAGCGCTTGTTGCTGGAACACCACGATTTTGTCTGTGCCGGAGAAGCCGGAAACGGCGATGAAACCCTGGCATGGCTGCGTATGCATCGGGCCGATCTGGTGCTGCTCGATATTCAGATGCCCGGCCGCAACGGCCTGGATACCGCCGCCGCGATACAGGAATTGCCGCAACCACCGCTGGTGGTGTTCTGCACCGCTTATGACGAACACGCGCTGCAGGCCTTCGCCGTGAAAGCCATCGACTATCTGCTGAAGCCGGTGCGCAAAGAAGACTTATGCCGCGCGCTGCAGCGCGCCAGTGAATGGCTGGCGCAGAGTGGCGCGCAGGCGGATAACGAAGCCACCGCGACCGCCGCCCGTCCCGCCGGCAGCCGCACCCATCTGAGCGCGCGTACGCACAATGGCCTGCAGCTGATTCCGCTGGAAGAGGTGTTTTATTTCTACGCCGATCAGAAATACGTCAACGTCCATCACGAAGGCGGCGAAACCCTGATCGACGATTCCCTGCGTCAGCTCGAAGACGAATTCCCCGGCCTGTTTGTGCGCGTACACCGCAGCGCACTGGTTGCGCTTAACCGCATCGAGCGTCTTGAAGCCCTGAACAGTGGTGGTCACAAGGTGTATTTACGCGGCCTGGCTGACGGCGTTCCGGTCAGTCGCCGGCATCTGCCGGATGTGCGGCGGGTGATGAAGGAGCTGTAACAAAGGCTCTGGTGTCGCTCCCGACCCAGATCATTACCCCCATTCATTCCCCGCTGGTATGATGCGGCATTACTTTCTGAATTCATTGTCAGGCCCGGCCTGACCCGCGTTAAGGAATGTCATGTCTGCCGTAACCACGCTCCGCATTGCTACCCGTAAAAGCCCGCTTGCCATGTGGCAGGCCGAACATATCAAGGCCCGTCTGGAAGCGCTGCATCCGGGGCTGGTGGTCGAGCTGGTGACCTTTACCACTCAGGGCGACAAAATTCTCGATGTGCCGCTGGCCAAAATCGGCGGCAAGGGCCTGTTCGTGAAAGAACTCGAAGTTGCGATGCTCGACGGCCGTGCCGATATCGCCGTGCACTCAATGAAAGACGTACCGATGGAATTTCCCGAAGGTCTGGAACTGGGCATTATCTGCGAGCGCGAAAACCCGCACGATGCCTTTGTCTCCAATACCTATAAAAGCATTGATGAGCTGCCGCAGGGCGCGGTGGTCGGTACGTCCAGCCTGCGCCGTCAGTGTCAGATTCAGCAGCAGCGTCCGGACCTTATTATCAAAAGCCTGCGCGGTAACGTGCAGACCCGTCTGAGCAAGCTTGATGCCGGTGAGTTCGATGCCATCATCCTCGCCGCCGCTGGTCTGCTGCGTATGGAAATGCACGACCGCATTGCCTCCTTTATTCCTGCTGAACAATCGCTGCCAGCCGGTGGCCAGGGTGCCCTGGGCATCGAATGGCGGGCCAATGACAGCGCCATCCACGAGCTGTTAAAACCTCTGCACGATGATAAAACCGCCGCCTGTGTGCTGGCCGAGCGTGCTCTTAACCGTCGCCTGCAGGGTGGCTGTCAGGTGCCGATTGCCGCTTACGCCGAGCTGGATGGCGAGTCGCTCAGCCTGCGCGGTCTGGTCGGTAGTGTGGATGGCAAAACCATGCTGCGTACGGCGCAGAGCGGACTGGCCGCAGACGCCGAAGCCATGGGCATTGCGGCGGCTGAAGACCTGTTAGCACAGGGT
>Ga0210039_1002125_pt1 | contig 17011 bp, 14 predicted proteins | sample CryGeyCG2114_250_3_FD_185460 | JGI IMG/M metagenome (GOLD analysis project Ga0210039, IMG submission 185460) | Groundwater microbial communities from aquifer - Crystal Geyser CG17_big_fil_post_rev_8/21/14_2.50 (SPAdes) (version 2) | ecosystem: Environmental > Aquatic > Deep subsurface >...
CGCAGCCCCGGAGGGCTGGACCATCTCGAAATGCTGGACAAGCAAGGTCCCGGCGATCCGGAAGCGGGAGAAATCCAGGTTCGCATTCACGCCAGCTCGCTGAATTTTCACGATTATCTGGTCGCGAACGGATCGATCAAGACCGAGGATGGGCGCATTCCCATGTCGGATGGTGCCGGTGTGGTCGAAGCGGTGGGGGCGGGTGTCGAGGAGTTCGCAGTTGGTGATCACGTTGTTTCGACGTTTTTTCCCGATTGGCTGGACGGTCGCGCCCGGGTTGGCAATTTTCGCAATACGCCGGGCGACGGGATCGACGGCTATGCGCGCGAGCAGGTGGTGGCAAAACCCCAAAGTTTCACCCGCGCCCCCCGGGGCTACAGCCATCAGCAGGCCGCGACGCTGACCACGGCCGGACTGACCGCGTGGCGCGCGCTGGTGGTCAACGGCGGTCTCAAGGCCGGTGAAACCGTGCTGACGCTGGGAACGGGCGGGGTTTCGATCTTTGCGCTGCAGTTCGCCCGGGCGATGGGCGCATCGGTGATCTGCACGTCGTCGTCGGCTGAAAAGATCGAAAAGCTCAAGGCCCTCGGTGCCGACCACACCATCAACTACAACTCCGAGCCCGAGTGGGGCAAGCGCGTACTGGAACTGACCGACGGCCTCGGCGTTGACCACATCATCGAGGTCGGCGGCCCGGGGACGCTTCCGCAGTCGATACAGGCCGTGCGCATCGGTGGCCACATCTCGCTGATCGGCGTGTTGACCGGGGGTGCCGGCGAGGTGCCAACGGCGAAGCTGATGGCCAGGCAGGCACGCCTGCAGGGTTTGATCGTTGGCAGCCGCGCCGATCAGCAGGACATGATCAAGGCGATCGAGGTGATTGGTCTGCAGCCGATCATCGATCGTTCGTTCGCGTTGGCAGAGATCGCCGATGCCTTCCGCCACGAGGAGGCCGGCCGACATTTCGGCAAGATCTGCCTGGAGCTGTAAGGTCGCTTTATTGAGCATTGCGAACTCGGGGCATTTGTCGCCGAGGATCCTGAGTCGCGCCAGCGTCCGGCAAAGACGCAGCCCGGGCGGTGCCGGCCGGATTGATAACACGGTTTCGCTAAAGGTCCCGTCACTGCAATCGATGAGTTGCCAGCCAGATTACCAATCCTGGAGTCGTCGCATGAAGTTCATTCTTGTCGTGGTGGCTGCGTGTTTTGTTGCCGCACCGGCGGCCTCTCTGGAGGCTGATTGCAGGCCCCTTTGATTGGTCTGGTGCTGGGCTCGGGGGCGGCGCTGGAGGCCTGGTCCATATTGCAATGCTGGGTGTGTTCTAGGACCTGGAGGTGCAGCCTTCGGCAATGGCCGGCACCAGCATTGGCGCCGTCGTGGCCGCGCTGTATGCGGCCGGTTTGAGTGCGTCCGAGATCCAGGATCTGTTTCGCGACTTCGATGGCTCGGCACTCGAGCTCCTGACCGGCCTGCTCAAGGAAGAAAGCGCCCCGGGCTGGAGCGATCTGCTGGAAATCGATCTGGCCAAAGGCAGCTTCATCGACGCCCGCCAGTTCATCCACTTCATCGCCGAGTGCTTTGAACAAGGTCTGCTGGAACAGATGGAGATTCCGCTGCAGATCGTGGCGACCAACTACTGGACCGGTGAAGCCCATGTTTTCCGGAGCGGCGATCTGCTGCAGGCGATTCAGGCCAGCATGGCCGTGCCCGGATTGTTCGCCCCGGTGGCGCTGGGCGAGCAGCGACTGATCGACGGTGGCGCGTCCAACCCGTTGCCGGTCGACCTGCTCGGGGAACTCGACATTGTCGTTGCGATTGATGTCACCGGAACTCGGGATCCGAACCGTGATGGTACGCCGGGTATCACCGATCTGCTGTTTTCGACCTTCGAGATCATGCAGCAGTCGATTCTGTGCGCCAAGCTCGAACATCAGCGGCCGGAGATTCATATCAAGCCTGAACTTGCCGGGGTCCGCCTGCTGCACTTCGACCGCGTCGATGCGATCGTCGAGCAGGCGAAGCCTGCGGCGGCCGAGCTTCGTCGCCAGTTGCGGGCGCATTTGGATGATTGGAAGGATTGCCGCTCCGCTGCTGCTGATGGCAACTCATGAGATATAACGCACGCGGAGCGTAGAGCTCCTGAAAGCTTGACCGGGCTACGCTTCTGCAGCCTGGATTTCGCACCACTGCCCGGGTGCCAGCCCATCGAGGGTCCAGTCGCCGATGGCCCGACGAACCAGGCGCAGGGTGGGATGGCCGACGGCGGCGGTCATGCGCCGGACTTGCCGGTTACGGCCCTCGCGCAAGGTGATTTCCAGCCAGACGTCGGTGATTTGCTTACGGATTCGCACCGGTGGATCGCGCGGCCACAGCCACTGCGGCGCCTCGATTCGCTGCACGCCGGCGGGTCGGGTTGGGCCGTCATTCAGTTCGATGCTGCCTCGCAGTCGTTCCAGCGTTGCGGCTGACGGCGAGTGTTCGACCAGCACGCAGTAGGTCTTGGGCAGTTTGAAGCGGGGCGAGGCAATGCGCGCCTGCAGTGCGCCATCATCGGTGAGCAGGAGCAGGCCCTCGGAATCCTTGTCCAGACGGCCGGCCGGGTAGACGCCGGGCCGATCGATCCAGTCGGACAGGTTCGGCCCTTCGCCGCTGAACTGGCACAGTACGCCGAACGGCTTGTTGAATGCGATCAACACTGACGCTTTGCTTCAGCTGCCGGCTATATCCAGCTTGTCCTGGGTCCGGGTTTCGAAGTCGCCGGCATCGTGGCGCTCGTGCAGCTGCATGGATGGTTTGCCGAAGGGGCGGTTGACCATGCGGCCTCGCCGGACCGCATCGCGCGCATCGATCTGCCGGGCCCAGCGCTGAACGTTGGCATAGTCCTGTACCGACAGAAACTCGGCGGCATCGTATAGACGGCCCAGCGCCAGCTGCCCGTACCAGGACCAGATCGCCATGTCGGCGATGGTGTAATCGGAGCCTGCGATATATTCGCGCTCGGCCAGTTGCCGGTCGAGCACGTCGAGTTGACGCTTGGCTTCCATCGCGAAACGGTCGATGCAGTACTGGATCGGCTCAGGCGCGTAGGCATAGAAGTGGCCAAAGCCGCCGCCGAGATACGGTGCTGCACCCATCTGCCAGAACAGCCAGTTGAGGCATTCGGTGCGCGCCGCGCGTGTGTGCGGCAGGAAGGCGTCGAACTTCTCGGCCAGGTAGAGCAGGATGGCGCCGGATTCGAACACCCGTAACGGCGGGTCTTCGCTGCGGTCCAGCAGCGCCGGGATCTTCGAATTCGGGTTGATCTCGACGAATCCGGAGCCGAACTGGTCGCCCTCGCCGATGTCGATCAGCCAGGCATCATATTCCGCATCCGAATGGCCCCGGGCAAGCAGTTCCTCGAACAGCACAGTGACCTTGACGCCGTTTGGCGTGGCCAGCGAGTACAGCTGGTGCGGGTGTCGGCCGAGCGGCAGTTCGCTGTTACTGGTAGCGCCGGCCGTCGGCCGGTTGATGTTGGCGAACTTGCCGCCGTTACCCGGTTGCCAGGTCCAGACGCGGGCTGGAGAATAGGGCGTATCGTGCGACATGATCTGGAACCTCGCTGTATCCGGACCGCCAGTATACGGCTGGGGCTGCTCTTGGCATTGCCTGGTTGCGGACGGACGATCTTGATCGACGGATGGCGTTACGGCCGGCCGGGTACGAAAATACCGTGGCCCTGCGTTGCAATCGGCCATGAAAGCCTTGTTTCCGGTAGAATCCCGGAGTTTGTTCTACCGGATTCCGGACCGCATTCATGATTCAGATTACGCTGCCCGATGGCAGTCAGAGACAGTTCGAGCAGCCGGTCACGGTAGCGGAGGTGGCAGCCTCGATCGGCCCGGGCCTCGCCAAGGCGACGCTGGCCGGTGAATTTGATGGACGAATGGTCGATGCCGGCTACAGGATCGACCGGGATGGAAGCCTGCGCATCATCACCCCGCGCGACGAGGAAGGCGTGGAAGTCATCCGTCATTCGACTGCACACCTGATGGCGCAGGCGGTACAGCGCCTGTTCCCGAGCACCCAGGTCACGATCGGTCCGACGATCGACAATGGCTTCTACTACGATTTTGCCCGCGACGAGCCGTTTCGCCCCGAAGATCTGGAGACGATCGAGCACGAGATGCAGAAGATCGTCGCCGACGATCTGCAGGTGCAGCGCAGCGAAATGCCGCGCGACGAGGCGGTGTCCTTTTTCCGCGCGCGGGGCGAGGAGTACAAGGCCCGCATCATCGAGGACATTCCGGCCGGCGAGATCCTGTCGTTGTATCAGCAGGGCGAATTCATCGACTTGTGCCGCGGCCCGCATGTGCCTTCGACCGGCAAGCTCGGCGCATTCAAGCTGACCAAGCTTGCCGGAGCCTATTGGCGCGGAGATTCGAACAACGAGATGCTGCAACGTATCTATGGCACCGCGTGGAGCGACAAGAAGCAGCTCAAGGAGTACCTGCATCGGCTCGAAGAGGCCGAAAAACGCGACCATCGCCGCATCGGGCGTCAGCTCGACCTGTTTCACACCCAGGCCGAAGCGCCAGGAATGGTGTTCTGGCATGATCATGGCTGGCGCATCTATCGCCTGGTTCAGGAATACATTCGCAAGCGCTTGCTGGAGGCCGACTACCAGGAAGTTCATACGCCTCAGGTCGTTGACCTGAGCCTGTGGCAGAAATCGGGCCACTGGGACAATTTCAAGGACAACATGTTCGTCACCTCGTCGGAAGATCGCACCTACGCGATCAAACCGATGAACTGCCCCTGCCATGTCCAGATCTTCAACCAGGGGCTCAAGAGCTACCGCGATCTGCCGCTGCGCATGGCCGAGTTCGGCTCCTGTCATCGCAATGAGCCATCGGGTTCGCTGCATGGTCTGATGCGGGTGCGCAATTTCATCCAGGATGATGCTCATATCTTCTGTACCCCGGAGCAGATGCGCGGCGAGGTGCTGACGTTCAACGAACTGGTATTTGACGTCTACCGTGACTTTGGCTTCGATGACATCAAGGTCAAGCTTTCGACCCGACCCGAGCAGCGGGTTGGCTCCGACGAGGTCTGGGACCGGGCCGAAGCTGCGCTGCAGGAGGCGCTGGAGGTGGCCGGCATCGAGTATCAGGTCCAGCCAGGCGAAGGCGCTTTCTACGGTCCCAAGATCGAATTTTCTCTGACCGACTGCATCGGCAGGGTGTGGCAGTGCGGCACCATGCAGGTCGACTTCTCGATGCCGGGCCGACTCGGCGCCGAGTACGTCGATGAGCACGGTCAGAAGCAGGTTCCAGTAATGCTGCATCGTGCCATTCTCGGTTCGGTTGAGCGCTTCATTGGTGTGCTGATCGAGCACTATGCCGGTAATCTCCCGGTATGGCTGGCGCCGGTCCAGGTCAGCGTGCTCAACATTACCGACGCTCAGGCTGATTACGCTCGGGGTGTCGCCGATCGACTGGTCAAGCTTGGCTTTCGTGCCGAATGCGACTTGAGGAACGAAAAGATCGGCTTTAAAATCCGCGAACAGACCCTCGCCAAGGTGCCATACCTGCTCGTGGTCGGAGATCGGGAGAAGAACGAGGGCACCGTGGCCGTGCGTCAGCGTGACGGCACCGATCTCGGCAGCATGCGTCCCGAGGCCTTTGCCGATCGGCTGGGTCAGTGGCAGGCGCAGCTCGGTCGCAAGTCGGCGGGCTGAGCCATGGGTCGTTGAATCAGGAGTCAGTCGGATTCAGCGGTAACAGACGCCAGTAGTCGGCGGCTATTGGCCGGTTTTGGCGGTTTCTGGCAGGGCGTAATTCTGCTGCTTCTGCCTTGTTTTCAACATCATCGAAGGAGATCTTGACATCGCAACCGACAAAAGAACGAGGCGCAACGAAGATATCACTGCGCCCAATGTAAGACTGGTCGGACCCGACGGCGACCAGATCGGCATCCGGCCACTGGCCGACGCGATTGCCCTGGCCGAAGAGCAGAGCATGGATCTGGTCGAAATCGCTCCACAGGCGGTTCCGCCGGTCTGTCGAATCATGGACTGGGGCAAGTTCCGGTTCGAAGAGCAGAAAAAGACCCAGGCCCAACGCAAGAAGCAGAAGCAGGTCCAGATCAAGGAAATCAAGTTCCGTCCGGGCACCGACGACCACGACTACGATGTCAAGATGCGCAATCTCAGGCGCTTCATCGAGGAGGGCAACAAGGTCAAGGTCACACTACGTTTCCGCGGTCGTGAAATGGCCCACCAGGAGCTGGGACGAGACCTGCTGAAGCGAATCGAAAGCGACATGATCGGCGAGGTCACGGTGGAGCAGTTTCCACGCATGGAAGGTCGCCAGATGGTCATGATGCTGGCGCCGAAGCGCACCTGAGGCGCATTCGACGCACGAGGCGGGCCCCGTTGCGGCCCGCTGCCGCAATTCATCGATCGGGGTCGGGCCTTTGCTGATCGGGGATGGTGACCGAAAATCTGGCCGAATCCTGCCTGCATGACCCACATCGTCTTAAATCACGGCGCATGCACCCGCTGCCGGCTACGCTTGCCAGCTGATGTTTCGATGGAGCTGGACTAATGGAACTTGCAACCTTCGCAGCGGGCTGCTTCTGGGGCGTCGAGGCGCAATTTCGGCGCATCGAGGGAGTGGTCGATAGCGAGGTGGGCTATACCGGGGGCAGTCTGGAAGCGCCGGGCTATCGCGAAGTCTGCAGCGGCAGGACGGGCCATGCCGAGGCGGTGCAGCTTCGCTTCGACCCGCAGCGGATTCGCTACTCGGATCTGCTGGAGGCGTTCTGGGCGATGCATGATCCGACCCAGATCGGTCGACAGGGGCCCGATGTCGGATCGCAATACCGCAGTGCAATCTTTACTCACGATCAGGAGCAGCTTCGCCAGGCGCAACAGTCGCTTGCCGAACAGCAGGCGTCCGGTCGCTGGAAAGCACCGATCGTGACCGTGATCGAAGCTGCCGGGACCTTCTGGCGCGCCGAGGAATACCACCAGCGCTATCTGGAACGGAACGGCGGCAGCTGTCATCTCTGAGCGCTGGTCTATCAGGGCGAACCGCACGGTTTCACAAATGCCGGATTCAGTTTCGACCAGGAAGCGGCGTTCATAAGGTTTGCAACGCGTCCGCGAGCACCTCGAGTGCCCGATCCAGCTGTGCGTGCGGTGTGTAGAAGTGTGGCGACAGGCGCAGCGACGGTCCGCGAATCGCGCTGTAGATTCCGGCCTCGATCAGCGCCTTGTGAATTGCTTGCGGCGCAACACCATCCACCCGAAAGCAGACGATCCCGGCTCGCCGAGCATCGTCGACAGGTGTATGCACATGCACCTTCGGCAACGTGGACAGGCCATCGAGCAGGCGTCCAGTGCGCTCCAGCAATCGACGTTCGCGCTCGACCGCGTCATCGCGCAGCAGCAGCTCCAGCGCGGCCTCCAGGCCGATGATTCCGGCCGTGTTGAGCGTTCCGGGTTCGAAACGACGCGCGTTTGACGGTGGCCTCCAGTTCCGACGCTCGAAATTGAACATGTCAGGCCACATCCGCCACCCGGTCTGTATGGGCTTCAACCGGTCTCGCGCTTCCGGGCGTGACCAGAACAGGGCCAGGCCTTCCGGGGCCAGCAGCCACTTGTGGCTACCCCCGACGATAAAGTCGGCCTGCAGCTCGGAAACATCCAGCGCCATGGCGCCAAGATGCTGAATGGCGTCGATCACCAGCAGTGTGCCATTGGCCCGGCATGCGGCGCCGAGCCGCTGCAGGTCGAGCCGAATGCCGCTGTCGTAGCGCACCGAGCTGACTGCAACGACTCGCGCCTTCGAATCCAGCGCAGCGATCAGTGCACCTTCCGGATCGTGCGGGTCGAATGGCACCATGCGGCGCTCGACGAATTCGGGCGGCAGTTGCTGCCATGGCATCAGGTTGCTGGGAAATTCTCCCTCGGAGCAGACCACTGCATCGCCGGGCCGCCAGTCGAGGCCGGCGGCGATCAGGCAAAGGCCATCCGATGTATTCTTGACCAGAGCCAGGTCGTCGGCATTGGCTCCGAGCAGGCGACAGGCGCTCTGGCGCAAGCGCTGCTCGGTCTCCAGCCACGCTGAATAGTGCAGCGGGCCGTAAGCGGCATTGTCCTCGACGAAGGCGCGCATGGCGCTGATCACTGTTGCGGGCCAGGGTGAAATGGCGGCGTGATTCAGCCAGATCCGCTGCTCGAGAACCGGAAACTGCGTGGAATCGATCATGTTGAAACACGCGACCACCGTGCCGCCGGATGACGAGGGCGGAGTTGCGCCTGGGCGACGGATCTATCACGTCGACATGGATGCATTCTTTGCCAGCGTCGAGCAGCGCGACAATCCGCGCCTGCGTGGACTTCCAGTCATTGTAGGCGGCGATGGCAGGCGCGGGGTGGTTGCAGCGGCAAGCTATGAGGCCCGCCTGGCCGGCGTGCGCTCGGCGATGCCGGCCGGTCGCGCCCACAGGCTTTGTCCGCAGGCGGTATTCGTGGCGCCTCGGCACGCGCACTACCGCGCCGTGTCGGCGGTCCTGTTCGAGATTCTGCACCGCTGGAGCGATCGGGTCGAGGGCGTCAGTATCGACGAGGCCTACCTCGATATGAGCGAGGGGCTGGCCGATGTCGATGTGTTGTCAAATGCGCGCGCGCTGAAGCGCCGGATCTCGGCCGAGATCGGCCTGACCGCCTCGATCGGGATCGGCAGCAGCAAGCTGGTGGCAAAGCTCGCCTCGGCCTACGACAAGCCTGATGGCCTGACCTGGGTCCGTTCGGGTCGGGAACGGGAATTCCTAGACCCGCTTCCGGTCTCGCAGTTGCAGGGGGTCGGCCCGGCCACAGCCGCGCGGCTGAATGACGGCGGCATCCTGACCATCGGTCAGCTGCGCCGCACCGCGCCTGAGCTGCTGCAGCCGGTGTTCGGTCGCCAGATCGAGCGCTTCGTGGCCCGAGCGGCCGGTATCGATGAGCGCGAGGTGCATGGCGATCGTGAACGTCGATCGATCAGCCAGGAAGAGACTTTTGAAGCAGATCTCGTCGAGTTTGACGAGGTTGAGGCCATCATTCGGCTGCAGGCGGGCAAGTGTGTCGAGAAGCTGCGTCAGAACGGTCTGTTCGCGCGCAGCGTGCACATCAAGTTGCGTTCGGGCGGCTTCTCCACGCTGACGCGAAGCCGGACCCTGGGGGGCTGGACACGATCACCCGAACTGATCGCCGAAGCCGCGATCGAGATGGCCCGAGCCTGGGCCCGTTACCAGGCCCGGCTGTCGCTGCGCCTGGTCGGGGTGGGTGTTGCAAATCTGAATGCCGCGCCGGCCTCGGACGAGTTGCTGGCCGCAGATCCTGCCGGTCCGCAGCAGCGAGCGGGCCCGGAATAAGCCCGGACGATGACGCTGCTGCACAGAATCTGAGGTTTGCCGCTGCGTTACTCGCTGCTGCGTGGCGCGCCGAAGCGGTCACGAAGTTCCCGCCGCAGGATCTTGCCGACATTGGTCTTGGGCAGCTCGTCGACGAACTCGACGTAACGCGGTACCTTGTAGCCGGTCAGCTCGGTCTTGCAGAACTCGCGCAGCTCCTTGGCGGTCAGCGAATCGTCCTTGCGCACGACGATGATCTTGACCAGCTCACCGGACTTGGCATCGTCGACGCCGATTGCGCCCACTTCCAGCACCTTCGGGTGCGAAGCCACGACGTCTTCGACTTCGTTCGGGTACACGTTGAACCCGGACACCAGGATCATGTCCTTCTTGCGGTCGACGATGAAGAAAAAACCATCCTCATTGCACGCTGCCATGTCGCCGGTCTTGAGCCAGCCTTCGTCGCTCAGCACCTTGGTGGTCTCGTCGGGACGCTGCCAGTAGCCCTGCATCACTTGTGGCCCGCGAATGCATAGCTCGCCCGGCTCGCCAGTTGCGACCTCGTTGCCTTCCGCGTCGATTACCTTGCATTCCGTGGACGGGATCGGCAGGCCGATGGCGCCGTTATAGTCCCGCAGGTTCATCGGGTTCATGCAGGCCGCCGGCGAGGTCTCGGTCAGACCGTAGGCCTCGATCAACGGCAGGCCGGTGACAGCCTTCCATTTTTCGGCGACCGCGCGCTGTACCGCCATGCCGCCGCCGAGGCTCAGGCGAAGGTGACTGAAATCAACCTGATCGAAACCGGCGGTGTTGAGCAGGCCGTTGAAAAGGGTATTGACCCCGGTAATCGCGGTGAACGGTTCCTTGTTGAGTTCCTTGACGAATCCGGCCATGTCGCGCGGATTGGTGATCAGCAGGTTGCGCCCGCCGAATTTCAGGAATACCAGGCAGTTGGCGGTCAGTGCAAAGATGTGGTAAAGCGGCAGCGCGGTGACGATGATCTCCTTGCCCGGATCGATCAGGCTGCCGAGCCATGCCGAGGCTTGCTGCACGTTGGCTACGATGTTGCCGTGGCTCAGCATCGCGCCCTTGGAAACCCCCGTCGTCCCGCCGGTGTACTGCAGGAAGGCGAGATCATCGTGTCCCAGACTTGGCGTTTTCAGCGGCAGCGAGGCTCCGGCCTTGAGTGCCGCGGTGAAACGCATCGCGTTGGGAAGATCGTAGGCCGGAACTTCCTTCTTGACGTGACGCAGGGCGAAATTGATCAGCATGCCCTTCGGAAAGCCAAGCAGGTCGCCGACGCCGGTGACGAAGACGTGTTCGACGGGTGAGTCATCGATCACGCTGGTCAGGGTGTGGGCAAAATTTTCAAGCACCACAACCGCGCGTGCGCCGGAATCCTTGAGTTGGTGCTTGAGCTCGCGCGCGGTGTACAGCGGGTTGGTGTTGACCACGACCATTCCGGCCCGCAGGATTCCGAATAGTGCGATCGGGTACTGCAGCAGGTTGGGCAGCATTACAGCGACCCGATCGCCGCGCTCCAGGCCGAGCGATTGCAGGTAGGCGCCGAAGGCACGGCTGCGTGCTTCCAGATCGCCGTAGCTCAGCTCGCGGCCTAGATTGACGAATGCCACCTTGTCGGAGAATCGGTCGCAGCTTTTCTCGAAAATATCGACCACCGAGGCGAACTCGGTCATGTCAATTTCGGCTGGAACCCCTTCGGAATAATGTTTGAGCCAGATTTTTTCGGTCATTTTGATTTGGTCTCTTTGGCTGGTCTACCCGCCCTCTAGATTCGCACAGCACGCTGCGGCTGACAAGTCTGCATGGTCCGATCCGGTCCAAACCGGGACCGCTGCATGCCGTTTGCGGCGCTGGTGCCCGGCTTCTGGGCCAATCTACGCAAGAGAAATCGGCGCCGGGTTTGCTCCCGCCGCAAGCGGGCGGCTATCATCGGCGCAAGCGGATCACGAACACGCGGAGTCTGGGCATGGGTGAGCAGAACGTAAGTCAGGGCAGCGACGAGGGCGAGCGACGCGCGTTCATGAAGGCCTTGCTCGGCGAGGTCCGGGCGATGGAGGATATGCTTGAGGCCGGCATGTTCGAGCGCGGCATCCGCAGGATCGGGGCCGAGCAGGAAATGTTCATTGTCGATAGCGCCTACCGGCCGGCGATGTCCGCGATGAAGTTGCTCGAGACCATGGACGATCCGCGCTTCACCCACGAGCTGGGGCTGTTCAACCTCGAGGCCAACCTGTCGCCGCTGGAACTGGGTGGCGATTGCCTGCATCGGCTGGAGCTCGAGACCGATGAAGTCGTGGCCCTGGCCCGCGAGCATGCGGCGCTGGTCGACAGCCAGATCGCGCTGGTCGGCATCCTGCCGACGCTGACGCGTGATCACCTGGGCCTCAATGCGATGGTGCCAACCGCCCGCTACTTCGCGCTCAACGAGGCAATGCGACGCTTGCGCGGTTCCGATTTCCAGTTCGCGATCAAGGGCATTGATCAGCTCAACTTTCAGCATGACAACCTGATGCTGGAGGCCTGCAACACCAGTTTTCAGGTGCATTTCCAGGTCGGAGCGGAAGAGTTCGCGTCGCTGTACAACATTGCCCAGGCGGTGACCGGACCGATGCTGGCCGCCTGTGTCAATTCGCCGATCCTGCTCGGCAAGCGGCTATGGCACGAGACCCGGATCGCGGTATTCGAGAATTCGGTCGATGCGCGCTCGGAGACGCTGGCCGCCCGCGGCCTGAGGCCGCGGGTGCATTTCGGCGACCACTGGATCGATCGATCGGTGATCGAGATCTTCCAGGAAGACATAGCGCGCTTCCGCGTCATTCTGACCACCGAGTTCGAGGACGACCCGGTCGGCATGGTTCGGCGTGGAGAAGTGCCGAAGCTCAATGCGCTGCGGCTGCACAACGGTACGGTGTATCGCTGGAACCGGGCCTGCTACGGAATTTCTGAAAACGGTCAACCGCACCTGCGAATCGAAAACCGCGTCATTCCCTCCGGTCCGACCGTGCTGGACGAGGTTGCCAATTCGGCGTTCTTCTTTGGCATGATGTCGAGGCTGTCGCATGTGCGCGAGGATGTGCGCGACCAGTTGAGCTTTGCCGATATCAAGTCCAACTTCATGTCAGCCGCGCGCGACGGCCTGCGGGCCCAGCAGGTCTGGTTCGATCAGCGTCAGATGCCGGCCCAGCAGCTGATTCTCGATGAATTGCTGCCGATGGCCGAGCAGGGCTTGAAGGAGGTCGGAATCGATGCCGGCGACATCGAACGTTACCTCGGGGTGATCGAACGGCGTGTATCCAGTCGCCAGACCGGTGCCCGCTGGCAGTTGCAGTCGCTGGAAAAGATGGGTGAGGAGGGCAGTGCGCACGAGCGACTTCGGGCGCTGGTCAAGAGCATGGTCGAGCAACAGCAGAGCGGGCAAGCGGTCGCAGATTGGGATCTGGCCGAGTTTTGCACCTCCCAGGACTGGCGCGAAAGCTACCGTACCATCGGCCAGTTCATGGCCACCGACCTGTTCACGGTTCGCCCGGACGACATCGTGGATTTTGCCGCCAGCCTGATGGAGTGGCGCTACATCCGGCACGTTCCGGTCGAGGACGACTCAGGACGGCTGCTCGGTCTGGTCAGTCACCGCCAGTTGCTGCGCCTGGTTGCGCGGGGGCTGGATCACGATGCGCCGCCGGCCATGGTGCGCGACATCATGCGGACGGATCCGCTTTCGGTCGATCCGGAAACGACCACGGTCGACGCCATCCGACTGATGCGTGAGAAGCGTCTCAGTTGTCTGCCGGTCACGGAAAACGGCAAGCTGGTCGGCCTGGTCACCGAGTACGACTTGATCGTGGTGGCCTCGCGCCTGCTCGAGAGCGTTCTGGGTGAGGCCTGAACGTATCGGATTGCTGTTGCTGGCGTTGCTGGTAGCGGCTTGCGCCGAGCGCGGCGATGACGAAGCGCAATTGCGCGCGCGTCTCGATTCGATGGAGCAAGCGGTCGAGGAGGGGCGCGTCGGGGCCTTCATGGAGGCTGTGGCGGAGGACTTCACGGGCGGCCGAAGCGGACTGAACCATGCCGGATTGGGTCTGCTGGTTCGGCGCGAACGCCTTGCGCGGCAATCGATTTCCGTTCAGCGGAGCAAGCTTTCAGTTCAGATTCACGATTCGGGGCGCGCAACCCTCGAATTTCACGCCCTGGCCACGGGCGGCTCGGGCTGGCTGCCGAGCGAGGGCCGGCTCTGGGCGATTGAAACCGGGTGGCGGCTCGACGAAGGCAAATGGATGCTGGTGTCGGCCGACTGGCATCCTGTTCTGGGTGCTCCCTGAGCGCGCCGTATTCACTATCCATTCGTCGCGGGGCCTGACGGCGCCGCAGTAGAACGGGTGATGAACAAGGCGGGCTGAGGCCCCCGCAAGGCCTGGAACCGCTACACTATCGGGCTGGATACCGACATCGACAGGTGGCCGCGCGAGATCACGATGCCGAATGCCGGATTCAGCCTTCGAAAACACGCGTTCAGACCTCGAGCCAGACCTCCAATTTCACATGCCACAAGGAGCATTCCAGCAATGCAGCGTACCCTTTCGATCATCAAGCCCGACGCCGTGGCCAAGAACGTCATCGGCGAAATCTACACCCGCTTCGAGCGCGCCGGCATGAAGGTTGTCGCCGCCCGCATGGTGCACCTTTCGCGGCAGCAGGCCGAGGGCTTCTACGCCGTGCATGCCGAGCGCCCGTTCTTCAAGGACCTGGTCGAGTTCATGACCTCGGGTCCGGTCATGATCCAGGTGCTCGAGGGCGACGATGCGATTGCCCGCAATCGCGAACTGATGGGCGCAACCGATCCGCGTCAGGCAGCTCCCGGAACGATCCGTGCCGATTTCGCCACCAGTATCGATGCCAACGCCTGTCATGGATCGGATGGCGAAGATACCGCGGCTCAGGAAATCCGCTTCTTCTTCGGTGAGGATGATATATACTCGCGTTGATTTTTCAGCGGTTTTTCTGACCCATGGCCGAGCTTGGCGCCAAGATCAACCTGCTCGGCATGAGCCGGCAGGCACTCGAGAATTTTTTCGCCGAACTGGGCGAGAAGCCGTTTCGGGCGCGCCAGATCCTGCAGTGGGTCTACCAGCGCGGAGTCACCGACTTCGCGCGGATGACCGACCTCAGCCAGCGCCTGCGCGATACGCTCGAAGACCTGGCAGAGATCCGGCCGCCGGAGGTGCTGCGCGAGCAGCGATCTGCCGATGGCACCATCAAGTGGGCCGTGGCGGCGGGTAGAGGCGCGGTCGAGACCGTGTTCATCCCCGAACCGGACCGTGCCACCCTGTGCATTTCCTCGCAAGTCGGCTGCATGCTCAATTGCACCTTCTGTTCGACCGCGGTACAGGGCTTTACCCGCAACCTGACCGCCGCCGAGATCATCGGGCAGGTCTGGCTGGCCGATCGCCGGATCGACGGTCGGCGCATCAGCAACGTGGTGTTGATGGGAATGGGTGAACCACTACTGAACCTCGACCAGGTCCGGCCGGCGCTGGAACTGATGCGTGACGATCTGGCCTATGGCCTGGCGGCCCGCCGGGTGACGGTATCGACCGCCGGCGTGGTGCCCGGAATCGATGCGCTGCGAGACGGACCGGGGATCGCGCTGGCCGTGTCGCTGCATGCGCCGAACGACGAACTCCGCAGTCGCCTGGTGCCGCTGAACCGCAAGTACCCGATTGCCGAATTGCTTGAATCCTGCAAGCGCTACCTGGCAGAGAAGAAGCGCCCCAAGCAGTCGATCACTTTCGAGTACACCATGATCGATGGCGTCAACGACATGCCCGAGCTGGCAATGCAATTGCGTCGCGTTCTGGCGCATGTGCCGAGCAAGATCAACCTGATTCCGTTCAATCCGTTTCCGCAAACCCCGTTTCAATGCAGTTCGCCGGAGACGATCGCCCGCTTCCAGCAGATCCTGCGCGATGGTGGGTTGATTGCGACGGTCCGCAAGACCCGTGGTGACGACATTGACGCGGCCTGTGGGCAGCTGGTCGGGAATGTTCTTTCGGGCGGTCAGCGCCGGGCAATGGTCCAGCAGCAACTGGCCCGGCAGGCGCTGGCATGAGTATCTGCGCAGAAAATTCGTTGCTGCGCCTGCTGACTGTCGGCGCGGTGCTCGCCAGCCTCGCCGGCTGTGCATCCAGTGCCGGTTCCGGCCGGAACAACGACACCGCGCGGGTCGGTTCGTCGGTGGAACGGGTCAGTCCGGTGCGGGCGGCCGAAGCCAATACGCGACTCGGTGTCGGCTACCTCGAGCAGGGCAAGTTGCAGATTGCGCTGGAGAAACTCGAGCTCGCGGTACACCAGGATCCGAAGCACGCGCCGGCGCATCTGGCGCTTGGCATCATCTACCAGAGCATCGGCCGCAACGACACGGCGCTCTACCACATGAAGACCGCCGTAGCGCTTGCGCCAGAAGACGGTTCGGCGCACAATAATTACGCTGTGCTGTTGTGTCGAGTCGGCCGCTTCCCGGAGGCCGATCGGGAGTTTCTCAAGGCGCTGGAAGATCCTTTTTACCAGACGCCGGAGGTTGTTCTCGCCAACGCGGGTTCCTGCGCCCGGCGCTGGGGTGAGTCAGAGCGAGCGGAGCGCTACCTGCGCGAGGCTCTGACCTACGACCCGGCTTTTGGCGAGGCGCTGTTCAGCATGTCCGAGCTGTCGTTTGACCAGGGTCGACTGTTACCGGCGCGTGGCTTTCTCCAGCGATTGGAGTCTCAAGGGGAACTGACGCCGGAGGCGCTTCTGCTTGCGGTCCGGATCGAACGTGCGCTCGGTAACGAAGCCACGGCGCAACAGTATGCCAGCCGACTGCGAAGTCGGCATCCCGGCTCGGCACAGGCCGAGGCGCTGAAGCGAGACAATTTGAACTAGACCGGAATTCATGACCGAACAGGAACAAAAACAAAACAATACCGCCGAACCCGCTGCTGCATCTCCCGGCCAGCGGCTTCGATCGGTGCGCGAGCAGCAGCAGCTGTCGATCCCCGATGTGGCGGGTCAGCTTCGTCTGCCGGTGCGAACGATCGAATTGATCGAGCTCGGCAAGCTCGATCAGATCGGCTCGACTTATCGGCGCGGTTACATCGCCGGCTACGCTCGATTGCTGGGGCTGGATGCCGAACTCCTGCTGCGTGAACTCGGTCCGGCCGAGAGCGCGCCGCTGCGTCCGGTGTTACCGGTCCGACGTTCCCGACAGAAATGGGGCCGAGTGATGAACTTCGCGACCTATGCCCTGGTCAGCGGCGCGATTGTTGCGCCTCTGGTGTACTTTTTCGTGCTTGGCGGTGCGCGACTGTTCGAATTCGAACTCGCAGGTTCGACCCGCGGCGCGACGGATTCAACAACTTCGGCAGAACTTCGCGCGCCGGGTTACCGGGAGCGAATCGCCGGCGCACTGTCGTTGACGGAGTCGGCGGACGCGGACCGCGAAAGACTCCACCTTTCCGCCTCGGCCATTCCGCTGCAGGCCATGCGTCCGGCAGAAATTGCACCGCGCCCCGAGTTGTTGCCGGAAGCCCCGGACCAGACCACTGCGCCGCCGGACCCGCGGTCTGTGCTGCGCCTG
>Ga0210039_1002138_pt1 | contig 16921 bp, 14 predicted proteins | sample CryGeyCG2114_250_3_FD_185460 | JGI IMG/M metagenome (GOLD analysis project Ga0210039, IMG submission 185460) | Groundwater microbial communities from aquifer - Crystal Geyser CG17_big_fil_post_rev_8/21/14_2.50 (SPAdes) (version 2) | ecosystem: Environmental > Aquatic > Deep subsurface >...
TGAACAGCGACAGTGCGGCCGGCTCGGGCAGAGCCACAGCTTCCGCGGCGGCGACGGCCAGGAAGTACAACGCGGCCGCGGCCGGTCGATCGCCAAGCTGTACCTGGCCGTCAGCGGCGACGGTCAATTGCTCGGCCGGACCAACGGCTCCTTCCAGCTGCCACAGCGCCGACTGGAACATCAGCTTCTGGCCGTATAGACGGTAGTTTGCAAAATGCCGCCCCAGCAGCTCTTCCAACTGGTCGCGATACAGTTCGCGGACGTGGAATTCGTTGTCGAAGCCGGTGTCGTCGGAGTAGCTCTTGCGGTCCGGCGAGGACAGCACCAAAAAGCCGCCGGGCTTGAGCACGCGGCGGAACTCGGCCAGTAGTTGATCGTGCTCGGCCAGGTGCTCCAGGGTTTCGAACGATACCACCGCGTCGAAGCGCTGATCCGCGAACGGCAGCGCCAGCGCGCTGGCGGCATGGAACTCGAGCCGCTCGCCGCCATAGCGCCGGCGGGCATGCTCGACCGTGGTCGGATCGATATCGACGCCGTCGACTCGGGCCGCTGCTGCTGCCAGCAGCTGGCTGCCGTAGCCTTCGCCGCAGGCGCAGTCCAGCACCTCGAGACCGGTGACCATGCGCGCGGCCCAGGCATAGCGGTGCCAATGCTCGTAGAAGATCTCGCGGACGCATTCGGGCGTGAATCGCTCGCCGGTGAATTCCAGCGTCGGGTCCGGTTGGCGTTTGCTGCCGGAATTCATACCGCTACAGCCGGAATTCCTTGCCCAGGTAGACCTTTCGCACTTCCTCGTCGGCCAGCACCGCCTCGGGCGGACCCTCAGTCAACACCCGACCGTCGGAAATGATGTAGGCGCGATCGCAGATGCCAAGCGTCTCGCGCACGTTGTGGTCGGTGATCAGGATGCCGATATTGCGGTCGCGCAGGTCCGCGACGATCTGCTGGATTTCACGCACCGAAATCGGGTCGACCCCGGCAAATGGTTCATCGAGCAGGATGAAGCGCGGATCGGCCGCCAGCGCGCGCGCGATTTCGACTCTTCGCCGCTCGCCGCCAGAGAGGCTGACGCCCATCTGGTCGGCCAGGTGGGCGATGTTGAACTCTTCCATCAGGCGCAGCAGTTCGCGCTCGCGCGCATCGCGGTCGAGTTCGCGGCGCAGTTCGAGGATCGCCAGAATGTTGTCGCTCACCGAAAGCCGGCGAAACACCGAGGCTTCCTGCGGCAGGTAGCCCAGCCCGAGCCGGGCGCGCTTGTGCATGTTGGCCCGGGTCATGTCGTGATCGTCGAGCGTGATCTTGCCGCCATCGGCCTGGACCAGGCCGACGACCATGTAGAAGCAGGTCGTCTTGCCGGCGCCGTTCGGGCCGAGCAGGCCGACCACTTCGCCGCGATGGACCGTCAGCGAGACATCATGAACCACGGCCCGGCCGCGGTAGCGCTTGACCAGGTGTTCGGCTTGCAGCATCAGCCCGCATCCGGCGGGTCGATTGGATCTTCGGCCCCGGTTCGAGTTTCCGGCGCGCGGCCGTCGGTACCCTCTTCGACACCGCTGTCGGTTCCGGCCCGGGCAGCCTCATCGGTGGCGCGATCCTCGATCACGGCTGTCGCCTCGGGCGTAGCCGAAGGCTCGTCCGCTGGATCGCCGGAAGTGTCGGTGGGTGCCTCGATTGGTGCCTCGGCAGGAGCCTCGTCTGTGTCGCGGCGACGCATGGCCTCGGAGTCGATCACGACCCGGGCGCGGTTGTCGGCCGAGCCGCGACCGACCAGGTTCTCGGTGTCGAGATCGTAGATCAACTTGTCGCCGGTGAACTCGCCCTTCTCGTGCCGGATGCGTGCGCCGACAGTCAGCGTGACGACGTTTTTCTGCACGTCGAAATGGATCCGGCGCGCCTCACCCTGGACCAGGCTGCCGTCCTCGAGCCGATCCTCCCAGGTGGTTGGATTGCCACTGAGCTCGATACTGGCAATCTCGCCATCGGCCTGGCGCACCACGCCCTCGTCGGCGCTGACCTTCATGTTGCCGCGCTCGATGCTGACGTCGTCGTAGAATCGCGTCAGACCGTTGCGCAGGTCGTATTCGTTGTTGACCGAGTCGATCACGATAGGTGCGGCAACAGGCGCCTGCTGTGCGCCCGGGCCGGTGCTAACGGCCAGCAGCGTCAGCGTGATCAATCGCACGATAAATCGCATGGACATCCTCGTGCAGCTCCATTCGTTCGTCATCAATCCAGACCGTAAGAGTACCACCGGAAAGCGAGTTTCCGGCCTGCTCCAGTCGCGCCGGCACGGGTGAATGCAGTCGTCGCGCCGGGTGATCGTAATCGAGCCGCTCGGTCTCGATGCGAAGTGTGCCACGCGGGTGGGTCTGCTCGACGTGGACCCGCGACTCCAGTCTCAGAATCTGCGAGTCGCGCTCGATCCGGGCCTGATCCGCGGTGCCGGTCCACGGTTTACCGTCCGGATCGATGACGAAGCTCGGGTTCGCAATCACCGCCTCGCGGGAACGCGCGCCGTGCTCGAGCCGCGGCCCGGCGACACGCACCGTCTGCTCGCCGCGGGCATTGAAAAAACGCGCCTCGAAATCATCCAGTGCATAGTTGATCTCGGCCGGTCCGGTCGCACCTGGCTCGGGTCCGGGCTCCAGCCAGCGTTGCAGCCAGGCGTTCAGGGCGATGATCGAAATCAGCGCCGCGGTCACCAGCAATGCCTGCAGCTTGCGGCTCATCGGAAGCTCTCGCGCCAGGCTTGCAGCCTGTCATGTCCGGCCAGCAGCAGTTCAGCGGCCTCGCGCACCGCGCCGCGACCGCCGCTCGCGCGCATCACGCAATCGACCTGTTCCCGCAGCCAGGCGTCGGCGTCGGCTGGGCACAGTTTCAGCCCGGCATGCCGCATTGCTGCCCAGTCAACCAGGTCATCACCCATGTAGGCGGCCTGAGCGGCCTGGATGTCGAAACGCCGCAGCAGTTCGGCAAACGCTTCGCCCTTGTCTTCCCGGCCCTGCAGCAGATGCTCGATGCCCAACTCGGCCATCCGCGCCTCGACCAGCGTCGAGCGCCGCGCGGTCAGCACCGCGACCTCGATGCCGTTTTGCATCAGTGCCTTCAGTCCGAGTCCGTCGCGCGAATGAAATGCCTTGATCTCGTGACCGGAATCGTCGCGGTACAGCCGGCCGTCGGTCATTACGCCATCGACATCGAACACCGCGACTCGGATCGACGCTGCGCGCGCCAGCAGTTTCGGGGTCCAGGCGTCGGGATTGCAGGCATTCATGTGGTTTTCCATATCCAGGCCGAGCGGCTTCAGGTTTCAGACCACACCGGCCTGCAGAAGGTCCTGGAAGTTCAGTGCGCCGAGCAGGCAGCCCGCTTCGTCGACCACCAGCAGCCCCTGGATTCGGCGCTTCTGCATCAGCTCGACCGCACTGGCGGCCAGTTCGCCCGGGCCGATGGTCTGAGGCCCGGCGGTCATCAGCGTAGCGACCGGGGTACGACGCAAGTCGCCGATGCTGTCGAGCCCGCGCCGCAGGTCACCATCGGTCAGGATGCCGAGCACCCGATACTGCGCGTCGACCACCGCGCACAGGCCGAGCCGGCCACGGGTGATCTCGACGATCGCCTCCGACACGGTCTGGTCCGGGGCCACCATCGGCAGTCCGTCCCGACCGTGCATCACGTCGCCGATATGCAGCAGCAGGCGCTTGCCCAGCGTACCGCCCGGGTGAGAACGGGCAAAATCTTCGGCGGTAAAACCGCGCGCCTCGAGCAGTGCGATCGCAAGTGCATCGCCCAGTGCCAGTTGCGCCGAGGTCGACGCAGTCGGCGCCAGTCCCAGCGGACAGGCCTCGCGGTCGACGCTGGTGTCGAGATGGACATCGGCATGCCGCGCCAGCGCCGAGGCCGGGTTGCCGGTCATGGCGATCAGGCCGATTCCGAGGCGCTTGATCACCGGCAGCAGCTGCACCAGCTCAGCGGTTTCGCCGGAATTCGACAGCGCCACGATCAGGTCACCGGCGCGGATCATGCCGAGGTCGCCGTGGCTGGCCTCGGCCGGATGGACGAAGAACGCCGGTGTGCCGGTCGAGGCCAGGGTCGCGGCCACCTTGTGGCCGATGTGGCCGGACTTGCCCATGCCGGTCACGATCAGGTGGCCATTACAGGCCAGCACCATCCGGCAGGCGTCGACGAACTGCTGGTCGAGCCGGTCGCGCAGCGCCCGGATCGCCGAGGCCTCGGTATCCAGCACTTCGCGCGCGCGCGCCAGCAGTGCCACTGCGTTGAAGTCGTCTGGAGCGTGAATGATGTCGTTGCTGTTCATTGCGAGGAGTTTAGGCGATGCGGTGGGTTGGGTATCAAGGAACAAGCGCCGTCGCCCGCGGTTCGCGGTCAAGCTCAGCGCATCCACCGCAAAGTCTGAAGCTTCTCTACAGCGCCTCGGCAAGAACCACGACCTGATAAGCAACGTAGCTCGTCAACAGGATGCCGGCACTGATGCGACCGACCTTGCCGAAAAAAACCGCCATCAGAGCCAGCAGAACGAACATGCCGGCCATCACCGGCAGGTCACGCCGGATCAGGATCGGCTCGATGATCATCGGGTGGATCAGCGCGGCGATACCAAGTACGCCGAGCAGGTTGAACAGGTTGGAACCCAGAATATTGCCGATGCACAGATCATCTTCCTTGCGGACTGCGCTGGCAATCGCCGCGGCCAATTCCGGCAGGCTGGTGCCGAGGGCGACCACGGTCAGACCGATCACAGCCTCGGACACGCCCATCAGACTGGCCAGGCCGACCGCTCCGTCGACCAGAATCTTCGCGCTCAACGGCAGCACCACGAGGCTGACGGCGGTCCAGATTACTGCCGTTCGGGTCGGCATGGCCTCGGCGATTTCGCTCAGCAGCGCTTCGGTTGCCGCATCCATCGAGTCCGAATGGCGGCCGCGCAGCAGCATCGCGAACAGGAAAGCGATCAGCCCGCCTAACAGGACAACGCCATCAAAACGACTGAATGCGCCGTCGAGCATCAGGATTGCAGTCAGCACGGTGACCGCGGCCAGCATCGGAATCTCACGCCGGGTCGCCGAGCGCTCGACGCTCATCGGGTAGATCAGGCCGGTCAGACCGAGGATCAGACCGATATTGGCGATGTTGGAGCCGAGCGCGTTACCGATTGCCAGCGAAGGATTGCCTTCCAGCGAGGCCAGCGTCGACACCACCATTTCCGGCGCCGAGGTGCCGAAGCCGACGATGGTCACGCCGACCACCAGTGCCGAGACGCCGAAGTTGCGCGCCAGTGCCGAAGCACCGGCGACCAGCCGGTCGGCCGACCAGACCAGCAGCACGAAGCCCACCGCCAGGTAGACCAGCGCGAGGGTTAACGACATCCAGCATCCTTGGAATCGGGCATTTCGATTACCATTGTTCCGTCAACCATTCAATCCGCTTCGACTCCGGCGCATGAGCTTCGCCCGAATGAGGCCGAGGGTTCTTGAAATTACCGGGAAATCATGAACAGCGAGCAAATCGAAAACCTGTTGCGCACAGCCTTTCCACGTGCGCAGGTTTGCGTCGCAAGCGACGATAACACTCATTTTAGCGCAAAGATCGTCGATGACGGCTTCGTTGGCCTGAGCCGGGTCGCACGCCATCGCTGCGTCCATGCCGCCATCGGCCCGGCACTGGGCCGCGAAATCCACGCGATGACCTTCACACTGCGCACGTCCGCTGAAGACGCGGCCGTCTGATATGGCTCGAATCGAAATCGACGGTGGCGTGGTGCTGTCCGGCTCGGTCTCCATCTCCGGTGCCAAGAATGCCGTGTTGCCGATCCTGATGGCCAGTCTGCTCACTGAAAAGCAGTGCCGGCTGAAGAACGTGCCGCACCTCAAGGACGTGACCACAACGATCGAACTGTTGGCGCAGATGGGTGCTGAGGTCGGCCTGGCCGACCAGTTGACTATCGAGGTCGAAACTTCCGGCGTCGATCACCAGGAGGCACCCTATGACCTGGTCAAGACGATGCGGGCCTCGGTGCTGGTTCTGGGCCCGCTGCTGGCCCGCTTCGGCATGGCCCGGGTGTCGCTGCCCGGTGGCTGCGCGATCGGCGCGCGGCCGGTCGACCAGCATCTGCGAGGCCTGGCCGCGCTTGGCGCGGAGGTGAGCATCGAATCGGGTTATATCGTCGCCAAGGGCCGCAAACTCAAAGGCGCGCGCATCGTGCTCGATACGGCCACGGTCACCGGTACCGAGAACATCATGATGGCCGCGGTCGCCGCCACCGGAGTGACCCGGATCGAGAACGCCGCCCAGGAGCCCGAAGTGGTCGATCTGGCCAGTTGCCTCAACAGCATGGGCGCCGATATCCGCGGTGCCGGCAGCAATGCTATCGAGATTCATGGCGGACGTGAGCTGGGCGGCTACAACTACAGCGTCCTGCCCGACCGCATCGAGGCCGGCACTTTCCTGGTCGCCGCGGCCATGACCGGTGGCCACATCACCGCCCGCCGTGCCGATCCGACCACGCTTGATGCGGTGCTGCAGAAGCTGGAGCAGTCCGGTGCCGAGATTTCAATCGGTGAGGACTGGATCGAACTGGACATGAAGGGCCGGCGACCGAAGGCAATCGACGTCACGACCGCGCCGTACCCGGGTTTTCCGACCGACATGCAGGCCCAGTTCACCGCACTGAATGCAATTGCCGACGGCACCGGAATCGTGCGCGAAACGGTATTTGAAAATCGCTTCATGCACGCGCTCGAGTTGCAACGTCTCGGCGCTGACATTCGGCTCGAAGGCAACACCGCCATCATCCGTGGTCGCGAAAAGCTGCACGGCGCACCGATCATGGCGACCGACCTCAGGGCCTCGGCCAGCCTGGTGCTGGCAGGCCTGGTCGCGGAAGGAACGACCGTCATCGACAGGGTCTATCACATCGACCGCGGTTACGAGAACATCGAGGAAAAACTCGGCCAGCTCGGCGCCCGAATCCGCCGCCTCGCCGGCCGCGCCGAATGATCGATCTGCAGCCCGTCGTACCGGACGGTTCGTCGGTTGCGGGGCTCTCATTTCACCAATTAGGTCCAGGCAGTGCACTGCGCAGCGCATCCACTGTCAACCCTTAGCCCAATACTGTTTAGTTAAACAAAATCACCGGCACCGGATCGCAGGGTTGATGCAGCGCGAGACGGCTCCAGGTCTTGTAGCCACGGTGTATCGCGACCGAGCGCACCGCAGCCGGACTCGCCCTGCTTGTCAATACCGGCAGCGGAGGATGCGCGACCGGGCAAAACCTTGCGGATGCACAGCCTGGGGCGTCGCAGCAGGTCGAGTCATGAATCAACCGGGCTTGAGCGTCGATACACCGGGTGATGTCGGCACAGCGCGCTGGCGGCTTCACGGGCGTTGGCTTCGACGTCCGAGTTCCCCAGATCATCGAGCACGTCGCAGATCAAACCGGCCAGCTCGCGGCTGTCTTCGGCATCGAAGCCACGGGTGGTGATCGCGGGCGTACCGATCCGCAGACCCGAGGTCACGAACGGTGAGCGCGGTTCGCCCGGAACGGTGTTCTTGTTGACCGTGATATGGGTCCGGCCCAGCGCTTCCTCGGCGTCCTTGCCGGTGATGTCCTTGTCGATCAGGTCGACCAGGAACAGGTGGTTGTCAGTGCCGCCGGAAACGACCTTGAAGCCGCGCGCCATCATGACTTCGGCCATGGCCCGGGCGTTTTCGATGACCTGCCGCTGGTAGTCCTTGAAGCCCGGCTCCAGCGCCTCCTTGAACGCCACCGCCTTGGCTGCGATGACGTGCATCAACGGACCACCCTGGCAGCCGGGGAAGACCAGTGAATTGAATTTCTTGGTGATCGACTCGTCGTCACCCTTGGCCACGATGATGCCGCCGCGCGGGCCTCTGAGCGTCTTGTGGGTGGTCGAGGTCACCACATGGGCATGTTCGATCGGGCTCGGGTAGAGCCCGGCGGCGATCAGGCCGGAGACGTGCGCCATGTCGACCATGAACCAGGCGCCGACCGAATCGGCAATCTCGCGCATCCTCTTCCAGTCGACCACCCGCGAATACGCCGAAAAACCGCCGATCAGCATCTTCGGCCTGTGTTCCAGCGCCAGCTCGGCCATGCGCTCGTAGTCGATCAGGCCGGTGGCGTGGTTCAGACCGTAGTGGACCGCGTTGAAGATCTTGCCGGAAAAATTCACCTTGGCGCCATGGGTCAGATGACCACCCTCGGACAGGTCCATGCCCAGAATCGTGTCGCCGGGCTTGAGCAGCGCAAGGTAGACTGCCTGGTTGGCCTGCGAACCTGAATGCGGCTGAACGTTGGCGTAGCCGGCGCCGTAAAGCTGCTTGACGCGCTCGATCGCCAGGGTCTCGGCGATGTCGACGAACTCGCAGCCGCCGTAATAGCGCCGGCCGGGATAGCCCTCGGCGTACTTGTTGGTCAACTGCGAACCCTGCGCCTCCAGCACCCGAGGCGAGGCGTAGTTTTCCGACGCAATCAGCTCGATGTGCTCTTCCTGGCGCCGATTCTCGGCCGCAATCGCCGCCGCCAATTCATCGTCGTAACCCTCGATTCGATATGAAGCGTCAAACATGGTCATCCAGCCGTAGGAAACAGAGCGCCAACTTTAGCATTCTCGGCAGAACGCGGCGGAAAGGGAAGAAAAAGCGCTTTGTCGCCTTGTCGCTTTGTCGTTTGGTCGTTTGGTCCTTTCGCCAGTCGACGGCTACGCCAGGTCATGGATGGAGCACCGACCAAGCGACAAAACCACGAGACGACAAAGGCCCGCCCCACCCAACCCTCCCCCGCAAGCAGGGGAGGGCCAGAACCAGCCAAACGACCAGCCTACCCCATCGCACGCCGTCTGCGATAGTGCCAGCGCAGAATATGTCGGGCGTTGCCCAGAGCGAACTGGTAGCCCAGGATCATCCCTGCGGCCAGGGCGAACATCAGCCACTGCGGCCAGGCGTACTGCCAGGCCATAATGCCGAACAATCCGGCCGCGATCACCAGCAGGTGGATGATATGGACCGTGGTCGAGACCCGGTAGCCGCAACGGCGCATGATGTGGTGCAGGTGGCTGCGATCGGGCGAAAACGGGCTGCGGCCCAGACGCAGTCGGCGGAAGAACAGGGCGAAGGTATCCATGCCGGGAATGATCAGCAGCCAGGCGATCGTGATCGGGTAAACCGAAGCGCCCTTGTCGCTGCCGATCGCCACCGCCAGCCAGGCGATCGCATAGCCCAGCACCGTGCTGCCGGTGTCGCCGAGAAAAGCGCGCGCGTGGCGGCCACCGGGCGTGCGCAGGTTATGCACCAGAAAGCCGAGCACGGCCAGCGCCAGCACCAGCGGAATGAACATCAGGCCGGCTCCCGCGCCGCCCAGCCAGGCGGTGAGCGAGAGCAGCAGCAGCACGATCAGCGCCATTCCACCGGCCAGGCCATCGAGACCGTCGGCCATGTTGACGGCGTTGATCATGAACACCACGCAGGCGATCGTGAATACCTCGCCAAGCGGGCCCAGCCCGACCATGCCCCAGGCCGGACCGAACAACTCGCCGAGGACCTGGATCTTGATTCCACCGCCGTAAACCATCAGCGCGGCAACGCCGATCTGGATCAGCAGCCGGGCCGAAGCCTGCACTTCAACCATGTCATCGACCAGCCCGGTGATCATCAGCACCAGCACGCCAACGATCAGACTCCAGTAAGGGAGCCAGGACACGTCAACCAGTAACAGGCCGACAACGAAGCCGGCAAAGATACCCAGGCCGCCGGTCAGCGGCGTGGCGTTGGAATGGCGCTTGCGATGATCGGGGTGATCGACCAGACCGACCCGGCAGGCCGGACCCTGGATCACCGGGATCAGCACGGCCGATACTCCAAATGCTGCGATCAACGCGAGCGCAAGATGCACTTTGACTCCCATGCTCTCCCCCTGTTTCGACTTGCCGGCCGCACGCTCCCTAGCATATTGTCTGATATCAGCAATCAATACCAGACAGTACACCCGCCGTTCAAATATACACATAGAAGCCTATCGGATTTGACACCAATCAACTGCGGAAACGCCGAACTGGAACGATTACCCCGATCATTTGCGCTAAAAACCGGTTCTATTCGCCGCAGAAGATCGAAATTTCTGCCTTGAATCGGCTTTTCCTCGCGTCGATCGGTCAAGCTCGACACTGCGCTAGACCGACCTCAGTGTTACCCGAGATTGCGCCCTGGGCTCGTTCGAGCGCACCCTTGGCGCCAGAATGAAGCCGACAAAGGTTGCCAGAACCACCTGGGTGGCCGGGATGTGCCAGCTGAAGTCGCCGAGAGCAACCAGCATCAGCGCGGCCAGCCCAGCGTAGATCGGAATGGTCTCGCGCTCGAGCCGCGCATTGCGGACCAGCGCCACGGCGACCGCCAGCAACAGCAACAGGCCGACCAGGCCCATCTCCAGCAGCCATTGCAAGACATCGTTGTGGGCATAGTCGTACCAGCCGCCCATGTCGGCCGGCTGAACCTGGCGGAACACGGCCTCGAAGCCGCCGAGGCCGACACCGGTCAGCCACCAGCGTGGTTCGAGCTGGGTCAGCATCAGGCCATAGACTTCGAAGCGCCCCTCCTCGACCGAGGTCACCGCCAGCCGCTCGGCCAGCGGGGTCAGACCGTACCAGGTGGCCGCGATCAGTGCGGCAAACGCGGTCAGGTAGATCGGCCAGATCGCCGCCTTGCTCAGGTGCGAGCGATAGCGGGTCCACAGTACCAGCGCGACCAGCATGCCGCCCAATCCGGCCGCGCTGCCCAGTCTTGATGCCGAGCCGAGCAGCGCCGCGCCGATGATCGCGCCCGAGATCACGCTGCCGGCCACGCGCAACTCGAACGGAAGCTTGCGGATGCCCGGCGTCGAATGGCGCCACCAGATCGCCACCGCAAGCGGCCAGGTCAGGGCCAGGTAGCCGGCGTAGAGGTTTCGGTTCGAGAAGCTGCCATGCACATAGTCGGGATTGTTGCGCGGCCAGAGGCCGAGTACAGTCTCGCTGCCGGCGGCGTGCATCATCAATCCATAGGTAGCCTGGAACAGCGCCGAGCCGGCAATCACCAGCCACAGCAGGCCGCGATGTTCGGTGCGCAAGCGCGCGGCAGTCCAGGCAATCACCAGCAGTGCCATGAACGTGGCCCAGGCGCGCAAGCCTGCATTCGGGTTCGGCGACCACTGCCCGGGTCGCAATTCGCCCTGCCACAGTGCCTCCGGATAGGCGCCAAAAGCTCGCGCCAGCGGCTCCATTGGCAGTACCTGCAGCAGAACCATCAGCGTCAGAACAGCGGCAAAGGTCAGCCAGGCCGCCGGCAGGCCGCGCATCGGGCGACCATTCGGCCACGGCATGAAGCCGATCAACCATGCGCCCAGGCCCCCGAGCACCAGCACCAGGCCCGAGGCGGTCAGTGTGGCTGGCGTGCGATTGCCCATCATCAGCGGCAGCAGCAGCACGAGTGTCATCAGCAGCACGAACAGCAGCAGGCTGCGGATGGATCCGAGTCGCATGTCAGAACTCCAGCCGCTGGATCTGCAGCGGACTTCCGGCCAGGGTGAAGGTGACGCGTCCCTGGCGTACCGCAACGAGCCGCCCGGACTGCAGGCCCTCGATCAGCAGTTCGGCCTCGATCGCCCAGCGCGGTCCATTTCGCTCGGCGCGTAACACCTTGAGCATTACCCGCCGTGGTGAATGACTCTCGAACAGCGCCTGGTAATGACGTTTGATCGGCGCGCTGCCGCGCAGCACGCCATGCCGCGCCTGGCGATCGAACTGCGCCATCAGCGCGCCCAGGTCGCCGGACTCGACCGCGCCGGCGTAGGCGCGTAACACCGCGCCCTGTGGCTGGGCGCCGAGCAGGCCGAGGGTCAGTTCGGAGGCGGCGAGGGTCGGAGCCGTCGGCTGCGGTGACGGATCGCGGACAGATTCCGCACCCACCGGGGTGGGGCGGGTGATCGATGCTGTGGGTGCCGAATCTGTTGGCGATGTAGCTGGCGGATCCGGGTCCGGAGCGCGGACGGATTCCGCTGCCACGCGGGCGGGTCGGGTGCGTGCTGCTGTGGGCGCCGGATCTGTCGGTGATGTGGCTGGCGGATCCAGGCCGGGATCGCGGACAGGTTCCGCTGCGATGGACCGCACTCGTGAATCGGCTCCTGCGCGGGCTCCGGCCCGGATCCTTCGATACAGGCGCTCGGTATCGGTATCCAGACCCATGGCTGCAAGTTGCTCGTCGACGCTGGGCAGCGGTCCGGACTCGGCATCGTGCAGACGCATGGCCTGGCGGGCTGCCACCAGCAATGCCGAATCCGCGCCGGCATCATCCGCGGCCAACGGCGCCACAGTCAGCTCTGTGAGGGAGCCCGCTGCGCCGCCCGATACCTCGGGCTCGCTTTTGGCGGCCGCTGCGCCGGCCGATACCTCCGGCCCGCTGTAGGAGCCCGCTGTGCCGGCTGAATTGTCGATCGCATCGAACCGGTCCGGTTTCGGCACCAGCAGCAGGTTCAGCACCGGCAACAGCGCCAGCAGCGCCAGGCCGCCGATCAGCTTGTGCGGCAGGAAACGGTCGTTACCGAAGCGCCGTCGAAGCGCTTCGGCCGCAGCCCGCAGCCGCCGTCGGCTGCTCCTGAATGGACCGCGCTGCGGCGGCCGTGGTGGTGGGTAGCCGGGGTAGGGCGGGGCCGGACGCATGACCGTCTCCGGTGCCTCGTCGCCATGCTTGAACCGGCCATAGGCACGCAGCACGGCCTGCGAGCGCTCGGTCAGCCAGTCGGCCAGGTCAGGATGACGATCCGGATGAAACGCGCCGGCCAGGCGCCGGAACCGCGTCTTGCGCAACTTGGCCGGTTCGCCGGGGCCGAGGCCGGCCGGGGCCAGGCGCAACTCGCCGGACGAGAACAGCGTCGCATCCAGCCGGTAGAACACCATCTGCTGCAGCACCGGGTCATGCTCCGGCTTCGGCAAGTCGGCGCTCGCCTCGCTCTTGCCCAACAGCCAGCCGACCAGTTCATCGACATCGGCCACGGCCAGTGACGGTGTTTCGCCACGCCGCAGGCTTTCCAGCAGTGTTCGTAGCTCAGCCATGCGCGGCCTCACGCAGCAGCTCCGGGATCGTCGGCAGCGGTGGTGGCGTCTCGATCGGCTCGAGCCGGATGTCGTCCAGCCACAGCGTGCCGCCGATGTTTCGGTCGAAGGCCTGCGTACTGTTTCGACGCAGGTCCAGTTGCAGCATCCGGGCATCTTCGCCGGCCCGGAACTCGATGCTCCAGTCCTGCCAGTCGAAGCGCGCGCCGGGCACCGGCACGGTCTCGCGCCAGCCTGCAGCCGACATATGCCAGAACGGCAGCGAGCGCGTGGTCAGATCCTGGCCACGCCAGCGCCCCGAAAGACGGTAATGCTGGCCCGGGGTCAGCGGCATGCGCACCCGGGGTGCATTCAATGCGACGTTTTCCTTGCCATTGAATACGATTCGCAGACTGGCCGGCGGCGAGCTGGCAGTGCCGGTGTCGCGCGTGATCCGAACGCTGGCCGGGGCGCTGAGCTGCCACTCGAAACCCATCGCCGCTACCGGCTCCCGGTCAAAATCGCCGTTGGTCGGCCAGCGGCCGAAATACGACGGATCATTGCCTGCCCAGAGCTCGGCCGCACGTTCGATCTGGTCGACTCGAATCAGCAGCTCTACAAACTGCTGCAACGCCGGATCTTCGATCCCGGTACCGGGCGCCAGACGTGCCCAGATTGCATCGGCCAGCGGCAGGTTCTGCTGCTGCAGTGCGACGCGCATCGCTTCACGCAGGTAGTCGCCACCTTGGGGCAGGATGCGATCGAGCAGTTCGTCGGGTGACTGCGTCCAGCGCGAACCGATGAACAGCGCGCGTCCGGTGTCGTCGGGAAATTCCTGCAGCCACAGCCGCAGCTGGCGCTCGGCCAGGTCCTCGTTGGAAGACTGCAGCGCGATCTGGGCCGAGGTCCAGAGCGCATCACGATCGGCCGGGCGCGATGCATAGGCGTTTCGAAGCATCGCCTCGGTCGCGGCATGATCGCCGACGCGGCTCTGCAGACGGGCCAGGGCCAGCCAGGGCTGCGGGTCGATCGGGTAGTTGCGCACCCGAGCCTGAAGTATTTCTGCCGCCGTGGTCGGGTCGAGTCGGGCGCGGGTCACGGCGGTGCCTGCCAGCTCTGCCCAGGCGTAACCGCCCCAGGGTTGCGGCCAGGTCAATGCTGCAGGGGCCGTCGGCTGGGTGAAGTTCTGCGCCTGGCGCAGGTTGCTGAAGTCGGCCAGCATCACGTAGAGCGCTGCCAGCAGCGGCAGCAGCAGGATACTTCCCGGCAGCTTACGAGTCATATCGCACGCACCGGAAGATCGCGAACCGGAAATCGATCAGGCTGTGCGGCCCAGCGACTTGCGGCGACCGCTCTTGCGTTCGGAACCTGCGTCCTCATCGGATTCATAGTTGTAGTAATACGAGGAGTAATACGCATAATCCGGGCTCTCGAGGTCGACCGCGTTGAGTACGACACCAAGCACTGGAGCGCGCACCTGGGCCAGGCGTCTGATGCTGGTCTTGATCGAATCCTTGGCGGTCTTGCCGGCCGAGGTTACAAGAATCACGCCGTCGACCAGGCGCGACAGCACCATCGCGTCGGCCAGGCCGAGGATGGGTGCGGAATCGATAATCACGTGATCAAAGGCGCGCGCGCTCATACCAACGATCTTGCTCATCCGCTCTGAACTCAGCAACTCGGCCGGGTTCGGCGCCTGGTTGCCGCTGGGCATCACGAACAAACCCTCCACGTCGGTCGCCAGGATCGAGGCACTGTCATTGCCTTCGGCCTGGGCGCTGGCAATCCGGTTGGTCAGTCCCGGGCTTTGCGGTTTGCCGAAATCGCGGTGCAGGCGCGGCTTGCGCAGGTCGGCGTCGAGCAGCAGGACACGCGAGCCGTTCTGCGCCATCACCGTGGCCAGGTTGATACCACAGGTGGTCTTGCCGTCGCCGGGGCCCGGGCTGGTGATCAGGATGGTCTTGGGCATGCCCTCGGGAGTCGAGAACATCAGGCTGGTGCGCAACGATCGGAACGCTTCGGAGACCGCGGATTTGGGGAACCGCGCGCTGTAGTGACCCACCGCCCGATCGGGCAGATTGAAATCCTTGTTGTCCTGGCGCACGTCGCGCGCCTTGACCATCGGCACCAGGCCCAGCACCGGCCGTCCGGTCAGTGCTTCCAGGTCTTCGGTGCGGTGGATGGTGGAATCGAAGAACTCCAGCACCAGCGCCAGGCCGATGCCAGCCATCAGGCCCAGCACCAGTGCCAGCGCCATGTTGCGCGACAGGTTGGGCTTGAATGGCGCGCCCGGCGGCAACGCCTCGTCGATCACGGCGATGTTGTTTTCCTGCACGCCGGCGGCAACACCGATTTCCTTCATCCGCTGCAGCAGGCCGTCGTAAAGCTCGCGGTTGGTCTCGAAATCGCGCTTCAGAATGTTGTATTGCACGCCTTGCTGACTCAAAGCCAGGATGCCGCCCTCGCGGCGCTCGATCGCATCGCGCAGCGACTCGGCCTCGGCCAACATGCTGTTATAGCGGCTCAGGATGCTGCGGATCGCCAGCGTCCGTTCCTCGGCAATCTGGTCCGAGATCGTGTCCATCTGGTTGCGCAGTTCGACCAGGGTCGGGTAGTCCTCCTTGAAGCGCTGCGATAGCGATGAGTATTCGGTGGCCAGCTGCGCACGCTGCTGGCGCAAGTCGCGAACTTGCTGGCTTTCGTTGATCAGATTGATGTCAGCGGCCTGGCCTCGCTCGATCATGGTCTTGAAGCTGCCCAGCTGCACCAGCTCGGTCTCGACCGTACTTAGCCGAGTGTTGAGATCATTCAAAGAACTGGTCGCCATCAGCATGCGCTGTTCCAGGTCGGCGACCTGGTTGGCCTGGGCAAAATCCAGCAGGGCCTGGTCGGCGCGTTCCAGCGAGATTCGCATCGCCGCCAGCTGGTCTTCGAGAAACTCGCGTGCCTGGGTGCCGGAGGCGAAGCGGCGCTGCATCGTCGAGCGGGTGTATTCCCGCACCACCGCGTTGGCCATCCGGGCCGCGAATTGGGCGTCGAAAGCCTGCACGCGGATGTAGACCAGGTTGGAATTGCGTACTGGTTCGACGCCGATTCGGCCGCGCAGCGCGCCGCCGGCGTTGCGGATGGCGCGTTCGCGCAGTTGATCAGCGTCGAGGCCGGCAGTAGCCGAGCTGCGCTTTGGCTGCGTCGCGGCCGCAATCGCGCCGGGTAGCGCGCGCAGTTCGCCGATCAGGCTGCGTTGACGAATTTCGCCGGTCAATTCCGGATGATCTTCCACGCCTTCGGCGCGCACCACTGATTCGGCCAGATCGCGCGAGCGCAGAATCTCGTACTGGGTGGTATAGAACTGCTGCTGGGCCAGGTAGCCGCTGCCCTCGGAAGAGAAATCGGCGTATTCCAGGATGCGGCTGTTGGGTGGGGTGATCTGGATCGTTGCCGTCGACTGGTACATTGGAATCATCAACAGCGTCGACAGCAGCGTGGCCACGGCGACGATACCGAGCAGGCTGACCACCACCCAGCGACGCTTGACCAGGATGCGCCAGTATTCGCGCAGATCAATGCTGTCGTCATCCTCGGCGTGGGCCTGGAACGGGTCGTACACCGCCATCTGCTGCTGGTTGGCCTGGGGTGGGCCGACCGGCCGCAGGTGCCGATTTGTGCCGTACTCGTCGATGGGTTTATCGCTCATTCCGGGTGTTTCCCCACGTTGGTCTAGAGTGGCCGGAAGCCGAGCATCGCGATCCGGGCGATGCCGTTCCAGAGGCCTACCCAGGCGGTGCGGATCGGGCCGTTCTCGACCACGACGATGTCGCCAT
>Ga0210039_1002142_pt1 | contig 16889 bp, 12 predicted proteins | sample CryGeyCG2114_250_3_FD_185460 | JGI IMG/M metagenome (GOLD analysis project Ga0210039, IMG submission 185460) | Groundwater microbial communities from aquifer - Crystal Geyser CG17_big_fil_post_rev_8/21/14_2.50 (SPAdes) (version 2) | ecosystem: Environmental > Aquatic > Deep subsurface >...
CACTACCTCGCCATAGAAGGCACCGACATCCTTGGTCCGGCCGTCGAAGATATCCTCGGCGGCGGTGGGCTTGTCCAGATGCTTGCCGTCGGCCTTGGTGATGCCGAAGATCACGGTCTCGCCGTCTGGGCCGCCACCGATGCGGGTACGGGTCAACGGCACTTCGTCGTGCGCCATCAGGCCCAGATAGATCTTGGGTTCGGTCATGGCGTAGATGCGGCCGTTGTCGTGATAGACCATGAAATAGGTCTGCTTCTGGACCGGGGCTTCTGCCATGGCCGCCGGGGCGGCTGCCGTGGTCTCGCTGTTGGCGCAACCGCTCATGCCGCCAAAGGCGAGCAGAACGGACAGCGCGGCAACCAGTTTAAGCTGCTGGGTATTTCGCATGATTTCACTCCATTCGGATTGTTGGCGCACGCCCGATCAGGGGCGTGCGTCGGATTTGCTAACGAGGATCAGTTGATCCCCAAGTTGCGCCGGGCCTTCGAAACCATGGCGGCGGGCATCGGCACAAAACCGTCCTTGACCACTACTTCCTGGCCCTGCCTGGACAGCACCATTCTGAAGAACTCACGCTCGAGAGGCGACAACGCCTGGTTCGGACGCTTGTTCACGTAGACATAGAGCACACGAGCCAGCGGGTACTTTTTGTTGAGGGCGTTTTCGGGCGTGGCCGCGTAGAACGACTGGCCGCTCTTCTTCGCCAGGGGCACGGCGCGCACGCCGGAGGTCAGGTAACCGATGCCGGAATAGCCGATGGCGCCGATCTGGCCACTAACACTCTGCACCACAGAAGCGGAGCCGGGCTGCTCGGCGACGCGCTTGGTGAAGTCCCCCTTGCACAAGGCGTGCTTCTTGAAGTAACCGTAGGTGCCGGACACGGAGTTACGACCGTACAAGGCGATGTTGCGGCCAGCCCAGTCGCCGCTCATGCCGACATCACCCCACTTGCCGATTTCCATGGCACCGCCGCACTTGCGGGTGGCGGAGAAGATGGCATCAACCTGGGGAATGGTCAGACCCTTGACAGGATTATCCTTGTTCACATACACGGCCAGCGCGTCAATGGCGACCGGCACGGCAGTGGGTTTGTAGCCATACTTCTTCTCGAAGGCGACGATTTCCTCGTCCTTCATGGTGCGGCTCATGGGACCGAAGTTGGATGCACCCTGAATCAGCGCAGGAGGCGCGGTGGAGGAGCCGGCGCCCTGAATCTGGATGTTGACGTTGGGGTAAAAGCGCTTGTAGGACTCGGCCCACAGCGTCATCAGGTTGTTCAGGGTGTCGGAGCCGACGCTGGTGAAGTTACCGGACACGCCACTGGATTTGGTGTAAGCCGGCAAGGAAGAATCAACTGCGGCCGCATTGGCGGCCTGGGCTCCGAGCATGAAACTGCCTGCCATACCCAGCGCCACGATAATCTTTTTCATGTTCATGGAAATAAACTCCTGTATGTTGGAAATGTTCAACGGATGTAATGGATGTCTCTCACGACCGACATTCATTGGCCGCTAGGATAATCGTTGAATGTTGCACAATTATTACATAGCGCGCCCCTGGCTTGAACCGACCCATCAGCCCGCTTCCGCCCTCACCGCCTCGGCGATCTTCTCCGCGCACAGCCTGACCTTCGTCCCGTCTTCACCCTCCACCATCACACGCAGCAACGGCTCGGTGCCGGAGGGACGCAGCAGGACGCGGCCCTTGCCGGCCAGCATGATTTCCGCCGTATCCACCGCATGCTTCACGCCCGGCTGGGCGGCATAGTTTTCCTTGCTACCGACGCGCACATTGATCAGTACCTGCGGATACATCTGCAGATCATCCGCCGCCTGCGCCAGCGTCTGTTTTTTCAGGCGCAGGGCATGCAGCACCTGCAAAGCGGAAATGATGCCGTCGCCGGTACTGTGCTTGCCCAGACAGATGATATGGCCGGAATTCTCGCCGCCGAGCTGCCAACCGTGCTGTTGCAGCAGTTCCATCACATAACGGTCGCCCACCCTGGCACGCGCAAAGGGAATGCCCAGATGCTGCATGGCGTGTTCAAAGGCGAGATTGGTCATCAGCGTGCCCGCCACACCGCCTTTCAATGTTCCTTCGGCCTGGCGCTGGCGAGCGATGATGTAGAGCAACTGGTCGCCATCGTAGAGCGTGCCGTCCGCATCCGTCATGATCAGACGGTCGCCATCGCCATCCAGTGCGATGCCGATATCGGCCTTGTGTTTGACCACGGCTTTTTGTAAATTCTGCGGCTGGGTCGCGCCGTAGCCGGCGTTGATGTTGAGACCGTCAGGCTCGGCGCCGATGGCCACCACCTCCGCGCCAAGTTCATGAAAGACGTGGCGCGCGATGTGATAGGTCGCACCGTGCGCACTGTCCACCACGATCTTCAGGCCGCGCAAATCCATCTCGTTGGGGAAAGTGCTCTTGCAAAATTCGATATAGCGGCCGACTGCATCGTCGATCCGTTTGGCCTTGCCCAAACTGGCAGACGCGTTGGTCTGCATCGGTTGCTCCAGTGCCGCTTCGATGGCGCGTTCCACCGCATCCGGCAATTTCGTCCCGCCACCGGAAAAGAACTTGATGCCGTTGTCCTCGAACGGATTGTGCGACGCGGAGATGACCACTCCCGCCTGCAAGCGCAAAGCCCGTGTCAGATAAGCCACCGCCGGCGTCGGGATCGGGCCGGCCAGATAGACATCGATACCCGCTGCGATAAGGCCTGCTTCCAGCGCCGATTCCAGCATATATCCTGAAATGCGCGTGTCCTTGCCGATCAACACGCCCGGTCGCTCGCCCTGCGCATGGCCGGCGCTCGCCAACACCCTGCCGGCCGCATAGCCCAGATGCATCACAAATTGCGGGGTGATCGGATGCTCCCCCACTTTGCCGCGCACGCCGTCGGTGCCGAAATATTTTCTGCTCATACCAACCCCTAAAAGCAATTTGCCACAGAGTACACAGAGACCACAGAGAAAGACAACAACCTGTTCACTTTGCACAGATTCGCAATTGTTTACGCCGCCGTCTTCTCTGTGTCCTCTGTGATCCCTGTGGCTAGTTTTCTGAATTTACAACCGTCAAAACCTTCAGTGCATCCGCCGTCTCGCGCACATCATGCACCCGCACGATCGCCGCGCCGCGCTGCACTGCCAGCAACGCGGCGGCGACGCTGGCCGCCACGCGATCCTCCACGGCGCGGCCGGTGAGCGCCCCCAGCATCGACTTGCGCGACAGGCCAGCCAACACGGGAACGCCCAGCGCGCGCAGCGCCTCCAGATGGCGCAACAGGTCGAGATTATGCGTCAAGGCCTTGCCAAAACCAAAACCGGGGTCGATCACGATGCGCGCGCGCGCGATGCCCGCCGTTTCGGCGGCAGCAATGCGCTCGCGCAGGAAGTCGCTCACCTCGGCCACGACATCGGCATAGCGCGGTTGTTGCTGCATGGTCTGCGGCGTGCCCTGTTTATGCATCAGACACACCGCCGCATCACTGTCCACCACGGCCTGCAACGCGCCCTTGGCCTGCAATGCGTTCACATCGTTGACCAGGCTTGCCCCCGCCTTGATTGCCGCGCGCATTACGCCGGGTTTGCAGGTATCAATGGAGAGCGGCACTTCGCAGCCGCGCAGGCCTTCGATCACCGCCAGCACGCGATCCAGCTCCTCCTGCTCGCCCACTTCCGCCGCACCGGGTCGTGTCGATTCACCGCCGATGTCGAGCAGGTCGGCACCGTCTGCAATCAGTTGTTGCGCATGCTCAATGGCAGCGGCGGACGAGACATAGCGTCCGCCGTCGGAAAACGAATCAGGGGTGACATTGACGATGCCCATCACTTTGGGATGGGCGAGGTCGAGGTGGAATTGACCGCAGTGGAGAATCATCTGAAGGGTGAAACGTGAAAGGTGAAACGCGAAGAATCCGGTGGATTATCTTTCACGTTTCACTTTTTTATCTTTCACGGCGTCAGGTTTCCTGCGCCGGTTCACCGGTGGCCGGCGCGGTCGGTGTCTCGTCCTTGGGCGGCTGTGCGGCGGGCTGCACCGGCGCGGGTTTCGGCGCGCGGGGCGGTTTTCCCGCCATGATGTCGTCGATCTGATCCGCGTCGATGGTCTCCCATTCCAGCAGCGCCCCGGCCATCGCTTCGATCTTGTCGCGATTCTCCTCGATCAGCTTGCGCGCCAACGCATATTGCTCGTCCAGGATGCGGCGGATCTCCGCATCCACTTTCTGCATGGAAGCTTCCGAGATGTTTTTGTGCGTGGTCACCGAACGGCCAAGGAACACTTCGCCCTCGTTCTCGCCATACACCATGGTGCCCAGCGCATCAGACATGCCCCACTGCGTGACCATCTTGCGCGCCATGTCGGTCGCGCGCTCGAAGTCGTTGGAAGCACCCGTGGTCATCTGGTTCATGAATATCTCTTCCGCGATGCGCCCGCCGAACAACACGGTAATGGTCGAAAGAAGACGAATCTTGTCCATGCTGTAACGATCTTCGGACGGCAATTGCATGGTCAGACCCAAGGCACGGCCGCGCGGGATGATAGTCACCTTGTGCACCGGGTCGGTCTTCGGCATCAGCTTGGCGACCAGGGCATGGCCCGATTCATGGTAAGCCGTGTTGCGCCGTTCTTCTTCCGGCATCACCATGGATTTGCGCTCGGCGCCCATGAAGATCTTGTCCTTCGCCGCCTCGAAATCGTCCATCTCGACGAAACGCTTGCCGCGCCGTGCCGCGAACAGCGCGGCCTCGTTCACCAGGTTGGCAAGGTCGGCACCGGACATGCCGGGCGTGCCGCGCGCCAGCACATTGGCATTCACATCCGTCGCGCACGGCACTTTGCGCATATGCACCATCAGAATCTGTTCACGGCCGCGAATGTCCGGCAACGGCACCACCACCTGGCGGTCGAAACGGCCCGGGCGCAACAGTGCCGCATCCAGCACGTCGGGACGGTTGGTGGCGGCGATCACGATTACACCTGAAGATCCCTCAAAGCCGTCCATCTCGACCAGCAACGCATTCAGCGTCTGCTCGCGCTCGTCGTTGCCTCCGCCCAACCCGGCGCCGCGCTGGCGGCCGACCGCATCGATCTCGTCGATGAAGATGATGCAGGGGGAATGTTTCTTCGCCTGTTCGAACATGTCGCGCACACGCGCCGCGCCAACCCCGACGAACATCTCGACAAAATCGGAACCGGAGATGGAAAAGAACGGCACTTTGGCCTCCCCGGCGATGGCCTTGGCGAGCAGGGTCTTGCCGGTACCGGGGCTGCCCACCATCAGCACGCCGCGCGGGATGCGTCCGCCCAGATTCTGGAACTTGCCCGGATCGCGCAGAAAATCGACCAGTTCGGACACTTCTTCCTTGGCCTCATCGCAGCCGGCCACATCAGCGAAGGTGAAGTGTTCCTTGTTTTCATCCAGCAAACGCGCCTTGCTCTTGCCGAACGAGAATGCGCCGCCCTTGCCGCCCCCCTGCATCTGGCGCATGAAAAAGACCCAGACACCGATCAGCAACAGCATCGGGAACCACGAGATGAACACCTGGGTCAGGAAGCCCTGCTCTTCTTCCGGTTTGGCCTCGACCTTGACCCCATTCTTCAACAGGTCGGAGACCAGCCAAATGTCGCTGGGCGCAAAACTGGTCACCCGCTTGCCGTCGGTGGTGACCGCCTTCAGCGTGCGCCCCTCTATGGTCACCTTGTCGATCTGCCCGCCGCGCACCGCCTCGAGGAATTGCGAATAATCCAGTTTGACTTGCGCCGTAGACAGCTGGCGCGCATTGAACTGATTGAAGACCGTCATCAGCACCATCGCGACGACCAGCCAGATTCCGATACTCTTGAACAGATTATTCACACTTGCTCCTCATGAATGAGCGAAAAACGAAGGGGCATTAGACTACGTCCCGGTTTATTTCTCAAGTTTGCCCAGCCCCACCAGATACTGTTCACTGCTGCGGTCGCGCGAGGCTTTTGGCTTGCGCGCGACCACTTTGGCAAAGTGGTCGCGCATCGACTTCAGATAATCCTCAAAACCCGCCCCCTGAAACACCTTGACCGCGAAATTTCCGCCGCTGACGAGATGGTTGACGGCAAAGTCCAGCGCGAGTTCCGCCAGATACATGGCGCGCGCCTGATCGGCCAAGTTCACGCCGCTCATGTTGGGTGCCATATCGGAAATTACAAGGTCGATCTGCCGTCCTGCCAATTTTGCCTCGAGTTGCGCCAGCACGCTGTCTTCGCGGAAGTCGCCTTGAATGAACTCTACCCGTGGCAAAGGCTGCAACGGCAACAGGTCGAGCGCGATGATGCGTCCGTGCACCCCGAGTTTCTGCGCCACCACCTGGCACCAGCTCCCCGGCACCGCACCCAGGTCCACCACCACCATCCCGGGTTTGATCAGATGATCGCGCTCATCCAGTTCGAGCAGCTTATAGGCCGCGCGCGCGCGATAGCCGTCCTTCTGCGCTCTCTGCACAAAAGGGTCGTTTACATGCTCGCGTATCCATTGTTTGCTGGTTTTGGAAGCTTTCATCGCAGAATTTTTGCCCGCAGACTGCGCCGATTCACGCAGATTCAAAAACACACAATACATTAAAGTCAGGCAACCGCCGTTGGCGCCAACTGCCGAATCTGCGGACAATTCAAGCAAATTTGATAGAATGCGCGCCCTATCTGGAGTGCCACATGTTAAATCTCACCGTTGCCCAACGCCTCGAACTCAAGGCACGCGCCCATGCGCTCAAACCCGTTGTCATCATCGGCAACGCCGGTCTTACCCCTGCCGTGCTGGACGAGGTCGAGCGCAGTCTGAAAAGCCACGATTTGCTGAAAATCAAAGTCATGCACGACGAGCGTGAGGTGCGTGATGTCATGCTGCAGGAAATATGCACACTCCTGAAGGCCGGTGCCGTGCAACACATCGGCAAGACGCTGGTCATTTACCGCCCGCTCGAGACGCCCATCGCCAAGGCGCCCAAGCGGCGCAAAAGCCAGAAGCCGCTCACCAAGAAACAGCTCGCCGGCCGATTGTAGGCGGGGTTTCACCCAAAGGGCGCAAGAACCTCTTCGAGGTAACCCGACATGTCGGGCTGAAGCCCGACCTACAATTCAAAGATACTGAACCTCTACCACTTCGTATTCCCGCACCCCACCCGGCGCCTGCACTTCGGCAATATCACCCTCTGACTTGCCGATCAGCGCCCGCGCGATGGGTGAACTGATGGAAATCTTGCGATGTTTGATATCGGCCTCGTCGTCGCCGACGATCTGGTAAGTCACCACATCGCCATTATTCACGTCTTCCAGCACCACGGTCGTGCCAAACACGACGCGGCCATCTGTTGCCAGCGTCTTCGGATCGATGATCTGCGCGCTGCCCAGTTTGAATTCCAGCTCGACGATACGTCCCTCGACGAAGGACTGCTTCTCTTTGGCCGCATCATATTCGGCATTTTCCGACAGGTCGCCCTGCGCGCGCGCCTCGGCAATGGCGGTAATCACCGCCGGTCTTTCCACGGTTTTCAGGCGGTGCAACTCTTTGCGCAATAGCTCCGCGCCGACCACGGTCAAAGGGGTTTTGCTCATCATTTGTTTCCTTATTGAATACGGACGTGCAAGGCTTGCAGGTCGTACACCTGCAATTCGGTCAGGTACTGCATACCCAGACAGGCGGCGCGTGCGCCGGCCAGCGTAGTGTAATAGGTGACGCGGCCTTGTAAAGCGGCATGGCGGATGGAATAGGAATCCTTCATCACCGACGGTTTGCTGTCCACCGTGTTGATGATCAGGCTGACTTCCCCGTTCTTGATCATGTCGAGAATGTGCGGACGCCCTTCCGCCACCTTGTTCACCACAACCACCTCCACCCCGGCCGCAGTGATGACCGACCCAGTGCCGCGTGTCGCCAGAATGGTAAAGCCCAACTGTTTCAGGGTGCGCGCAACTTCTGCGGCACCCGTCTTGTCTTCTTCGCGCACACTGATGAACACCTTGCCGCTCTTCGGCAATTTCACGCTGGCGGCAAGTTGCGATTTAACGAACGCTTCGGCAAACGTCGTGCCGACACCCATCACTTCGCCGGTAGATTTCATCTCCGGGCCGAGGATGGTGTCCACGCCGGGGAACTTGATGAACGGGAACACCGCCTCTTTCACCGAGTAATAAGGCGGGATAACCTCTTTCGTTATTCCCTGCGCAGCCAGCGACTGGCCGGCCATGCAACGCGCGGCGATCTTGGCCAACGGCACGCCGCTCGCTTTGGACACAAAGGGCACGGTGCGCGAGGCGCGCGGATTTACTTCCAGCACATACACCGTCTCGCCCTGGATGGCGAACTGCACGTTCATCAGGCCAACCACATTGAGCGACTGCGCCATCGCCACGGTCTGGCGGCGCAATTCATCCTGCAGCCTGGCGGACAGCGAATACGGCGGCAACGAACAGGCCGAGTCGCCGGAATGCACGCCCGCCTGCTCGATGTGTTCCATGATGCCGCCGATGATGACCTGCTTGCCGTCGGACACCGCATCCACATCGACCTCGATCGCATCGTTGAGGAAACGGTCGAGCAGGATGGGCATGCGTTCCGGATAGGTTCCGGCCAACTCTTCCGCATCGCGCATGTAGCGTTCGAGGTCGGGCTGCGCATGGATGATCTCCATGCCGCGGCCGCCCAGCACGTTGCTTGGCCGCATCACCAGCGGATAGCCGATCTCGGCCGCCCCGGCGACCGCATCCGCCACATTGCTGGCGGTGCGATTGGGCGGTTGCTTCAGATCCAGTTCGCGCAACATCGCCTGGAAACGCGCACGGTCTTCCGCCATGTCGATCATGTCGGGCGTGGTGCCGATAATCGGCACGCCATTCTTTTGCAGGCCGTGCGCCAGGCTGAGCGGCGTCTGCCCGCCGTACTGCACGATCACGCCGACAGGCTTCTCCACGGCCACCACTTCCAGCACATCCTCCAGCGTCAGCGGCTCGAAGTACAAACGATCGGAAGTGTCATAGTCGGTGGAGACCGTTTCGGGGTTGCAGTTGACCATGATGGTTTCGTAGCCGTCCTCGCGCATCGCCAGCGCGGCATGCACGCAGCAATAGTCGAACTCGATGCCCTGACCGATGCGGTTCGGTCCGCCGCCCAGCACCATGATCTTCTTGTTGCCGGTCGGTTGCGACTCGCACTCTTCCTCGTAGGTGGAATACATGTAGGCCGTGTTGGTGGCGAATTCGGCGGCACAGGTATCGACGCGCTTGAATACCGGAAGAATCGCCAGTGCATGCCGGTAAGCGCGCACCGCCGCCGCATCCGTCCCCAGCAACTTCGCCAGCCGCGCATCGGCAAAACCGCTGCGCTTCAGCGCGCGCAGATGATCCGCGTCCAGACTTTCCAGTGTGCGGCCAAGCAGCGCCTGTTCCTGGCGGATCAGATCTTCGATCTGCACCAGAAACCACGGGTCAATCTTGCTGATGTTGAACACTTCTTCCACGCTCATGCCGAGACGGAAGGCGTCGCTCACCGCCCAGATACGATCCGGCCCCGGATTGCCCAGTTCGGACACGATGGCTTCCCGGTCGCCAAATTTGCTGTCCAGCCCGTTCACGCCCACTTCCAGACCGCGCAGGGCTTTCTGGAACGATTCCTGGAAGGTGCGGCCAATCGCCATCACCTCGCCCACCGATTTCATCTGCGTGGTCAGGCGGTCGTTGGCTTGCGGGAACTTTTCGAAGGCGAAACGCGGAATCTTGGTCACCACGTAGTCGATGGTCGGTTCAAAGGATGCGGGGGTGCCGCTGCGACACGTTACCGCAGAGCGGCCGATTGCGGGAGCAGCGGCTGGCCGACCCTCCCCGCAAACGGGCGCCTGCGGCGCTAACGTGTCCGGGTCGGCACCGCCGGTAATGTCGTTCTTGAGCTCGTCCAGCGTGTAACCCACCGCCAGTTTGGCCGCCACCTTGGCGATCGGGAAACCGGTCGCCTTGGAGGCCAGCGCGGAAGAACGCGACACGCGCGGGTTCATCTCGATCACCACCATGCGCCCGTCGTCCGGGTTGACGGAGAACTGCACGTTGGATCCGCCGGTCTCCACGCCGATCTCGCGCAGCACCGCCAAGCTTGCGTCGCGCATGATCTGGTATTCCTTGTCGGTCAGCGTCTGCGCCGGGGCGACGGTGATCGAGTCGCCGGTATGCACGCCCATCGGGTCGAGGTTCTCGATCGAGCAGATGATGATGCAGTTGTCGTTGCGGTCGCGCACGACTTCCATTTCGTATTCTTTCCAGCCCAGCAGCGATTCTTCGATCAGCAACTCCTTGGTCGGCGACGCCTCCAGACCGCGCTCGCAGATCTGGACGAACTCTTCGCGGTTGTAGGCGATGCCGCCGCCGGAACCGCCCATGGTGAATGACGGCCGGATGATGGTGGGGAAGCCCATCACTTGCTGCACCTGCAGCGCCTCTTCCATGCTGTGCGCGATGGCCGAGCGCGCCGAGGCCAGCCCGATGCGCGTCATCGCCTGCTTGAATTTTTCGCGGTCTTCCGCCATGTCGATGGCGTCGCGCGAGGCGCCGATCATCTCGACCCGGTATTTCTCCAGCACACCGTGCCGCGCCAGATCGAGCGCGCAGTTCAGCGCGGTCTGCCCGCCCATGGTCGGCAGGATCGCATCCGGTTTTTCCTTGGCGATGATTTTTTCCACCATCTGCCAGGTGATCGGCTCGATGTAGGTCGCATCCGCCATGTTCGGGTCGGTCATGATGGTGGCCGGATTCGAGTTCACCAAAATGACGCGATAGCCCTCCTCGCGCAACGCCTTGCAGGCCTGCGCGCCGGAATAGTCGAATTCGCACGCCTGCCCGATGACGATGGGGCCGGCGCCGATGATCAGAATGCTTTTGATGTCGGTTCTTTTAGGCATAATCTTTTTTGCCACAGAGAACACAGAGAGTGTGGCGGTTTTCTCTGTGCCCTCTGTGCTCTCTGTGGCTCAGGTCTTTCGCTTCTCCATCATTCCTACAAATTTATCGAACAATCCATCCACATCATGCGGCCCGGGACTCGCCTCGGGGTGACCCTGGAAACAGAACGCGGGCTTATCGGTCAGATCGAAACCCTGCAGCGTGCCGTCGAACAGCGAGACGTGGGTGACGCGCGCGTTCGCCGGCAGCGTCGCCGCATCCACCGCAAAACCGTGGTTCTGGCTGGTGATCATCACGCGCTTGGTTTGCGTGTCCTGCACCGGGTGGTTGGCGCCATGGTGGCCGAACTTCATCTTCACAGTCTTGGCACCCGAAGCGAGACCCAGTATCTGGTGACCGAGACAGATACCGAACAAGGGCATGCCGACTTCGAGGAATTTTTGCGTCGCCGCGATCGCGTAATCGCAAGGCTCCGGATCGCCGGGGCCATTGGAAAGGAACACACCGTTCGGCTTCAGCGCCAGTACATCGGCGGCGGGAGTTTTTGCCGGCACCACGGTGATGCGGCAGCCGCGCTCGGCCAGCATCCGCAGGATATTGCGCTTCACGCCGAAGTCGTAGGCCACTACGTGGAAGGATTTGGGATTCGGGATTCTGGATTTGGCTGTACCGCTGCCCCCTAAATCCGAAATCCCAGTTCCTAAATCCTCATACCCCGCGCCCAGCTTCCACTCGCGTTGCGTCCATTCGTAAGATTTGTCACAAGTCACAACCTGCGCCAAGTCCATGCCGGCCAGACCGGCGAAGCCCTTGGCTGCCGCCAAGGCTGCTTCGACATCATCACCGGAAGCGATGCAACCGTTCTGCGCGCCCTTGCTGCGCAGGATGCGCGTCAGCTTGCGCGTATCGATACCGGCGATGGCCACCACGTTGTTGGCCTTGAGGTATTCGGGCAGGGATTGCGTGGCGCGGAAATTGCTCACCGTCATCGATAGATCGCGGATGATCAGGCCGCTGGCAAACACCTGGCTCGACTCGACATCTTCCGGATTACAACCAACGTTGCCGATGTGCGGGTAGGTCAGGGTGACGATCTGTTTGCAATAGGACGGGTCGGTCAGAATCTCCTGATAGCCGGTCATTGCAGTGTTGAACACCACCTCGCCAACGCTGCCACCCTCCGCCCCGATGGAAATGCCGCGAAATACCGTTCCATCGGCTAAAACTAGGATGGCTGGCTTCGTCTGCGACACTGGATGCTCCCTTGAACTGGACATAAAGAAGCGGGAGGAACCTTTTGTTCATCCCGCCTTTGGACTGGCGCGCATTATAGCCGAAGCGCGGATGCGCATCAACGCGCCGCACTGCTATAGGTAGAGATCGGGACAGATCGCATTCAACGCGGCAACACTCGTCCAATTACGAGCAGTTGCGCGGGATTACTGTCCTTTGCCACCACTTTTAAATGGTGTTATAGCCAGAGCGGTTCATCCTCGCTACAATCCGCCGCGCCAATCACCGACCTGAATGTACCATTACAGGCAAGTGTCACGGACTTGCTGCATCAGCCAATTTTTCACGCAAAATTCTGGAGTCTGAATTGATGACGACCGATCTCGCCGCCCCCGCATATATCCGCCATGAAAAACTCAAGTCATGGGTGACCGAGGTCGCCGCACTGACCGAACCGGAACGCATCATCTGGTGCGACGGATCACAGCAGGAATATGACCGGCTGTGCGCGGAGATGGTGGCCGCCGGGACTTTGATCAAACTCAATCCGGCCAAGCGCCGCAATTCCTTTCTCGCCTGCTCCGACCCTTCCGATGTGGCGCGCGTCGAGGACCGCACTTTCATCTGCTCCGAAAAGCCCGAAGATGCCGGACCAACCAACAACTGGGAAGATCCGAAAGTCATGCACGAGACGCTCACCGGCCTGTTCAAAGGCGCAATGCGCGGGCGCACCCTGTACGTGATTCCTTTCAGTATGGGGCCGCTCGGCTCGCCCATCGCCCATATCGGGGTCGAGATCTCCGACTCGCCCTACGTGGCGGTCAACATGCGCATCATGACGCGCATGGGCAAGCCGGTGCTCGACGTGCTCGGCGCGGACGGCGAATTCGTGCCCTGCCTGCACAGCGTAGGCGCGCCGCTGCAAGCCGGGCAGCAGGACGTCAAATGGCCGTGCAATCCGACAACCAAATACATCGTGCATTTCCCCGAGACGCGGGAGATCTGGTCCTACGGTTCCGGCTATGGCGGCAACGCCCTGCTCGGCAAGAAGTGCTTTGCCCTGCGCATCGCCTCAACCATGGCACGCGACGAGGGCTGGCTGGCGGAGCACATGCTGATTCTCGGCATCGAGTCGCCGGACGGGGAAAAAAACTATGTTGCCGCCGCTTTCCCTTCCGCCTGCGGCAAGACCAATCTCGCCATGCTGATTCCGCCAAAGACTTTCGACGGCTGGAAGATCACCACGGTGGGCGACGACATCGCGTGGATCAAGCCCGGCAAGGACGGCCGCTTCTATGCCATCAATCCGGAAGCGGGCTTCTTCGGCGTGGCACCCGGCACTTCCGCAAAGACCAACCGCAACGCACTGGAGACGCTCGGGGAAAACATCATCTTCACCAATGTCGCCCTGACCGACGACGGCGATGTGTGGTGGGAAGGCATGACCAAAGAACCGCCCGCCCATCTGATCGACTGGCAGGGTCGCGACTGGACTCCGGCCGACGGCAAGACCGGACGCAAGGCGGCCCATCCGAATTCCCGTTTCACTGCGCCGGCCAGCCAGTGCCCGTCGATTGATCCGGCGTGGCAAGACCCGCAAGGCGTGCCGATCTCCGCCTTCATCTTCGGCGGACGCCGCGCAACCACGGTGCCGCTGGTATACGAAGCGTTCAACTGGAATTTTGGCGTTTATATGGCCTCCACCCTGGGGTCGGAAACAACCGCGGCCGCCACCGGGCAACAGGGTGTGGTACGGCGCGACCCGTTTGCCATGCTGCCGTTCTGCGGCTACCACATGGGGGATTATTTCAACCACTGGCTGAAGATGGGACACGTGGTGGAGCACGCCCCTAAAATCTTTTGCGTGAACTGGTTTCGTTTGAACGAAAACGGCGAATTCATCTGGCCCGGGTTCGGCGACAACATGCGTGTGCTGAAATGGATCGTGGACCGTGTCCGCAACCGGGTCGGCGCGCATAAAACCGCCCTGGGCTGGATGCCGCGCTTCGAGGACATCGACTGGTCCGGCATTGAGATCAGCAAGGCCGAATTCAGCCAACTGAACCGTATCGATGCTCGGGCATGGAAACAGGAGCTGGCCCTGCACAAGGAATGGTTCAGCAAGATGGGCGAAAAACTGCCGGACCAACTGGCGCAAAACCACAGCCTGTTCGAACTCGCTCTAATCGACTAAACGGACAAACCCCGGCCGGGCTTGAAGGCCGGACTTGACTTCGGCATTTTCCACGCCTAGTGTAGTGCACTGCTATTGGTGATACTTATTCTCAAACCATTGTAGGTCGGGCTTTAGCCCGACATGTCGGGTTGAAACCCGACCTACATGCAGTGCTGGCCGTTGGCATAAGTTCCAAACAGAATGGCGCACTACACTAGATGCCCCTTATTGGCGATCTCGGCGGCACGGTGCCGATCCTGATCGGACTCAACCCGGACTATCCATCAGGACGCGAGATGATGGCGAGACAGTTGCGCGGCAGTTCCGCTTAGACGTTGAACAGGAAATTCATCACGTCGCCGTCCTGCACGACATACTCTTTTCCTTCGACGCGCATCTTGCCCTTCTCTTTCGCGCCCGCTTCGCCGCCGCAGGCGATGAAGTCGGCATACGAGATGGTCTGCGCGCGAATGAAACCCTTTTCGAAATCGGTGTGGATGACGCCGGCGGCTTGCGGCGCGGTGTCGCCCTTGTGGATGGTCCAGGCGCGCACCTCCTTCACCCCGGCGGTGAAGTAGGTTTGCAGGCCGAGCAGTTCGTAACCGGTGCGGATCAGGCGGTTGAGGCCGGGCTCTTCCAGACCGAGGTCGGCAAGAAATTCCTTCTTGTCGGCTTCGTCGAGATCGGCCAGTTCCTGCTCGATCTTGGCGCACAGCGCCACCACCGGCGCGCCCTCTTTCGCCGCGTGTTCGCGCAAGCGGTCGAGATGGGGGTTGTTTTCGAAACCGTCTTCCATCACGTTGCCGACATACATTGCAGGTTTGACGGTGAGCAGGCACAGCGGCTTGATGAGCTGTATTTCGTCATCGCTCAAACCGAAGGTGCGCGCCGGTTTGCCTTCATTCAAGTGCGGCAACAGTTTCTCCAGCAGGGCGACCAGTTTCTGCGCGTCCTTGTCACCGGACTTGGCTTTCTTGCCATCGCGCTGAATGGTGCGTTCCACCACGGCCAGATCGGCCAGCGCCAGTTCGGTCAGGATGACTTCGATGTCGGAGATCGGATCGACCTTGCCCGCGACGTGCACGACGTTTTCATCGTCGAAGCAGCGCACCACGTTGACGATGGCATCGGTCTCGCGGATGTTGGCGAGAAACTGGTTGCCCAGCCCTTCGCCCTTGGAGGCGCCCGCCACCAGCCCGGCGATATCGACGAACTCGACGATGGCGTATTGCATGCGCTGCGGCTTGACGATCTTGGCCAGCTCGTCCATGCGCGGATCGGGCACTTCAACGATGCCGACGTTTGGCTCGATGGTGCAGAACGGGTAGTTCTCCGCCGCGATGCCCGACTTGGTCAGCGCGTTGAACAGCGTGGATTTGCCCACATTGGGGAGACCGACGATACCGCATTTAAGACTCATGGTTTTTCCTTGTATTCCAAAAAGACATGCCCGCAGATTACATCGATTCACACAGATTAAATCTGCGTCAATCTGCGCAATCTGCGGGAAAAGGTATGCACTTTACGCACTATGCAGCTTCAGCATCGCCGCTTCCAGCTTGCCCTCGATGATCAGCGGCACAACATCCTGGGCGCGTTGCAGCGCTTCCCCGATCAACACTTGCTCTTCCTTGCGCGGCGCGTTCAACACGTAATTCACGACTTCTGTACGCTCGCCCGGATGACCGATGCCGACGCGCAGGCGCCAGAAATCCTTGGTGCCGAGATGCGCGATGATGTCTTTTAGCCCGTTGTGGCCGCCGTGGCCGCCGCCCAGCTTGAGTTTGGCGCTGCCCGGCGGCAGATCGAGCTCGTCGTGCACCACCAGAATCTGCGCCGGTTCGATCTTGTAGAACTGCGCCACCGCGCCGACCGACCGACCGCTGAGATTCATGAAGGTCTGCGGTTTGAGCAGTTGCACCTCATGCCCGTGCAGGACCGTTTTTGCAATCAACCCGTGGAACTTGCTGTCCGCCCTGAATTTCACCTCATGCGCCCGCGCCAGCTCGTCCACCCACCAGAAGCCGGCGTTGTGGCGTGTCGCTTCGTATTCCTTGCCGGGATTGCCCAGGCCGACGATGAGTTTGATGGCGTGACTCATAATGAAAAAACCCGCCATGCAATGTTTGATCGCATGGCGGGTTGTTCCGGCAGCAGATTACTTCTTGGCAGCAGGTGCGGCAGCTGCGGCAGCGGGTGCGGCAGCGGCCGCAGCTTCCGCCACAGCGGCATCGGCAGCAGCGGCGGCTTCAACCGCACCGCGCGGCACTTGCACCGTCGCCACCGCATCGCCGGCGTGGTGATGGTGCGCCAATTCAACACCCTTCGGCAGCTTGACATCGGCGATGTGGATCGAATGTCCCAATTCCAGACCGGACAAATCCACCTCGAAAGCGGTCGGCAGATCCGTCGGCAAGCAGATGATTTCGAGCTCGGTCAGCACGTGGCTGATGATGCCGCCGCCGGTTTTGACCCCGGGCGCAATCTCGGCATTGACGAAATGCAACGGCACTTTCATGTGGATATTCTTCTTCGCATCGACGCGCTGGAAATC
>Ga0210039_1002174_pt1 | contig 16719 bp, 11 predicted proteins | sample CryGeyCG2114_250_3_FD_185460 | JGI IMG/M metagenome (GOLD analysis project Ga0210039, IMG submission 185460) | Groundwater microbial communities from aquifer - Crystal Geyser CG17_big_fil_post_rev_8/21/14_2.50 (SPAdes) (version 2) | ecosystem: Environmental > Aquatic > Deep subsurface >...
ATACGATAAAGATTCGTTATGAAAGACCGACTCCGGCGCAAGTCGAAATAAGTTATTGGATTAACGGTAACTATAAAAGCAAAGAAACACTTGAACTCGTGAACTCAGAAGACCTTATGACCAATCTCGAACTAAGTGTTCTAGAAGGAACTGCCTGGTTTGATGATATGAAAGTTACTCCAGCACAAGCAATTCTAGATATTCGAAATAGCGGTGCTATCCCAAAAAAAATCCCAGTTTCTTTTATTTTACATCAAAATTACCCCAATCCATTCAACCCATCTACAACTATTTCCTATCAAATTCCGGAAGAATCTTATGTCACATTAAAGGTATTTGATATTTTAGGGAGAGAACTTGCAGTGTTGGTGAATGAAGAGAAACCGGTAGGTATTTATAACATAAAATATGATGCGACAAATTTATCGTCAGGAATTTATTTCTATACTATTAAAGCGGGAGATTTTATTCAAACAAAGAAGTTCATCTTACTCAAATAAAAACGGTTTAAACTTTTCATAATCAATAAAGCCGCAGCAAATAAAGCTGCGGTTTATTAATGTCTTTTGCAATCGGTTCATATTGATGAGCTAAACGAAGCCATAGTAAGATTTTGCAATGCACAGAAAGAAAAATTAGAAATAATTTTACCAGAAAATTTTTAATCTCAATACGCCCTAACCGATATAGGAATTGAATTTATCATGTTTAAGCAAACTTAAAAAACTGTAGGAGCAAAGAATGAAAAAAAGCATTTCAATCGTGCCATGTTTAATTGGGATCATTTTTATTATTATCCCAGTTTCAGCACAACAACCTACTTGGCAAGAGGGTTTTGAGACATATACAAGTGGTTCATTCCCGTCTTCATGGGTACCTGATGGCAACGCAAGTAATATTAATACAAATTACGTCACAACTTCAGCATATTTAAATGGTGAAAAATCATTGCAATTATTCGGAGTGCTTGGTGGCTGTTGGGCTGCTATTACTTATCACGAGTTAGCTATTTCACCGCCATTTGAAATTGAAGTCGCTGTACGGAACGGGAATGAGTCTCTAACGGGTTGCAATCCTGATAGAGTAAGTATACACCTTCGACAAGGAACGCTCTGGCAAAACCCTGCGCGTGTGTTAATTAACTTTAAAGGAGATGGAACCATCACAAGTGCTTCAGGCAATGTTTTGCAAACCTATGAGACATTAGCTTGGTATACGATAAAGATTCGTTATGAAAGACCGACTCCGGCGCAAGTCGAAATAAGTTATTGGATTAACGGTAACTATAAAAGCAAAGAAACACTTGAACTCGTGAACTCAGAAGACCTTATGACCAATCTTGAACTAAGTGTTCTAGAAGGAACTGCCTGGTTTGATGATATTAGAGTCATCCCCTTACAAGCGATTCAAAATATTTCTTTATCAGAACATGGAGCTATTGCGAACGCAATTAGTCAAGGGACATATATGGGCAATACACAATATGCCTCCTATGCAATTGACGGTGATCAAAGTTCAAGTTGGTCGAGTCAAGGGGATATGCCAGCCTGGTTGAAAGTAAAATTTGATAAGGTATATGAGATTGAACAAGTCGGAGTTTGGTGGGCTAGCCATAAGCACACATTTTCAATAGAACTATCGCTAGATGGAAATAATTGGACAGAAGTAGTGTCTTCAAGGTCATCTAATAATTCGGAAGGTTCTGCACCTGTTCACGAGTTATTTCCCATAGATTTGACTAAAGCTCAATATATTAAGTTGAAAATATCATCAACAAGTGCACCATCTAGTCATATATTTCAAGCCTCAGTGGGAGAAATTGAAGCTTTCACTGATATTTTAGCCGATACTGTTAATTTGAAATTTTCAATTGCAGTTCATCAAAACCCTGCGGCTACAAAATATGCAAATATTGTTGTAGCGGCTGAATCACCACTTCAAGAGGCTCCTTTTGTAAGTGTAAAAAGTGCTGTTGACTCTGTAGCTGTTCCGATGGTACTCTTACAAAATTCAAATACCGTTTATTCTGGAAGTTATGTTTTCAAATCCTCATCCTCACACGCAATCTATTCTCATGTTACCACGGAAACCGGAGCTTCAAAGGATAGTGTCCGCACGGTGAATGTTGTTTTAGCAAAGCCTGCAGCGCTTACAACGGTTTCTTCACTTGATAAAAAAGCCTCTCTAGTCATTACTCCTAAAACAATTGATAAAGAGACCTATTTTATTAGTGAAGTCACCACCGAAAATGGTACGGAAGTTTATTCATTCAGTCCGGGTATAAGTTTTAATGATAAAATCCAGTTAGAAATAAAATACGATGCGATATCTTATACAGATGTTTCAAAACTTTTCATTTATGAAATGACCGAAGAAGGCTGGATGCCTGTCCGTAGTCAGGTCTATCAATCTGAAAATAAATTAAAAGCATATGTTGGAACACTTGGTAAGTACAAAATTTCATCAAACCCCTCATTTGAAGGTTATAATAGAATTCCAGAGACTTTTGCATTAAAACAAAATTATCCAAATCCATTTAACCCTACTACAACACTGCAATACGACTTGCCGGAAACCGATCATGTGAGTCTTTTTATTTATAATATATTAGGTAAACAGGTTGCAACATTGGTGAATGGATTTCAGTTAGCCGGAAAATATTCATTGACATGGGATGCAAAAAGCGATTTGGGCGATCGACTTGCCAGTGGAATATATTTCTATCAAATAAGGACGAGCTCGATATCTCAAGTTAAAAAAATGATCTTAATGAAATAGGAGGTGACAATGAAACACTTAATATCGTCTTTGAACTCATTTGAAGGATTTAACATGAAAAAATACTTTGGTTATATAATAATCATTTGGTCTGTTTTTGTTTATATGGGATGCCAGGGAACAAATAACCCCGACACAGTTGATCCATATACTCAGAAAATAACAGACGCTTGGGGTGCCTTTTCTCAAAGCAATTATCTCAGCGCACGAACACTTTTTATTGAAGCAAGAGTATCAGATTCAACAAAAACAGATGCTTACTTGGGTTTAGCTTGGAGTTATCTCAAACTTGATAGCTTGACATTATCCGTGGATCAATTTAGTACTGCATTACGAATGGGATTATCAAATGCTGATTTGCATGCTGGGTACGCTTTTGTATTAAATGCATCAAAACAATACTCACTCTCAAATAGTCATGCTGAAACTGCACTCAATCTAAATCCAACTTGGGTCTTCGCGTATCAGACATTGTTGAATAAGAATGACCTCCAACTTCTCGAAGCGCAAAATTATTTCCAGCTTGGAGATTTTGCTACTTCGCTAACTTTTGTAAAATTACTGAACATAACTTTTTCTGTGGATGTAAGTACAGCGGCAGGTAGGTTGGCACTTGCTGATGAGATAGAAAGATTGAAAAACAGTTAATTTTAGTATATAAAATATTCTTATCAATTCGGGTAATCGAAAAGAAAAGAATTACAACAAATTAATTGAAAGACAAACCTTCGAGGTCTCAGGACAAAATTAGTTACTCAGACCTCGAAGGTTTCTGAAGGTTTCTAAAAGTAGTCTTGAACCCCACCCAAACCCTTCCTTTTCAAAAAATGGGAGGGCTTTTTTTATTCTTTTTTCAGAACAATCAAAAAAATCTTAAATTGCATCCGGCAGCTAAATGATTTACAAATGGCGTTTATGAAAAAATTATTAGATGTTATCAAAGTTAAACCACAAAAGGATTATACACTTTTGCTAGTTTTCGAAAATCAAGAAACGAGGCTTTTTGATATGAAGCCTTATTTAGATAAAAAACCGTTTACAAAGCTTAAAGATTCCTCCCTATTTATGCAAGCGAAAGTTGCCTATGGAACTGTAGTCCGGTCGGGAAATATTGATATTGCACCCGAAACTCTTTGGGATAATTCAAAGCGTTTAAAGCCCCTACTTCCAATCAATAACAGAACAAAGCGTGTAGGTATTAACTTATAAATAGGAACATCAATTTGATATACATAAAAATTGTTCGATTTCATCAACCATTAATGCTTTAATCATGGTGTAGGTATTAAACAATTATTTTTGAAGTAATAATTTCCAATTTGATATCTTTGTCCGTAATTGGGGTTTGAATTAATTTTATAGAATCTTCAGATATTTACAACACAGAACCAACGGTTTTTTACTTCCCTTTTCACAACAGATAAAAAAATCTTAAATTGCATCTAACAGTTAAATGATTTCCAAATGCCGTTTATGAAAAAAAATATTCTTTATTTCTCTCTGATTTTCTTTGTGAGTTCGCTTGTCGTCTCAGGCGGTTTATTTTCTTCAAAAATTAGCAGAACGCATCCTTACAAAGACTATTTCAGCGTTCTGAATCAATCATGGTTTTTTAACGATGATGAAGATGGCTATAATTTTCCGGAACAAAAGTTAATTAATGTTCTCCATTATACTGTAAAATTGGATTTATTCCCTGAGCAAAAACGTTTGAAAGGCGATGTCACTCTTCAATTTGTTTTTACCGACTCGCTGCAAAAATTTTTCAAGATAAATTTTTATGATAACATGCGTATCCATAAAGTGTTATGGAACGGCTCATCTACAAATTATTCCAATTTCAAAACGTCATTAACAGTAACACCAAAAGTTCTTTATGATACAAATTATGTAGAGATCATTTACGAAGGAAGACCGAAGAACCTTGGTTTATCATCTTTTGTATTTGGAGAAATAAACGGCACTTCCTTGATCTACAATATTAACGAACCGACCTATGCATCTACCTGGTTTCCATGCAACGATGTGCTTACCGACAAAGCTACTTATGATTTTTATTTGACGAATAGTGCTTCAAAAATTTCAGTTGCAAACGGCTTGCTGGTTGAAAAATACGACTCTAATGGAAGAACAACCTATCATTGGAGAACTCAATATGAATTGCCGACCTACACGGCAGCAATTTATTCATCTGATTATAAAACATTCTCGGACAAATTCATTACAGCGTCGGGAGATACAGTCCCCATCCACTATTATGCGCTTCCGGCTCATTTAAATAACGCAAAAATAGACTTTGAAGAACATGCTCAAATATTAAAAGTACTCTCGCAGCTTTTTGGTGAATATCCTTTCGCTAAAGAAAAGTATGGAGTTGCAGAGTTCCTTTGGCAGGGCGGCGCTATGGAAAACGCTACCATCACCGGAATTGGCAGTAACTTTGTAACCGGGGCAAAAATGTTTACGGATATTTACGTGCATGAAGCAGCGCATCAATGGTGGGGGAATTGTGTCTCTCCAGCTACGTGGAAAGATATTTGGTTGAATGAGGGTTTTGCCTCTTATTCCGAAGCGTTATATGATGAAGCCGTTTTTGGAATTGATGCATTGTTTTCTAATATGCGGAAAAATTTTAGAACTGACTTTGAAGGGACGCTTTACAATCCCGGAAGCAATTTGTTTTCCTCTAAGGTTTATAAAAAAGGTGCATGGGTTCTCCATATGTTACGATGGGAAGTTGGGGACGACGATTTCTTCGCCATCCTCAATCAATATTTTGATTTATACAAATTCAAGAATGCCTCCACCGGTGATCTCAAAAAAGTTTGTGAAGATGTTTCTAAAAAAGATTTATCGAAATTTTTTGATCAATGGGTTTACAAAGGAGAAAAAGTCCCGGTTGTTAATTACCGGTGGAAAATTAAACAAGATAAGGATTCGACTTACTATCTTGTCTTAAGCCTTAAACAAGTCCAAAAGGGGGAAACAGAATATCACTTTCCTCTTGAGGTGAAATTTATGTACGATAATCCTGAAGATAATTATTCCGAAACAATTCTGGTGGATGAACTAACGTTTGAAAAGACAATCAAGCTGAAGAAGAAGATGAATTCACTTATATTTGACCCTAAGGGTTGGCTTCTTATCGAATTTAATGATTTTAACACCTACGAGTAAAAATGTCTAAACCCGTTTTATTTATTTCCGATATTCATCTAGGACTTTTAGCTCCCGATATTGAAAAAAAGAGAGAGAGACTTTTAGTTTCATTTTTTGAATACGCTAAGAACAATGCATGCGCACTCTATATCATTGGCGATTTATTTGATTACTGGTTCGAATACAAACGTGTTTATCAAAAAGGTTTTTTTAGAACGCTGACTGCTTTACAAGACTTGTGTGAGAACGGAGTGGAATTACATTATTTCATCGGCAATCACGATTTCCTTCATAAAGACTTTTTTCAAAAAGAAATCGGCGCTCATCTTTATCATGATGGAATAGCCGTTACCCTTGACGGGCGAAAGTTTTTTCTTGCTCATGGAGACGGATTAGTTAAAAACGATATTGGATATCTTATCCTTAAAAAGATTCTCAGGAACAGCTATCTTCAAAAATTGTATTCTCTCGTCCATCCTGATCTTGGCATTGCCCTCGCAAGCCGGACAAGCAAAACCAGCAGAGACTACACCGCTAAAAAAGATTATGGAGAGATTGACGGAATGTTTGAAGCCGCTAAAGTAAAATTAAAAGATGGTTTTGATTATGTTATTTTTGGACATTCACATAAAAGACAATTCGAAAAATTTAACAATGGATACTATATTAATCTTGGAACATGGCTTGATCAACCGTGTTACGGCATCTTTCAAAATAATAATTTTCAAATAGTGGACTGGCAATAGCATGGGAAAATCTACAAAAAATAATGCTCAAAAACGGGTGACATCATTTATTAAAAAGTTTAGATACTTTTTAATCGGCGCTTTGGTACTCTTTTTAGCTTACTTTTTTTACGTCATCTCAGGGTTGCCTTCACTTGAAGAATTAGAAAATCCGCGTCCACAACTTGCGAGTAAGGTTTGGACCTCTGACGGCGAAATACTCGGGCAATTTTTTATCGAAAACAGAATTGAGACAGATGTTGATAGTATTCCTTCACATCTGATCAACGCTTTAATAGCAACGGAAGATAGAAATTTTTATAATCATTGGGGAGTTGATCTCATCCGCTTCGGGAAGGCAATGGCGAAAAATATCCTGACTTTTTCGCGACAGGGTGCAAGTACAATAACGCAACAGCTTGCGAAAAATTTATACAGTTTGAAAACAGTAAATGAAAATCCGGTAGAAACCATTACCAGAAAAATTCGTGAATGGCTTTCTTCTGTCCAAATTGAAAGAAATTTTACTAAAAAAGAAATTCTTGAGCTCTACCTAAACGTTTCTTATTTTGGGAAAAGCGCCTTCGGTGTTGAAACAGCGGCTAATATTTATTTCGGGAAAGGAGCTAAAGAATTAACGGTGCCTGAATCAGCATTACTCATTGCCCTGCTCAAATCTTCGGTGAATTATGATCCTGAACGCAAAATGGAGCGGGCTTTAGCGCGTAGAAATTTAGTTATGCATAACATGGTAGTTGCCGGATATTTATCCGAACGTGATTATGAAAAATTTAAAGGAGAGCCGATTGTTTTAGCAAAGGGAAGGAAAGTTAAAATGAGGAGTGAAGCGCCTCATTTTATGGAATACGTTCGACAACAAATGATTGCCATGTCTGATAAATATGGTTACGATTTGTTCAGGGACGGATTAAATATTTATACTTCGATTAATTTTTCTATGCAAAAGATTGCGAATAAAGTTGTCGCCGATCATCTAAGAGAATATCAGGAATTATTTTATAAGAATTGGAAATGGGAGAATAATAAAGCAATCGTAAAACCGTTACTTGAGAGAGCAATAAAAAACACTATCGCTTATAAAGAAGCAGTTTCGCAAATACAAAAGCAGCTCGTTTACAATCACTTAATAAATGACGCAACTTTCATAGATTCAGTAAAACTGATTGAAAGCACGATTCAATCGGGATTCGTAGTGCTTGATCCAAAGAACGGAGAAATAAAGGCGCTTGTTGGAGGTACAGATCAAGATTTTCAATATGGACTAAATCATGTAACCCAGATTAGGCGGCAGCCAGGGTCATCATTTAAACCCATGATTTATACTACCGCGATAGATAACGGTTATTATCCGGCATTTTCTTTATTAAATGAAAAATTTAATTTCAACGGGTGGTCGCCTAATAATAGCGATAATGATTACGGCGGATACTTAACTCTAAGACGGGCGCTTGCAAATTCAGTGAATGTAATTGCAGGTAGATTAACAATCTCAGAAATCGCACCGCCAAATATGGTAGTAAAGTATGCCCATAAAATGGGAATTAATTCACAACTTCCCGCGTTTCCCTCAATTGCGCTTGGAACCGTTGAAGTGACACCCCTTGAACTAACATCTGCATTTGCTACTTTGGCGAACAAAGGCGTGTTCGTTTCTCCAATATCAATTTTAAGAATTGAAGATAAAAATGGAATTATTATTGACGAATTTAAACCGGAGTACCGTGAAGCAATTTCACCGCAGACCGCTGCAATTGTTTCAAATATGATGGAGGACGTTTTAAACTATGGAACCGGAGCAAGAGTAAGGCAATACTTTTCGAGACCGGCTGCAGGTAAAACCGGTACTACCCAAGATTTTGCAGATGCCTGGTTTGTCGGATTTACTCCACAATTAGCCGGCGGTGTCTGGATCGGTTTTGATGACAGGCGTGTAAAATTTAATGGATGGTATGGGCAAGGTGCGCGTGCGGCGATGCCTATCTGGGCAAAATTTATGGCGGAAGCGTATAAAGAACTGAATCTTCCCTTAGAATATTTTGTATTACCGGATGGCGTAGAGTACGTGCAATTTTGTAAAGACACAATTGATAGGGGAGACGCACGGTTGGCGAACGAAAGTTGTCCGAATAAAATTTCGGATCTCATTAATGTTTTGCACAGACCTCAGAGTTGTAATCTTCATGGCGGTTCAGCTGCCCACCAGGACGAAAAAGAATCCGGCTCTGGCTGGTAATGAGTTTGAAATGACCTTTGTTATTGTTAAATTTTCTTTGAAAAAAATGCCCGAATGGCGGAATTGGTAGACGCGCTAGGTTCAGGGTCTAGTGGAGATCCTCCGTAGGGGTTCGAGTCCCCTTTCGGGCACAATAGTACAAAAAAAAGCTCATCCTTACCCTTCCCCCGAAGGGAATGGTAATTTGATTCCCCCCGATTGTTTCCGGGGGAATAGAAGGGGGCTTTTTACTTTATAGCTTATGAATTATACGACAAAAAACCTTCAACCTGCTTATCAAGAGGCAATTCAATTTGCTAAGAAGCATTACGAAAATTTCCCCGTTGTAACTTTTTTAATTCAAAAGAAATTAAGAAAAGATGTTGCGATCATTTATTGGTTTGCCCGCACCGCTGACGATATTGCCGATGAAGGAGATTATTCTGTCGAGCAGAGGCTGGAGCGGCTTGCAAGATTCGAAAAAAGATTGCAGAATTTGTTAAACGGTATTTATGCAGATCCATTTGATCTTGCACTTGCTGAAACTATAAATGAAAGAAAACTTTCCCAAATATATTTCTTCAAATTGCTGAAAGCATTCCGCTCGGATATTCTTTTTCATAATTACCAAGATTTTTCTGATCTGCAAACCTATTGTGATTCTTCTGCTAATCCTATCGGTAGATTACTACTTGAACTTCACGACATCCGTGACCCAAAAGTGTTGAAATTGTCCGACAACATTTGTTCGGCTCTGCAGCTCACTAATTTTTATCAAGATTTCAAATTTGACATTAAGAAGGGAAGAAATTATATTCCAATTAATGATTTGATAAAGTTGGGTCTGGATGAAAATAATTTTACTGATCCTGTTTTGAGAAAAGAATTTTGTGAGGTTGTGAAGCTTCAAATTGATAGGATAACAAAGTTGTTTTCTGCTGGTGAAGAGTTGCTTAACTATTTACCAAAAAAATTGAGAATTGAAATTGGCTGGACAATCCTTGGCGGTAGGGAGATATTAAAAAAAATTGAGAGCGCGAAGTATAATGTGCTAATGGTGAGACCATCGTTAAAAAAATATGAGTTAATTTTATTATTACTAAAATCATTTAGTTATGCAAAAAGATTCAGCTAAGCAAATTGCAAAAGAAAGCAAAAGCAGTTTTTATTATGCTTTTAATTTACTTCCTGCAAGTCAGCGGGAGGCGATGAATAATGTCTATGCTTTTTGCCGGAAAACTGATGATATTGTGGATGAAGGACTCGAGGATGATGAAATTAAATACCAAAAATTAGTTAAATGGCGCACGGAATTTGAAAAAGCTTTTCGCGGAAATTCTGAACTTCAACTATTAAATAGACTTGCCGGAACGATCTCCCAATTTCACATCCCGATCGAACATTTCTTTGAACTTATCAAAGGAATGGAAATGGACTTACAAAAAAAACGTTACGAAACATTTGAAGAATTACGTCTTTACTGCTACCGGGTCGCTTCAACGGTTGGATTGATGTGTATTGAGATCTTCGGGTATAAAAATAAATCAGCTTTATCGTTTGCCGAGAATCTCGGTATAGCTTTACAGCTTACAAATATTCTACGCGATGTGAATAAAGACATTCGAAATAACCGCATTTATCTGCCGCAAGATGAATTGGCAAAATTTCATTATAGTGAAAATGATTTGCTCGTCCAAAAATATAATTTACACTTTATTTCTTTGATGGAGTTTGAAGCCAAGAGGGCAAATGAATATTTCCAAAAAGCAACGGACGAATTAGACCTTGATGACAAAGCTTCGATGTTTGCGGCGCGCGCTATGCAGCATATTTATTACAGAATGTTGGGAAGAATTATTCAAGCGAAGTATGATGTCTTTAATCAAAACATTAAAGTCAGCACATTTGAAAAAGTTGGTATTTCTCTTGGGGTTTGGGCGAAATATAAATTAGTTTATAGATGAAAAAATGCCTCATTGTTGGGGGTGGACTTGCCGGTCTTTCTTCCGCCGTTTCTCTTGCCAAACAAAATGTCAATGTTTATTTAATAGAAGCCTCGCCAAAATTCGGAGGAAGAACTTATTCATTTGTTGATAAAAAAAGCGGCGACGAAATTGATAATGGTCAGCACCTTCTGCTTGGCTGTTATTATGAAACGCTGGAATTTATTAAGAGTATTGGGGCAACAAACCTTTTTAATTTCCAACATAAACTTGAATTAAATTTTGTAACTCGAGACAAAATAAAACATCAACTTAAAGCTACTGATCTCCCCTATCCGTTCGGATTATTTTTCGGACTTTTGAATTACGAGGCTCTATCCATTTTCGACAAGATTAAAATTATTTTCATATTTGCTCAACTTCCATTCCTTCAAAGTGAAAAGTATTTAAACCATTCTGTAGAAGATTGGCTGATAGAACAAGGGCAAAGTAGAAATTGTATAAAATCATTTTGGGAAATAATTGCTGTTGGAGCGTTGAATAGTAAATTAAAAGACGCTTCCGCTAAAATGTTTATTGATATAATAAAAGTAATTTTCTTAAAAGGAAGTAACGCGTCAGCGATGATCATTCCGAAAGTTGGTTTATCAAAAGCGTTCGTTGATCCCGCAGTAAACTTTCTTCAAACTCAAAAAACTGAATTATCTTTTTCCGAAAAACTGTTGGAAATTTCTATCGTTCAGAATAAAGCTGTTTCCGTAGTAACGGATAAAGGAAGATTGATTGATTTCGATGCGCTTATTTTAGCCGTACCCTCTTTCGCATTGAATAAAATTAATGGAATTGATAGGACTATCGAGAAAGATAAAATTGATTTAAGTTATTCATCAATTCTGACTTTGCATTTATGGATAAAGAATAACAAGTTAAAGAAACCTTTTTACGCTTTTTTAGATTCGCCATTGCACTGGGTCTTTAATCACGGGAATTATATTACAACCGTAACAAGCTGCGCTGATGGGCTTATTGATAAATCACCGGAAGAATTGTTTCCAATGGTAAGAACAGAATTGCAAAAATATTTGAACATCAAAGAGGAAGATATTTCAGATTACAAGATCATTAAAGAGAAGAGAGCAACGTTTATTCCGAATAAAGAAAACTTAATGAAACGTCCTTCAGTTAAAACAAAAATTGAAAATGTTTTCCTTGCGGGAGATTGGACGAACACCGGACTACCCGCAACAATTGAAGGCGCAATCAAGAGCGGGAATACAGCCGCTGATGAAGTGCAAAAATATTTATGGTGATAAAACCTCCGGGGTTTGGTTGAAGTATTTGGATCAAAACCTCGGAGGTTTTGATAATCCACTAATGCGCTTCAATCCAATTATCTCCAATTCCGGTCTCAACAAGAATTGGTACATTCAGAGGCAGAGCATTTTCCATCAACTCTTTTACTAAGGGGATAACTTCTTCCGTTTCACTTTTCAATGCATCAAAGACTAATTCATCATGCACTTGCAAAATCATTTTTGTCTCTAACTTTCTTCTTGAAAGTTCATTATGAATATTGATCATTGCAAGTTTTATCATATCGGCTGCGGTGCCTTGAATCGGCATGTTGATTGCGACGCGTTCTTCAAAATTGCGGAGTGAAAAGTTTTTGCTGTTAATATTTTTGAGGAAGCGGCGTCTGCCCAGTAATGTTTCAGCGTATTCTTTTTCTTTCGCAGATTGAATAGACGCATCCATAAAAGCTTTTACACTTTTAAATGTATTGAAATAAGTTTCAATAATCTCTTTTGCGTGCTGCTGAGAAATTTGCAGACGGGTTTTTAATCCGAAGATTCCGATACCGTACAAGATTCCAAAATTAACTTCTTTAGCTTTTCTCCGCATATCGGGAGTAACTTCTTCCTCTGGAATTTGAAAGACAAGTGCTGCGGTTCTTCTATGAATATCTTCGCCTTGCTGAAATGCTTCAAGTAAGCGTTCATCGTTTGACATACTTGCCATGATGCGCAATTCAATTTGGCTGTAGTCGCAGCTAATGATACTATGATTTTTATCTCGCGGAACAAATGCTTTTCGAATTTCTCTGCCAAGTTCCGTGCGAATGGGAATGTTTTGCAAATTCGGATCGTTGCTCGAAAGTCTTCCGGTTGATGCTATGGTTTGATTAAATGAAGTATGCACTCTTCCGGTTTTAGGATGAATTAAAGTGGGAAGTGAATCGGCATACGTTGATTTTAATTTTGCAACTTGTCTGAATTCTAAAATAGTGTCAATAATTTCATGCTCACCTCGTAAAGATTCAAGCGTTTGCGCATCGGTTGAAAATCCGGTTTTTGTTTTTCTTGAAGATTGCAGTTGAAGTTTTTCAAATAAAATTTTCTGCATTTGTTTGGGCGAATTGATATTAAATGTTTCACCGGCTAAACGGAATATTTTTTCGGAATATTCATTAATAGAAGTTTCCAACTCTTTGCTCAATACCGCAAGCATTTTGCGGTCAATGTTTACGCCGGAACGTTCCATTTCTTCCAAAACTTCCGCAAGAGGGAATTCAACTTCATAAGCCAATTTGTGCAGATTATTTTTATCAATTTCTTCTTTCAAGATTTCAAAAAGCTGAAAAGTTATATCTGCATCTTCGCACGAATAATCGCTAAGCATTTTTACATCAACATCAAAGATTTGTTTAGCATCTTTTTTTGTGCCGATTAAATCCGAAAGAGGAATAGGTCTGTACTGCAAATATTTTTGCGCTAAATCATCCATGCCATGCTTTTGATCGGGATCGAGGACATAACTTGCAAGCATCGTATCAAAGTAAAAGTCATTTACCTTTATGCCGAGAGAGCGAAGAATTGAAATATCAAATTTTCCGTTTTGGCAAACTTTTTTAATACCGGCATTTTCAAATACCGGTTGGAATAAGGAAATGAAATCATGCACAGAAAGCCTATCGTCTAAATTTCTCTCAAACAAAGATGTTGACTGAACGAAAGGATTTAGCGCGATAAAAAATGCTTTTCCTTTTTCATAACAGAATGAAACTCCGGCTACCTTCGCTTCAAAATAATCTAATGAATCTGTTTCCGTATCAAACACAAACAAAGAAAGCAGGGCAAGTTTATCGGCTAATATTTTCGCCTCATTTACAGAAGAAATTAAAACATATTCAGTTTCGCTTTTAGAAAATGATTTATCTTCAGACTTGACCGATATTGCTGAAATATTTTCTTGCACTTGAACTTCTTCTTCGCCAAAATATTTTCTTAAACGGACGTAAAGGTTTTTGAATTCGAGCTCTTCAAAAATGGATTTTATCTTTTCAATATCAGGCTTCCCGATTATGGTTTTTTGAAAATCAATTTCAATCGGAACGTCGGTAATTATGGTAGCAAGTTCTTTTGAAAGAAAAGCATTTTCTTTCCCGGCAATGAGTTTGCTCTTTGTTGATGCGGGTTCAACTTTATCAATATGCTCATAAATATTTTCGAGAGAAGAAAACTTCTGGATCAATAAGGGCGCTGCCTTTGGTCCAATGCCTTTAACACCGGGAATATTATCGCTTGCGTCACCGATGAGCGATAAGTAATCAATCATTCTTTCCGGTTCAAAGCCAAGCGTCTCAACAACTTTTTCTTTCGTTAGAATATCAATCTCTTCGGAAGATTTTCCCGGTTTAACAAGTTTTACATTTTCAGTGATGAGTTGAATGTAATCTTTATCCGGCGTGATCATATAAGCATCATAACCGAGAGATTCAGCTTTCTTCACCGCCGTACCGATAATATCATCTGCTTCATAACCTGGTAAAATAAAAACGGGAAGATTGAGCGCTTCAATGATTTCTTTTATTCTGCCGATCTGCGGAATCATATCTTCGGGCATTGCAGCTCGTGTAGATTTGTAGCCCTCAAAACGTTCGTGTCGGAAAGTTTTTTCTTTTGAATCAAAACCAACGAACATATAAGCAGGTTTTATATCTTCCAATATTTTTAATATTTGACTGATAAAACCAAAGACAGCGGAAGTTGGTTCGCCTTTTTTCGTGATGAGTGGACGGCTGATAAATGCGAAGTAGGCTTTGTACGTCAAAGCCATCGCATCAATAAAGATAATTTTTTTATTCATATTTATTTTTCTGAAACCGATGATGAAAATATTTACTGTAAACATAAACGGGCAGCCCGAGTGAAATAAGGATCAATCCCATAGCGGCGTTTTGCGTATCAGAAACAATCGAATTAATCAAGAACAAAAATGAAAAGATGACAAAAATTGCGGGAGTGTAAGGATAACCCCAAACTTTATAAGGTCGTTTTGCATCGGGCATTTTTTTACGAAGAACGAAAACTCCGAATGCGCCGAGCATGTAGAATAGCCATGAGGCGAAAATAACATAGTCGGTAATAGTATCGAATGAACCGGATAAAACTAATACTGAAGACCAAAGCCCTTGAACCACAAGTGAGACATGAGGAGTTGCAAATTTGGGATGAATTTTCCCGAGTGAAACAAAAAATAGTTTTGTTCGTGCCATTGCAAATTGAACACGCGCTGTTGCAAGGATAGAACCATTCAGCGCTCCGAAAGTAGAAATTACGACAGCTATAGCAATGATTGAAGCTCCTATTCCGCCAAATATTTTTTCAGCGGCAGCTGAAGCAACCAAAGGATAATTTTTCATTTCTTCAATGGGTAAAACATAAAGATAAGCTACATTTATCAAAACGTAAACCGAGATCACGATCAATGTTCCGTAAAACAAAGCTTTTGGAACGTTACGTTGCGGTTCTTTTATTTCTCCCGAAACAAACGTAACATTGTTCCATCCATCGTAAGCCCAAAAGGCTCCGGCTAAGGCAAGTCCGATCATTGCAATTAAATTTGTGCTTGTTTCTGCGGGGAGATGAAAATTATAAAAGTAGTTCGCCGAAGAACCATTCCCGAAAATTAAAAGAACGAATGCAAGTAAAATGATTGAAGCAATTTTTATAAAAGTGATTATGGTTTGTACAAGCCCCCCGAAAACGACGCCGACATAATTAACTCCGGTCAAGAATAAAATGCAAAGAATGGCTACTGCTTTTGTTCCGAAATCTACAAAGGGATGAATCGCTCCGACGAATGGCATATAAAGGGAAAAGTCCTGGAAATATTTTGATGCTTCCGGCAACTTGAAAAAGTAACCGAGATATTCTGCAAACACGTAAGCAATAGCCGCCTGGCTTCCGGTTTGTATTACCGCTAAGATTGACCAGCCGTAAAGGTACGCGGTAAAGTCTCCGTACATTTCTTTGAAGTACATAAACTGTCCGCCGGTAGCGTCAATCATTCCTGCAATTTCAGAATTGACCAAAGCACCGATAAAAGTTATCAGTCCGGCAACGACCCAAACGAGAATCAATAATTCCGGTGAGTGCAGTTGACCCGCCATAGTAGCTGGTTTTCTAAATATCCCGGAACCTATCATCGATCCGGCAACTAACATTACTGCGGCGGTTAATGAGAGTCCACGAACTAAACTTGTCTTTTTTTGTGTTTCCATAGTACTCTGAATAATTAGGAATTACGAATTAGGAATTAGAAATGATAGTACATTCACCAATTAGAATGTTTTACCAAACTCATATTATATTATTATTATTTAATAAAAAATTACGGAGGGAAGAGCGAAATTGCAAATGAAAAAATAAATAAATCTTTGTCTTCTCTGTGGTGAAAAGAAATTTACCACAGAGTTATTCCGTTAAAAGTCAAGAAGAAATACTTGGGCTAAGTTATCCCAAGTATTTCTTCTGAGAAGTTATATTCTCAAAAAGTTCATTGACATATTGAATACGTTTCCTTAAGTTTGAGTTGAAGC
>Ga0210039_1002179_pt1 | contig 16688 bp, 19 predicted proteins | sample CryGeyCG2114_250_3_FD_185460 | JGI IMG/M metagenome (GOLD analysis project Ga0210039, IMG submission 185460) | Groundwater microbial communities from aquifer - Crystal Geyser CG17_big_fil_post_rev_8/21/14_2.50 (SPAdes) (version 2) | ecosystem: Environmental > Aquatic > Deep subsurface >...
CAATTCCGCCATTTTGGCGCGCACCCCCTGCGCCGTCGCCAGCGCGTTCGCCCCCGGCGTGGTGCGGATCGCCATGCCGGCAATCGGTTTGCCGTTCAGGCGCGCGCTGCGGTTGTAGTCCTGCGCCCCCAGCTCGATGCGGGCAATGTCCCCGAGGCGCACGATGGCGCCGTCCGGCATGGCGCGCAGCACGATGTTGCCAAAATCTTCCGGGGTGGCCAGACGGCCGCGCGAGGCGATGACCGCGTTGACTTCCTGCCCCGGTGCGACCGGAAGCTGGCCCACTTCGCCCAGCGCCAGCAGGTTGTTTTGCGCGCGCACGGCACGGGCGATCTCGGCGGGCGTGATGGCATAGGATTCGAGTTGCGCCGGCTTGAGCCAGATGCGCATCGAATACTCGGTGCCGAACAGCAACACTTCACCCACGCCCGGTACGCGCAGCAGCGGCTCCAGCACGCTGGCGGTGGCATAGCTGCCCAGATCGACGGCGTCGAGCGATTCATCGGGCGAGGTCAGCGCCACCACCAAAATAAAATTGCGCCCGGCGCGGGTCACCGTCACGCCCAGCCGGCGCACGTCATCCGGCAGGCGCGCCTCCACCCGTTTGATGCGGTTCTGCGCCTCGACCGAGGCGAACTGGATGTCGGTGCCGGGTTTGAATGTGAGCGAAACCTGGCCGGAGCCGACCTGCGAGCTGGAGTCCATGTACAGCAAATTCTCGATGCCGTTCATCTCCTGCTCGATCAGCTGCACCGCGCTTTGCTCCACCACCTGCGCCGAAGCGCCCGGGTAGTTCACTGAAATATCCAGCGCGGGCGGCGCCACCGAGGGATATTGGGCAACCGGCAGGGCGCGCAACGCCATCACCCCGGCAAAGGTAACAAGAATGGCGATCACCCAGGCAAAAATCGGATGGTCGATGAAATAGCGGGCGAGCATGGCGGATCTTAAGGCTTGTCCGCCGCAGCGGGCGCGGGTTGCCCTGCCGGCAGCGGTTTGACGACGGATCCCGGACGGGCTTTTTGCAGGCCGTTGACGACGATCTGTTCACCGCCCTGCAAGCCGCTGCTGACGATGAAATCGCTGTCGGCCATGCCGCCGGTCAAAATCGGCAGTGGCACCACCTTGCCATCGGCTGCCACGGACAGCACGAACTGGCCTTGGGGGCCGATTTGCACCGCGCGCTGCGGCACCCGCAAGGCGTTGTGTTGCTGTGCCTGAGGAAACCGCACGCGCACAAACATGCCCGGCAGCAACTCCCGCCCGGGATTGGGAAATTCGGCGCGCAGACCGACCATTCCGGTGGCCGGATCGACCGCCATGTCGGAGAAAAATATCTTCCCGCGCCTGGAATAGGCGCTGCCGTCCTCGAGCAGCAATTCCACTTCCGGGCTGGCCGCCCGTTGCAGGCTGCCGCCGTCAATCGCGCGCCGCAAGCGCAGCAAATCCGTGCCGGGTTGGCTGAAGTTGACGTAAATCGGATCGAGTTGCTCGATGGTGGCGAGCAGGGTGGCCGCGCTTTTGCTCGCCAGCGCGCCTTCGGTCACTGCGGTGCGGCCGATGTGGCCGCTGATGGGGGCGGGCACATTGGCGTAGCGCACATCCTCCTCGGCGCGCACCAGCGCCGCTTCGGCCTGCCGCGCGCGGCTGACCGCAAGATCATGGTCCTGCTGGCTGACCATGCCCTTTTCCAGCAGGCGGCGCGCCCGCTCGGCGGCTTGTTGCGCGGCCAGCGTATCCGCTTTTGCCGCGGCCAGCGCGGCCAGATAACTGCGCGCATCGATGCGGAACAGCGGGGTGTCCGCTTTGACCTCGCTGCCCTCGCGAAACAGACGCTGTTCCACCACGCCATCGACGCGCGCGCGCACCTGCGCGGTGCGATAAGCTTGCACGCGTCCGGGCAAGTCCCGGGTCAGCGTCGCGTTGCCCGCCGTGACGGTGATGACTTCGACTTCCGGCGGGGGCGGCATGCCCCCGGGGGGTGCGCCGGGCGCAGCGGGTTTGTCGCCGCAAGCGTTTAGTAGCAGCGGCAGCAGGATGATTGAAATATTCTGGCGGAGGCTCATTTGAAGTTCTCAGCGGGTATGCCGCAACGGGCGAGTGTAGCAAAGGATGCCGGAATAACAACCGCGCCGGCGCTATTGTTTGAGCGCCAGCGCGCGCCCATACAGCGCGTTCTTGTTGAGGCCGGTGATCTGCACTGCCAGACCGACCGCCTGCTTGAGCGGCAGTTCACTCAATAACGCCGCCAGTACCCGCTCCGCTTGCGCATCCAGATCGTCATTGCGCGGTGCGGCGCCCGACAGCAGCAGCACGAATTCGCCGCGCTGGTTGTTGGGGTCGCGGTTGAGCCAGTCCAGCGCCGTGCCAAGCGTGCAACGATGGATATTCTCGAATAACTTGGTCAGCTCGCGCGCGAACACGATCTCGCGCGCGCCGCCGAACACGGCGTGCAAGTCGGCGACGCACTCGAGGATGCGGTGCGGCGCTTCATAGAACACCAGAGTGCAGGACAGGTCGGCCAGCGCTTGCAGCGCGGCGCGGCGCGCCGCCGATTTGTTCGGCAGAAAACCGTGGAACAGAAAATGCGGACTGGCCAGGCCGGAGGCGGAGAGGGCGGCGATGGCAGCCGAGGCGCCGGGAATCGGAATGACGCGAAAGCCGGCCGCGCGCACCGCCCCGACTAGCAGTGCGCCGGGGTCGCTGACCGCCGGCGTCCCCGCATCGGTCACCAGCGCCACGCTTTTCCCCTGTTGCAACAGGGTGACGATCTTTTCCGACCTGGCCCGTTCGTTGTGCTGGTGCAGGGCGAGCAGTTTGGTGTCGCCGATGCCGTGGTGCTGCAACAAATGGCGCGTATTGCGCGTATCCTCCGCCGCCACGACCTCGACCGCGCCGAGCACATCCAGCGCGCGCAGGGTGATGTCACCCAGATTTCCAATCGGGGTGGCGACTACATATAATGCGGATTCGATTTTTTGATTGGCCCTGATATGCAAACTCGAAATACCGGAATAATTGGATGGCGCGGACTGCTGGTCGCGGCACTATACGTGAGCCTGTTTGGCTGCGCCACTGCGCCAACACCTACCCCCGTCACTCCTCCGACCTCCGCGGCCGTACCGCCGGCGGCCGAAACGCCGGCCGTCGAACTGGGCACGCTGCCCGCCCGGGAATTGCCGCAGGCGCAACCCCTGTTGCCGCCGCTGGCGGAAGGCGCCGAGCACCATATCGCGCTGATCCTGCCGTTGCGCTCCGCCGTGTTCGGACGCGCGGCGGAGGCGGTGGAGCGCGGTTTCCTCGAAGCCGCCATGCTACAGCCGGGATATCTGCCGGTGCATATTTATGCCGCCAATGACGAAGCTTCCGAAGTTGCCGCCTTGTACCGCCAAGCCGTCAGCTCGGGCGCACTGGCGGTGGCCGGGCCGCTCACCCGTGAAGGGGTCGCGGCGCTGGCCGGCGAAGAGAAGTTGCCGTTGCCCACGCTGGCGCTGAACCTGCTCGATATCCCGCGCGAGGATGCGCTGTATTTCTTCGGTCTGCCGCCGGAAAGTGAAGTGCTGCAACTGGCACAGTGGGCTGCCGCCTCGGGTATGCTGACCGCCACCGTGGTGCGCACCGAAACCGCCTATTCACGCCGTTTGGCCGAGGCGTTCAGCGCGGTGTGGCAACAGGGCGGCGGCAACCTGATGCCGGAGATCGTGTATCAGGGCGACCCGAGCGAGATTCGCACCTTGTCCGGCCAGCCGGGCGAGATGGTATTTCTGGCCGCCGAGGCGGACAAGGCGCGCCTGATGCGACCTTATATTTACACCGACATTCCGGTATATGCCACCTCGCAGGTGTTTGTCGGCAACCAGTACAGACTGCGCAACTTCGATCTGGCCAATGTCCGTTTCGTCGATATGCCCTGGGTGCTGCAGGCGGATCATCCGGCGGTAATGGTCTATCCGCGCGCGGATCCGCCCTTGCCGCTGGAGATGGAGCGCCTGTACGCGCTGGGGGTGGACGCTTACCGCCTGCTAAAGGTGCTGTATCGCCACGAGGCGCTGAATATGCTGCCGCTGGACGGGGTCACCGGCAAACTGACGCTGGACGGGCATCGCGTGCGGCGCGAGGCGATGAAAGCGGAAATGCGTGACGGCCGGGGGGTGGCGCTGGAAGGCGGCCATCTGACCGCCAATCCGGCAGACTAGCCGCCATGAAGTCCGGCGCGCAGGCAGAACAGACCGCCGCGCGGTTCCTGCAGCGCCAGGGTTTGCAACTGGTACAGGCTAACTATCGTTGCCGTTTTGGCGAAATCGACCTGATTCTGCGCGACGGCGCGACACTGGTGTTTGCCGAGGTCCGCTTGCGTAGCCGGGCCGATTTTGGCGGCGCGGCGGCCAGCATCGATGCGCGCAAGCAACACAAGCTGATTCTCGCCGCCCAGCACTATCTGTCCCGTGTCTCGCCCGTGCCGCCGTGCCGCTTCGATGCCCTGCTGTTGGCGCAGGCCAGCGGCGAAAGCGCCATTGAGTGGGTCAAGGGCGCGTTCGAATTGGGTTAAAATCAGTCCGTTTTAATTGGAGTTCCACCGACATGCCTTTCGCCAAACGCGTCAGCAAACATTTTGACGACAGCGCCGCCGTCAACCTGCAAAGCAAGCAGGTGCTGGCCGCACCCATCGCGCGTGCCGCGCAGGCAATGGTCGATTGTCTGATGCACGACGGCAAGATTCTGACCTGCGGCAACGGCGGTTCGGCCGCCGATGCCCAGCATTTTGCCGCCGAGCTGATCAACCGCTTTGAAATCGAGCGCCCGGGCTTGCCGGCAGTGGCGCTTACCACCGACAGCTCGGTGCTGACATCCATTGCCAACGACTACGATTTTGCGCAGATTTTCTCCAAGCAGGTGCGCGCGCTGGGCATGGAAGGCGACGTGTTGGTTGCCATTTCCACCAGCGGCAATTCCGCCAACGTGGTCGAAGCGGTCAATGCGGCACACGAGCGCGGCATGCGGGTGGTGGCGCTGACCGGACGCGACGGCGGGCAGTTGGCGGCAATCCTCAACGAAAACGATTTCAACCTTTGCGTGCCGGCCAAAAATACCGCGCGGGTGCAGGAAATGCATCTGCTGATTTTGCACTGCCTGTGCGATGTGATCGACCACATTCTGTTGGGAGGCGAATAATGAAGCGCCGCATCGTCCTGATCGCGCTGCTTGCCTTGCTGCAGGGATGCGCGCAGACATCCGGCCCCGGCAACACCGCCGCGCACGAGCGGCGCAATGCCGAGACGCTGCAGGATGACCGCAACATTGAGCACACCGCAAGGCAACGGATCGGGGAAAAATACCGGCAAAATGTGCAGGTTAACGTGACCAGCTTCAACCGTTTTGTCCTGCTCACCGGACGAGTCCCGGATGAATCCGGCAAGACCGGGATCGAGCGCATCGTGGCCGGCATCGACCGGGTCAGGGGAATTGCCAACGAGTTGCGGGTCGGCAAAAGCGCAACGGCGGGCACCGGCTACAGTGATTCCGGCATCAGCGGCGATGTGCGCGCGCGCCTGCGGGCGCACAAAGCGCATGCGCTCGACCCCGTCAGGGTCTTCACCGAAGAAGGGGTGGTGTATCTGCTCGGCATCGTCAGTCGCGCCGAAGCCGATGCCGCCTCGGAGATTGCCAGCGTTACTGCCGGCGTGCGCAAGGTGGTGCGCGTGTTCGAATATACAAATTGATCCGATCATCTGACTGGGGGAAATAAAATGCGCCAGAGCCGTTTGTTGTGTTTGCTTGTGTTGAGCGCGGTATTGCAAGGTTGTTTTCCGGTGCTCGCCACCGGGGTCGGCTCCGGCGCATTGATGGCGACCGACCGCCGCAGCAGCGGAATTTATATCGAGGACGAGGCGATCGAGAACAAGGCGCTGGCGCGCATCGGGGAGCAGTTCAAACAGCGCGTGCATGTCAATGTGACCAGCTTCAACCGCAAGGTGCTGCTTACCGGCGAAGTGCCGGATGCGGCGACCCGGGCAGGCATCGGCAAGATCGCGGCGGCTGTCGAAAATGTGCGCGATGTGCACAACGCGACGGTTGTCGCCCTGCCAAGCTCGCTGACCTCGCGCAGCAACGACGCGCTGTTGACTTCCAAAGTCAAACTCAACTTCACCAACAACAAGCGTTTCAGTCCCAACCACGTCAAGGTGGTGACCGAAAACGAAGTTGTCTATCTGCTTGGCCTCGTCAAGCGCGCCGAGGCCGATGCCGCCTCGGAGATCGCCAGCACGACCGGCGGCGTGCGCAAGGTGGTGCGCATGTTCGAGTATCTGGACTGAACGTGGCTTATCCCGCGCCTGGTTTTGAGAGCAAACTTTGTGCGGCGGATGAATTCGCCGCCAGAGCCGCCGCCCTGCCGCGTCCGCTGGTATTCACCAACGGCTGTTTCGACCTGTTGCATCGCGGCCATGTCACCTGTCTGGCGCAGGCGCGCGCGCTCGGCGCCGCGCTCATCGTCGGCGTCAACAGCGATGCCTCGGTCAAGCGGCAAGGCAAGGGCGCCGAGCGTCCGATCAACAACGAGGCCGACCGCATGGCGGTGCTGGCCGCGCTGGAATCGGTCAGCCTGGTGGTGAAATTTGACCAAGACACGCCGCTTAATCTGATCATCGCCGCGCATCCGGATGTCCTGGTAAAGGGCGGCGACTGGCAAGCGGAAAACATCATCGGCAGTAAAGAGGTGCAGGGTTGGGGCGGCAGTGTCCGCAGCATCCCGTTTCTGCACCAACGTTCAACCACCGCATTACTCGGGAAAATCCGCGCGCTATGACACCCACCGAAATCACCCTGCACCAGCAATCCAAAATACTAGAGATCGCGTTTGACGACGGCGCGCGCTATAAATTGCCGGCAGAATTCCTGCGCGTCCATTCGCCCTCCGCCGAAGTGCGCGGACACGGCAAGGGGCAGGAAACCCTGCAAACCGGCAAACGCAACGTCGGCATCAAGGCCGTCGAGCCGGTCGGCGTGTACGCGCTCAAGATCGAATTCGACGACGGCCACGACACCGGACTGTTCACGTGGAACTATCTGCACGAGCTGGGGCAATACCAGGACGCGCTGTGGCACGACTATCTGGGCAAACTCGAAGCGGCCGGGGCCGGCCGCGATAAATAGTTTCCGTCACACCGGCGAAGGCCGGTGTCCAGTGATTTCAAAAACCGGATTCCGGCCTGCGCCGGAATGACAAAACCAAGGAGTTGATCATGAGCAAAACCCACTTTGGATTCGAGACCGTGGACGAGAACGAAAAGGCCAAAAAAGTGGCCGGCGTGTTCACCTCCGTCGCCGGCAAATACGACCTTATGAATGACCTCATGTCGGTCGGACTGCACCGCGTGTGGAAACCGTTCGCGGTCGGTCTGGCCAACGTGCGCGAAGGCCAGCGCGTGCTCGATGTGGCGGGCGGCTCGGGCGACCTGACCAAATTATTCCTGAAAAAAGTCGGGCGCAGCGGGCAGGTCGTTCTCACCGACATCAACAACGCCATGCTGCGCGTCGGCCGCGACCGCATGATCGACAATGGTACGCCCACCCCGGTGGCCCAGTGTGACGCCGAAAAATTGCCCTTTCCCGACAATTACTTCGACTGTGTCAGCATCGCCTTCGGCCTGCGCAACGTTACCCGCAAGGAGAACGCCCTGCGCGAGATGCGCCGCGTGCTCAAACCGGGCGGACGCCTGATCGTGCTGGAATTCTCCAAGATCGCCAAACCGCTGGAAAAGATGTACGACCTGTATTCGTTCAAGCTGCTGCCCAAAATGGGCCGGCTCATCGCCAACGACGCCGACAGCTACCGTTACCTCGCCGAATCCATCCGCATGCACCCGGGACAGGAAGAACTGAAGCAGATGATGGTCGATGCCGGACTGGAGCGCGTCGAATATTTCAACATGACCGGCGGGGTGGTGGCGGTGCACCGGGGATACAAGCTGTAACGCCCGTCCGGCGGGTTTGCCATCACAAGCAATGAATCGTCGCGCATCAATCTGCGCACCAGCGCCGACGCCAAGGCCATGATCGAACGCGCCGCCGCGCTGATGGGCACGACCGTCTCCGGCTTCATGCTGCAGAACGCATACGAGGCCGCGCGGCGCGTCGTGTCGGACTACGACACGCTCATGCTCACCCAGCTCGACTTCGAAGCGTTCGCATCCTCCATGGAAAACCACCCAAGCCCAAAGCCGCATTGCGCAAACTCATGGCGCGCAAATAAACGTGGTTGTCATCCAACTGCTCGGCAAACAGCACAACCGCAACGGCTTCGTCACGGTGAGCACGGGCCAGATTGCCAGAGCATCACTGCCCGCACATTCATAACTACCGCGCCATCCCACGCCCAACCCGCGCGTTAGCCGCTTGGCGGTGGAATTCCCGCAACGCGCGGAGTTGTCTGCCGTCGCTTGAGGCGGGTCGCATGGTCGGGTCGGCAATCAGCCCCGCCGCAACGCGCCCCTGCTGAAAATCACCCATTGAGGCAAGATGGCTTGACCTATAATAAAACCATTATTTCGGTCTTAATTGGAGGGCGCCATGGAACAGCTTTATGCCAATGCCTCAGTCAGCATCAGTGAATTAAAGAAAAATCCTTCCGCCATCATTCAGAGCGCGGAAGGCTTCGCCGTTGCCATCCTTAACCACAATCGCCCGGCGGCGTACCTGGTCCCCGTAGCCGCTTTCGAGGCGATGATGGATCAGCTGGACGACCAGGCGCTGGTGCGTTTGGTCAAAGAGCGCCAATCCGAGAAATCGGTCGAGGTTTCGCTGGATGATCTATAGGCTTGAATTCAAGACTTCTGCACAGAAAGAATGGCAGAAGCTGGATAGCCAGATCCGCGAACAGTTCAAAAAGAAACTGATCGAGCGACTGGAACAACCGCGCATCGAATCGGCACGCCTTGCCGCCATGCCGGATTGCTACAAGATAAAACTGCGCGCCGCCGGTTACCGGCTGGTCTATCAGGTGGAAGATACAACCGTCACCGTGATTGTGGTTGCGATTGGCAAACGGGAAGACGGCGCGGCGTATCTGGCGGCGGCAAAACGCATTAAATAGCCAAGGGGCGGAATGCCTCGATCTAAAATGTGGCCGTTTTTAAAACGACACATGAACAGGGAGGTGAACGATGACAGAAATGCAAGCACTCGTTGTGATGGCGAATATCGAAACGAAGATTCTGCTCATACGCGGGCAGAAGGTCATGCTTAGCGTTCATCTGGCCGCGCTTTATGAGGTTGAGCCGCGCGCGCTGATGCAAGCCGTGAAACGCAATATAGAACGATTCCCGGAAGACTTCATGTTTCAGCTGAGTACGGAAGAGTATGCCAACTTGAAATCACAAATTGTGGCGATGGAAAAGAACTACGACATCAAATTTAAAGCCATCTTTGATGCTATCCATCAACTAATGACGCCCGCCGACCCCAAGAAAAAACGGCAAATTGGTTTTGCACCGTGGGAAAAGATGTGATGTATAGGCAACAGAGTTTGTATATCCCACTAAACGCAATTTGCGGGTCGGGTACACGACCAGATTGATGAAACAATCAAGACTGCCATTTGGTGCACTTTGCCATTTAAAACGTCTGCCATCAGACGTTTTAAATGGCAAGCTGGGATTCATCGCCTGCATGGATAGTCCGCTGCCGTCGTATCTGACGATGGCACGCTGGAGCAGGCTGGAAGTGCTTGATTAATGAACACCGGTGACCTGATATGAATAGAGCGTACTACTCAGCATCGATTCATGAATTTCTCCGAAGCTCGACGGAAGAAATTGTCGGTAAGCTATCGCTCAGTAATGACTACGCGCTAATTCAAACCCAGCGTGATGCATGGGTTTCACAAATTGATATTCTTCGCACCGTCTTGGCTAATCATGAAGGGGCGCTATATTTCGAATATTCGATCCCACGAATGGGCCGCAGAATTGACGCAGTCTTGTTGATTGGCCCAGTAATATTCGTGGTCGAATTTAAGGTCGGTGAAAGAATTCACACCAGCTTTGCTTTTGACCAGGTATTCGACTATGCCTTGGACTTGAAAAATTTTCACGAATCAAGTCATGAACAATTCATAGCGCCAGTACTGGTTGCGACAGAGGCGGCACAGTCCCTGATTTCTGTTTCGATTACTGCTCGAAACGACAAACTGCTATCTCCAGTAAAAACCAATAAGGATCAACTCGGGGATGTAATAGACGAAGTGTTGAGTTTTGTTGGAGAGGGAAAGCTTGATAGCTCAGAGTGGGAAGCAGGTCGCTATTGTCCTACTCCCACGATTATTGAAGCTGCGATGGCCTTGTATAACAACCATGCAGTTGCCGATATAACTCGATCTGATGCCGGGGCAACCAATTTGAGGCTTACGTCTTCTGCCCTATCCGGAGTCATTCAACGTTCAAGGGAAAAACACCAAAAATCTCTCTGCTTTGTAACAGGTGTGCCGGGAGCAGGAAAAACCCTAGTGGGTCTCGACGTAGCGACAAAGTACTCCGAGGCAAAAGGCGATTTGTATAGCGTCTACTTGTCTGGAAATGGTCCGCTAGTCAAAATTCTTTGTGAGGCGCTAGCTCGCGATCAGGTGTCTCGCGGAAAAAGCAGGGGTGATCGCGTAAAGATCGGGGAGGCAAGAAGCTCGGTAAAAGCCTTTATACAAAATGTTCATCACTTCAGGGATGACTGTTTGCTGGACGAAAACGCGGCTCCGATAGAGCATGTGGCAATTTTTGATGAAGCGCAACGCGCATGGAATCTTGAGCAAACCTCTTCGTTTATGCGACGCAAGAAGAATCATCCACACTTTAACCAGTCTGAGCCGGAGTTCCTAATTTCATGCATGGAGAGGCATAAAGACTGGGCGGTCATTGCGTGCCTTGTGGGTGGAGGTCAAGAAATCAATACAGGTGAAGCCGGGATTGGTGAATGGATTGATTCAATAACTCGCTCTTTCCCGGATTGGTACATCTATGTTTCTTCGCGTTTGACTGATAGTGAATATCAAGCAGGGGAGGCTCTGAAACAGTTGGGGTCACATGCCAACGTGAATTACTTGGATGAGCTGCATTTGGGCGTATCCATGCGTTCATTCCGTGCAGAAGACGTTTCTTTGCTAGTGAAGCAGTTGCTTGATTTAGACATTGATTCGGCTAAACGTACTTATCAAAACATCAAGACGCGCTATCCGATCGCAATTACAAGGGACATAGGGAAGGCAAAGGCTTGGCTTAAACACCACGCACGAGGAAGTGAGCGCTACGGAATAGTTGTGTCGTCTCAGGCTGAGCGGTTGAAGCCCCACGCAATCGACGTTAAATCTCCGATGGACCCGGTAAATTGGTTCTTAAATGGAAAAGACGATGTTCGCTCGTCATACTACCTAGAGGATGTGGCGACGGAATTCCACGTGCAGGGGCTTGAACTCGATTGGACTTGTGTAACGTGGGACGCTGATTTCCGCTATACAAAAAGCGGCTGGAGCCACCATTCATTTCGTGGGACTGGCTGGAACAGAATTAATAAAGATGAGCGTAGGCAGTATTTGAAAAATGCCTACCGAGTGTTGATGACCAGAGCGAGGCAGGGAATGGTTCTGGTGGTGCCCATGGGAGATGCTGAAGACCGTACGCGCAGTCCACAGTTCTATGATGGAACCTTCAATTATTTGAGGGAAATTGGCTTCGCTGAAATCTGAGGGTAAAAACTAACAATGCAAAGTTCAGATGCGCTGCCGGAGTCACCAAGCTACTTCATCATGTCGGACCAACCGGACACTTGCGGATATTGTGGAGCGCGTCTTGAGTTTCTTGCAATTAAGGAAATCGAAGGCGAGCGGGTTTTTGTTAACGAGTGTTTAGGCTGCAAGCGCGAAATACAGATGGTTGAAAACTAAGCGGGCCGCAATGCAGCCCGTTTGTGTTGCTGAACACAGATGGCTCACGCCTTGTGATAAACCTCCACCCCCTGCTTCACAAACTCCACCGGCTTCTCTTTCATTCCCTCTGTAGCGCTTCCTGAACGAACATGTTTCCCTCGCGCGAACGGGTCGGCTATTTGACCTTCACTATCCTTAATCCGAGATGCTTCTCAAAGGGTTCAAAATCGCGGTCGTTGTGCAGCAGGGCAAAGCCGCTCTCGATGCAGAAGGTGGCGATCAGGCAATCTATGGTGGTGCGAACGGTGAAACCCTTCCGGCGCAGGTGCCGATAGTTGGTGGCTGCCAGAATCGCGAGGGGTTTGTTTCCCAGTACCGGGCAGGGTAGGCCATCAACGGCTGCAATGATCGCTTGCGCCTGTTTGTCAGTGCGCACGCCCTGCAGAACTTCCTGAAGAATGAGATCGGCTATTGCAACCTCGTCTTCTCCTTCTTGCAGCAGATTGCGCAAGTGCAGGCTGTGTGGTGTGTCGTCGCCGCGAAACAGCGCGATCCAGACACTGGAATCCACCAGAATCATTTGACCTTGGATTCCCGCATCTTCTTGTGGTCGTAGGCGGGGTCGAACTCGATCTTGCCGAAGAGCTCAAGGATCTTGCGCTGGGATTTGCGCTGCCTGCTGAAAGCCTTGAGCGCAGCTTCGACCGTTTCTTTCTTGGTTTTGAGACCGCCGGATTTCATGGCGTCCTGCATGAGCTTGTCGTCGATTTCGATGTTGGTGCGCATGGTTCCTCCATGTGTATGCATGGAGGTCATTCTACACATCGTGGCCGGGAATGGAAGGCGGGCGCCACGCCTTGTGATAAACCTTCGCCCCTTGCTTCACAAAACTCCACCGATTTCATTTCCATGCCTTTCGATAGTGCCTCTGCCTTGGTGATTCCCTGAGCGGCGGCGGTGCCTGAACGTCTTGGCTGATCTCGTCGGACAAAATGCGCCCTTGTTGACACCAGAACGTTCGTTCTCTACGATGCGGTTGCCGTTTCACCAACCGATTTCACAAGTCGCCGACTGATATTTCCCATCCCCATCATGGAGACCCGATCATGCAGCCCCAGCCAGCCATCTTTGAAGAACACGCGATCCGCCGCGTGTATGACGAGGCCACTGAAACGTGGTGGTTCTCGGTTGTGGACATCGTGCAGGTATTGACGCAGCAGCCGGATTATCAGGCAGCCAGAAAATACTGGAACAAGCTGAAAGAGCGGCTAGGCAAGGAAGGGAGTGAGTCGGTGACAAATTGTCACCGACTGAAATTACCTGCCGCCGACGGCAAAAATTACCTCACCGATGTTGCCACCGCCGAAACCCTGCTGCGTCTGGTGCAGTCCGTGCCCAGCCCGAAGGCGGAGCCGATCAAGCTGTGGCTGGCGAAGGTGGGTTACGAGCGGATGCGGGAAATGGCCGATCCCGCGCTCTCGCTGGCGCGTGCCCGCGAGACGTGGCAGAAGCACGGGCGCAGCGAGAAGTGGTTTCGGCAGAAAGTTATTTGCCCCCTGCCAAGAAGAAGCTGGGGAAGAAATAAGCACATGACCGGCACAAGGGGTGACACATGGCAAACAAGCGCGTTGTAAACGAGCATCACCAGACCTTCGAGAGCATCCGCCAGTTCGATGAGGAAGGGAACGAGTTTTGGCTTGCCCGGCAGCTCGCCAAGGTGCTGGAATACTCGGAATACCGTCATTTTCAGCCCGTCATCGAACGCGCCAAAGATGCCTGCCGCAACAGCGGTCACCCGGTGGACGACCATTTCGAGGATATCCTCGATATGGTCGAGATCGGCTCGGGCGCAAAGCGCCAGATTGCCGATATCCTCCTCTCGCGCTATGCCTGCTACCTCATCGTCCAGAACGGTGACCCCTCCAAGCCGGTCATTGCCAACGGCCAGACCTATTTCGCCATGCAGACCCGGCGGCAGGAACTGCGCGACAACGAAGCCTTCGCCCGGCTATCGGAAGACGAGAAGCGAGTGGCGATTCGCAATGAACTCTCCGAGCACAACAAACACCTTGCCGCTGCGGCCAAGGATGCCGGAGTGGAAACGCCGCTGGACTACGCCATCTTTCAGGATCACGGTTATAAAGGTTTGTATGGCGGGCGCGGGGCCAAGGACATCCATGCCGCGAAAGGGCTGAAGAAAAGTCAGAAAATACTCGACCACATGGGCAGCACCGAGCTCGCCGCCAACCTGTTTCGCGCCACGCAAACGGAAGAAAAGCTGCGACGCGACAAGGTGAGCGGCAAGCAAAGTGCCAACAAGACACATTACGAAGTCGGCAAGAAAGTGCGCGAGACCATCGCCGATTTGGGAGGTACCATGCCTGAAGCCTTGCCGACACCGGAGGCGAGCATCAAGCAATTGGAAAGCAGCAAGAAGACGCCGGGGAAAGATTAGCACCCGAAGTTTTGAACAGATTCCTTTTGGCAAGCTCTTGGAATGTTCGCGAGCGCAGTTTGAACTGGCAGGTAAAGCGGGCAATCGGATGGTTCCGGCAGAAAAATATTTGCCACCTGCCAAGAAATGGGAAACGCTGATCTATTTGTCGCACCGGCGAAGGCCGGTGCCCGGTTTATTAAGAACACTGGATTCCGGCCTGATGAAACTACTAGCCATTCGACTAAGCCCGCAAGCGGGCAAGTCGCTGGTTATTCGCCGGAATGACAAAACCGATTTATCCGGCGCTTCCAGAGTCATCAGGCCTTGTGATAAACCTCCGCCCCCTGCTTCACGAACTCCACCGATTTCACTTCCATGCCTTTCGCCAGCGCATCGGCTTCGGCGATGCCCTGTGCAGCAGCAAAGTCGCGCACGTCCTGTGAGATTTTCATCGAGCAGAAATGCGGGCCGCACATGGAGCAGAAGTGGGCGATCTTGGCGGATTCCTTGGGCAGGGTCTCGTCGTGGAATTCGCGCGCGCGGTCCGGGTCGAGGCCAAGGTTGAACTGGTCCTCCCAGCGGAACTCGAAGCGCGCCTTGCTCATCGCGTTGTCGCGCACTTGCGCGCCGGGGTGTCCCTTGGCGAGGTCGGCGGCGTGGGCGGCGATCTTGTAGGTGATGATGCCTTCCTTCACGTCGTCCTTGTTGGGCAATCCCAGGTGTTCCTTGGGCGTGACGTAGCACAGCATGGCGGTGCCGAACCAGCCGATCAGCGCCGCGCCGATGGCGCTGGTGATGTGGTCGTAACCGGGAGCGATGTCTTGCGTGAGAGGCCCGAGCGTGTAGAACGGTGCTTCGTGGCACCACTTCAATTGCAGCTCCATGTTCTCCTTGATCATGTGCATCGGCACGTGGCCGGGGCCTTCGATCATCACTTGCACGTCGTGCTTCCACGCGATTTCGGTCAGCTCGCCCAGGGTTTTGAGTTCGGCCAGTTGCGCTTCGTCGTTGGCGTCATAGATCGAGCCGGGACGCAACCCGTCGCCGAGCGAGAAGGTCACGTCATACGCCTTCATGATTTCGCAGATCTCTTCGAAATGGGTGTAGAGAAAACTTTCCTTATGATGCGCCAGACACCACTTCGCCATGATGGAGCCGCCGCGCGAGACGATGCCGGTCATGCGGTTCGCGGTCATCGGCACGTAGCGCAGCAGCACGCCGGCGTGGATGGTGAAGTAGTCCACGCCCTGTTCGGCCTGCTCGATCAGGGTGTCCTTGAAGATTTCCCAGGTCAGGTCTTCGGCTTTGCCGTTCACTTTCTCCAGTGCTTGGTAGATGGGCACGGTGCCGATCGGCACGGGTGAATTGCGGATGATCCATTCGCGCGTCTCGTGGATATTCTTGCCGGTGGACAAATCCATCACCGTGTCGCCGCCCCAGCGGATCGCCCAGGTCATCTTTTCCACTTCTTCCTGGATGCTGGAACCCAGCGCGGAGTTGCCGATGTTGGCGTTGATTTTTACCAGGAAGTTGCGCCCGATGATCATCGGCTCGATCTCGGGATGGTTGATGTTGGCGGTGATCACGGCGCGTCCGGCGGCCACTTCGCTGCGCACGAATTCAGGTGTGATCTCGCCGGGCATGGCTTTGCCGAAATTCTCGCCCGGATGCTGTTTGCGCTGCATGTCCGACATCTGTGCGGCGATTTTCTGGTTCTCGCGGATGGCGATGTACTCCATCTCCGGCGTGATGATGCCCTGCCGCGCGTAGTGCATTTGCGTCACGTTTTTGCCCGGTTTGGCGCGGCGCGGCGTGTGCTGAAGATTGAAACGCATGGCGGCCAAGGCGGGATCGCTTAACCGCTGGCGACCGTATTCGGAAGTGAGATGCGGCAGCGCCTCGGTGTCGTCGCGCTCCGCGATCCATCCTGCACGCATTTCAGGCAAGCCGGAGCGGATGTCGATCGTAACTTGAGGGTCGGTGTAGGGGCCGGAGCAGTCGTACACATAAACGGGCGGATTCACTTCCGCGCCCATGCTGGCAGGGGTTTCATCCTGGGTGATCTCGCGCATCGGCACGCGGATATCGGGGCGCGATCCCTCGACATAAATCTTGCGCGAATTGGGCAACGGTTTGACCGCTGCCTCATCGACATGCGCGGCGGAAGAAAGGAATTCTGGTGCGTTCATGGTGTGCTCCTGGAAAAACGGGGAGCACCGAAAGATGCTTCCCTACGACGGCATGACCCGTACAGGTTCAAAGGGTGTGTCTCACTGCCCGACTGGCAGACCCCTAGCGAGGAACGCAAAGTACTGGAAAGACGCATGAAACACAAGTTTGCCC
>Ga0210039_1002186_pt1 | contig 16656 bp, 28 predicted proteins | sample CryGeyCG2114_250_3_FD_185460 | JGI IMG/M metagenome (GOLD analysis project Ga0210039, IMG submission 185460) | Groundwater microbial communities from aquifer - Crystal Geyser CG17_big_fil_post_rev_8/21/14_2.50 (SPAdes) (version 2) | ecosystem: Environmental > Aquatic > Deep subsurface >...
CTTGTACCCGGTCGAGCCGGCGCGCCACAAGCGCGGCGGGTGGCTGCCAAGAGCAGCCAGAAAATCATTTGTTCTTTTACAGACCAAAGGCGTAACGGCAATGGCCGAACAAAGAATTCGTATTCGTTTGAAGGGTTTTGATCATCGTCTGATCGATCGTTCGACGCAGGAAATCGTCGAAACCGCGAAGCGGACGGGTGCCCAGGTGCGCGGGCCGATCCCGCTGCCGACCCGAAAAGAGCGTTACACCGTACTGATCTCCCCGCATGTCAACAAGGATGCGCGCGACCAGTACGAGATTCGCACCCACAAGCGTTTGATGGATATCGTGGATCCAAACGACAAGACTGTGGATGCACTGATGAAACTCGACCTGGCCGCCGGTGTGGACGTCCAGATCAAGCTGTACTGAGAAGGATTGCAGTGATGGCAATTGGAATCGTAGGACGCAAGCGCGGCATGACCCGGGTGTTTACCGAGGATGGATCTTCGGTACCTGTCACGGTGGTCGAGGCCGGCCCGAACCGGATTACCCAGATCCGAGTACCCGACCGCGATGGCTATTCAGCCATTCAGGTAACTACGGGTGCACGTCGTTCGTCTTTGGTCAACCAGCCCGCTGCGGGACATTTCCGCGCGGCCGGCGTCGAGCCGGGCGAAGGGCTCTGGGAATTCCGTCTTGATGGCGACAGCCAGACGTTCGAAATCGGCGGAGAGATTACCGTCGGTCATTTCAGTGATGGGCAGATGGTCGATGTCACTGGCACCAGCAAGGGCAAAGGCTTCCAGGGCGTAATCAAGCGCTACAACTTCCGCATGCAGGACGCGACCCACGGCAACTCGCTGTCGCATCGGGCACCGGGATCGATTGGTCAGTGCCAGACGCCGGGCCGCGTATTCAAGGGCAAGAAGATGGCTGGGCACATGGGTGCCGAGCGCGTCACGACCCAGAACCTGCAGATCGTCCGCGTCGATGCCGAACGCAACCTGCTGCTGATCCGGGGCGCCGTTCCGGGCGCGCCAGGCGGGCACGTTGTCGTGCGTCCTGCGGTCAAGAAGTAATCAAGGAAGAACACCATGGAACTCGCAATTGCAGGCGGTAGCAGCAAGATTTCGGTCAACGATACGGTGTTCGATCGCCCGTTTTCGGAGGCGCTTGTTCACCAGGTCGTGGTCGCCTATCTCGCGGGCGCTCGCGCCGGAACCAAGGGGCAGAAGAATCGTTCGGCGGTTGCCGGCGGCGGGCGCAAGCCTTACAAGCAGAAAGGAACGGGCAACGCGCGCGCCGGAACCATTCGCAGTCCGATCTGGCGCGGCGGCGGCAAGACATTCGCGGCGACCCCGCGCGATCACTCGCAGAAGGTCAACCGCAAGATGTATCGCGGCGCGATTGCTGCGATCTTGTCCGAATTGGTTCGCCAGGATCGCTTGATCGTGGTCGAAGAGTTCGGTCTCGCCGAGCAGAAGACGCGAACCCTGGTGGAAAAGCTGGCGGGTTTGAATTTCGATCGTGGCTTGATCGTGGACGCAGATCTGGATACCAATCTGTTCCTGGCCAGCCGGAATCTTCCGGGTGTCTATGTCGTGACTGTTGATCAGGTCGATCCGGTCAGTCTGGTGGGTTCGGATCAGGTCATCGTCACAACCGCGGCGATCACCAGAATTCAGGAGTGGCTGGCATGAATCGCGAACGTATGTACCAGATCGTGCGTCTGCCGCATGTGTCGGAAAAGACCGCCCGGTTGCAGGCCGAATCGAATCAATACGTATTCGAAGTCTCCCGGGATGCGGACAAGGGCGAAGTTCGGCAGGCGATCGAAGGCCTGTTCGATGTAAAGGTCGATGAGGTCCGGATCGTGAACGTCAAGGGCAAGGCCAAGAGCTTCCGCATGCGTGCGGGGCGGCAAAAGGGCTGGAAGAAAGCCTATGTCCGTGTCGCCGCGGGCCAGTCCATCGAACAACTGAACGCAGACTAAGAATCAGCCGGGATAGCAAGCATGGCAATCGTCAAGGCAAAACCAACCTCGCCGGGCCGGCGCGGTGTCGTCAGCGTCAAGCATGACCACATCTGGAAAGGCCGTCCGCTCGAGTCATTGACCGAATCGAAGAACTCGAACGGCGGGCGCAACAATGCTGGCCGGATCACGACCCGTCATCAGGGTGGTGGCCACAAACAGCGCTACCGAATCATCGATTTCAAACGTGACAAGGATGGAATCCGTGGCACTGTCGAGCGGATCGAGTACGACCCGAATCGCAGTGCGCACATCGCGCTGATCAAGTACGCCGATGGTGAACGTCGCTACATCCTCGCGCCCCGTGAACTGCGTGCCGGAGATGAGGTTCTGAGTGGAAGCGAGGCGCCGATCAAGCCTGGTAACGCGATGAAGATCAATTCGATTCCGGTCGGTTCCACGATCCACAACGTGGAAATGAAGCCGGGTAAAGGTGGCCAGCTGGCGCGATCCGCGGGTGCAGCGGTTCAGTTGGTCGCGCGCGAAGGCCGATATGCGACCGTGTTGCTGCGTTCCGGCGAAATGCGCAAGGTGCAGACGCAGTGCCGCGCGACGATTGGCCAGGTTTCGAACGCCGAGCATAATCTCGAGAAGCTCGGCAAGGCTGGCGCGAAGCGCTGGCGCGGTGTTCGACCCACCGTTCGCGGTGTGGTCATGAACCCGGTTGACCATCCACATGGTGGTGGTGAAGGACGTACCTCAGGCGGACGACACCCGGTTACCCCGTGGGGTGTTCAGACCAAGGGCAAGAAGACGCGAACCAACAAGCGGACCAGCAAGTTCATCGTGCGGTCGCGCAAACGCAAGTAACAGGATAGAAAGATGCCACGCTCACTGAAGAAAGGCCCGTTCATCGACCATCACTTGCATGCAAAGGTGCAAGTGGCGCTCGAAGCAAACAGCAAGCGTCCGATCAAGACCTGGTCGCGTCGCTCGATGATCATGCCGGATATGGTCGGTCTGACCATCGCTGTTCATAACGGGCGGCAACATATCCCGGTGTTGATCAACGAGAACATGGTCGGCCACAAGCTTGGCGAATTTGCTCCGACGCGGACCTTCAAGGGTCACGCGGCGGATCGCAAGAGCAAGTAAGGAAGGATTGGAAATGGAAGCGACTGCAAAACTCAAGGGTGCCCGAATTTCGGCGCAGAAGGCCCGTTTGCTGGCCGACCAGGTCCGCGGCCTGCCGGTAGAGCGTGCCGAAGAGCTGTTGAGTTTCAGCACCAAGAAGGGCGCGCATGTCGTTCGCAAGGTGCTGTTGAGCGCCGTGGCGAATGCAGAGCACAACCAGGGTGCGGATATCGACGAACTCAAGGTGTCACGGATCATGATCGATGAAGGGCCGACCCTGAAACGCGGGCGAGCGCGGGCCAAGGGCCGCTATACCCGGATACTCAAGCGCACCAGCCACATTACCGTCACGGTCGCGGAAAAATAAGGAATTGTCATGGGTCAGAAGGTACATCCAACCGGTATTCGGCTCGGCATCTCCAAGGATTGGAATGCACGCTGGTATGCTGAGCGAGTCGAGTTCGCCGACAACCTGAACAGCGATCTCGCCGCGCGCCGTTTCATCGAGAAAGAGCTCGCTCATGCGGCTGTAAGCGGCGTGCGGATCGAGCGCCCGGCCAAACAGGCGAACGTGACGATACACACGGCACGACCCGGCATCGTGATCGGAAAGAAGGGCGAAGACATCGAGAAGCTGCGTCGCAAACTGACCGATATCCTCGGTGTTCCGACCGCGGTGAGCGTGACGGAAATTCGCAAGCCTGAACTTGATGCCAAACTCGTTGCCGAAAGCATTGCACAGCAGCTTGAGAAGCGGATCATGTTCCGGCGCGCAATGAAACGCGCAGTCGGTAATGCGATTCGGCTCGGGGCCCTGGGCATCAAGGTCCAGGTGGGCGGTCGACTCAACGGCGCTGATATTGCGCGCACCGAGTGGTATCGCGAAGGTCGTGTCCCGCTGCATACGCTGCGGGCCGGAGTCGATTACGGTGTAGCCACGGCCAAGACGACCTACGGTGTCATTGGAGTCAAGGTGTGGGTCTACACCGGAGATGTGTTCGACCTGCACGCCGAAAAGAACGAAGAACAGACGTCCCGCAAGGGCGCGGGTCGGGAGAATTGAAATGCTGCAACCGAAACGCACCAAATTCCGAAAGCAGCAAAAAGGCCGTAATCGTGGCCTGGCTCAAGTCGGAAACAAGGTCAGCTTTGGCGAATTCGCCTTGCAGGCCACGAGTCGTGGATTCATCACCGCGCGTCAGATCGAGGCGGCTCGGCGCGCGATCACACGTTATGTGAAGCGTGGCGGCAAGCTCTGGATCCGAGTGTTTCCGGACAAGCCGATCACGAAGAAGCCGGTTGAAGTTCGAATGGGTAAGGGCAAGGGAAACGTCGAGTACTGGGTCGCGCCGATTCAGCCGGGCCGGGTGCTCTATGAGATTCAGGGCGTTAGTGAAGAGATGGCGCGAGAGGCATTTCGTCTTGCTTCCGCCAAGCTCAGCGTCAGGACGACGATGGTTGCGAGGTCGCTGTGATGAAAGTCAGTGAAGTGCGGGATAAGTCCGCAAAGGAACTCAGGGACCTGCTGATCGAGCTGCGCAAGCGGCAATTCGATCTGCGCATGCAGCTTGGCACCGGCCAGCTGAGCGGGCCTCATCAGTTACGTGAGGTGCGTCGCGACATCGCGCGGGTCAAGACGGTATTGAACAGTTCGCAGGGTGAGCAGGCATGAGCACGGCAGAAAAGCAACGCGTAGAGCACAGTGCGACCGGAAAAGTCGTCAGTAACAAGATGGACAAGACCGTGACCGTGCGCCTGGAGCGTCACCTCAAGCATCCGTTGTACGGCAAGTACATCCGGCGCTCGAGCAAAGTGCATGCGCATGATGAGAATAACGATTGCAATGAAGGCGATACCGTGCGTATCGTCCCCGATCGCCCACTTTCCAAGACCAAGAGCTGGAAAGTGGTCGAGATCATCCAGCGGGCCCAGTAAACGGAGCGGAACTGACCATGATTCAGATGCAGACAAGACTGTCGGCAGCGGACAACAGCGGTGCCCGCGAGTTGATGTGTATCAAGGTGCTGGGTGGCTCGAAACGACGCTACGCCAATATCGGTGACGTCATCAAGGTCACTGTGAAGGATGCGATTCCGCGCGGCAAGGTGAAGAAAGGCGAGGTGTACAACGCCGTCGTCGTTCGCACCCGGAAGGGTGTCCGTCGTCGCGATGGGTCTTCGATCCGCTTTGACGGAAACGCGGCGGTAATTTTGAACAACAAGCTCGAGCCGATCGGCACCCGTATTTTCGGGCCGGTCACTCGTGAGCTGCGCGGCGAGCGGTTCATGAAGATCATTTCGCTTGCGCCGGAAGTGCTGTAAGGAGTTTCGAAATGCAACGTATTCGAAAGGGCGATGAAGTGATCGTGATCGCGGGTCGAAGCAAGGGCCAGCGTGGACATGTACTGCGCGTGCTCGGTGAAGAGCGGATGCTGGTCGAGAACGTCAACATGATCAAGCGCCACACAAAGCCGGATCCGCAGCGTCAGCAGCCGGGCGGAATCGTCGAGCGAGAGGCGCCGATTCATGCTTCCAACGTGATGCTGTACAACCCCGCTATCGATCGCGGTGATCGTGTGGGCTACAAGGTGCTTGATGACGGTCGGAAGGTACGGGTTTTCCGTTCCACCGGCGAAGTCGTGGATATTTGAGGCGAATGGCGATGAGCAGGTTGCAGGATTTCTACCGCGAAACGGTTGTTGGTCAGCTGATGGAAAAATTCGGCTATTCCAACGTGATGCAAGTTCCCAGGATCGAGAAGATCACGATCAACATGGGCGTCGGCGAGGCGGTTGCGGACAAGAAGGTGATCGAGAAGGCAGTGGGCGATCTGACCCAGATTGCGGGGCAGAAGCCGATTGTCACAAAGGCGCGCAAGTCCGTGGCGAGTTTCAAGATTCGCGACGGTTATCCGATCGGAACCAAGGTTACGTTGCGCCGAGAGCGCATGTATGAGTTTCTGGACCGGTTGATCAGCGTCGCGCTGCCGCGTGTGCGTGATTTTCGTGGAATCAGCCCGAAATCCTTTGATGGTCGTGGGAACTTCAACATGGGAGTTCGTGAACAGATCATCTTTCCGGAAATCAATTACGACCAGGTCGATGCGATTCGTGGCATGGACATTGCGATCAGCACTTCTGCGCGCAGTGACGAGGAAGGCAAGGCGCTGCTTGAGGCGTTCGGTTTTCCGTTCAGAGCGAAGTAAGGTTCGAGCAGTATTCCAAGGAGTTATTTGAGTTATGGCCAAGAAATCCATGATTGCGCGTGATGTCAAGCGTGTCGAGCTGGTTGGTAAGTATGTTGCCAAGCGGGCCGAATTGAAGCGCATCATCGCCGATCCGGAAGTGGGCTTCGAGGAAAAGCAGGCGGCGATCTTCACGCTGGCCCGGCTGCCCCGCGATTCGAGCCCTTCAAGGGTGCGGAACCGCTGTCGCCAGACCGGTCGTCCGCGAGGCTACTACCGGAAGTTCGGTCTGGCTCGCAACAAGCTGCGTGAGGCTGCGATGAATGGTGACATTCCGGGCCTGCGCAAGGCCAGCTGGTAACGGGAGCCGATAAGAAATGAGTATGAATGACCCGATCGCTGACATGTTGACCCGCATTCGCAACGCGCAGGCGGTACGAATGAAGTCGGTATCCATGCCGGCGTCAACCACCAAGGCCGCCATTGCCGAAGTTCTCCGTGACGAGGGCTACATCCACGCGTATCGAGAAAGCGGCGACGGAGCGTCAAGGGTTCTTGAAATCGATCTGAAATATATGCAGGGTCGTGGCGTGATCGACCAGCTTCGTCGCGTCAGCAAGCCTGGCCGGCGCCGCTACTACGCTTCGATCGAGCTTCCCCGTGTTCAGGACGGTCTGGGCATCGCTATCGTCAGCACCTCGAAAGGGGTTATGAGCGATGCGCGTGCACGCCGCGAAGGGCATGGTGGCGAAGTTCTCTGCATCGTTGCCTGAGCGAGGAGCATCAGCATGTCAAGAATTGCGAATAACCCTGTCGAACTGCCGAAAAGTGTGGAGTTCAAGCAGGACGGTGCCACCTTGCGTGCCAAGGGGCCGAAGGGCGAGCTCAGCATGCAACTGCATCCGACGGTCGACATGAAGAATGAAGACGGTGTGTTGTCGTTTGCAGCAGCCGGGGAAGGGGCCACAGCGATGGCCGGAACCATGCGCGCCCTGGTCAACAACATGATTCAGGGTGTCACCGAAGGCTTCGAGCGAAAGCTGAACCTGATTGGTGTCGGTTATCGCGCCCAGGCTCAGGGAAACAAGCTCAATCTTCAGCTCGGCTTCAGCCATCCGGTCGAGTTCGATGTTCCGGAGGGAGTGTCGGTTGAAACGCCGTCGCAGACCGAGATCGTGATCCGGGGTGCCGACAAGCAGAAGGTCGGGCAGGTTGCCGCGGAGATTCGAGCATACCGTCCGCCGGAGCCCTACAAGGGAAAGGGTGTGCGCTATTTCGGCGAGCGCGTGGTTATGAAGGAAGCCAAGAAGGCTTGAGGAATCAAAGATGAGCGAAAAGAATCTCAACAGGCTGCGCCGGGCGCGGAAATCGCGGGCGCGAATCGCGCGCGGCGACAAGCCCCGCTTGACGGTATTTCGAACCAGCCGGCACATTTACGCCCAGCTGATGAGCGCTACCGGCGATCGGACTCTGGTTGCTGCATCCACGGTCGAGGTCGGGCTGCGCGGTGGTTTGAAGTCCACCGGTGGCCGCGAGGCTGCGTCCTTGGTTGGAAAGACCATAGCTGAGAAAGCACAGGCCGCAGGCGTCAGCGAAGTAGCCTTTGACCGCGGTGGCTTCAAGTATCACGGTCGGGTCAAGTCCCTGGCCGACGCGGCTCGTGAAGCCGGCCTGAAGTTTTAATTGACAGGAATTCTGGACGAACAAAATGGCGAGAGATTACGAAACAACCGACGATTTCATCGAGAAACTGGTTGCAGTCAACCGAGTGGCGAAAGTCGTCAAGGGTGGCCGACAGTTCGGTTTCACCGCTCTGACCGTGGTCGGTGACGGCAACGGCAAGGTCGGTTTCGGTTACGGCAAGGCACGCGAAGTGCCGCTCGCCATCCAGAAGGCAATGGAGAAGGCGCGCCGTGACATGAAGCAGATTGCGCTGAACAAGGGCACGCTCTGGCACCCGGTGAAGTCTCGGCACAGTGGATCGCGAATCTACATGCAGCCGGCTTCCGAAGGTACCGGTGTCATTGCTGGCGGTCCCATGCGGGCCGTATTCGAGGCGGTGGGCGTTCACAATGTCCTGGCAAAGAGCGTCGGATCAAACAATCCGATCAATCTGGTCCGGGCTACGGTCAAAGGACTTCAGAGCATGGCTACTCCGGAAACGGTAGCGGCCAAGCGCGGCAAGAGCGTCGAGGAGATTCTTGAGAATCATGGCTAAGAACGCACCTGGAAAGCTGCGCGTCACATTGATCCGCAGTACCAACGGAAAGATTGGAAAGCATCGCGAAACCGTTCGTGGTCTGGGCCTGCGCCGCATGCACCACACTGTCGAACTGATGGATACGCCGGAGATCCGGGGCATGATCCGAAAAATCGACTATCTGGTTCGGGTCGAACAAGCCTGAACCGGCTCCGGTGAGACTTCGAGATTGAAACGAACATTGGAAATCTGAACTCATGAAACTCAACAGCATCAAGCCGGCCGAAGGCGCGAAATCTGCACGCAAGCGTGTGGGGCGCGGTATCGGCTCAGGGCTCGGCAAGACCGGCGGACGTGGCCACAAGGGCCAGAAGTCGCGCTCGGGTGGGTTCCACAAGAGTGGCTTTGAAGGCGGCCAGATGCCGCTTCAGCGTCGCTTGCCCAAAGTCGGCTTCCGGTCGATGGTCAACCGCGATCTGCGCGAAGTTCGCCTGTATCAGCTCAATTCGGTCGAGGCGGACGTGATTGATCTCGCAATCCTGAAGCAGGCGCGTATCGTTCCGGCCGGCACTCGGCGGGTCAAGCTGATCAATACCGGCTTGATCGAGCGCGCCATCACGGTCCGTGGTCTGGCCGCTACCGCCGGTGCCGTCAGCGCCATCGAAGCTGCCGGTGGTAAGGTCGAATAATGGCCTCCAACGCCTCCCAGGTCGCAGGCATGATCGGCAGCATGGGCCGCATGACCGAGTTGCGCAATCGCCTGCTGTTCGTGCTTGCAGCCCTGGCGGTGTTTCGCCTGGGTACTTTCATTCCTGTGCCCGGGATCAACCCGGATGCATTGCTGCAGCTGATGGACCAGCAGCGCGGAACCATCGTCGACATGTTCAACATGTTCTCGGGCGGTGCCTTGGGGCGTTTCTCGATTTTCGCGCTCGGGATCATGCCGTATATCTCGGCGGCCATCATCATCCAGCTGATGAGTCATGCCGTACCGCAACTGCAGCAGTTGCGCAAGGAAGGTGAGGCCGGTCGTCGCAAGATTACCCAGTACACGCGTTATTTTACCGTGGTGCTGGCGCTGTTCCAGTCATTCGGTGTCGCCGCTGCACTGCAGAGCCAGAGTGCAGGAGCGGGTCTCCCAGTCGTCGTGATTCCCGGTCCGGGCTTCCTGTTCAGTGCCGTAGTCACGCTGACGGCCGGGACAGTCTTTCTGATGTGGCTCGGTGAGCAAGTCACCGAGCGAGGAATCGGCAACGGGATTTCAATCATCATTTTCGCTGGCATCGTCGCCGGAATGCCCGCTGCGATCGGCGCGACCCTCGAATTGGCTCGTACTGGGGAGTTCAATCCGGTCGTGGTTCTGTTCCTGCTGGTGTTGGCTATCGCGATCACAGCATTCGTCGTGTTTGTGGAGCGGGGTCAGCGCAGAATCACTGTAAATTACGCCCAGCGGCAGGGTCGCAAGGCGTATTCGAACCAGTCGACGCATTTGCCGCTGAAAGTCAATATGTCGGGCGTGATTCCGGCAATTTTTGCCTCATCGTTGGTGCTGTTCCCGGCCACTATTTCAACCTGGTTTGGCCAGGCCGGTCAGGCCGGCTGGCTGCAGCAGGTATCGCAGCAGTTGACGCCTGGATCGCCGGTATACCTCCTGATGTTTGGTGGGCTGATCGCGTTCTTCTGCTTTTTCTATACCGCGATCGTGTTCAATTCGCGCGAGACTGCAGACAACCTGAAGAAGTCCGGGGCGTTCATTCCGGGGATCCGGCCCGGTCGGCAGACGGCAGAGTATATCGATTTCGTCCTTACGCGCTTGACCGCTGTCGGTGCAGTCTACCTGGTTGCAGTGTGCCTGTTCCCCGAGTTCCTGCGAATGCAGTGGAACGTCCCGTTTTATCTCGGTGGAACATCGCTCCTGATCATCGTCGTGGTGACGATGGATTTCATGGCGCAGATGCAGGCGCACCTGATGTCACATCAGTACGACAGCATGTTGAAGAAAGCCAATCTGAAGGGCTACGGCCGTTCCGGCGTTGTTCGTCGCTGAGGCGCGGACCACCGAAACACAGACTCACCCCGGTCATGCCGGTGTAACAGGTACAGGAACCAAGGAAATGAAAGTACAGGCATCTGTCAAGAAGATCTGTCGTAACTGCAAGATCGTGCGTCGTCGCGGCGTGGTCTTCGTGATCTGCACCGACCCGAAGCACAAGCAGCGCCAGGGTTGATTGCAGGCGGGCCCAGTCGTCTTGGGTACGCCGAGATTGTAAAAGTTGTTAAAAGCCGCTATAATTGCCGGTTTGCGCTGATTGCTTCAGCCGGTCAGCGATAAATTGTTTACGGAGAACTCGAATGGCTCGTATTGCAGGCGTCAATCTGCAGCCCAACAAGCACACCTGGGTCGCGCTGACCCAGATTTACGGTATCGGCCGAACACGCGCCTTCCAGATCTGCGAGCGTAGCGGTGTAGCACCGGACGTCAAGATTCGGGAGCTGAGCGAAGCAGACGAGGAAAAGCTGCGTAACGCGATCGGAGAGTTCTCGGTAGAGGGCGATTTGCGCCGTGAAGTCGGCATGAACATCAAGCGACTGATGGACCTTGGATGTTTTCGCGGACTGCGGCACCGCCGTGGTTTGCCGGTTCGCGGTCAGCGTACCCGCACCAATGCACGTACCCGGAAGGGTCCGCGTCGCCCGATTCGTTAAGGACTGAAGCAAAATGGCCAAGCAGACAGCAAAGGGCAAGAAAAAGGTCAAAAAGACCGTGATCGACGGCATTGCTCACGTGCATGCCTCATTCAACAACACGATCATCACGATCACCGATCGTCAAGGTAACGCGCTTTCCTGGGCAACCTCTGGAGGTTCCGGATTCCGTGGTTCCCGCAAGTCAACCCCATTCGCAGCGCAGGTTGCGGCTGAGAACGCAGGGCGGGCAGCGCAGGATTTCGGTCTCAAGAATCTTGAGGTTCGTGTAAACGGTCCTGGCCCGGGGCGCGAGTCATCGGTGCGATCCCTGAACGCTCTTGGCTACAAGATCACCAACATCATCGACGTCACGCCGATTCCGCATAACGGCTGTCGTCCTCCGAAAAAGCGTCGCGTATAGCGGCCAACCAGCGACACGGATATGAATCAAGATGGCTAGATATATCGGACCGACCTGCAAACTGTCGCGCCGCGAAGGCACGGACCTGGGACTGAAGAGCCCGTCACGGAGTCTCGACTCCAAGTGCAAGCTGGATCAGCCACCCGGTCAGCACGGAGCGTCCCGTCGTCAACGCCTTTCGGATTACGCATTGCAGCTGCGTGAAAAGCAGAAAGTGCGCCGCATGTACGGAATCCTGGAGCGCCAGTTCCGGAATTATTACAAGAAAGCGGCTCAGAAGAAGGGTGCGACCGGTGAAAACCTGCTTCAGCTACTTGAAGGTCGCCTTGACAATTTGGTCTATCGGATGGGCTTCGCTGTAACGCGCGCCCAGGCCCGTCAGCTGGTGAGTCACCGGCTGATCGAGGTCAACGGCAAGATCATGAACATTCCCTCTGCACAGCTCAAAGCGGGGGATGCGGTGTCAGTGCGCGAAAAGGCGCGGAGCCACCTCCGAATCAAGGAGGCGATCGAGGTTGCGCGGGATCTGGACCTGGTCGCGCCCTGGGTCGAAGTTGACGTCGAGAAAATGAGTGGACAGCTCAAATCGCTTCCGGATCGTGATGACTTACCGCCGGACATCAATGAAAACCTGATCGTCGAGTTGTATTCCAAGTAACAGGAATCCTCGCAGTACCGGTTTTTTTGGCAAGTTGAAACGAGAGAGGCACGCATGTCGAGTGCAACTTCATTGATTGAAACGATGCTCAAGCCGAAGGGCTTGATTGTCGACGAATTGTCGGATCGCCGTGCCCGTGTGACGCTTGAGCCGCTGGAACGTGGCTTCGGCCACACCCTGGGCAATGCACTACGTCGGGTACTTCTATCGTCGATTCCCGGCGCGGCGATTACTGAAGCTGAAATCGAGGGGGTGCTTCATGAGTACACCTCGGTTGAAGGGCTTCAAGAAGATATTGTTGAGGTTCTGCTGAACCTCAAGGATGTCGCTGTACGGATGCACAATCGAAGCGAAGCGACCTTGACGCTGTCCGCGGACAAGGTCGGTCCGGTTACGGCGGGAGATATCCAGGTCGATCACGATGTAGAGATCGTCAACCCGGATCACGTGATCTGTCATCTGACCAAGAACCACAAGCTGCGGATGCATCTCAAGGTCAGTCGCGGAGTTGGCTACCAGCCGGCAACCACACTGCACTTCGACGAAGAGGAGTCGCGCACAATCGGGCGACTGCGGCTCGATGCATCGTTCTGCCCGGTGCACCGCGTGGCGTATAGTGTCGAGAGTGCCCGAGTCGCACAGCGCACCGACCTGGATAAACTGGTGCTGGACATCGAAACCAATGCGACCATGTCGTGCGAGGATGCGGTCAAGTTCGCAGCTGCCGTGCTGGTCGACCAGATGTCGGTGTTCGTTGACTTCGTCGCGCGATCGCGCGACGAGGAGCGACCGGAAGAGCACCAGTTTGATCCTGTGCTGTTGCGTCCCATTGACGATCTTGAGCTTACGGTTCGTTCGGCCAATTGCCTCAAGGCAGAGCATATCCAGTATGTCGGTGATCTGGTGCAGCGGACCGAAACCGAACTGCTGAAAACACCGAATCTCGGAAAGAAGTCATTGACCGAGATCAAGACCGTACTCGCAGCGCATGACCTGGCGCTGGGTACTCGTCTGGACAATTGGCCGCCGTCGAATCTGGCGCGCGAAACAGTATAAGGAGAAGTATCGATGCGTCACCGTAAAGCGGGCCGCAAGCTCAATCGCAACTCGTCGCATCGCGAAGCGATGTTCAAGAACATGGCCTCCAGTCTGTTCAAGCACGAGTTGATTCGGACCACGCTGCCGAAGGCCAAGGAGCTGCGCCGGGTAGCCGAGCCGCTGATTACGATGGCCGGTGAAGACACAGTCGCGAAGCGCAGGCTCGTGTTCGCGCGTTTGCGCGATCAGGATGCGGTTGGGAAGCTGTTTGTCGAGCTTGGCCCGCGTTATCGAAATCGGCCAGGCGGCTACCTGCGAATTCTCAAGTGCGGTTTTCGCGCAGGCGATAAAGCGCCGATGGCCTATGTCGAGCTGGTTGATCGTCCCGGCGCGCCGGGTCAGGAAGCTTCTGAATAGATTTCCGGTACTTGCACCGGAGGTTCAGGAAGAGGCCCGGCACTGCCGGGCTTTTTTTTGTGCAGCGGCTGGGCCGCCGCTGCACTCGCAGTTTCCGGCGCGTGTCCGCAAACTGCTCCGCTTCGCGCTGGCGCTGGACGCGCCGACTGGAGGCTAACGCGAGTGAGGGAATCGCAGCGGCTGGGCCGCCGCTGCACTTGCAGTTTCCGGCGCGTGTCCGCAAACTGCTCCGCTTCGCGCTGGCACTGGACGCGCCGATTTACCCTTAGCCCGGATTATTCACGATCCGACTGTCACGAGACGGCTCCAGGTCTTGGAGCCGCGGTGTTTCGCGACCGAGCGCACCGCAGCCGGACTCGCCCTGCTTGTCAATAACGGTAGGTGAGGAGGCGCGACCGGGCAAAACCTCGCGGATGCACAGCCTGGGGGCGTCGCAGCAGGTCGAGTCATGAATAAACCGGGCTTAGAATGGGGCGTTGCCCGGCGTGCGTGGGTAGGGAATGACGTCGCGGATGTTGCCAAGCCCAGTGATGTAGTTGAGCAAGCGCTCGAACCCAAGGCCGAATCCGGCGTGCGGAACGGTGCCATAGCGGCGCAAGTCCAGGAACCAGTCGTAGGCACCAGATTCCAGTTGTTCGGGGGTCATGCGACTTTCAAGTACGTCGAGCCTTTCCTCGCGCTGGCTGCCGCCGATGATTTCACCGATTCCTGGCGCCAGCACATCCATTGCTGCAACCGTCTTGCCACCATCATTCAGGCGCATGTAGAACGCCTTGATTTCGGTCGGATAGTTCATCACGATCACGGGTGCCTGGCAGTGCCGCTCGGTCAGGTAACGCTCGTGCTCGGTTTGAAGATCCAGTCCCCAGACCGGCTTGAATTCGAAGGCTTCTCCGCTGCGCTCCAGGATGCGTATCGCTTCAGCGTAATCCATCCGGACGAAGGGGCTGGCAATCAGACGCTCGAGACGCTCGATCACCGTCGGCTCGATGCGCTCGACGAAAAACTGCATATCCTCCGCGCAGCGCTCCAGAACCTGGTTGAAGACGGATCGCAGGAAGTCTTCGGCAAGTACGCTCAGGGCCTCAAGATCGGCGAAAGCGATTTCCGGCTCGATCATCCAGAATTCGGCGAGGTGTCGGGCCGTGTTCGAGTTTTCGGCACGAAAGGTCGGACCGAAAGTGTAGACCTTGTCCATTGCCAGGCAATAGGCCTCCACGTTGAGCTGGCCGGATACTGTCAGGAAGGTTTCGCGGCCGAAGAAGTCGCGAGTGAAATCGACCTTGCCGTCCGGCTGGCGCGGCAGCGAGGCAAGATCCAGTGTCGACACGCGAAACAACTCTCCGGCGCCCTCTGCGTCCGATGAGGTGATGATCGGTGTGTTGACCCAGCAAAAGCCGTTGCGATCGAAATAGTCGTGAATGGCGCGCGCGGCCGCATGCCGGGTGCGGGTTACGGCCCCGAAGGTGTTGGTTCGCGGGCGCAAATGAGCGACGGTGCGCAGAAATTCGAAGCTGTGGTGCTTCGGCTGGATCGGATAACGGTCCGGATCCTCGACCCAGCCGAGAACTTCGATTTCATCGGCCTTGACCTCGGAAGCCTGGCCCTGGCCCCTGGATTCGACCAGCGTTCCGTGGCAGCGAACCGAACAGCCTGTGGTCAGATGCCTGATCTGGTCGGAATAGTTCGCCAGGTCCTGGTCGGCAACGACCTGTAGGTTGGCCAGACAGGAGCCGTCGTTGACCTGCACGAACGAAAAACCGGCCTTGGAATCGCGCCGGGTGCGCACCCAGCCACGAACCGTCACTGGAGCTCCGAATTCGAACTCGCCGGCAAGAATGCTTTGAATCGATGCCTCGGGCATGGGTAAGGAACCGTGAATGATTGAATTTTGGAGTTGCGGCCCGAATAATAGAGCATTGAGTCCTGGCTCACCGGAGTCCGACATGAATACCCAAGGAATTTCCCTGACGCCGGCCGCTGCCGATCGCGTTCTTCGCTTCCTCGGCAAGGAAGGAGGTGCCGGCCTGCGGCTCGCGGTGCGTCGCACCGGCTGTTCCGGCTGGGCTTACGTGGTCGAATTGGCCGAACAGCGGCAAGACGGCGACCTGGAGTTCGACGATAAGGGTGTCCGGATCCTGGTCGATCCGTCGTCGTTGCCCATGATTGACGGCAGTACCGTCGATTATGTCCGCGATGGGCTGAACTGGGCGTTCGAATTCCGCAACCCGAATGTCACCGACGAGTGTGGTTGCGGAGAGAGTTTCACAGTCGCCTCGGGGAACTCAACGGCGGACGGATAGTCAGCGGGCTCGTCCTGCCCACTAGTAATTTGCTTCATGGCCTTGACTCGGGCACCGAATTGCGCGAAAATTGCGGGCTTGGTCCGAAAAGGGCCGGAACTTTGGTGCATGTAAGCCTGATCTGGGCTGGCGTTGCGCCCTGAAGCTTTGCTGGAGGGGTACTCAAGCGGTCAACGAGGGCAGACTGTAAATCTGCTGGCTATGCCTTCGCAGGTTCGAATCCTGCCCCCTCCACCAGATTTTGCGGGTGTAGTTCAAGGGTAGAACCTCAGCCTTCCAAGCTGATGATGTCGGTTCGAGTCCGATCACCCGCTCCAGATCGCGAAACCGGGTGATCCGGATTCGCTGGAAATTGCAAGTCCTAGAGCGCCCACGTAGCTCAGGCGGTAGAGCACTCCCTTGGTAAGGGAGAGGTCACTGGTTCGATTCCAGTCGTGGGCACCATCTTGGTTCGGAGGCGGGTCGTCCGCTGCCCGAGAAAGTCCCGGTCTGCGGGCCGCGAATGTGAAACGACGAAACTACGGAGTGGTACAGGCATGTCCAAGGCAAAATTCGAACGCACCAAGCCGCACGTGAACGTGGGCACGATCGGTCATGTTGACCACGGCAAGACCACGCTGACAGCAGCGTTGACGAAGGTCTGCGCTGAACTGCGCGGC
>Ga0210039_1002193_pt1 | contig 16607 bp, 8 predicted proteins | sample CryGeyCG2114_250_3_FD_185460 | JGI IMG/M metagenome (GOLD analysis project Ga0210039, IMG submission 185460) | Groundwater microbial communities from aquifer - Crystal Geyser CG17_big_fil_post_rev_8/21/14_2.50 (SPAdes) (version 2) | ecosystem: Environmental > Aquatic > Deep subsurface >...
ATATGCATTTTCATAAATTGCGCGTGATCAACGAAGATATTGTCCAAGGGGAAACGGGCTTTGGTACACATCCTCATCGCGATATGGAAATCGTGACTTATATTATTGATGGTGAGCTGGAACATAAAGATTCATTAGGTAATTCTTATAAATTACGCAAGGGCGATCTTCAGCATATGCGCGCGGGGACGGGGATTCGCCATAGCGAAATGAACGTGCAAAAAGAACCTGTCCACCTCTTTCAAATTTGGATCATGCCCGGTCAAATGGGATTAGCTCCTAGCTATAAGCAAATCAATCTGCCTTATGATGGTACGACCAGATCTGAGACTCAGCTAACAGGCGAGGGTGCGCCTTTTGATCTTAATAATGGGGTCAATATGTTTCGTATCGTCCTCCCGAAAGGCGAAACTCTGAAGTGGTCCAATGAGCGTCCACGTTATATTCAAATGGTCAAAGGACAAGTTCAGAATACAAGTTTTACTCTTTCAAAAAGCGATGGGCTAGGACTTGAAGTTGGTGAGAACCTTGAGATGACCTCAACTGAGAATGCTGAGTTTATTCTCTTTGAACTTTGATCTACAGATTACCCGATGGCGTAAGCGTTAAAGGCTTGGCCTTGTAGTCTTCGAAAATAGTCTTATCCCAAGTTTGCACAATTTCAGCAGTTTCAGAATCGACAAAAGCACGATAGCTTGAATGTCTTCCATCAAGATTAATGTAGCTAACAACCACTTGTTCTACTAGTCTGGTATGTTCTTTTCTGACTTGGACAAGTGAGAGTTCATTTTCAATAATGAGTTTTGTTCCTTGGGGCTGAAAGCGCAAAAGATCATGACCTAGTTTCTCTTTCCATTCTCTATTGTATTGATTAATGGGAGCTCTCTCCATCAAATCTGGGTGATCTCCAATGACTTGGCGATCTGCAAATTGGGGATGAATCTGAAGCGAAGAGGGTTGTCGTGTTGGTTCCTCTTTTTTGGCCTGTTTAGGGTGAAGTTTTTGATGGATACTTTCTTCTGTGGGGGTCATGGGATGTTCAAATAGTCCTTCTTGTCCCTTTTCGATAACAACAATTTTTTCCTCTGAACTTTTTTTCTGGCCAAGATAGTAAAAAAACAAACTGGCTGCAGTTATGAGAACGAGAGTGAATGGAATCCATCTTTTCATTAATCGATCACCGTAAATTCAAAAGGTATAATTTTGTAAGGTTCTCCACCTGAAAATTGGTAGTCGAGAAAATCGTCATTTCCGCTATTGCTATCATGCCAACAATCTTCGCAATTGCTAAATCGCGCTCTGATACGGCAATGAAAAGTTGTACCGGGCGGTGTCCAAGGACTGACTTCAAAGAATAAAACGTTACCTAAACTAAAGCTTGGGCTACCGTTTTCACCTGCAACTGATTTCGCCCAAGTTGTTTTAGGGTCAATCACTGAATAATGAGAAGTATCGGCACCACTAATTGCTCTAATAAAGCAGTCACTTGTTTTAACTGCTGAACCTGAAAGACATTTGTTTTTTGGTAAAGCGATATTTTGTCTTAATGTTTCTTGGTTAACCCATTTCGTTGCAGAAGATTCTTGAACTTCTACGAAGCAAACCGGTTGAAGAGTTTCCTCTGGTTCTCCACCATTTGAACGAGTAATATACGAGCACTCGCCAGCATTTGTTCCCGTTTCTCCTGAAATGTCAGCAGCACCTTCTGAATTGAGTGGCCAATTATCACCGAGATTATTACAAGGAGCTCCACTTTTAGCGTGGTCCCAATCATTGGCCAGAAGCTGTACTCCTGCAATTGTCGTATTTGATTTGTTATAGAGGTTAAGCGTGACCCCTACAACTTCCCCAGGTGAGATTTGACCATTACTATTGTTGTAAGAAAAGTCTCCCGGAATTAAAGAGGAAATCGTTCCAATTTTGCCTTCTTGTTGAAGGGATTGAACCGCCGCCTGGATGTCTGCTGGTTTATCAAAAATAAAGGCGGTCGAAGCCCCCGAAGTAGGGTCAATACTGATTTGGTCTTTAGTTGTGAAAACCGTTTTAATTCGATTGGTAGAAGTCACGCTTCTGTTTGTCCCGGCATGGCCAAAATTCTCTGAGTTGCCATTTTCATTATAGGTTTTAAAGAGTAGTAATCCATAACTATCGAGCAACGCTTCAAGACGATCTTGCGGATAGAAACTTCCGTTGCACAAATTGAGCGAATTCGATCCATAAGTTCTCAAAAAATACTTTGAAAATGTTTGAGCAAACCGTCGGTAGTTCACGGGGTTTGCTGTGGATAACCACAGAGCTGCATTGTCTGGATCAAGGTTATAACTATAATAGGCATGGTTATCATTTCCTTTCGCCGTGAGGTCTCCCATCTCAGCAAAAGATTCGGCTATCAGATGAAAGACGGCGTTGATCGATTTATTTTGATCAAAAGAGCAGTAGCTTTGCATATCTTCAGTGACTGCGACAAAAAAGTGGGAGGCAATAAGGCCTGCATTGTGAACGTCTTCAATAGGAAATTCAGAATTATTTGGATCATAATTTAAAAATGTAGGGTAGTTGAGACGAGAATCGGATTCTTTCGAAACAGATGCCGTATGGACAGAGTCAGTCTCTGTTAATGGACGTGATAAATTAAGAAATCGTCCTAAGGCCCATTCGGCAAAGTGAGTACGGCCATTCATCATATAACTAAAATAATCACAAAGGCCTTCTCCAATGCCACCTGCCTCATCATAGGATTGGTAACCCAATGCTGAACTCACTGTTGTAATACCGTTCACTCTATTTCTCATATTGAGCATAACTTTATTTATAGCGTGACCAGCTTCGTGATAAATGACTGTCGGGTCTTGGACAAACTTAACTTGAGCAAACTCGCTATCAGTTCCAAAACAAAGTGAGTCTGTAGCAGGTGAAAAGAAAGCATTATCTTGAACATCACAATTCGAATAGGCCTTGAGCTTCTCCTGACCTAAAACGAAAGCACCATTAGGTGAGGAATAAAGAGCACTCGGTAGTGCTGTTTCGTAATTTTCAAAAACTCCAGGGTTTGCCACTGAAGTCGAATATTCAAGACGCCCAAATACCATTTTTAAGAAACGATCAAGATGTCCGTAAGTCTGGACTTGATCAAAACTGGTTGTTGCTGTGGGGAAGGCCCATTTTCCACTGACAGGGGCCAAGTAATCAGCTGTAGAATCTTCTCTTACTTCAAAGCATTCAGCGACTGTTTGTCCACCAGCACTACAGCTACCAATCAAATAAGGATTGTCAGTGATATAGTCTTGGCTTCTTTTGAGGAGTGTTCCAAGATCAGTATTTTGACTCAGACTATAATTCCCAGACAAAATAATGGGGTTGTCTGCGAGGATTCGTCCGTAGCCAGCTGAAACGGTTGAAGGGGAGTTGCTTGTTCCTCCTCGACTTGATTTTTTACTTCCACCATTATTGCTCAAACAACTAGAAGCGAGGACGAGAATAAAGCTCATCCCTATAAACGACCGAAGGAGCTGTGAAAGCCCCTCGGTTTTTTGAGAATATGTAAACGTTTGTTTACGTTTCATCATTTTTGAATGCCCATTATGTCACTATTATTAATACTTCTTGCTAGATCATTAACTGACATTTCTCCTAACCCACGTTTACTATCATCTTTAGCGACACAGCTAATGTCTGCCATTTGTCCGAGTCCAAGAGAGTTGTACTTCTCTTTTGCTTCATCTGCATCTTCACTGGCAATGAGTCTGTTAATGCTTGGACTTGAAGAAAGATTTTTTCTGATAGCTTCATTAAAAGCTGATTCATCGGGAAGACTTGCTTTACAGCCATCTAGTGTACCACTTTTATCCTGACAGCCCAATTGACCAATCAGTGTATCCACGGCTTTCGGATAACAAATCCCAAAACGTTGTGGAGTTTTAATATACTTATTAAACTGCGTTTCGGCTCCTGCTGGAGCTGCTGTATCAGCAGGAGTTCCTCGTTCCATGGCCGCAATAATATTTCCGTAAAGAGACTTTGATGATTTAATTTTATCTTTATCGTCGCCCTCAGCTTTGATTTCACCTAGCTTGATTTTAGCTTCAGAAATTTTTCCTTCATTGAGCAAATCTTTTACTGCTTGAAATTCAGTTGAATTACCAGCTGGAACTGATTTTTCTGCTAAATCAAAGAGGCTTCCAAGAACGCTTGAGCTATTTCCACCATTTTCATCACAAAGACTGGCCAAGTCGGAACCTGATTTTTTGCTGCCTTCATCACTCTCTGTTGAGTCCTTGCTACTTGCTTGCACGCTCGAACAGTATTGGTTAACACTTCTCGAAATCGTCGCGGCATCGCGAGAAACTAATGATTCAGTTGCTTCACCTAAAGATTTCATTAGACCTTCAACAGGTTCACCGCAGATAGCAGCAGGGTTGCCTGAAGCGACCTTTGATTTCATTGAAGCAAATTTGCTACAAAACTCATTTTGTTTTTTCTGAGCAGCTTGGGCAGCTTTTTGAGCTGCTGCTTCTGCTTTTTGGGCAGCGGCAACGGCATTTTTCTCTGAGCCTTCACACTGTTCTGCGACTTTCATCCATTTTTCTTTGTTTTTCTCTGTCGCTTGTCTTTGCAGAACGATATATTCTTCAACTTCTTTTTTTACAGCATCTTTCTGTTTTGTAACCATGTCTTTTAGTTTAACAATTTTTTCAGGAAGTTTTTCAAACTCATCAATTTTACCACCGCCACGGAGATAGACACCCAATTCTTCGTTAAGAATTTTTTCTGGCATTGATACGAACAATCCATTTTCTTTGTCCTTGCCAGAAGAAACCCCTGGAAGCTCTACAACCGTTCCTGGGTATGTTCGGGCCATCATTTTTTGATAGAAATCAACTCTTGATTTTACCTGACCTAAGAATCGCTCTTGATTGGCCACAAGACCTGCGACATTTTTGTCATAAGTTGCAGCGAGAGTATTCATTTTTGTTTGACGAGTTTTAATTGCAATATCAATTTCGCGATAGCAGCTATTAATTTGTTGTGAGCAGTTAACAGCTTTCTTAATACAAAATCCAGGTTGATCAGCTGAAAAGTTGTCACCATTTTTACATTCACTCACTTCAGTTTTGGCGCCACTACAGTTTGCTACTTGCTCGTAGAATTCATTGGCCAGTTCAGAAGCAGCATTCTTACTAATTGATGCTATTTCTTGGAGATATTTTTTACCAGCTTCAATTAAATCTCTTTCAGAGCCTAATTGCTTAAGGGCAGAGCCGCCTGAAGCTGTCGATTGACCATCATTCAGTTTGTTATAGTTTAAACCATCTTTACAGCCTGCAATAATGTTTTGCATATAAGCATAAGGAGTTGCGCTAGTGTCTTGTCCAGAAGTTCCTGTTAATTGTAGGACAATTTTTCCACCATATTGCTTGTCCAAGTCTTGAATTTGTTTTGCTGCTACGTCAGCTTGAATATCACTATTTCCAAGAATATTTGCGATAGCGCGCTTGTAGCGTTCAAGAATGTCTGAATTGGTAGATGAAGTATGGCGAAGCGAAGCCAGAAGCTCACTATTGCTGAGACCTAAGCTTGTTCTTGCACATTCATTGACTTTTTTCTTTGTAAAGAACTCATCTGCGTTTTGAACGAGTGACTCAATACTACCATTAAAGTTGCCGTCGAGATCAGGCACTGTATATCCCAACTCTGATTGCAACTTACCCTTAATAGTCTCAATTCTTAAATTGATTTGAGCACCTTTTGTTTCAGATAAATTCTTGAAGGCTCCTTGAAAGCTCGTAATTCCACTTTTCGGAATAAAAGCACCTTTTCTAAGAACTCCATCAATTCCATTAAGAGCGACAGCTTTTTTGAATTCATTAATTTGAGTGATGAGATCTTTTTCAATTTGAGGACGTTTGCTCATGAGGTTATTAGCTTGATCATTTAAGCTTGCTTGATCGTTCCTTAAAGCCAAAAGCCCTTTGTTCTGACCTTTATAGGTTTCAAGAGAGCTCTCTCCCATGTACTGAACACAACCCGCAGAGAAGTTCTCAGCAAATCTTCTGGCTTTTTGATCACCTGTTTTCATGCCACCATTGAGCTCTGAATTGACATCTTTCATTTGATCGATAATCGCTTTATTTTGTTCTCTGAAAGTTTGATTTTCTTTAGCAATTTTATCTGCGAGATCTTGCAATGAATTGATTTGCATTTGCATTTCGTCCATAGATCTCTTAAGACTGTCTTGGAGACATTGAATACCTACGGCGTTTTTTGTATTCTGAGCCTCGTTCAAAAGCTTTTCGAAGAAATTGGCATTCTGTTCGGCCATTGATTTGATATTTCTAAAAGTAGGAATGCTATTAACCAGACTTGGATCTTGACTGTCTTTAGGACAAAATCCACCTGACGGCATATCTGCCATTGCAGGACCAACTGGACATCCAAAATATTTTGCAGGAACAATTTTAGGCGCGAGTGCGTTCATTTGGGCCATCATCTGCATTTGCTGGGCCATCATTTGTTGTTGCTTGGCAAACTGCATGGCCGTTCCACCAATGACATTCATTGCTCCCGCAGCGGTATGCATTAATGGATTTACGTTGACGGAATCAGCTGCTTGAACAACAACAGAACTCATGGGTGAGAACATTAAGCATGTCACAACCAAATGAGTTGTCAGGATTTTCAGCTTTTTATTGCAACTAAACTTTTTCATAATCTGGCCCTTTTTAGTCTATCTCCCTGTCTTTATCGGAAGATAGCCGGTCTTTATTTAAATTGTTCTTATCCTATTTTAGGGCTGATACCTGTTTAGAAGACGTAAAAAGTCGGTTACAGATTGCCCATCCTTGGCTTTTCAACAAGATAGATTAAAATGATTATGTGCTTTCAAAGAGTTGCCTGTTTTGGCCTTACAAAGCGGGTAGGTTCAAGTTGCCAACAGTTTATGGCATATGGATAGAATGTGTTGAAATTAGGTCCATTATTTTCAAAGTCTAAGCCTCTCAATCTAGGTCTCTACTATAAGGGATGTGGGTTTCTCTTCGATTTGGCCTTGGCCAATCTCATACATTTCTCATTAGTCGTATTAGAACTGCCTTGGCCTTTTGCTGAAGTTTATTCTTTCAAGAATCATTTGATCTCTCTCTACTTATTGACCTTCATTAATCGTTTCTATTTTTCCTTAATATTTGGAGTTTCATGTGGTCAAGCCCTCATCGGTTTTCAATCAGAAAAAGGGGGATGGATACTGAAACGTATGGGCGGTGGACTTAGGGTTGTGATTGAATTTATCGCAACACCTCTCTTTTTGGTGGATAGTTTTTCCAAGAATGGAAGACAAGATTGGAAAGAATTTTTAAGTGGTACTTATCTCTCCATTCAAAATTCACCTGTTAAATTGATAAAATCTGTTGTTATCGTTTTTGGCAGTTTGTCTCTTTTATCAATTGCACCTCTTTTGACCGATCTCAAAAACGCAGATGGTTGGGTCGTCTCTTTCCTAGAATCGCAAGTTCCTAAAATCGAAAAAGGTTCAAATTTTGCTAATTTTAAAATTCATATGAGCAATCGATTTCATTTTAAGACTTTGAGTTCTTTATCTGAAGGTCGTTTTCTTTTGATTCCGGGCTTCGAAATTAAAAAGGCAAATCAAAAAAGCATCATGACACCAATGTTTTCTGTCTACGACAGCCAGTTAAAGGTTTTTGCAGATATTAGAATGATTAAAAGAATTTCGCTAGAAGGACTGATTCAATATTTCACAAAAGGAAATCCCTTTGTATCGCTTCAATATCCTATTTTGACTAAAGAGAAACGTGCCTCTCAAGATGAAAATGAATTTCGTGGACAGCTTTTAAAGTGGACGAGGGATTCCTTTACCCTAAGTGTAAAATCAATTTTTAAATCCCCCTTATTGGCACCGAGTTTAGTTGAATTTAGAAAATATTTGTTATCCATTCTACGGGCGGGAGCTGTTCCAGAGGTCGACCTTCTGGAAATGGGGAATGCTACGTTTTTGCGCTTTAGACAAAACTTTGAAAAGCATCTCGAAGTGACGGATCACTTTATAGAGACATATCTTCCTTTGATTGATGATGAAGTTGTGATGTGGGAAATTATTTGGAAGAGAAACCTTGATGATGCTCTTTCTCGCAAAGAGTTTATGTCTTCATTTTTTTCTTCGGCTGAATGGTACTATGGAGACAAAGATATTTATGATCTTCCTGAAAATGAGCTTGATTTTCGACCACTCATGCTAGTCGATTTTTATATTAAGAAAGATATTACAAATATTCAAAAAAAGTCGATGGAAGGGTATAGCTATCATCTCTTTTTTGACTTGGCCCGAAAATCACTTGAAAGTGAAAATAATGAATTTCAAAAATTGATTTTGGAACGCATCGGTCAGTTCTCTTTAGTTGGAAAAATGAGAAATGCCGGCGAGGACATATTCTTTTCGGAAGAGTATATTCGTCAATTACAAGAGCTCTATTATTCTCTAAAGGCCCAAGACAAAAAATATTTTGGATTATAAAGGATCAGCATGGATTACATTTCTTCAACCATTTACGGAATTATTCAAGGACTGACAGAATTTTTACCTGTCTCCAGTTCCGCTCACTTGGCCTTGCTTCCGCATTTCATGCACATAAAAGATCCTGGAGTGACCTTTGACTTGGCCATGCATATAGGAACTGCCCTGGCCATTTTACTCTATTTTAGAAAAATGGTTTACGAATTAATCTCTGCCACTTGGAGTTGGGTTATCTTACAAAAGGAGAATTCCCACCCTCAACGCTATTATGCGCTTAATATGATTATAGCAACTCTTGCGACAGTGGTAATGGTATTGATTGTTAAGAAGGCCGCTTCTGAGTATGGTCGATCTCCTGAGATGATCGTCTTCAATTTGTTTGTCTTTGGCGTTCTCATGTATATTGCTGATAACTTATCTAAAAGTAATGCAGATCTTGAAATGAAGAATTTTCAATGGAAAGCTTCTTTGGCGATAGGGCTCTTTCAGGCCTTTGCTATCTTTCCTGGTGTCAGTCGTTCAGGTTCGACTTTAACCATTTCTCGCTTTATGCATTTAACCAGAGAAGAGGCAACTCGTTTTTCTTTTCTTCTGGCCGTTCCCATTATTTTTGGTGGAATGTTAGAACATATTCCAGCTTTGGTAAGAGGTGAGGAGAGTTTTGATGTTATCGCTTGCACCATTGGTATCGCCATTTCATTTTTAACTGGTTTGTTAACCATTCATTTCTTTTTGGGAATTGTTAAAAAAGTGGGACTCTCTGTCTTTGCTGTATATCGCGTGATCTTTTCAGTCGTTGTTTATTGGATTGTTATCAAAACCCATTAATTAGAAGTTTGCACAATCTGTAATAGTATCGATTTCCAAATCTTCTGGTACGCAGTAGACGTCTTCATTCCACTTTAATCCAGCATCATAGAGATCTGAAAGTCCGCTAAAATTATTTGCCGTGTCTGAACCATCCACAAAGCGTTTAATAAGTTTCTCACTCGCTTCGTGTCCAGGATACTTGAGGTTAGAGAGCACGATCCCTCTGGCCAGCTTGCCTGAAGCACAAGCTTTTAATTGACAGGCCAATTGCTCAACGGTACTCGCAGATTTGATATAGCCAGTATCAGAATCAATAAGCGAAGTCGCTAAGCCCTTCGCGGCACTTGAAATATAACGATTAAAGAAAACTGAAAGATTCGTATAGTCACGCATCTGACATTTATTTGTTCCAGGATTAATAAAACCAGAACAACAGAGATTAGGATCGGAGCCTGGTGACATATCACTGCCTAGGGGTTTACAGCATGAGACTTCATCTTCAGAAAAGACTTTTTTCATACCATCAACAAAGTTGGAATCATCGATACTGGAATAATACTGAAAACCACTTCCATCTTCGAATTCTCTCACTGCAGTTGCTTCTTCAACCAGTCCTGGAGGAAGGAGGGCCCCAACCGAAGGAGCACTTGACTGGTCATTCGGGTTGACCTTACATGCAATATCCGAAAAATCGGGTCCTTTGACTTTAATTTGCGGAACACCTAGAAGCTCAATTGTATTTAACCAGTCAAAAATAGGTTTGGCCTCTGAATTACTAGTGGCCCTGGCAAAACAAGCAGGGTCATCAGGTTCATTCACATGATTGCAAGAAAACCCAACTCGGCCAGCAGATGAACCACATGTATTACCTGTTGTATTATTACATACACTCCAGTTTAAGCACTCGAAAGAATTCTTCGCGATATTTTGCATTTTGGCCGGAGTCCAAACGTGACCTCCACCATTTTGTACCTTATCAAAATTTCGAACCCAGTGTCCGGTACAGCATGTTCGCTCAGCTGTCGCAGCAAAGGTATTGTATTGCTTAGTGAGCAATGAATCAGCTACACATCCCGAACCACTGGTACAGGCATTTGCTGGTGCACTAAAGAGTGTCGGATAATTTGTCGCATCTTGAATTAAATCATAGACGGTACTTACGCGAGAGTTTCGAGAAGATGAATCCATCGCCTCATCTATGCCTGGGACGGCCGCAATACTAAATTGAGGACGTGAAGCTTCATTGACGTAAGTTCCGATTGTGATGGTATTTCCCATCTCTCGACAGCATCTATTTTCTTTGAGGTCAAAGCCCGTTTCAGTTGGTAGTTTTTCCTGGCCACAGACGAGGCGCTCTTGCCAAAATTTGATTTCATACTTATTAAGGATGGCCGTGTTTGAAGCGTTGGTAGAGTCAATATTGGCGGCACGATCGGAAATAAATTTATTGGCAGCACAATCAAGGTCGCTAAAGCAAGATGAACCAGGTGCTCTTAAGCATCTATTTTCTTGGTAGGCCAATGATGTAATATGCTCAGTTTCAAAATTCTTTACGATCTCGTTTCCAGAGAGATTCTCGAGAATTTTGAGGGCATTTGTTGAGAGGTTATCTCGTCCCGCAAATTTAGTGATGGTTGAATCCGAAAGTAGTTTACTTAAATTACTTGTGGTTTTTGCCAAGTATTCACCAGTCGCATCAAGGGGACCACAGCTACTTAAATAGGCACTGTTATTGAGTGTTGAATCGATCGACATCCCAATTCCAGAGATTTGATCTCCAAGGTATGAAGATGTTAATGCATTTGAATGTGAGTTTGAGAGGAGATCATTCTCTGGATTGCGTCCAGGGATACAAATCGATGAGACATTATTATTTGTCAGTGCTGATTGAGCTTCTGTATTAATGGACTCAGTTCCGTTCCAATCGTAGGGACGCCCAAGAATTCTTGCTCCTAGGCCAACTTGATCAGCATCTGAATAAGGAACGTCTGAACTCGCATTTTGAAAGGCCACTGATTTTCCATATCGAGCAATGCGATTGTTAAATTTGGTCTGTGGAATCCCTTGTGTGAATCTTTGGCAATAGTTATTGCTTGAACACATATGAGTACCAGGGCGATCAGAGTTGTTAAAGGCAACGCTGGAGTCAATATTGGAATAGTTTGTTGTACAAGGAGTTCCTCGGCCTCGATAAACACAGCGTTTTGAGCCTCCGGCACTTGCTCCAAATAAGGTATAGAGGTTTAAGGTCAACTCTGAGCCAGGAACTTCAAGCCCATTTGTATCAAATTGAGGCCACTTTGAGTTGAGAGTCGAAACCGATTCACAAACGTAGTCGTAACCTAATTGAGCAATACAATCTCTATCCACTGAACAGACATGGAACTTTTGGCATTCAGCACCGTCGGAATTAAAATCTGCAGTAACCGTACTTCCAGAAAGAGGAACGGTTGAAGCATCTGAAACGGTAATGGTATACGTACTCTCTAAAGTTTGATCGCCATAGTAAGCATTGATCGCCAAAAAGAGTTTGCTTGTTTCTGCTTTAATTCTTCTTTGATTTCCAACTGAAAACCATTTAACTCCATCAAAGGAACCAATCACAGATCCATAATCAAATCCGAACCAATCTCGCTGATAGCCATTGGCGAACATGAAATGCTGGGCAGATAAGCGCTTAAGTCTTTGTTGTTGTCTATCTGAATCTGGGTCATGAGACCAAGGAAGCATAGTGACTGGAACAAAGCAGGCCCGTCCAAAGAGAAGGTCATCTCCTCTATATGTCGAAGTATTGATCTTGCTTGAAGTTGTGCTATCTGGAACATAGCCTGAACCATTTGAGAGAAAGCTTTGTGGGAAAATTCTTGCAAGATTTGAGTAGTAGTCACTTCCACAGTAAAAACACGTTGAGAAAGAACCGCTATCCACAAAGATGTCGTAAGATTTTCCTTTTTCTACAGTTACTTCTTTTGCCGGTTTTGCAGAGCCAGAAATCAAATTAAAAGAACCATAGATTTCATTAAAACCAATCGTGGTCGAAACGTTATTTGGTTTGAGAAGATTATTGCTAGTGTAGGCAAAGGCCAGACCTTCTTGTTGAAGAGTCGTAGGACCAATTTCCTTTTGATAGACGCCAGATTGATCGAAATAGCGATGTGGAACTGTTTTAGAACTCATCAGTACAGTTTGTTGTAATGGTACTGAGCCAGGAGTTCCACTTGGGTAAGAACAAATATAATCAACGATATTGTTACTTGAATCAAGTTCGGGCTTCAAATTACAATTGAGATCAGCACATTGGCACATCGTCTTTACTGTCTCAAGCGCCTCTCTTTTCTTTTGGAGGACATTATAAGAGGTGAGATCCACAAAGTAAGTGACCTTGACCACTTGAGTATCATAAACTTGGAGTGAAGAACCAATGAATTCTATTCGAGCAGGTGCGGTTTGAATCAACTGCCAATGAGTTCCATTAAGCCTTGTCGTATCATCGACTTCAACTTTGATTGTTTTGTTTGTATCGGCATAAAAAGGCAGAATAAATTCATTTGAAGCCGGGTAGTGGTCGTGAACCTTGCCCAAGTTTTGACCTTGAACATAAATCTTATAACATTTGGCGATGGAGTTATTAACAATGCTACATGATGCATCGATTTTATATTTAATCAATAAATCATCATCTGGAGCACTCGTGGAAGGAGTGTAGGTCAGATTGAGGAACTGAGGATCTGTTAAGTTATCATTTCCACTTCCGTCTCCGCCAGGTCCAAAAGTTAGTCCAGACTTAAGAAATGTAGAGTTTTCAAAGAGTGTTTCACCTGCATAAATCACACGGTCAATACTATGGAGAGGCAATGAGCTTGTTCCGGTATAAGTCGAGTTGAAATTTCGGTCATCATCGCCAGTTGTAAAAACAGTTGTTCCCGCTTTCTGAACATCTTTATGGATAATAGTACAAAGACCCATTTCACCTTCTACGGGATTGATACAGTCATAAAGATTCTTCTTATCATTAAATCGAATGACCGCATCTTCATTTGGATTTGGAGCAGGAGATGGTGTTGGAAGTGGGTATACTTCAGCAGAACAAAGATAATAAAAATTGGGGTAATTATAAATGTTCGCTGGTGTAGCAAGAATATCTTGCTGGGCCTGTAAAAAGTCGAGTGAACTTTGATCGATATTACTTTTTATTTGCTTGTCATTTACACATTGACCAAGCGAGCAGCAATCATAGCCTTTTGCTTTACAAGTAGCACTACTGCTGCAGCTTAAAACATTGTTATCAAGCACAGGAGTCGTTGTTACTTTGATAGAGAGTGAAGTGGTTTGGATATTTGAATTTTTTACTCCACCAATGTCGTAGACAGAAACGGCGCTACTTGCGATTGAAGAGTTCGTACAGTTTGTACAGATGTCATTAAATGAATAAATAAGCGTTTGACTTGGATAGGTCAGTCCAAGCTTATTAATTAAACCTGTTTTTTGGCAAAATGTTTGGTTTGAGGTTTTATCATTTGGAGCTAAAGCATAATAATACTCTTTGCTTCCAGTTGATAAATTATTAAACGACTGAGGCTTTGCTGCTATCACCAGTACTTTTGACTGTGTGGCAAAGGGAACAATCAAACACTGAGTCGTCGTTGTCTGGAAATCGCTGATGAAAGTATGGATTTGATTTCCACGCAAATAAAAAGCATCAGTGGTTTGAATGGCGAGTGTCGTAATGGTGTTACTTGTAACAGTTCCATTTTGAAAATAATTTGATGTTGAAGGAAATGTTGGTGCGGCAGGAGTGTTGCCACCAGAACTTGTGGTCGTTCCTGCTTTAGATGATCTCTTGGTTGCTGATCCACCTTGTTGACCGATACATGAAGAAACGAAAATCAAAACAGCAACGGTCAGCAAATTGCTGAACATTTTTATTGGCCGAATTGAAATACCTTTTCTCACTCTCATAAACCTCAGTAGCCTATCGGGTTAAAATGATCATTTTTTAAATACTTGAATGCTATTTTAAGATGAGTTCAGAACTTGCCGGTCAAGGCTTCTTGACAACCGTACAGAGTCGTCAACTTAGAGGTGTTTATGGCCATGCCAATAAAAAGAGATGAGAGAGGCAACTGCCCATTTTTTAAGGCATTAGTATGGTGAATTTTTCGCTATTCCAAGAGTTTGCATGTTCAATCAGTTTTTGCTTAGGGAATGAAGGGAGTTCGCCGAATAATATAGTCAAGTAATGTCGAGCTCTTTTGGAGGTTTCATGCATCCCACCTTAAAACAAACTGTTTTACTCGCTTGTTTAAGTTTAGGACTTTTGTTTTCAAAAGCTATGGCCGGTGATGAAGATATGATGAAAATGCTACAGGGTATGAATATTAACAAGGCCCAAATTGAGTCGGCCCTGCAACAATTAGAGAGTCAAGGAATTATAAAAAAAGATGAAGCCGAAAAAGCTCGTGCTCAATTGGGAAAAATGAGTGATAGCTATATTAATAATCTAAAAAATGTTGCCGCTGAAAAAGTTGGTAAAGGTGATATTCCAAAAGAAGCTCAAGCTGTTCATCTTGATGATAGAAAAGACTCGAAAGAAGAACCGCCAGAGAGAAGGCCAAGTCAATTTGATATCAATGACTATAAATAATCTCCATTGCTTTCAACATTAGAAGTAATCCGTATTCTGAGAAACGTTGTTTTAAACGCACACGATCTCCAGGGAAGAGATGTTTCTCTGTGAAAATTTTGTCGCCATAAGAAACTCCGAAACAAACGGTCCCCACTGGTTTTTCGACACTACCACCAGTTGGCCCTGCAATTCCGGTGAAACTAATATTGAGATCAGCCCCTAAATTCTTTTTCAATCCTAACACCATTTCTCTCGCACATTCTTCACTAACGGCACCATGTTTTTCTAAAGTCTCAGAAGTGACGCCTAGAACTTTTTGCTTCACTTCATTAGCGTAACAAACCATAGAACCTAAAAAAGTTTGAGAAGAGCCAGAAACATCTGTCAGTCTGGAGGCGGTAAGACCTCCCGTACAGGATTCCGCAAGGGCAATTGTTATCTTTTTTTGACGAGCACATTCAAGCACGAATTCTGGCAGGGGAGTATTACCCCATTGCCAAATATGTGGAGCTAGCGGCGTTGATAAAATAATTTTTTTCATTTCATCATAGGCGCGATCGCGATCCTGGTCTGTCCCATGCATGGAGACGACAATATCGACTCCAATAATTTGTGGATAGCTAGCAACCGAACCTACTTTGAGCAGGCGATCCCATAGGTCGGGAACTAATTGATTAAAAATGCGCTCCTCTGGAATTCCAAAAGTGCGACAAGTGAGCCCATAGTCTTTCGTTTCACTCTTTGCCAAATTCTTTGCAATTAAGGGAAGCACTTCTTCTTCCATCATGACGGCAAGTTCCCGTGGAACTCCTGGTAAAGCACAGATCAACTTTCCCTGATTTAAATAAGCTAAACCGGGGGCCAAGCCTTTGCCATTTCTAAGTACTAAAAAGTCTTCAGGGAAGTGATGATATTGATTGAGCGTTGGTGTCCATTCACGGCCGAATCGCAAATAGTTATCAGTGACTGAAGCCGCGACATCATCGCGAGGAATAATTTTTTTGCCAAAAGCATCGGCAAGCACTTCTTTGGTGAGATCATCACGAGTTGGTCCAATGCCGCCAGAAGTAATTATCACATCGTTCTCGGCCCACTTATCCTGAAATTCTTTTTTCATGATATCAACTTGATCGGGGATAGTGGTAATACCTGTTAACAGTATCCCCGCTTCGCGAAAGAGTTTCGCCATGACCTGGCCATTGGCATCTGCGATACGTCCGGAGAGAAGTTCGTCGCCAATCAGTAAAAGATGGCCTTTTAATTGCTTTTTCATGATCGAAACCTAGTTGAATTTGAATTATAATATCGTATGAGCAAACGGATTCAACTGACAATTACTCTTGGCGACGATGTCGAGGCTGCGTTAAAGAAAGAATGCCCGCAAATGGTAGACTTTCGCGTCATTTCTCAGGCCTTAGACGCCCGTGGGGCTCAAAGAGGCTCTGTTCCCCGTTGGCACTACACTTGTGAAGTGATTGTGGCCGGTGAAAAGTTTGCTGCTTTCACTCAAACTTTCCCGCATCGAGGGCCGCTTAAACAAAAACCTATTATCATCGGCGCCGGTCCTGCAGGACTTTTTTGTGCCCTACGTTTGGCCGAATATGGGGTCCCTTGCATTCTTTTTGAGCGCGGCGATCGTGCTCA